>SXGT01931804.1_pt1 | contig 12292 bp, 9 predicted proteins | sample 3176221 | NCBI WGS metagenome assembly SXGT01 (sample SAMN11356862, study PRJNA531348) | freshwater metagenome | isolation source: freshwater sample F1-120 | place: China: Fuxian Lake, Yuxi | collected 2017-12-25
CGGTCGATCTGGCGCGGCAGCGCGTCGCGCTGACGATGAAGCTGCACGAGAAGGTCGAAGGCGGTGGCGGTGGCGGCGGCGCGGCGCGCGGTGGCGCGGCGCCGGCGGGCGGTCGGCCGATGGGTGGAGCGCCGCGGCCCGGGCAACGGCCGGGTGGTGCGCCGGGCCAGGGTGGTCAGGATCGGCGACCGGGCGCGTCGATGCCGCGCGAGTTCGGGCCGAAGCAGGACGCGCCGGCCGCGAACCCGTTCGCGGCGCAGCTCGCCAAGCTCAAGCTCAAGGGCAACTGACGGCGCGCGTTGTGATTGCGCCGGCGCCGTGGGCAAAGTCTGCACCTACGCAACCGCCTCGGAAAAGATTCGCGGCCTCGACCGCCTTTGCATGCAACTGCGTAGGCTCTTCGGAACAACCGAGGTTCCGCCCATGAACGCAGCACGCGCCCTGCTTTGCGCCCCTCTCCTCGCCGCGACGGCAACCGCACAGACATTCGTCGTCAACTCCGCCGGCGGGGCGGGAACGCACTTCACCAACCTCGCCGTGGCGGTGAACACCGTGCCGGACGGTTCGACGTTGCTCGTGCAACCGGGCTTCTACGGCGAGTTCCATGTACAAGCCAAAAGCCTGCGCATCCTTGGCTCCGCGGGCGCCGTCGTCAACCACACCGCCACCCAGCCCGGTTCGTCGATCAGCCAGATCGGCGCCAACCAACAAGTCGTCGTGCAGAAACTGCAGTTCGCGCGCGCCGCGAACGCACCGGTGCGTCTTTTCGTCGGGCAGAGCGCGGGCCCGGTTCTGCTCGATGAAGTCGTGCCGGCGCAGTCGCCACTGACGATTGCCATCACCGATGCCCAGCACGTGCAGGTGCGCAGCACGCCGCTGAGTCCGCCAGGTGCTGCGGTCGATGCAATCAACAGCAACGTAGTCGTCATCGGTGGCTCGCTCGGCCCGACGACGATCGGTGGCTTCACGGCGAATGGCCTGCGCATGACCGGCGGCACCGTGCAAATCGCCGACTGTGCCGTGCGCGGCGCCGTGCTGTTCTCCGGCTTTGGGATTCCCGCCGGAATTGCGATGCAGGGCGGTGACCTGCGGCTGCTCGGCCTGACGACGATCACCGGCGGAGTCAGCGCGACACCAAGCGCGGCGCCGGCGATCTCCGGCACCGGCACCGTGCGAGCAACTCCGTCGGTGGTGTTTGCGACCGCGGCTCCCGTTGCATGGCCGGCGGGTGTCGTATTGACGACGGCGCCGATGCTGCACCTCACCGCGAACCGCAGCGGCGCCTTCGTATCGACGATCGTGCGCGGCACCGCCGGCGAGTTGGCGGCGATCGCGATGTCGTTGCCGGCCGGACCGGTCGCGCTGCCGGGCGTCGCCGACGCCGTCTGGTTGGATGCAGCGACGCTGACGTTCCCAGGCGTCGGCATCCTGAGCCCGAACCTGGCCGTGCCGGTGCCGATCCCCGCCGGACTGCTCGCGGGAACGCGCGCGACGTTCCAGGCCGTGTCGTTCGATGCTTCGGGTGCGCTGCAGTTCAGCAATCCGACGTTCGTGCTGCTGCCGTGAACGCAGCCGCGTGATTGCGGGCGGAGCACGACAGCAAACAGCCGGGTTCCCGGCCCGGAACCGTTACCGGCTGCGCCGAAAGCGGTATGCCTCCGGCGTGCGCCCCGCCCTCCCCTTCGCCGTCCTGCTTGCCCTCGCCAACTTCGTTGCGGCCCAAGACCTCGTCGATCTGCGCACGCGGTGCCTGAATGCGCTGCACGGCGAGAACGCACCGCCGAGCCGCGCGGACGTGCTCGTCGAGAAACCGAAACCGGTGCCCGGCCGCGTCGTCATCGGCGGCCCGCGCGCCCCTGGCGCGATCCCGAAACACGCCTGCCCACTGTGCACCAAGGAACTGGTGCAGGTCGATCTGTGGAAGGGCAAGGCCGGCATCGACAACCAGGACATCTTCACCGCGCACGTTTGTGAGCAGCACGAACTGTTCTTCGTCACCAACGATGGCGTGATGTGCAGTTCGCAGGCGGGTCCGTTCGCGCTGCCCGTCGATGCGAAGGCCAAGCCGGTGCGCCCGTTCCTGCCGTACGGCGCGGTCGTCGCCGACGACAAGGAAGCGTGGCCCGCGTCCAAGTGGGCCAGCGCCGACGGCAAGCTGTACCTCGGCGAACTCGGCGACGGCCCGTTCCAGGTGCGCAACACCGACCGCGTGCTCTACCTCGAACCGAAGGCGGAGTCGAACGGCATGGGCATCGTCAGCCACGACATCAGCGGCGACGCCGGCCTGTGTGCCTACGCGCATTCGATGGGCCCGCTGGTCGTCGCCGAACTCGGCACCGGCAAACGCCGCGCGCGCGTGCCGATGCGCGCGGACAACATCACGGAAATTGCGATCCATCCGGCCGGCACGCACGTCGTGTTCGTCGTGCTCGAAGGTGGACACCAGCAGAGTTCGTTGCGCGTGCTCGACGTCGGCACCGGTAAGGTGCGCGTGCTCGCGCGCGAGCCGGCCACGATTCCGCAGTTCTTCGCCTTCACGCGCGGCGACCTGTTCGTCGCCGCCGGCTGGAACGGCAACGTGAGTGGCTGGTCGCTGGCGAACGGGCGCCGCGAATGGGAACGCACGCTCGATGCCGGCAAGGCTGCGTACCGCGCGCTGTCGATGGCGCCTGACGGCAAGCGGGTGCTGTTCTTCTCGCGCGGCGGCCTGCTGGCGAGCCTGCTCGACGTGCGCACCGGCACGGTCGACAGCGACCTCGTCGTGCGCGCGCCGCATGACGACGAACGCGGCGGCGGTCCGGTCAAAGCGGCGTGGAGTGCGGACAGCACGAAGTTCGTGTGGTCGTTCGGCCACGGACGGCTGGCGCGCAGCGACGTCGCGACGCCGGGCGAAGTGAAGCGGCACTTCGGCGCCGCCGAGTTGCTCGGCTACCAGGGTGCGCTGTCGCCGTTGCGGTTCCTCGCCGACGGCAAGTCGGTGCAGTCGCGCGATCGCGATGGGCACCAGCTGCGCTGGCCGCTCGCTACGTTCGACGCGCCCTGGTGACGCGGCAGGACCACCGCCGCTACAACCCGGGAATGGCCGATGCCCCCACCCAGGTTCGCTACGCGCAAGACGGGCCGATTGCGACGTTGACGTTTGACCGACCGGAAGCGCGCAATGCGTGGAGCGAAGCGATGCTCGCGCAGACGATCGCCGCCCTCGACCGCGCGGCGGCCGATCCGGCGATCCGCGTCGTCGTCGTCACCGGGGCCGGCCCCGCGTTCCACGCCGGTGGCGATCGCAAGGCGATGCAGGAACGGTCCGGCATGTTCGCTGGCGATCCCGCCGAACTGCGCGAACGCTATCGCGCCGGCATCCAGTCGGTGCCGCGCCGCATCGCCGAGTTCGACAAGCCACTGATCGCCGCGATCAACGGCCCCGCGATCGGGGCGGGCCTCGACTTCGCCTGCATGTGCGACCTGCGCGTCGCGGCGAAGGGCGCGGTCATGGGCTCGACGTTCGTGACGATCGGACTGGTGCCGGGCGATGGCGGCGCCTTCTTCCTGGCGCGTGCCGTCGGCTTTCCGCGCGCGCTCGAACTGATGCTGATGGGCCGCGTGCTCGATGCCGACGAAGCGCTGCGCATCGGTCTCGTGCACGAGGTGGTCGCCGCCGAAGAACTGCTGCCGGCCGCCTGGCGGCTGGCGAACCGCATCGCCGCGCACCCTCCGCTCGCCGTGCAGATGACCAAACGCGCGGCCTACCGAGCGTGGCCTGGCGACCAGGCCGCGGCGCTGGAGCTGGCGGCGACGTTCCAGGGCATCGCGCAGAACTCCGCCGAACACAAACGGGCCCTCGGTTCGTGAACGAAGTCCCTGCACCGACCCGCGTCGTGCACGAAGCCGACGCCTTGCCGTGGCTGGCGGCGAATCCGCTCCCGGCCGAAGGCGGCGTGCTGACGTCGTTGCCCGACGTCGCCGAGTTCCGCCATCGCGACGTCGACCGCTGGCGGGCGTGGTTCGTGCAAGCGGCCGAACTCGTGCTGCGGGCGACGCCACCGGCGCGCGCGGCGGTCTTCTACCAGACCGACGTGAAACGCGACGGCCGCTGGATCGACAAGTCGTTCCTCGTGCAGCAGGCGGCGGCGGCCGCCGGCGTGCCGTTGCTGTGGCACAAGATCGTGTGCCGGGCGCCCACGGGCCAGGCGACGTTCGCGCGGCCCGGCTATGCGCATCTGCTCGCGTTCTCGGCGGAACTGCGTGAACCGGTCGAGGCCGCCACGCCCGACGTGTTGCCCGGACTCGGCGCGATGACGTGGGCGCGCGCGATGGGACTCGCCGCTACCGAAGCCGCCGTTCGCTGGCTGCGCGACGTGGCGGGCGCGCGCACCATCGTCGATCCGTTCTGCGGGGTCGGCACTGCGTTGGCAGTCGCCAATCGCCACGGCCTGCACGCGATCGGCGTCGAACTGAATCCGGGCCGCGCGCAGAAGGCGCGCGCGCTCGATCTCAGTAGAAGCTCACCGTGACGCGCACCGGCTCCGACACTTCGTCGATCGGGTTCATCGTCAGGTACGCGAAGTCCAGGTGCAGCCCGAGCAGTTGCGGCGGCACCGCGATCATCGTGTCGAACACGGCCTCGGCGTGACCGTCCGCGTTGGTGGTGCCGAGGAAGCCCGGCAGCGACGGCGTACCGAGCGCGCCGACGACGAGCCAGAAGAAGCCGTCGACGACGAGCGGCAACGTGACGCCGCCGATGGGAGTTCCCGGCGTGGTTCCTGCCATCGAACCGCACAGCGCATAGGCGCGGTTCTGTGCCGCGACGCCGCCGGCGAGGCGGAACGTCAACTCGGTGCGGCGGTTGATCGGCAGCCGCTTCGGATCGACCTTCAAGCCGTGCTCCGCGGTGCGCTCCCGCACCCGGAAGTTGTCGATGTGCATGCGGTCGTTGCCCGCATTCCAGCAGTTGAACTGGCTGAAGCCGTGGTCGGGCAGGTTGGCGAACACACCGATCGGCGTGCCGCTCGCGACCAACACGCCATCGATGTGCACCTCGGTGCGGTTGCCGAAGATGTCGACCACCGACCGCGCGTGGTGCCACACGTCCTTGCCGACGTAGTGGTTCGTCTGCACCAGCACGTGCGCCGGCGTGTCGAGCAACTCGACGCGACCGTTCGCGGCGATCCACCACCGCATCTGGCAGGTCTGCGGGTGCGGGGCCGGCTGCGTGTAGAACTCCCACGCGCCCGAGGGATTGGTCGAGGTCGTGATCAGGAAGTCCCACTCGGCCTCGATCACGCCGGTCGTGAGGCTGAACAGCGCGTTGCGGCGCAGTTCGCCGAAGGCGCCAGGCGTCAGCAACGCAGCGTCGAACGTCACCGCCTGCAAGCCGCTGCGCACGTGCTGCGTCTGCACGCGCGCAGCGGCGAGGTTGCCGGGATAGGCGAGGCTGTCGAACAGCATCCAACCGTCCTGGCCGCTCCCCATGCTGGGGCCGGCGAGGTTGCCGGTGGCGTAGCGGTGGACTTCGAACGAATCACTGTCGTAGTGGCCGTACTGCGCCGGAGTGAACGCGGCGAGCGTCACCACGGCGAACGGCAGCAGGGAGAGAGAGAGAGGCGCGGGAGAGGTCATGAGGAGATGCCGAAGTGGATTCGGGGGTGCCCGAGGTTGTTCCGGGCGGCCTCGGCTGTTTCAGCGACCGCAAATCTTCGTCGCGGTGAAACAGCGGGCTCGGCGCGGACTAAGTGCGGGCACGCCGTTGCATGCCCACCCCCTCGCTCGAACAGCTGTTCCAGGCCTTCCTCGCCGATGGCGACGAGCAGGCGTTGGCGCAGTGGATGCGGCGCAGCGCGCCGACGTTGCGGGCGGCGGCACGGCGACTCGGGGCCGGTGCGGAAGACGCCGAGGACCTGGTGCAGGAAACGCTGGTCGCGGCGATCCATGGTGCCGCGCGGTGGGACGCGACCCGACCCTTGCTGCCGTGGCTGAAGGGCATCCTGACCTTCCGCGCGGCGAAGTACGCGCGCGACGCGCGGCGGCGGCCGGCGAAGGTCGCTGACGATGGCCTGGTCGAGGCGCTGGTCGAAACCGCGCCGCCCATCGTGGACGGCATCGCCCAGCGCGAACTGAGCGCCGACGTACGCATGGCCATCGAGCAGCTGCCGGAGCGGTACCGCGCGCCGTTGCAACAGTTCTTGTTCGCTGGCCGGTCGCCGATCGAAATCGCGACCGGGCTCGGTCTCGAGCGCGCGACGGTGCGCGTGCATCTGCATCGCGGCCTGGCCAGGCTGCGCGTCCTGCTGCAGCGATGGGCCGGGCTCGCGCTGCTGCTGGTGCTGGGACGGCACGCCAGCGCCGGCTCCGGCGTGCGCACCGCGCGCGGAGTCGCGCTGCTCGCCACGCTGGGCATCGTGGTGTGGTTGCTGTTCCCGCCGACGATCGCCAGCAGCCACGCGACGCCGCCGTCGCCGGTAGCCGCCTCGCCGATCGCGCTGCCCACGCCGAACGCCGACGCACTCCCGGCGGGAATGGACGACCCGGTCGCGTCCGCGCGCCAACGCGCCAGGGCGCCGGGCCTGCGCATCCGCGTGCGCGCCGCCGACGGTTCGCCGTTGCCGCACGTTGGTGCCACCCTCGCCCCCGCTGCCGGCCGCGATCCCGTGCTGCATCGCGAGCGACGCACCAGCGACGCGTCCGGCGAACTGCACTTTCCGACGGCGACCGCAGGCCGCGTGCACCTGCGGCTCGATCGTGGGCCCGAACGCGAGTTCGATCTCGACGCGGAAGCGGCCGTGCACGAGATCGTCGTGACCACGGGCCGGACCGTGCACGGCGTCGTGCGCGATCCCGCCGGGATCCCGCTCGCCGAGGCGCAGGTGTGGCTCGGCGAACCCGGCGATCCGTGGCACGGCGCCGACGTCGCGACCACCGATGCCGCGGGGGCGTTCACGCTGCGCCACGTGCCCCCGGATGCGTTCGTCGCCGCGCGGCATGCGCAGTTCGCGGGAACCGAAGTGCGGCAGGTCGGCGACCACGGCGACTGCATCCTGCAGTTCGCGGCGCCCGGAGCCTCGGCGACCGTGCGCGTGCTCGACGCCGAGGGCGCGCCGGCCACGGGCGCGCTCGTCTTCGTCGGCGACGCCGCGGACTCGGGCCCGGTGTGGCTTGCCGACGGCGCCGCCCCACTGCGCCCACCACCGTTCGAAGCGCGCGCCAACGCCGACGGGGAAGTCACGACGCCCGCACTGCCGACCTTGCGCCAGCGACTCGCCGTGCGACTGCCTGGGCACGCGCCCTTCCACGGTTGGCTCGGCGCGGACCCGAACCAGGCGACGCTGGTCACACTGCGCCACGGCCTCGTCGTGCGTGGCACCGTGCGCGACGAGAACGGGGCACTGCTCGCCGGCGCCGACGTCGTGCACCGCAGCCTGCTGACCGGCAGCGACATCGACCTCGTCAGCGACGCCGCCGGCCGCTTCGAGTTCGAGAGCCTCGCGATCGGCGGCAACGAACTCGCCGCGCGGGCCGCCGGCCGCACGCCGCGTTCGTGCGTGCTGGTGCCGCCGACAGTCGGCAACGTCGCCATCGTCGAGGTCGCGCTGGCCGTCGCTCGCACCGTGCGCGCGCACCTCGTCGATGCCCGCAACCAGCCGCTGGCCGGCGAACTGCGCGCCACCTGGCCGCCGTCGCAACTCGATCCCGCGCCGCGCATCCTGACTCTCGACAGCGATGGCCGCGGGATCTTCGCCGACGGTCGGCACGGTGTGCCGCGCCTCGCGTTCCGGCCGGCCGGCGAACCGCTGTGGCGCGACGTCGCGGCGTTCGCCGACTGGTGCCTCGACGACGTGGTGGTCACGACGCCCGCGGACTTCGTCGCCGACGCCTGGCTGTTCGGCACGCTGCGCTGCGCCGATGCACGCCCGCTGCACCACGCGCGGTTGTTCGTGCACCGCGACGGCACGCACTGGGCCGAAGTCGGCCGCACCGATGCCGCGGGCGCGTTCCGGCTCGGGCCGCTGCCGGCAGGGCGCTACCAGGTGTTTTCCGAGACGACGGATCCGGACCTGCCGACATTCGTCAGCGAGGCGATCGTTCTCGCGCGCGGCGAATCGCGCCTGCTCGAGTGCACCGTGCCCCCCGCCGGCCGCATCGACTTGCACTTCGCGTTGCCCGGCGGCGAAGCCGTCGGCGACCTCGTCGTCACCGTCGTCGACCGCACGCACCGCCGGCGCGCCACCGCGCGCACCCAGCCCCAGGTGCTGCAAACGCTGCTGCCCGGGGACTACCTCGTCTACGTGATGGGCAGCCGGGTGGCGTGGCAGGAAGCGCTCCCGGTGCACGTCGATGCCGGCGCTACGACGTCGCTGCGGGTCACGTTGCGCGCCGGCCATCGCGTGACGTTCGCCCCCAGCGGGATGCCGCCCGCGGTCAACGACGCAACGCGCACGCTCACCCTGCACGACGACCTCGGCGGCGAAGTCGGCACCTGGACGCTGCCTTCCGACCATGCGCTGCGCCTGGCCGCGGTCTTGGCACCGGGTCGCTACGAGCTGCGGCACACGACCCGCGCGGCGACGTACAGCGGCCGGTTCGAGGTCGACGAGAACGGCACGGCGGCGGCGTTCGTGGTGCCGCTCACCGCGCATTGACGGCCGGTCGGTTGCGCGCCGCTTCGAGGGGCGGGTTTGCAATCGGCCGGCACCTGGTGACAGTCTCGGCAATGAACCGTCGGCCTTCGCTCGTGATCTCCTGTGCGCTGCTCGCCGGTTGCACGGGCCCGTCCTCGGATGCGCACACGCAGCCCGGCAGCGACGGCGACCTGCGTCTCGCCCGCAACACCGCCACCGTGCAGCTCATCGAGCGCACGCTGCCTTCCGTCGGCTACATCCAGATCCACCGGCAGTCGGACCAGCCCGGCGTGTTGCACGTCGCGGTGGGGAGCGCCTCGGTGATTCACGAATCGGGCTATCTGCTCACCAACGAACACGTGATCACCCAGGCGGCGCATGGCCAGGTTGCCCTGCCCGGGCATCCGCCCATGGGCTTCCAGACGATTGCCGCGCTGTCGTCGGAGGACCTGGCTCTCATCAAGGTGGAGTCCCCAATACCCCTCCAACCGATTCGGCTCGGGCGCAGCGATGACCTGCTGTTGGGCGAGCCCGTCCTCGTCATCGGCAACCCCAGCGGCCTCTCGCAATCGGTCTCCACGGGGATCGTGAGCGGGCTCAAGCGATCGACGGCGACCGAAGGTGCGTTCCTGCCGTCGATGATCCAGACCAGCGCGGCGGTGAGCGGCGGCAACTCGGGCGGTCCGCTCATCAATGCGGTGGGCGACCAGATCGGCGTCGTCACCTCGAAACGACACGACGCCGAGAACATCAACTTCGCCATCGCGGTCGATCGCGTGCGCGAGGTCTTTGCGGACATGCTCTCGGCCGAGCTTCGCTACGGCTTTCGCCTCGGCATCGCGCTCGACATGTTCGCACCGGCCGCGGTGGTGCAGACGGTGGCGGAGGGTTCACCGGCGGCGACGGCTGGGATCGCGCCGGGCGACGTGATCGTCGCCATGGACGGCAAGACCATCCGCAGCGGGTTCGACTTCCATCTCGGCCTCATTGGCCAGAAAGCGGGTGCCGTTGCGAAGATCGCCTGGACGCGCGGCGCGGAGGAGAAGTCGGCGGAACTGGTCCTGGCGGAGCTTGCACTGGCCGAGCCCGTGCCGAACGCGGGCATGGTGGCCGGGATCCGGTGCGAAGGGTACGCCGGCACGTGGGATCGCCTGCCCGACTTCGCGCAGCTCACGCCCGTGCATACCGGAACCGCCGAGACGCCCACGGCGACCGCCTACACCCCCGAGGTTCGTGACCACTACGCGCTCCGTTTCACCGGCTTCCTCGAGGTGCCGCAGGAGGGGCTCTACACCTTCTACACGTCGTCCGACGACGGCAGCCGGCTGCGGATCAACGGCGAGACCGTGGTCGACAACGACGGTCTGCACGGCGCGCGGCGCCACAGCGGACGCGTGCGCTTGAAGAAGGGGCTGCACGCGGTCGAGGTGACCTTCTTCGAGCAGAGTGGCGACGAGAGCCTGGAGGTCTCCTGGGAAGTGCCCGGCCTTGCGCGGCAGGTGGTGCCCAAGGAAGCCTGGTTCGTGCGGGAAGCGCGCTGAACGGGTTGCCCAGGTCGCCGGAGGGGTGAGGAGGGTGACCGGTGGATCAGGCGCTGCCGTGCCGGTCGCCCGGCGGCAGGACCACCGGCCAACGAGAACGACAGCAGGACGCCGTGCGCGTGGATCCGGCTTGACGACTCTGGCCGAACGCTCGGGCACGTGCTTGCGATTGCAGGGGTGTCTACCACCTCCATCCACTTGCCATGACCACGCCAAGTCCCTTCCCCCTTCCCCAGGACGACAACTCCTACCTCGTGGCCAAGGCCATCGAGGATTTCCACGTGGTGCATCTGCCGTTCTTCCTCGCCATCGGCGCGATTCTCGCCATCTGTGGCGCGAAGACGTGCCGCGCGGCATGGCAAGGCGATCTGCGCCGCACGGCGAAGTTCTTCGCTGCCCCCGTCTGCCCAACAGCCGCCAGCTATTCGAAGCGAAGCGCCTCGACGGGATCGAGGCTTGCTGCCTTCCACGCCGGCCACAGGCCGAAGAACAGCCCGACACTCGCCGAGCCGCCGAACGCGAACACGCGCGCCCACATCGGCGTCGTCGCCGCCAGGTCGGGTAGCGCCAGCCCCACCAACCACAACACGCCCTCGGCGGCGACGAGCCCGAGCACGCCGCCGATCGTGCACAGCACCACCGCTTCGACCAGGAACTGGCCGAGGATGTCGCGCCGCCGCGCGCCGACCGCCTTGCGCAGGCCGATCTCGCGGGTCCGCTCGCGCACCGACACCAGCTTGATGTTCATCACGCCGACGCCGCCGACCATGAAGCCGACCGACGACAGCAGGAACATCACCGCCATCGTCGCGAACACGATCTCGTCGAAGCTCTGGATCAGCGACTCGGTGGTGCCGAGCTCGAAGTTGTTCTCGTCGCTCGACGGCACGCGTCGCTGCTTGCGCAACACCTGCGTGATCTCGTCGAGCGCCACGGTCAGTTGTCCCGTGCGCGCCCGCGCCAGGATGAAGTGGTCGTCCTCGCCGGGATAGAAGCGGCGCAGCGTCCAGTACGGCGCCAGGAACACCGAGTCCTCCTCGTCCTCCTCGCCGAACGGGCCGCCCTTGCGCTTCTCGAGCGTGCCGATGACCGTGTACTGGCGGCCGTCGACCAGGATCTCCTTGCCGACGGCGCCGCCGTTGGGGAACAGTGCCTTCGCCGACGACGCGCCGAGCAGCACGACGGCCATGCGGTGGTCGTTCTCCTGTTCGGTGAAGAAGCGGCCGTCGGCGATGACGCGGTTGGCCGCGTAGACATTGTCCGGGAACACCCCGCGCAGCCGCGGCGTGTCGATCTCCTCGCGTTCGTACTTGGCCCGCTTCAGCCAGGTGTCGATCTCGATGCCCGGCGTCACGATGTCGACCGACGGGCAATGCTCGCGGATCGCCTCGACATCGGCGAGCTGCAGCGGCTTGCGGTTGCGCACCGCGCGCGACATCGGCCCGAGCTGCACGAACGGGTGCCGGTAGATGAACACGCTGTTCGTGCCGAACTGCTCGACGTTGTCGACCACCGACTGGCGGAACCCGTTGAGCACCGCCGCCACCGTGACCACCAGCAAGACGCCGATGAAGATGCCGAGCACGGTCAGGAACGAGCGGAAGCGGTTGGCCTGCAGCGTGTCGAAGGCCAGACGAACGTTCTCGACGAGGGCGGTGAAGCGGCGCATGTTCACTCCGTTCGCAACGCTTCGATCGGATCGAGGCGCGCGGCCTTGCGGGCCGGATGGATGCCGAAGAACACGCCGATCGCGACGCAGATGGCGAACGCCACCGGCGGTGCCCAGAGCGGGAAATCGGCGGGCAGCGGCGTGTTGGCGGCGAGCGCCGCCGACGCCGCCCAGGCCAGCAGGATGCCGATCGCGCCGCCGAGGCAACTGAGCAGCACTGCCTCGATCAGGAACTGGCGAACGATGTCGCGCTGCCGGGCGCCGACCGCCTTGCGCACGCCGATCTCGCGGGTCCGCTCGACGACGCTGACCAGCATGATGTTCATGATCACAGCGAGTGGACAGAAGACTCACCCTTGGCCAAGGAACAAATGGCCCAGTTCGAGCGCGATGGCTATTTGGTGTTGACCGATGTGTTTTCTGCTCATGAACTCAACGAGTTGCGTGCCGCCGCGGAGAGGGCTAGTAAA
>SXGT01004986.1_pt1 | contig 12291 bp, 10 predicted proteins | sample 3176221 | NCBI WGS metagenome assembly SXGT01 (sample SAMN11356862, study PRJNA531348) | freshwater metagenome | isolation source: freshwater sample F1-120 | place: China: Fuxian Lake, Yuxi | collected 2017-12-25
GACGCCGCCCTTCGGCACCAACTCTCCAATGCGCGCGTCGAGGCTCTCAACACCCGCATGCAGCTCCTCACCCGAGTCGCCTTCGGCTTTCATTCCTCAGCGGCCCTCATCTCCCTGGCCATGCTCAAGCTCGGCGGCCTGTGCCCTCGGCTCCCAAGCGACCTCGCCCACGGAGCGAGCAGTTGAGCCAAAAAAAAGACGCGCGTGATCGTCACAATCACGCGCGTCTGAGAGGACACCCCAAGGGGTGGACGCAGTCAGCCGTCACTCTGCTGCGTCAAGGGCCAACCCGTTCCGTAGGTGGCGGAGCGGGCGAGAGGTCTTTGGGATTTCAGGAGGTTCAGCCGACGCGCTCGGCCCGGAGTCCGGAAGGAAGCAGGCCTGCACCGCGGGCCAGCGCAAGCCCGCGCTCGAGGATGAACCAGAGGACGAAGCGGTCGAAGTCGGCCGACTTGAGCATGCGGCGGACGCGGCCCGCCACGCAGCGGAGCGAGTCGGGGTCGGTCATGGCGCGCCAGGAGGCGCCGTCGGCGGTGAGGAGCTCGTCGAACGTCAGCCGCTCGGTCGAGGCGAACGGGACTAAGCCGCCCTCATCGAGCTTCTTGTCGTTGTTCCGATCGTGGATCTCGGCCTGGCAGCGAAGCATCGTGAACTCCCCCTCACCGTGCGACCAAGAAGAGAGCAAGAGCTCTGCCAGCGCGCGGCGACCACGCGCGCGCCCAACGAAATCAGGACGATGCGGACGCACCATGAAACCGGAACGAGGGGGACGGGGACGCGAGACCCCATGCGCGCTGGGCACCGACCGGCGCGGCATCGCGAGCCTATTCGGACCTCATCCCCGCATGAGACGCGGCCCATCCGCAGGTCGGGCGCCGCGCGAGCCAACTGGGGCGGACGCGCCTCCGGCGTGGGGCTTCGTGGGGCGTGGGGACAGCCGTCCCGGATCGGTCCGCCGCGGGGCCGGGTCCCTCGCAAGACCCAACGCGCCATACCGCACGAAAGCGCGCTCCTCAGCGGCGTCGAAACGCGAGGCCCCAGCGCGACGCCGGTCAGTCCGCCGGCGGCAGCCGGACCCTGGGCGCGAACTCGGGCGCGGGCGGCACGGGCTCGGCCGGCGGGAAGAGCGGCGTTGGCGGCACGTCCTCGAACCCGCGCACGACCGCCAAAAGAGCGCCCAAGAGCGCGGGATTGGCCTCGAGATCCAAGGACGGCGGCATCGTCGGGCTCTTGGCGTTCGCCGGCCCGCCCTGGACCAGCACGCGGGCGAGCTCGTCGTCGGTCGTCTTCACGTGCCATTCGTGAGTGCGCAAACTGGACGGGCGCGGCATGAGCCCGACCGCGGCCGGCCCGTCGCCCCGTCCGGTCGGACCATGGCAGGTCACGCAGCGCTCGGCGTAGAACGTGCGCGCCTGGGCCATGAGCGCGGCGCTCGGCGGGGCGCTGTCCCAGCGGGGTGCCGCCTGGACCTTGGCGCCCTGCTGGATCCAGGTCGCTAGGGTCTCGCGCTCGCCATCGGTCATGCCGGTGACGTTCCCGAGGGGCATCGTTTTGGTCGTATAGACGCGATAGAGGACGCGCGGGGCAAGGCGGGCGAGCTGGGCAGGCTCCTCCAAAATGATGCCGGAGGGCGGCGTCTTGAAGGCCGGGTTCGACGGAATGGTCGCATGGCAGGTCACGCAGCGGGCCTCGACGATACGCTGGACGGCCATGAACGAGACGCGCTTGGAGGACCGCGGAGCCGCGTCTTCGTCCTCGGCGATGCTCTTGCCGCTGGCCATGGCGGCGACCGCGAAGAGGCACACGAACGTCCCGATCCAGACGAACCAACCGGCCTTACCGCGGTAATTCATGAGGTACTTGAGGCCCGCGCCGAAGAGGAACACGAAGCCGAGGACCAGCCAGGGGTGCGTGTTGCCGTAGGTCCCGGCGAAGTGAGACGAGAGCATCGTGAAGACGACCGGCAACGTCATGTAGTGGTTGTGACGCGAGCGCATCTTGGCGCGCGCGCCCTGCGAGGTGTCGACCGGCGTGCCGGCCATGGTGGCCGCGAGCATCTTCCGTTGGCCCGGGACGATGCGGAAGAAGACGTTGGCCGACATGATCGTGCCCATCATGGCGCCGACGTGGAGGAAGGCGGCGCGCCCCGAGAAGACCAGGGAGAGCGCGTAGGCGATGGCCATGAGGCCCGCCAAACACAAGGGCGCGAGGATGACCGGGTGCTTGCCGAGCGGCGAGCGCCAGAGGGAGTCGTAGACGAACCAACCGGCGACGATGAGGCCGAGCGAGAGGGCGATGCCCTCGGCGGTGGTGGTCCCGGCGACCGTGGGGTCGACGAGGTAGCTGGCGCCGTTGAGGTAGTAGACGACGAAGAGGAGGAAAACGCCGGAGAGCCAGGTCGTGTAGGACTCCCACTTGAACCAGTAGAGGTTCTTCGGGAGCTCGTGCTTGGCGAGGTATTTGCGCTTGATGACCTCGTAGAAGCCGCCCGAGTGGGTCATCCAGAGTTCGCCGACGACTTGATCCGGCGCGCCGTCGCGGGGTTTGGTGGGCGGCTCGAGGTGGCGGTCCATCCACATGAAGAGGAAGGAGTCGCCGATCCACATGATGCCGGCGATCACGTGGATCCAGCGGACGAAGAGGTTGAGCGCTTCTTGGAAGCCCGATTCCATGAAGTGGTCATAGGCTGTGGCGAAGCGCGCATCAAGGGCTGGCGTGCGGGCGACGGGCGGGCGCGTTTCGCTCGCGAAGAGCGCGAAGCGCTTGCCCGCGACGAAATTTGCTGGAGTCCGCCCCGGGCGGCCGGTAACGATGCGGGCGATCTAGGGATGGGCGTTGAGCGCCGTCTTGCGGGCGGTCTCGGAGGTTCGGATGGCATCGCGATCGGCTGGCGCCGCGGCGCTGGCGTGGTGGACTCTTGCATCGGCGTGCCAGCATCAGGCAGGCGCTTCGCAGGTCGGGGACTCGGGCTCGGTCGGGGACTCGGACTCGAACTCGGACTCGAACTCGGACTCGAGCTCGAGCTCGGACTCGAACGCGGGACCAGAGACCGAGGTCGTCGTCCCGGTCGGCGACGGCGTCGCGGTGACCCTCGTGCGCGTCGCATCCGGGAGCACGACCGTGTCGTTCGGCGTCCCGCTGCCCCGCGGCGCCGTCACCGATATTTCCCAGGTCCGCGTGCGCGTGGGCGGCACGCCGATCGCCGCCAACATCAAGGAACTACTGGCCTTCTACGACGCGACCGGCGCCCGGACCGGCGCGCGCGCGCTGCTCGTCCAGCTCTCGAGCGCGGTCCTCACCGGCGACGAGACCCCGATCGACCTCGTCTGGTCGAGCCAGGACGGCACGCCGCCGGGCGCCAGCTTCGTCCCGTTCGCGAGCGGCGGCGTCAGCGCGGATGCGCCGAGCACCGTCCAAACGACGGTCCGCGCGATCGCGACCGCGGGCGGCGTGAACACCCTGACCGAGGCTGCACCGGTGACACGAACGCTCTTCGTCGGCCGCGAGCCTCGCGTCCTCGCCCATTTCCCCGCAGGGTATCTGGCGTCGGTCGGCATCCTCGGACCCCAGGTCTCGTCCGCCCAAGCGCACGGCGCGGGCCTCGGCGCGCTGGCCTTCTTGTCGGACGCGCTCACGAACTTCGGCCACGGCGCGCTCTACGATTACCCCTACGCGCTCAACCCGGACGCCGAGTCGATCCCCGATCCCGTCGCCGAGTACGAAGGCTGGCTCTATGATCGATGCACGACCTTTCTCACGATGTACGTCCACACGAACGAGCTCGCGTTCCTCCGCGAGGCCCACCGGCAGTGCTCGTACTACGCGTCCAAGATCAACCTGAGCGGAGCCGATCGCGGCATCTTCTCGGGCAAGCCCGACCCCGACGCGAAATACTCGCATCTACGCGGACTCTTTGCGTATTTCGCGCTGACCGGGAGCGAACTCGGCCACGACGCGGGCCTGGCGATCGCGGAAATGTGGCTCGCGGATCCGCTCGTCGTCGGCCCGTATCGGCAGGGACATCTGCGTCGGAGCGACGCCCTTTGGACCGAGCGCCTTCTCGGGACCAGCCTCGAGGGGCTCGTGTACGGGCATCAGCTGACGGGCGAGACGCAGTACCTGACCGCGTTCAAGGAGATGTTCGAGACGGCCTACCGTCACATCGCCGGGGATGCGGCCGCGCTCGCGTCCATCAATCCGGGCTTCGCGTTCCCGCCCCAGAACTGCTTCATCCACAGCGCCGAGCAGCACGCCGAGGGCGACGCCGACGAGCCCTGGTGCTCGGGTTGGATGAGCGAGCTCGTCATCGATCCGCTGCTCGCGTACCAGGCCCAAACCGGCGACGCGCGCGTCGACGAGGTGTTCGTGCGGCTCGTGCGATTCCTGCGCGACACGGGCAGCGTCTACATGGACGCGAACCCGCTCGAGGACAGCTTTCTCGCGCCGTCCGTTTGCTACGATCCGGAGCGTGGCGAGGACACGCGGCGCCTCATCCCCGCCTACGGCGCGGGGATCGACGCGAGCGGCCAGCGCCAGATCTACGCAGATTACTCCGACTTCGAGCACTGCGCCGACGCGACCGCGCTCACGGCCGCCGGGCTACGCGCGCTCGTACGGCTCGGCACCTATGACCAGAATCCAGTCGGCACATTCGCAAGCGAGGGCGCGAGCTTCCTCCAGCTGCACCACGAGCTTGCGTTCTGCGCCTGGATGACGTTCGAGGGACATCACCGGCCGCGGCGCGATCCGCGCGTCTGGAGCAGCGCCGAGCTGGCGCCCGGGGTCGCCGATCCGGCCGCGTTCATCCGCGCCAACAAGATCGGCTACCCGGTCTGGAACATGGCGCCGCAGCGCAAGCTGTCGTGGTGGTTCAACAGCTCGCTGCTCGAGTTCGGGCTCCTCAGCGAGGCCGGAGTCTCGATCCAGACGCTCACGCCGGGCCTCATTCAGCCGGCCGGATGCCCGTAAGGGCGGCGTGACATCAGGGCGTGAAGCCCTCGAGGTAGGTGCTCGCGCCTAGGAACGCGTCGTCCGGATAGTAGGTCCAGAGGAGGGCGCCGCCCTCGAGCGTCCCGATGACGTCCTCGATGACGGCCGGATCGACCACCTGGCAGCCCCAGCTGTTGCCCATCCGACCGTGCTCGGCGATGTAGGCGGCGGACGCGTAGGCGTCCGAGTGCATCACGATCGCACGCGGCCGGACCAAGTCGTTGATGCCGGGCTCGAGGCCGTCGAGGAGCAGCGAGAGGCCGTTCGAGCCGCTGATGTAGCGGGTCGCGGTGCGCATCATGCCGAGGCTCGATTGGTGCGACTCGTTGATGTTCGAGAAGCTGCTGGCGTAGCCCGACTGCACGGGATCCTGCGAGCCCGCGCCGTGCGTGACCGGCTCGGCGAAGACGAGCGAGCCGTCGCGCAGATCGATCGTCCAGAAGCGCGGGTGCTTGTTGTGTAGCGAAAAGTCGATGACGCTGTACTCGAGGCGATCGGTGTCGCCCTGATTCCATGCGGTCGCGAAGGCATAGAGGCCGGTCGCGAGCACCTCGCTGTCGAGGCCCTGGCCCTCGAAGTCGTCGGCGCGCGTGAGGCCCAGCGTTAGGGTGTAGGCGCCGGATTTTTCGTCGCCGCCGGCCGAGACCCAGCTGTCGACGACCACGAAGTAGGTGCCCGCGGCGAGGAGCGCCGCCGCGTCCCAGTGGCCGCGATCGAGGCACGCCGAGGGGCTCTTGGACGACAAGATATGGACGTCGACATCGACGCCGGTGTCGAGCTCCGAGACGCTCGCGACAAGGAGGCCCGGCTCGGTCAACGTGACCTGGTAGAGGACCTCGGGGCCGCCTTCGTTGGTCGCGGGCGAGCAGCTGTAGGCGTCGAAGGTGCGGGTGCCGGCGGCGGTGTCGCGGGTGTCGATGAAGGGGAAGGTGTCGACGCAGACCGCTCCGGGCGGGCACGCGAGGGGCTCGGTCGGATCGGTCGGATTGACCGGGTCGGTCGGGTCGGTCGGATTGACCGGGTCGGTCGGGTCGGTCGGATTGACCGGGTCCGTCGGATTGACCGGGTCCGTCGGGTCGGTCGGGTCGGTCGGATTGACCGGGTCCGTCGGATCGGCGGGATCGGTCGGATGGACCGGGTCGGTCGGATTGACCGGGTCCGTCGGATCGGTCGGCTGCGGCGACACGGCGTGTACCGTCGGGGCCACGTGATCGACACGCAGCGTCTGCAGCGTCTCGCCGTCGGATTCGCAGGCTGGGAGCGTCAGCGTGAGGGGCAGCGAAAGCAAGGCGAGGCGCGATCCCAGTGCGAACCTTGATGCCATGATGTACTCCCTCGGGCAGCGGGCGGCCGCGACGATAGTCGCACGACCGTCGGGTGTCACGCGAGAGGCGGAGTTGTCGATGGCGACCGAGAAGGGCGACCACGCGAAGGCCTGGCGGGCGCTGCTGCCGCGCGAGCATGGCCTCTGGGGTTGGCTGCTCGTACCGCTGCTTTGCGCCATCGCCTTGGCGCCGGGTCTAGCCGTGTTCGGCGCAGCGCTCGCGACCGTCGCGGGCTTCGGCGCCGCAAACGCACTCGGGCGGAGCCATCGGCTGACCGAGCCCGCCATCCTCACGGCACTCGGGATCGCAGCCGCAGGCGCGGCACTTGCGGTCGTGACGGCGGTGGTCCCCGTCACGATGGGGCTCGTTCTGGCCATCGCGGGCGCGCTTGGACTCGGTGCGCGCATGCTGGCGAGGGGCCGGATCCCGCGTCAGCGCCCGCTCGAGCTCCTGGCGCTGACGGGTCTCAGCGTCTCGGCCGCCATCATCGCGGTCGGTGACGGTGCCGCGCCCGCACGCGCCGCGGCGGCCTTGACGGCGGTCCTCGCGTGGTTGGTGCTCGGCCTCTGGTGGGTCGGCGCGCTGCTTGCGCGTGTCCTCAAGCATCGCCCGCCGAGCGCCAGCCTACCCTGGGTCGCTGCGTCGGCCGTCGTCTCGAGCGGCGTCGTCGGGGTTGCCACGCAACATCCGATCGTTGGGGCGCTGCCCATCCTCTATATGGGACGAATCGTCGCCCACCGCCCGCCGGCCCATGCGCGCGACGCCTGGCGCGTCGGGGTCGCCGAGCTCGCATGGGGCGTCGCCTTGGCGCTCGCCGCGGGCCTCGTGAACGGTTGAATTCTTGAACGCACGGTGCCCTGATGCCCGAGTACTCACCCGCCCTTTCGATCGTCACCGCCGCCTTGGAGCTGCTCGCCGCAGGGTGGGCCCTTCGCGCCCACGGGCGCCGCGACGTCCGCATCCCGGTCGCGCTCATGTTCGTCTTCCTCGCCGGCTACCAGCTCATCGAGGTCTTCGTCTGCCGCGACCCGACGAACGTCTTCCTCGCGCGCGCGGCGTTCGTCGACGTCGTGTGGCTGCCTCCCCTCGGGCTCCTCTTTTTGCTGCGCCTCGGACGGCCGCGGCGCCGTATCTGGACATGGCTCGTCTACGGCACGCTCGGACTCGCGGGCGTCATCAGCGTGTGGGTCGTCGTCGATCCCACGTTCGTCACCGGCACCGTCTGCCAGGCGGTCATCGCGTTCTACACGCACCCGACGAACGGCATCGAGCTCTACGGCATGTTCTACCATGCGGGCCTCTGGGCCATGATGGTCGGCGGGATCCGCGTGATCCTCAAGGCCGACGACCCCAGAGACCGCGCGCACGCGGCCGATTTCGTGATGGGCACCGTTGGGTTCGTGGTGCTCGCGTTGACGACCGAGGTCGTATTCCCCGGCACGCGCAACGCGACCCCGTCCGTCATGTGCCACTACGCGATCATGCTGGCGCTGTTCCTGGCACGCCTGATGTGGCGCGAATCACGCTCGCGCGAAGGCCGCGCCGCGGCTGCCCAAGCGCGTGCGACCGCTACGCCTGACCGGCTTTCGCCCGACGTCCCGCCAGGATCTTGACGAACGAGCGCGTGCGCAGCTCCTCGAGCGTCAGGCCCGTCCCCAAGACCTCGGCCTCGGTCACCGCGCCGCAATTCAGGCCGCGCAGGAAGTAGTTGAGGAGCCCCTGCCCCGTCGCCGCGTCGTCGAAGGTGTCGCCGACCAGCGTCGCCTTCGCCGCCGCATCGATGAAGTTCTTGAGGCGCAGCGACGCCGACGCGAAGCTCTCACCGAAAAATGCGTAGATCGCAGCATAACGCGCCGCGAGTTGGCCGGGATGGAGATCCCAGCCTTGGTACACGCCGCGCTCGAGCGCGTGATGGACGTTGTCGTAGACGAGCTTCCAGGCGCGATGGACCGCGCGCCGATTCTCGGCGAGCTGGTCGCTGCTCAGCGTCTCGCCCGCCTTGGCGCGGTTCGGCGGGATCGGCATGATCGTCGTCGCCCCGTCCGAGAGGGCAACCCCGGTGCCGGCCAGGGCGATCTGCATGAGCGCGGTCGCGAAGTCACACGCCGGGTGATCGATCTTCTGGAAGGCCGCCGTGATGTTGCACGTGGCCGTGTAGTCGTACGTCCCGAAGTGGCACGCGGACACGCGCCCTTGGCCGGCGCGGACCAGCAGCGGAATCGCGAGCTGGCCGTCGGCCCCGAAGATGGCCTGCGTCGTCTCGATCATGAGCTCCATCTTGAGGGCGCCACGCGGAAGTCCCGTGCGGGCCTCGAGCAGCTCGAAGAGGTGAACGAGCGTCGTGACTTGCGCGACGTGCGTCACCTTGGGCAGCGTCACGACGAACGGCTCGGGCAGACGCGCGCCCGTTTGCGCGCAGAGCGTCGTCACGAAGAGATCGAGCGTCCGGATCGCGCGCCCCGCGAGCTCGTCGGTCAGCGGCTTCACGCGGATCCCGACGAACGGCGGCAGCGTCCCCGCAGCCATGCCGGCCGCCGTTTCGCGCGCCGCAATCTCGGCCTGCGCGTCCTCCTCGGCGTCGGGGCGATTGCCGTAGCCGTCCTCGAAGTCGATGCGAAAGTCCTCGACGGCCTCACGCGTCAGCTTCTCGCGCACGCGCGCATAGAGCGTCTCGGCGAAGGCCGCACCGCTCGGGATCCCCAGCGCCTCGCCGAACACGCGCGCGTCGGGGCCGTACTCGTCGAGGTGCTTGAGCGCGAGCTGCGCCATCTTCTTGGACGTGTCGGCCTTGAAGAGGTGCGCGCCGCCATAGACGGTGTGAACCGGCTGGCGCGCCGGCGAATCACCGGGGAACGCGGCGGCGAACGCGTGGTTCGCGGCGGTCAGGCGTTGGCGGAGCGGGGCGAGGACGTCGGCGTCGAGTGAGGCTGGCATAGCCGCGGAACCTAGCGAGGCCGCGGGGGAGCGTCAACTGCCGCGCTAGGTCGAGAAGCCATAGGGCGAGACGAGCAGCGGCACGTGGTAGTGGCCGTCGGGGTCGCGGATCTCGAAGACGATGGGCACCTGCGGATAGAAGCCGCCCTTGTGGAACTGCTGGAAATAGGCGCCGGTGTCGAAGGTGAGGCGGTAGATCCCGGTGTCCATGACGCGATCGCCCTTGGCGATACGCCCGTCCTGATCGGTCAGGGCTTTGCCGACCTCGACAAAGGTGAGGCCGTCGGGCGCCTGTTTGGCCAGCGTGACGAGGATCCCCGCGGCCGGGCGGCCGAGGGTCGTGTCGAGAACGTGGGTCGAGAGTGTGGCCATAAACGCATCCTTAGATCAGGTCACGCCGAGTCGGAGGCGCGTGATCTTGCGCTGCTCGAGCGCGCAGGTGCGCAGCTCGGCGGCGGGTTCGAGGTTCTCACGGGCAAGGAGGAGGCCGAGCATCTCGGCGGCGGTCTTGCCGCTCGCACACACGATGAAGAGGTGGCCATGACGCGCTTCGTAGCGTTGGTTGGCGGCGAGGAGCTGCTCGAGGACCGCTTCGTGGGCGGCCCGGAGGGCATCGCCCTGCTCTCGCTCGGAGAGCTCGCCCGAGCCCGCGAAGCGCGCGCGGAGGCGCGACACGTCGCCGATGCGCGGGTGGTGCGCGAAGGCCTCGCGCCAGTCCGCGTCGGTCAGTGCGTCGAAAGCCCGCTCGGCGGCGGCCGCTAGATGCGCGGTATCGCCGAAGGGGCGCGCGGCGACCATCGCTTGGATCCAGCGGCGGGCGCCACAGGTGCGCGCGAACTCGGTCTCGGCCTCGGCGTCGGAGAGGGTATCGAGCGCGGCGACGTCCATGTCAGCGCGGCTCGTTGGGATCGAAGGCGGCGAAGAGACGCAGCCGCGACACGCCGCCATCCGGAAAGATGGTGAGCCGCACGTGCGAGACGGGGCCGAGGTCCGCGAGCTCGTGCGTGAAGACGTGCGTCGCGTGCGGCTCGAGCGGGACCGAGGCAAGCAGGATTCGCCACGTCACGTCGGGGCCGGCGAGCGCGCTGGCCGTCGCGCCGGGGGCCATGACGGCCTCGAGCGTGCAGCGATCGGGCGCGTTCCCTTTGAAGTGATGCGTCTCGACCAAAGCCTGACGGACCGTGCCGGGCCGACCGAGTTGCACGAGGATCCAATCGCGGTCGCCGGCCGACCAGGACCGATGACGCCGCGTCTCCCAACCGTCGTCCATGCCGCGCGCCGCCCACGGCAGGTTGATGTGGTCCTTGGGCGAAAAGAAGGCGTCGTTGCTCGCGAGCGCGCGCCCGCCCCAGGCGATCGACGCGAGATCCACCGGCTGCCCGGGCAGAACGCGCGACCAATCGGGCAGGACGCGGCCATACGCGCGGAAGCGGGCGACGCCCCCATCGGGGTAGATCCTCAGCCGTACGTGCGTGACGCGCCGGCGCGCCGAGGCCGGCAGCGCCAAGTAGTTGTGGGCGCCGCGCTCGACGCGCGTCCGCGGGAGCAGCTCGCTCCAGGCCCCTTCGGGCAGCGTCGCCACCTCGTGCGGTCGCAGCGGGGCGGCCGTCTCGAGGGCGTCGACCGCGACCTCCTCGGGCGCGTTGCCGACGAAGAACGACGTATCGACGTCGAGCCCCGCGAGCTCGCCCGGCAGCCCGAGCCGCAGGGCGACCCAGTCGTGCTCCTTCGCCGAGTCGCGGTTGCGGCGCGATTCCCAGCCGTCCATCCACTTGCCGCGGTCGGTGTAGACGCCGACCTGGAACTCGGCCGCCCCCGCCTTGAGGAGGTTCTCCTTCTCGGCGAAGAAGTCGTCGGACGCGGCGAGCGGCAGGCCGCCCAGGCGTTGCGAGGCGAGGTCGAGCAGGTCTCCGAAGGGGTGCGGCGTCACGGGTTCTGCGGCCATCGTGGCCGAACGTTGGCGCGGGCGGGACGGGATGTCAATCGCGCCCGATCGCGCGCGGCGGCCGGGGCGCGCGCTGGCGGGCGCGGTGGGGTATCGTGCGCGCGCATGGCGACGCCGACCTCCGATTCGCTTCCGATGACTCCGCTGCTGCCCGAGATCCTCGCCGCCGCGCGCCGAGGGCCCGTGGTGGTGTCCGCGCCGACCGGCTCGGGCAAGTCGACGTGCGTGCCGCCGGCCCTCACGGCGCTCGGCCGCGTCTTGGTGATCGAACCGCGCCGGGTCGCATGCCGCGCGCTCGCGGTGCGAGTCGCCGAGCTGCGCGGCTGCCCGAGCGGCACCGATGTCGGCTGGATCGTGCGCGACGAGCGCCGCGTCGACGACAACGCCGCCATCACGTTCGTCACGCCCGGCGTCGCGCTGCGCATCGTGCAATCCGGCGACATCGAAAACTTCGCGGCCGTGGTCCTCGACGAGTTCCACGAGCGGTCCTTCGACACGGATCTGCTCCTCTGCCTGCTTCAGGTGCGCCGCGCCCAACCTTGCATCCGCGTGCAAGCGTTGGTCGTCATGTCCGCGACGCTCCAGGCGGAGCGCCTCGCCGAGCACCTCGGTGGCGTCCACCTCTCGGGCCAGGGTCGGACCTACCCGATCGCCGTCCGCTGGCTGCCGGGCGACGCGACGCTGCCGACCAAGCGCGGCCTCGAGGACCGGATCGTCGCCGCGCTCGAGTCGGCCGCCGCCGATCCGGGCGACGTCCTCGTGTTCCTCCCGGGCAAGGCGGAGATTGCGCGCACCGCCCAAGCGCTCGAAGGCCGCAGCAACGGGCGCTGGGAGATCGCGACGCTGCACGGCGGCATGACCGTGCGCGACCAGGGCGACGTCCTGCGCCCGCGCCCGCAGCTGCCCCACCTGCCCCATATGAAGGATGAGCGCCGACGCCGGCGCGTGGTCCTCACGACGAACGTCGCCGAGACGAGCCTCACCATCCCGGGCGTCGGCGTCGTCATCGACAGCGGCCTCGTGCGCGGCTTGGTCTACCGCGCGGGCCGCGGCTACCTGAGCCTCCTGCCCATCGCGCGCGACTCGGCCGAGCAGCGC
>SXGT01032430.1_pt1 | contig 12291 bp, 8 predicted proteins | sample 3176221 | NCBI WGS metagenome assembly SXGT01 (sample SAMN11356862, study PRJNA531348) | freshwater metagenome | isolation source: freshwater sample F1-120 | place: China: Fuxian Lake, Yuxi | collected 2017-12-25
GAGGGCTGCAAGCCCTGGTCGACGATCGCCAGCGCCGAATCGATGGCGGCGCCGAGCTGGAGCCCGTCTGGGCAGCATGCGCCGGGGTCGCGGGGGGCCGGCTCGACATCGGGGGTGAGGATCCAGCCCGCCGCCAGCGCCGGTCGGCCCTTGAGCGCGATGTCGACGAGGATGATTCCGTCGCCGTCTGGGTCGAGGATCCCCATGGCGGTCTCGGTGTCGATCGGCAGCGGCAGGTTCGCGTTCGTGACGAGCTCCTCGACGCCCGCGCGCGAGAGGATCCCGGCGAGACGCGTCGGCTCGAGTCGCTGCTCGCCGTCGACGAAGGTGGTCTCGAACGTGACGTTCTCGACGCGCAGGCGCACGCCCCGGACGAGCTCGCTGATGTTCGAGAGGTCGATGATGACCTCGTCGGCGCTGGCGGCGAGGTCGTCACCGGTGCGCGTGCCTTCGAAGTGCACCTGGAATTCGCCGGTCGCGGGATCGAGCGAGCCGAGCTGCAGCGCGTACGCGTCGTCGGCCGTGCCGGGCGCGTCGTCGGGTCCGAGCGACACGCGCTTCGCGATGCCACCGGCCAGCGCGACCTGCCCGCCGCCCTCGGCGTCGATGAAGAGGAGGATCGGCGGCCAACGGCTCAGGATGCTGCCGAGGAAGGTCCGAAGGAGGCTCGGCTCGACGATGTCGACGAGGTCGAGGATGTAGGGCGCTCCGGCCGGCAGGGCCAGCGTCGGGGTCGAAAGGGGATCGATCGGATCGCTGCCGCTCTTGGCCTCCCAGCCGTCCCAATAGCCGTCCGCGTCGGTGTCTGCGAGGGTGGGATCGGTGCCGAGCGCGAGCTCAGCGGCGGCGTCCAGGCCGTCGCCGTCCTCGTCGCCGAGGGGGGTGGTCTCGTCGGCGGTTTCGTCGGCGGTCTCCCCAAGGGCGGTCTCGGCTTGGACCTCGGCAAGCGTCTCGTCGTTGGTCTCGGGGGTGGCGTCGGCGCCGACCTCGGACGCGACGTGGGTGTCGAGCGGCGTGGCGCCGCCGTCGTCGTCACCACATGCGGCGAGAGCGGCGACAAAGGCGAGGCCGAGGGAAAGGCCGGGCATCGAGCGAGGTGCGGTCATCGGGTCCTCCAGCGTTCGAGGCGGTCTACCATAGTGAGACGCTGGGGGGGATGAAAGCCGCGCGGGCGGCGCGGACGCTTTGCGCGAGGGCTCGGGGGTCGAGTCCGAGTTCGAGGTCGAGTTCGACGTCGTGGACTCGGTGTGCCTCTCGCGGTATCGAGCGGCGGTGTCAGCCGTGGACCCGATCGCGACACTTGCCCGCTTCATCGCCGCCGTCTCGCGCGGGCGTATGCCCGAAGCGCAATCCCTCGACGCGATGCGCAACCTCGTCCGATCGCCGGGGCACATCCGCGTGCTCGGCACTGCGGGCGCGCCGGACGCGGTGGGGGTCGTCATCGACCTCTGCGAGAGCGCGGCGAACTTCGCCGAGCTCAGCATCTTCGCGTCCGAGGGCCACGCCGCAGCCGCGACGCGGGCGCTCGTGCCATGGGCCGAGGCGCTCGTACGCGAGGGGCCTCGCGCCGGTGTCGAGATCCCGCTCTACCCCGGGGGTCCCGATCCCTCCGTGCTCGCGGAGGCAGGTTACGTCTTTGCCCACGCACTGTGGGGCATGCGGGCCGTCGCCGTGGCGCCGGAGTTCGTGGCGCAAGCGCGCGTCGCGCCGCCCGGATTCAGCTGGCAGGCCTTGACCCCGGCGCTGGTCCCGGCACTCCATGCGACCACCCGCTCGGCGTTCGCCGGGGTGCCGGGGTGCTTCGTGTTCGAGCTGGAGGCCTTCGCGGAGCGGTGTCTCGTGGACGGACCGACCCGCCGCGTGCTCACCGACGGCACCCAGGTCATCGCGTTCGTGCGCGTGGCGTGCGACGGCGACGTCGGCACGGTGGCTTCGCTGGGACGCGCACCGGCCTGGCGCGCGTGCGGTCTGGGCGGACTCGCGCTTGCCGAGGGGCTGCGCCTTCTGGGCGAGGCGGGCGCGCGGACGTTCGAGCTGGAGGTCGCGGCGCGCAACCGCGTGGCGCTCGCGCTCTACGAATCCGCCGGGTTCGTGTGTACGAGCGAGCTTCGCGTGGTGGCGCGCGCTGGCGCGGAGCGGCGCGCAAGGTCCGCCATGGTCGACCCGGATCATCCCGCGCTCATTCCCTTGCCGTCGCGGCTCGAGGGCGCCCGCGTCGTCGTGCGTCCCTTCGCGCGCGGCGACGGCGCGGCGCTCTGGGAGGCGGTGGAGGCGTCGCGTACCGAGCTCGCGCGGTGGCTTCCCTGGCCGGCGCGCCACCAGCGGGTCGACGACAGCGAGCAGTATGTGCGGTCGGCCGCGGCGCGCTGGATGACGCGCGAGGATCTTGCCGTGGTCCTCACCGACCGCGCCGGTCGTCTCGTCGGAGGCAGTGGTCTCCACGGCGTGGACTGGCGCGTGCGGGTGATGGAGATCGGCTACTGGCTCCGCACCGACGCCTACGGCGCGGGCCACGCGACCGAGGCGGTGGGCCTCCTGACCGCGCTGGCGTTCGACGTCCTCGGCGCCGGGCGCGTCTTCATTCGCTGCGAACGCGACAACCTGCGGAGCGCCGCCCTCCCCGCGCGCCTCGGCTTCGTGCCCGAAGCGCATCCGCCAGAGCACCGCCTGGCCGTCGACGGCTCGGGCCTGGTCGAGCTCGTCGAGTTTGGACTCACGCGGGCGGAGCTCGCGCACCTCCCCTGGTACGCCGAGGCCGCGCGTCGCGTGGTCGCTGCGCCCCTGGACGGCTGAGCGCGCGCTGTTCGTGCGGGCGCTCCGGCGCGTATCCACTCGCGACCGCATCTGCTACGGTCGCGCGATGAACGACCTCGGGCGGCGCGCGCGTGTGGCTGGGCCGGTGACGCCGCCGCGGGCGTTGCTGTCGGCGCTGTCGGTACTCGCGAGCGTGGCCGCGTGCGGGGCGGACGCGGTGCCGTGCGTGTGCCCGGCCGCCGCCCCGTGCGTCGCGGCGCCCGTTCCGGATACCGAGGCGGTGCCGCGCGTCGTCGTCAAGAGCGCGCAGACCGTCCAAGAGGACCTCTGGGCCGCGCGGCGTCCGCTCGCGCTCGGATCGGCGAGCGCGGGGTTGGCGCTCGACACCGCCGAGAACCTGTTTCGCGGGCGCTTCGAGCCCGTGCGGAGGCTGTTCCAGGTCGAGCTCGGCGAGGATCTCACCGTCGCGAAGCTCAGCGGGATCGTCGATGGGCTCGTCAAGGCGCACGGGCCGCCGGTCGAAGTGATGGATGCATGGGCCAGCGAGATCCGCGAGAAGGAGGTCGTGAGCCCGGCCGCCGAGGCGCTCATCCGCATGCAGGGCGGCAAGCGCATCGGCCTCCTCTTGGTCTTCGATCCCCAGGGGGCGGTCCGCGGGTTGTGGCTGCGTCCGATTTGAGGGCGCCGGGGTTTTTGAGGTAAGGACCGAGCCTCGTCCCTCGCGCAGTCGTGCCCGGGTCACTCGCCCGTTCTCCGGAGGTCGCTATGCAGTTCGTATCGAGGTTCTTGAGGTCGCGTCTCACCGCCGCCGCGCTCGGACTCGCGGCGCCGTCGGCTGTGTCGATGGTCGCGCCGGCCCACGCCGAAACGCCGCGCACGTTCGAGCTCGACGGCAACAACCTGACGGTGCCCGCGCCGATCCTCTTCGAGACCGGCAGCGACACCATCAAGCCCGAGAGCGCGCCGGCGCTCGAGCACGTCGTGGCGTATCTGGGCGACAAATCGTACATCTCGCTCATGCGCGTCGAGGTCCACAGCGACAGCCAGGGCAACGCCAACTATAACCAGACACTCACCGAGAAGCGCGCGCTCGCTATCGCACGCGCGCTCGTCGGCAAGGGCGTCGATTGCAAGCGCCTCATCCCGGTGGGCTTCGGGGACTCGAAGCCGGTCGCGCCGAACGACAGCGCCGACGGGCGCGCCCAGAATCGGCGCACCGTGTTCGCGAACGCGAAGCTGCGCGGACGCGCCATCGGCGGCATGCCGGTCGACGGCGGCGGGCGGGAGGCGGGGGATCCCTGCCCATGAGGTTGCCGCTGCCGCTGCGGGTCAGGTGACCTCGAGCACGTACGAGCCGAGGGTCTGGCCGCTCATGCCGATGTGGTCGACCGTGATGCGCGGCGGGCTGCTCGTCGGGTCGAGCGTGAAGCGTCCGTAGTTGCGCTCGCCGGTCAGAAACGGGAACTGCTCGGGGCTGCCGGTGAGCTGCACGATCGCCATCGCGGGGTTGAGGTGTGCGACGGGGCCGACCAGGATCTCGTGCTGATCGGCGTGCGCCTCGCCGGGCGGATCCACGGTCGTGACCGCGCCGAAGTGGAAGTCGCCCGCGACCCAGAGGAGGCCCTTCACATCGGCGGCGAGCCCGAGGACGCGCGCGCGTTGGGCCGCGTAGCCTTCCCAGCGCTCGTTGGCCGCGAGGTAGAGCGGCGGCCAGCGCGTGATCGGGACGGACGACAGGACGAGCTTGAACGTGGCCGGCGACGCGTGGAGCCCCGCGTCGAGCCAGGCGAGCTGCGCCTCGGAGATGTACTCGGCCTGGGGGGTCGTGCGGGTCGACGGGCGCCGCTCCGAGCGGCAGTCGAGGAGGAACACCTCGACCGTCGCCCCGAACCGGAACGAGCGCCAGATCCGGTCGGGGTTTGCCGGATCGCGGCGCACGGCCATGTGCTCGAAGAAGGCCTGGCGTGCGGCCGTGACGCGCGCGGAGTCGGCCCCTTCGGGGTCCCAGTTGTTGTCGACCTCGTGGTCGTCCCAGGTCGCGGCGCAGGTCGTCGCCGTGCGCAAGGCGCGGTATTCGGCGGTCCCGAGGTTGCGCGCCCAGTTCGCGCGGTACTCCTCCAAGGTCGTCGCCTCGTCCGCGTAGGTCGTGTCGCCGAGGAGGAGGAAGAGATCGAGATCGTCCTCGGCGGCGCGCGTGAGGACATCGAACGGCCGGAAGTCCCACTTCGCGCACGAGCTCGCGCCGAGCACGACGACCGGGCGCGCGTCGGCCTGGGGTGGGGTTCGGAAGCGGCCGATCGGACTGCGGCGCGCGTCCGCGATGAACGCGAAGTGGTGCTCGGCGCCGGGCGCGAGGTCCTGGACGTCTTCCTGGATGAAGCCGCCGTCCGCCGGCACGACGGTCGTGCGGTGGGCCTCGAGGCCGCCGGCGCGGCCTGGATCCGGGCGCCACACGACCAGCTCGATCGCGGCCGTGCCGAGGTAGCGGGTCGCGAGGATCGCGCCGCCGAAGGTCGGATCGGTCGCGCTGACACCGATCGGAAAGAGGCTCACGGAGGCCTCGGCATATGCGTCGGGATCGAAGCGCGAACCTGGGGCATCGGGCGCGTCGGCGGCGGTGTCGTCGGTGGTCGCGTCCGGGACTTCGGGCGCGCTGTCGGCGCCAGGGCCGGTGTCTGCGCTGGTCGTGCCCTCCGTCGCGGCCGTCGCATCGTCGGTGCGGGTGGTGTCGGGCGCGTCGGCGCTGCTCGCGTCGTCCGTCGCCGTGGCGTCGGCGCGGGCGGTGCGTGCGTCGTCGCCACAGGCGGCGAGCATGCCGAGAGCACCGGCGGCGCCGGCGGTGCTCGTGGCGATGAAGGTCCGACGGGTGATGCGCGGCGGGGTGGTGCTCATGGCCGTTCGTTGTCGACGAGCGGCGGGGTGGCGTCAAGCGCGGCGCCGGCGAGCTGACCACAGGCCGCGGCGGCGTCCTCGCCGCGCGACCGGCGCACGACGCACACGAGACCGTGGCGTGCGACGATGTCGCGAAACGCGTCGATCCGCCCGTCGGTCGGGCGCGTGTAGCGTGAGCCGGGGTAGGGGTTGAGCGGGATGAGGTTGATGCGCGCCTGGATCCCCGCCATCGCGGCGACGAGGCGCTCGGCGTCGGCGTCGCCGTCGTTGACGCCGGCCATGAGCGCGAGCTCGATGAAGAAGATGCGGCGCGGGTCCGCGGCCGAGAGCGCGCGCAGCGTGGCGAGCAGCTCCGCGAGGGGCCAGCGGGCGACCTTGGGCATGAGGCGATCGCGGACCTCCTGGGTGCTGGCGTGGAGCGAGACGGCGACGTTGGCCCGGGTCGCGCGGCAGAGGGCTTCGAGGCGCGGGACGACCCCGGAGGTCGAGACGGTGACGCGGGTGGGGGCGATGTGCAGGCCGCGCTCGAGCACGGTGATGGCCTGAAGGACCGCGTCGAGGTTGTCGAGCGGCTCGCCCATGCCCCTGAAGACGACGTTGGTGGCGCGTTTTTCCGCGGGCGTCAGGCGCGATTGGGCGAGGAGCACCTGCGCAACGATCTCGCCCGCGCTGAGTTGGCCACCAAAGGACATTTGCGCCGTCGCGCAAAAGTCGCAGTAGCGGGTGCAGCCACTTTGGCTCGAAACGCAGATGGTCGCGCGGCGTGGCGTCGGGATGAGGACCGTCTCGAACGCGCCCCCGTGCCCATCGTTGCCGCGCAGGCGCCACTTGAGCGTGCCGTCCGTGCTCGCGTGCGTGGCCTCGATGCGCAGGTCGGGAAGGCGGAATTCGGCGGCGAGCGCGGTGAGCGCGTCATGGCCGATGCCGTCGATGGTGCTTGGCCAGGCGCTCGGCAGCCCGACGCCGCGAAGCCAGCGCCAGAGCGCGTGGCCGCGCGTGACGCTGGGTCGGCCGAGGCGGGGCATGAGGGCGCCCAGCGCCTCGGGGGTGAGGCCGGTGACGAGCGGCGCCGACTCGCGAGGGGGTGTGCGCGGGGTGGTCATTCGAATGAGGGCTGCGGGATGAGGCGCAGCCCGATGACCTGGCCGGCCCCGCGATCGATCGTGTACAGCGTGTCCGCGCCCCAGGCAGCGGCGTCCCCGAAGTGGAGGCGCTGGAAGCTCAGGCCGCTGCCGATGAGCCGCGGTTCATCGCTAGGGGTAGGTGCGAGGCCCCAGAGGCTGCCCGCCTCGGGCTGGAACGGCTGGAATTCGGTGTAGAATAGGGCGCCACATTCGTGGACGGCGAGGCCACCGACCAGCCCGTGGAGCATCGCGTGTTGGTAGCCATTGGCGCACACGAGCGTCGTCGGGGGGACGTCGGGGCGACCGACCTCGCCGGCAGGCACGCAGGTGCCTTGATTCGGGGTGGGCTCGACGTAGTCAGAGGAGTCGGGCAGGCCGTCGCCGTCGCTGTCCGGGTCGCGGGCGGCGATGAGGCCGTCGCCGTCGACGTCGATGTACCAGAGGGGCTCGACGCCGTCGGCCCACGTGTCGTCGTCGCTGTCGAAGTCGTCGGGGTCGCTGCCCCAGAGGAGCTCGGCCGCGTCCGAGAGGCCGTCCGCGTCGCGGTCGTCGCCGGTCGGAAAGGCGTCGCGGCCGAAGGCGGGGAGGAGGAAGGCGCAGGGGTCGCCGGCGGCGCGCGCGGCGCACGCGAGGGTCGCGTCGTGCGCGGGCGCGTCGAGCGCGCAGTACACGACGCGCGTCGGATGCTCGCCGCTGAGGGTGCACTCGCCGTCGAAGGTGACGCCGGCGTAGTTCAGGGCGCAGGGGCCGTCGGCGCCCCCCTCGCAGATCGCCACGCGCGGCTCGCGGCTGGCGCGTTGCGCGATGCAGATGGGCAGGCCGTCGCGAAGCTCGCAGCGGCCGGGCGCGCCGCTGGCGTTCCAGCACGGCTCGAAGGCGTAGTCGCAGGTCGCGACGGTCGGCGGCAGCGTGGCGTTCGCAAAGCCGGCCGTGAACGCGGGCGACGAGAATTGGTACGGCGGGGAGAAGGTCTGGCGAGCGACCCAAGCCGCGGGCGCCGAGGCATAGGCGGCGAAGGCGCCGTCGCGGGCGGTCGCGACGTGTGACGCCATGTAGAGATCGGTGGCGACGATGAGCGGGCGTCCGTCGCCGACGCCGTCGCTGAGCCAGGCGGGGGGCAGGTACCAGGCGAGCTCCGCGCCACCGTCGCCGACCAGCAGTCCAGGGCCCTCGGGCGTCGAGAGCAGCGCGAGCGAGACCGGCGCGACGAGGCCGTGGTCGAACCAGGTGGCGTCGACCGTGCCGGTCGGTCCGACGCGCACGAGTCCGGCGGGCGCGTTGCGGGCAAGGATCCAGCCGCCGTCGGGCAATTCGGCGAGGCCGAAGAACACGCCCTCGAGCCCGCTCGCGATGATCTGCGAGCGGTTGGGGATGTGGCGCACGAGCGCGCTCGTCCCGTCGTCGACAAGCTCGATGACGGTCACGGCGTGCTCGGAGGCGAGGCGGGCATCGAGCACGAAATCGGACGTGGTGACGGGTATTTGCGAGGTGTTGACGGTCGTCGGTGCCGCGAGCGTGAGGTTCCCGGCGCGGAGATGGTCGCAGAGGGTCGGGGTGGTCTCGACGGTGTCGGTCGTGTCGGTGGTATCGCCGACCTCGATACCGTCGATAGCGTCGAGCGTGTCGATCGTCTCGACGACGGCAAGCGTGTCGTTCACCGTGGCGTCGACGACCTCGGACGCATCGAAGGTCTCCGCGCCGACATCGCTCGGGACCACTGCCGCGCGCACGCAGCGAAGGCCGGCCGACTGCGGCGCGCAGACCCAACCGGACGCGCAGTCACTGGCCGTCGCGCAGGCAAACGCGAGCTCGCTGGTGACGTCCTCGTGGCACGCGACGACCGATGCGAGCAAGGCGATGCACCCGAGCCAGCGCCGCCCCCAAATGCGCGACGCTCCGGAGTTCACGGGGTGGCCGCGCAGTAGTCGGGCGAGGTCACGTCCTGTCCATCGACGCACTCGTTCTCGGGCGCATGCCCGTAATAGAGATCGATGAACGCCCCCAGGTTCTCGAGGTCGAAGCAATCCGACGTCATCACGTGCCCCCACGCCACGGCCGCAAAGCGAACGCCTTCGGGCAAGAGCGGGTCCGGTGTGATCACGAAGCGATGCGTCAGCGGCGAGACGCAGAGCGGATCCGCGGGCCGCGCATTCAAGGCCGCCTCGACCGCGTCGACCTCGGTCGTGCACCCGTCGGGGCAGTTGTAGAGGACGACGACCGCCCCGTGCTCGAGGTCATGGACCCAGTTCTCGCGCGGCACCGGCAGCGCGAAGCGCTTGAAGGCCGCCCACGCCGGCCTGTGCGGACCGCTGGAAGGCGGATTCTGTTCGTAGGCCACCACGCCGCAGTCCGCGACGTGCGGCGACGCGAGCGGTGCGAAGGCCTTGAACGTGGTCGTGCACGTCGGCGCCGCGTCCGGTGCAGCTGTATCGTCGCTCGTGTCAGAGGCCGTCTCGGACTCGACCTCGGACTCGACCTCGGACTCGACCTCGGACTCGACCTCGGACTCGACCTCGACCTCGGACTCGACCTCGGACTCGACCTCGGACTCGACCTCGGACTCGACCTCGGACTCGACCTCGGACTCGACCTCGACCTCGGACTCGACCTCGGACTCGACCTCGGACTCGGACTCGACCTCGACCTCGACCTCGGTCTCGGTCTCGACTTCCGCCGCGGTATCTCCGGAATCCGCCGTGTCCAGCGAGCCCATCACCGACGGCTCCGCCACGGTACACGCCCCGAGCCCCGCGGCCGCCACCAGCGTCGCCAGCGTCCACACATTCATTCCGTCGCCCTCCGATTCGCCGTCGGCACGTATGTCCGGCACGGCTGCCCGCGCAGCCCCGGGCACACCGGATACGCCACCTGGATTTCCCCGGGCGGTATCACCGACACCACCAAGGCCGACGGCGTCTCCCCGCCCATCCACACCTCTTGCTCGGGCGTCGTCGCCCCGTAGTCGGGGTTCGCGAACTCCCACGTCCCGAAGTCCCGACCGGGCGTCGAGATGATGACCCGCAGCCGCGACCCGCCCCGGAACACGTGCGCGACCTGCGGGATCGGGATCTTGGTGTGAACCCTCTCGCCCTCCGCGACCGGCGCGTAATCCTCCTCCGTGAACGTGTACGTCACGAAGTTCCCCTCGCTCGCGTCTTCGTCGACGCCGCGATGCCCGATCCGGAGCGCCCCCGACTGCACCAGGTACTCCGCCCCGTCCGGCCGCACCTCGGTGATCGTCACCTGCACGCCGACGTCCGTGGCGCCGCTCGCCACCCACAGCTCGGCGTACGACGGCCCCGCGATCGTCATCGCCTCCGCCAGCTGCGCAGACAGGAACGACAGGCTCTTGCCCGCGGGGAACGGCTTCCAGGTAGTATCCCAGATCCGCGTCATCAGATCGTAGCCGTGCGTGAAGAACGTGTCGGACCCCGCCGCCGTATCGTGCGTGTAGGCATCGACGACCGTTTCCACCGGCGCCGTTTCCGCGAGCAGTCCACCGTCGCCGCCGTCCCCTGGCTCGCTCAGATAGAACCGGCGCGTCGCCCCTTCGGGCGGCGGCCACGCGCTGAACGTCTCGACCCAACGTGCCTCGGGTGCGCCCGGCTGGCCGTCGCCGCCACCGCTCTCGAACATCACGCGCACCTCGGGCTCGGCCTCGTACGCCGCCTTCACGCCCGCATAGTCCTCGACCGCGAACGCCGCAAAACGGTCCACCTCGAACCCAAGCCCGGTCGAGTCGTACTCGCGCGAGATCTCCGGCCCCGCCGCGAGCCGCACCCAATCCGGCAGTCGTGGCACCCGCTTCGCCACGTACAGCTCCAAGAACTCCCACCAGCGCGTGAGCACCAGCGGGCTGTAGCCGTCCGGATGACGCCCATTATAAAGGATGAACCGCCGCACCGCCGCGCCGCCGAACTGGCCCAGCATGTCCTGGAACAGCGGCCCCGTCTGCTCGTCCTGGAACGCGCCCGTCAGGTACACGGGCGCCGCGATCCCGCCAACCAAGAGCGGCAGACTGCGCGCCGCCGCGTCGGGCGGCACGAACTCGAGTGCCTTGAAGATGTCCTCGAACGCCAGGTTCTGATTCCTCAGCACCTGGTGCGTCTCGCAGCGCGTGTCGCCGCCGACGATTCGTTTGTCGGTCCAGCTCTGCCCGTTCGGCGCCGCCTCCGAGTCGCGGTTCTCGAGCCACTGCCGCGTGAACCCATCATTATAGATGCCACCCGGGCGCAGCTGCTGCCACGGGTCCGCCAACACCGACAGCGGCGTCACGGCGGCCAGGCTCGGCGGTCGCGTGTAGGCCACATAGAGCTGCGCGATCCCCGGGTAGGACAGGCCGACCATGCCGACCTTGTGATGCAGGGCCCACGACTGGCGCGCGACGACCTCGACGACGTCGTAGCCGTCCGCATGCTGCGCTGGCGAGAAGATGTCGAAGACGCCGCCGGAGCATCCGCTGCCGCGCATGTTCACGCCGACACTTGCATATCCAAGCAAGGTTGCGATGCGCGAGCCGGGATCGGGGGAGGCCGGATCCGACGGCGAATACCCCGAGTATTCGATGACGGTCGGGTAGGGGCCGTCGCCCCAGAGCGTGGGGTCGGGGAAGCGCACCATGGCCGAGAGGAAAACGCCGTCGCGAACCTCGATGTAGTTGAGGCCGTCGTCGGGATCCTCGCCGTCGACCGTCCCGAAGAGCCCGTAGTGGATCCCCTGCAGCGTCTGTCGATCATAGAGCGCGGTGTCGGGATGGTCCTCGACCGACAGCACGCGGAACGGGCCGACGGCCTTGGGGGGCGCAGCGGGAGCGGCTTCGAGCGGGGTGTCGTCGCGGATGACGTAGCCGTCGCCGGGTGTCAGGACGTGCCCGTATTTCACCAGCTCGCCGGAGACGGCGCCGGTCAGGTCGAGGATCTGGTAGGTCGGCGGGACGTACGAGAAATGCGCCTGGCCGTACTCGTCGGCGACGACCGACAGGAGGCGGACGCCGTGAGCATCGTAGAGCGTGACCGGCGTTCCGGGCGTCGCGCCGAAGACGGTGGCGATCTCGACACCGGGGCGCACGGTGAACGTGCCCGGCACGGTGCTGATGAGCGCGGGGTGGGTCGGCGTGACCTCGACCTCGACCTCGGACTCGACCTCGGACTCGGACTCGACCTCGACCTCGGACTCGACCTCGATCTCGATCTCGACCTCGGTCTCGACCTCGGTCTCGGCGCGTGCATCACGCCCCGCGTCCGCCTCATCGTTGCACCCAACGACAAGCGACAACCCCAGCACCCAACCCAGCCGACAGGTTCGTGACAGTCCCATGCGGCGCACCATAGCCGGTCAGGCGTGCACTTTCCATCGGCGGTTGCGATCGCCGCGCCGACGTGGTTTCGATGACCGCGATGGCCACCTCCGCATCGCCCAACCTCTTCGAACGCCTCGGTCGCTCCCCGGCGCCCGACACCGATCGTCTCTTCGAGATCTTCGTCGCCTGGGTCGCCGAGCGCGGCCTCGAGCTCTACCCCGC
>SXGT01040273.1_pt1 | contig 12291 bp, 9 predicted proteins | sample 3176221 | NCBI WGS metagenome assembly SXGT01 (sample SAMN11356862, study PRJNA531348) | freshwater metagenome | isolation source: freshwater sample F1-120 | place: China: Fuxian Lake, Yuxi | collected 2017-12-25
ACAGCGTCGGACGGGACACCCCGGCCTGCAGCGCCACCTCGGACAGGCTCAGCTTGGTCTGCCCGCTGCGTCCGAGCACCTCAGCCGTCGCGGCCAGAATCCGGCGCCGCGTCGAGGTGTCCTCGGCGGCGTCGGCGTGCGCGGAAAGGGGCTTGTTCACGGTACCGATGGTAGTGGTTGTGCCATCACAAAGAGGCTTTCAGCGCGTAAACCGTGTCGAGTTCCTCCAGCGCGGACACCGCCCGGCCGAGGCCCTCCAGGGCGATGCCCTCGTCCTGCATCCCGCCCATCCCGGCGGTGATCACGGTGGCGACATAGGCGTACAGCGCCGCCTGGCGGTACCGCTGCCACAGTTCGTCGCGGTCCAGCTCGGGTCCACCCGCGGCGTGCAGGGCAGCGCGGTACACGTCCAGCAGTTCGCGCTGATTCCCGACCCGCGCGTCGGTGGTCATGCTGGTGATCAAGGTGTAGGACAGTTCCCGGGACGGATGCCCGCGGCGCACCGCCTGCCAGTCGAGTAGACCGGCTTTTCCGTTGCGGAAGTAGACATTTCCCGGATGGGCGTCACCGTGCATGATGGTGTGAGGACCCCGGTCGATCAGGGTGGCCACCGCTCGGTAGTGGTCATTGATGAACTGACCCGTGCGCACCGGGATCGCGGTCCTACCCTCCAGTCGGCGGGCCGCGGCATTGGCCAGTGATCCGGTCAGCAACGACGTCGCGTCGCCCGACGCCGTGTACACCCAGGGGTAGGGATCCAATCGTCGCCAGAAGGTGGCGTGCACCCGTGCCAGCAGTTCCACGATGAGCGCCGCGCGGTCCGGGTCCAGGGGGTGCAGGGTGTCGGGGAATTCACAGGTCGGCTGCCCGTCGGCCGCCAGATCCTCCAATACCAGCACGAACCGCCCGGTGACGGGGTCGAAGGCCGCACCGTGACAGACGGGCACATCGCCGAGTTGGCCGGACAGCTCCCGATAGAACCGCACCTCGGTGTCGGCGAGCCGTCCGAGTTCGCCCATCATTCGGGTGGCTGCGGTTTCGGCGGGCATCTTGACGAACACCGAGCCGGGCACGTCGGCACCGGTCAGGGCCAGGCGGGCCCGCGACGAGGTGCCGGCGTCGCCGTCGAGCAGCGATACCGAGGTGACGCTGCGCCCGAGCAGGCCTGACAGATAGGCCGCGTCCAGACCGCCGATGTGGCGGGGGATTGCGCGCGCCCGCCCGAAGATGGCGTCGGTTGCGATACGTTGCATCCCGCGCCCGAGATGTGCAGCCAGGCCGAACACCGGAGCGACGCTGCTGACCTGCGGGGGCATTGTGCAAGCTTACAAATCAAATCAATATTGTAAAGCTTATTGAAGGGATTCCCATGTCTGGACCGATGGAGGGGTTCCGGGTCGTCGAGCTCGGCGTCTGGGTGGCGGCACCGGCGGCGGGGGCGATCCTGGCCGACTGGGGTGCCGATGTCATCAAGATCGAACCGCCCGCCGGTGATCCGGCCCGCTCATTCGGCCGGATGATGGGGCTCGACAGCGACCTCGGTACCGCCTCCAATCCACCCTTTCAGATGGACAACAGGTCCAAGCGCAGCATCGTGCTCGATCTCGCAACCCCCGACGGTCGGCGGACCGCCATCGAATTGATCGCCGGCGCAGACGTTTTCCTGACCAACATCCGTCCGGCGGCGCTGGCCCGGTTGGGCCTGGATTTCAGCTCGGCGGCCGCGCACAACCCGCGGCTGGTGTATGGACTCATCACCGGGTATGGCACCGAAGGCCCCGATGCGGACCGGGCCGCTTACGACGTGGCCGCCTTCTGGGCGCGTGCCGGGATCGCCGACCTGCTGACCAGGCCCGGGGACACACCGCCTTTTCAGCGCGGCGGCATGGGAGATCACTCGGCGGGGATGACGCTTGCGGCGGCGGTGTGCGCGGCGCTGCTGGCCAGAACCCGCACCGGCACAGGGCAACTGGTGACCACCTCGCTGTACCGGCAAGGCGCCTACACGGTGAGCTTCGATCTCAACACCCTGCTGATGTCCGGTCAGCAGGTGGCCATCGGGCAGCGGGAGGCGATGGGTAACCCGTGCATGAACAACTACACCGCCGGTGACGGCAGGCGATTCTGGATCGTCGGCCTCGACGTGGCACGGCACTGGCCGGCGTTGTGCCGGGCGGTTGGGCGTGCGGAGTGGCTGACCAGGTATCCGACACCGCGGGACCGGTTCACCCATGCCCGCGACATCATCGCCGAACTGGACACTCTCTTCGCGACCAGGACACTGCCGGAATGGGAGCAGGTGTTCGCGGGCGAACCCGACTTCTTCTGGTCACCGATCAATTCGCTCGACGATGTGGTGGCCGACGAACAGTTCCATGCCGCCGGTGGCATCGTGTATGTGCCCGAGGGGGATTCGAGCACGCCGATGGTGGCCAGCCCCGCCGACTTCTCGGCCACACCGTGGCAACCGCGCGGTCCGGCGCCCGAACTCGGTGAGCACACCGAACAGATCCTCGCCGAACTCGGCGGCACTCAGGACCGCTGACGGTTCACCTCGTCGAGCAGTTCGGTCAGCTGCGCCCGGCTGACGGCGCCACCGCTGAACGACACCATCCGCCCGACCGGGATGGACCCGAGCATGCGCAGCATGTCGGTGCCCAGCGCGGAACCCGCTGCCCCCTCGGGCGCCGCGCTCGCCAGTGCCGCCGCCACGATCGGGGCGGCCACCGGGTCGCCGAGCAACTCGCCGAGCGTGGAGTCCACGGTGAACGCGACGACCGGGGCAGCGTCTGCGTCGACGGTCACGGCGGTGTGCAGGCGCAAATCCCGGCTCGACGCTCCCACGGCCACCGCGTACTCACCCGCCTCCACCAGTCGTCGCCCGGCCCGCACATCCCAGTAGCCGAGTTCGTCACGGGGAACACGGATCTCGACGTCGACCAGCGCCCCGGGCGCCACGGTGACCCCGGCGAAACCGGCCAGCCACCGCGGCGGGCGCGACACCCGCGACGCCGGCAGCCCGGCGTAGACCTGGACCACCTCGCGGCCCACGCGGTCGCCGGTGTTCACCACCGACACCCGCACCGTCAGGCCCTCGGCGTCGGAAACCACGGCCAGGTCGGTGTAGTCGAAGCGGGTGTAGGACAACCCGTGCCCGAACGGGAACGTGACCGCCGTCGCACGGGCGCCATACCAGCGGTATCCGACGAATACCCGTTCCCCATAGAGGATGTGGCCGTCCTCGCCGGGAAAGTTGAGATAGGCCGGGCTGTCCTGCAGCCGAGCGGGCACCGTCTCGGCGAGGCGCCCCGACGGGTTGACCGAGCCGAACAGGACGTCGGCGATCCCGCGTCCGCCGCCCTGTCCGAGCAGGGCGCCGTCCAGGATCGCCGGGGCCAGGCCGGCCACCCCGTCGAGAGCCACCACCCCGCCGTGTGCCAGCACGACGACCGTCCGGGGCTGCACCTGCACCACTGCGGACAGCAGGTGGAGCTGGTCGGAGGGCAGGTCGATGTGAGTGCGGTCGAAGCCCTCGGATTCGTCCTCGGCCGCCAACCCGAGGAACACCACCGCGGCATCGGCATCGGCGGCCGCCGCGAGGGTCTCGGCGGTGAGATCCTCGGAGTAGGTGACCCGATGGCCGTCGGCGTAGCGGCGGATCTCCTCCAACGGCACGTCGACCCGGGTCGGATTCACATGGGAACTGCCACCTCCCTGATAGCGGGGCGTCACCGCGAACCCGCCGATGACCGCGAGCGAGGACGGTGCGAGCGGCAACAGGTCGTGGTCGTTCTTCAACAGCACGATCGATCGCGCAGCCGCCTCCCTGGCCAGATCGTGGTGGGCATCCGCATCGAAGGTGGCTGCGCTACTGCGGTTCTCGGTGACCCGGGCGGCCAGGGTGGCCACCCGGTCGGCGGCGCGGGCCACCACCGTCGCGTCCAGGGTCCCGGCCTCGACGGCGGCGACGACGTCGGCGTCGCTCGCCCCGTTGCCGCCAGGCATCTCCAGGTCGAGGCCCGCGCGCACCGCGGCGACCCGGTCACCGACCGCGCCCCAGTCACTGACGACAGCGCCGTCGAAACCCCACTCCTCGCGCAGCACCGTGCTCAACAGCCACGTGTTCTCGGCGGCGTAGACCCCGTTGATCCGGTTGTAGGCGCACATCACCGTCCAGGGCCGGGCCGCAGTGACGACGTGTTCGAAGGCACGCAGGTACAGTTCGCGCAGCGTCCGCTCATCCACATCCGAGCTCGACCGCATCCGGTCGTCCTCGGCATTGTTCACGGCGAAGTGCTTCAGCGAGGCGCCCACGCCCTGACCCTGCACGCCGCGCACCCAGGCCGCACCGAGCGCACCGGAGATCAGCGGGTCTTCGGAGAAGTACTCGAAGTTGCGCCCGCACCGCGGATCCCGTTTGAGGTTGACGCCAGGGCCGAGCAGCACCTGCACGCCCAGGGCCCGGCTCTCGGCGCCCAGTGCGGCGCCGACCCGTTCGACGAGCTCGGGATCCCAGGTCTGGCTGAGCCCGACCGCGGGCGGGAAACAGGTGGCCGGTTCGCTACCGCCCAGCCCCAGATGGTCGCCGGTGCCGCCGGCCTGTCTGCGGACCCCGTGCGGGCCGTCGGTGAGCAGTATGGACGGGACGTCGCCCACCGCCTTGGTGGTCCAGAAGGTGGCGCCGCTGCCGAGAGCGGCCTGCTCTTCGAGGGAGTCAGTCACCGTTCCTATTCTTCACCCTCGCGTTCTTCACCCCTGCCGCGTGGCGTAACGGGGCGCGGAACTCGTCGGCGTCGTCGCTGTTCTCCGCGTCGAGCGGTGCCACGTCGGCCGCCGACGTAGCTTTACAAACTATCGCTGAACTGTCACGCTGAATCTGTCGCGACGTCGATGTCGCACGCGCTGGAGGAGGAAACATCGGTGACGGTTGCCAGCACGCCGCAGGCACGCGAATACAGCCCGCTCGACATCACTTCTCACGACTTCTGGAGTCAGCCGTTCGATATCCGCGACCGGACCTTCGCCGAGCTGCGGGCCCTCGACGGGATCAGTTGGCATCCGCCGTTGCCGACACTGTTCGACATGGAAGAGCCGGGGTTCTGGGCGCTGACCCGGCGCGCCGACCTCCAATTCGCCAGCCAGAACCCGGAACTGTTCACCTCTGCCCAGGGGGTGGCGCTCGATCCGATGCCCGCCGAGGTGCAGAAGTTCGCGACCTTCTTCCTGGGCATGGATCCGCCGCAGCACACCACCTATCGACGCTTGATCAGTTCGGCTTTCACACCGCGCAATGTGCGCCGGATCGAGGAACAGATCCACGCCAACGCCGTCGCCATCGTCGACGATCTCGTCGGCGCCGGTGACATCGACTTCGTCGAGGCCTGTTCGGCGCAGCTGCCGATGCGAACGATCTCGGACATGCTGGGGGTGCCGACAGCCGATCAGCCGGCTTTGGCCAAGGCGGCCGAAAAACTGTTCAGCATGAGCGATGACGAATTCTCCACGCTGGAAGAGCGGGCCATGGCCACCATCAACGAGATCATGCTGATCTCGGGTACCGGCGTGGAACTGGCCAAGTTCCGGCGGGCCAACCCGGGCGACGATCTGATGACCAGCATCGTCAACGCCGAGGTGGACGGGCATCGCCTCACCGATGAGGAGATCGGCGCGTTCCTCATCCTGCTGGCCTCGGCGGGCAACGACACCACGAAACAATCGACGACCCATGCCATGCTGGCGCTGGCCGCCAATCCGGACCAAAGGGATTGGCTGATGGAAGATTTCGACGGCCGGATCGGGATGGCCACCGAGGAGTTCGTGCGCTGGTCCACCCCGGTGCTGCAGTTCGCCCGGTTCGCCACCCAGGATGTCGAGGTCGCGGGCCAGCGGATCAATGCGGGGGACAAGGTCGGCCTGTTCTACTGTTCGGCCAACCGCGACGAGAGCGTGTTCGCCGACCCGCAGAAGTTCGACCTGAGCCGCTCACCCAACCCGCAGGTGGGCTTCGGCGCGGGCGGCCCGCACTTCTGCCTGGGCAACCAGCTGGCCAAGAGCGAGCTGCGGAACATCTTCCGCGAGTTGCTGACCCGGCTCGACACCATCGAACTGGGGGAGCCCGATCTGCTGTACAGCAGTTTCGTGCACGGCATCAAACGGCTACCCGCGCACGTGCGATGAATGCGCGGCACCTCGGCACGGAACCGATCGACGGGCTCGATGACGCGACCATCGCCGCCGCGCTCGAGCAGGTGTCGGTCCCGGCACTGATCGCCTCGGTCGTCCAGATCACCGGTGACCCATCCATCGTTCGTGGGTCGATACGGCCGGTCCAGTTCGTGCAGAACGAATTTCAGGGCATGCTCGACGAGCCCAGCAAATTGCAGCTACGTCTTTTCGCGCTCGAGGCCATCTGCGCGTGGCGGGACGCCGGCTGTCCGCCCACGCCGCCTCTCGGCACCGAACTTGTCCGCGAACTGATGGACTGGATCGCCTGCGAGCCAGTGCCCGACGACAATGCCGCGCTCTATATCGAGGAGATGGACCTGCAGGGAGCCAATCCCCGCGCGATCGCCGGTCCTGACGGCTTGACGCCGCCACCGGGATTCTCGGTGCTCATCATCGGTTTGGGCGCCTCGGGTCTGCTGGCCGCGATCCGGTTGCAGGAGGCCGGAATTCCGTTCGAGGTCGTGGACAAGAACCCCGATGTCGGTGGCACCTGGTTCGAGAACAGCTATCCGGGCTGCCGGGTGGACGTGGCGAGCCATTTCTACTCGTACTCCTTCGAGCACGTCGGCGATTTCAGCGCCTACTACACTCGCCAGCCCGAGTTGTACGACTATTTCCGCTCGGTGATGAAGGACCACCAGATCGACGCCCACGTCTCGTGGGGCCGGGAGGTGACGCGCGCGCAGTGGGATGACCACACGGGTCAATGGTCGGTGAACCTGCGCGGTGCCGACGGGTCGACGGAGCAGCGGACGGCCTCGGCGATCGTCTCCGGCGTCGGCTTCCTCAACCGGCCGCTCATCCCGGATCTTCCCGGGCTGAAAGATTTTGCGGGCCCGGCCTTCCACTCGGCCCAGTGGGATCACTCGGTGGACCTGCGCGGTAAGCGGGTCGCCCTCGTCGGCGCCGGCGCCAGCGGATTCCAGATCGGCCCCGCCATCGTCGACGAGGTCGATCAGCTGGTGGTGTTCCAGCGCACCCCACAGTGGATGGCGCCCAACCCGCGCTACCACGCGAGCGTCACCGACGGTGAGCGCTGGGCGATGCGTCACCTGCCGGGGTACTCCCGCTGGTATCGCTTCATGCTGATGTGGCAGTCCAGCGACAAGATGCTGGAACTGGTTCGCGCGGAACCTGATTGGCATGACTTCCCGCGCACCGCGAACGAGGCCAGCGCCGCCCGGCGGGAGTTCTTCGCGCAGTGGATCCAGGACCAGGTCGGCGATATGCCCGATCTCGCCGCCAAGGTCACCCCGGACTATCCGCCGATGGCCAAACGCATGTTGCAGGACAACGGCAGCTGGTTGCGCTGCCTGCGGCGCGAGCATGTGACGTTCGTCAACGATCCGATCACCGATGTCGACGGGACGTCGATCAGCACCGCAGAGGGTCGCCACGAGGTTGACATCATCGTGTTGGCCACCGGTTTCCGCGCCTCAGAGGTGCTCTGCCCGATGGAGGTGATCGGCCGCGACGGGGTACCGATATCCGCGGTCTGGGACGGTAAACCCGCTGCCTTCAACGGCATTTCGGTGAACGGATTCCCGAACTTCTTCATGATGGCCGGGCCGGGTACCGGCCTCGCCCACGCCGGCAGCGTGATCTTCATGCTGGAATGCCAGATGCGCTACATCGGTGCGGCGCTGCGGACGGTGATCGAGCGAGGCAAGCGCACCATCGAACCCACCGCCGAGGCCTATGCGCGCTACAACCGTGAGCTTCAGGACGAGGTGGCCACCCTGATGTGGGGGCATCCGTCGATCGAGCACTCCTGGTACAAATCGCCCGACGGTGGTGTCTACGTGCTTAGTCCGTTCGGCTCGGTGGAGTACTGGAAACGCACCGGCGTGCTCGACGACGCCGATCACCTGCTGGGATAGAACCAGCGGAGCTGTCACCAAGGCCCTCAGATTTTTTCTTGCGGGGGGCCGTGATTCGGCGTATGATCGAACATAAGTTCGAATGCGACGTTGCTCCCATCGTCACCCGGTGAGCACAGACCGCGACTTCGGTCGCCGCGAGGTTCGATGGCCCCTTCGGGAGCCCTCGGACTGTATTGCCTGATCGTGCCCGTTGGGGCACCTTCTGCGAAAGTCGGTATCCACATGGACGCCACCCATTTCGACAGCTTCATCGATGCGCTGATCGATGACCTCACGCCGGTGCCTGCGCGCGATGAGGAGCGCACTCTGTTTCATTTGTTGGACTGCCCGCGCCGGGTCCTCGATGAACAGCCTCTGCTGGCGGTGATGGCCGCTGCGGTGGTGGCCCGCAACCTGCTCGACCATGTGATCTCCCAGGCGGTCGCCGCTGCTGAGCGCCTTGGGATTCCCGCACGTAAACACCTCGGCTCGGGAGCCGACCTGCTCACCAGCCTGGGTGTAGCTCCCGGTGTGGCCTATCGGGCTATACGGGTGGGGCGTGCGGCGCACACCGTGCCGGCGTTGACCCGGGCCCAGCGCCTCGGTGGGATCGGTATCGAGTTTGCCGACGCCATCGGTAAAGGAATAGCCCACGTCAGCGCCAGAGTCGCCCTGTCCGAGGAGGAGCGGGCGACGGTGGTTACCACGTTGATGATTCAGACCACGCCATCGCAGGTGGCCGAGAAGGCCCGTGAGATCGCCATCGACAAAGCCGCCGCTCAGCCGCACGACGACGCGACGGTGCCGGTCGCCGAGAACGCCGACCTCAACGACATGACTGTGGTGCAGACCGAGGACGGGCGGCTCGCCGCCACCCTGGACCTCGACGGGCTCACCGGGGAGGAACTGCTCACCGCGCTGGACCCGTTGTGCCGGCCGGTCCCGCTGCCGGACGGGTCCCCGGACCCGCGCACGGTCGGCAAGCGTCGCGCCGACGCCTTCGGGCAGATCATGCGCACCTATCTGTCGAGCTCGCAGCGCCCGATGAGCGGGGGTGTGCTCCCGCACGTCACCCTGATCCGCCCCAGCCCTGTGGGTGTGGACTTTCTCGGGTTCACCGGACCCATCACCGCCACCACCGCCGACCTGATCACCTGCGAGAGCACTCTGACCGCGGTGACCGTCGATGCCGCCGGCGCCCCGCTGGATGTGGGGCGCGCCGAGCGGTTGTTCACACCCGCCATACGTAAAGGGTTGGCAGTACGCGATGGTGGCTGCGCCCACCCGGGCTGCGGAAGACCCGTGTCCTGGTGCGACGCCCACCACATCACCCCATGGAGCAGCGGCGGCCACACCAGCATCGACAACGGTGTGCTGCTGTGTCGACTGCACCACACCGCGATCCACCACGGTGGCTGGCAGGTCTACCTCGGCACTGACCGCCACCCCTGGTTCATCCCGCCCCACCGCCCGGATGAACCCGAACCGGCGCACCTGAGATCCCACGCCCGACGCACCATGACCACCCTGTCCACCGCCGCATAACCAACGTTCCACGCACCTTGAAAACTACACAGAGACATTGAGCGGCGGCGGGAACCGGCATAGACAACCGCGCCGGACCCGCCACGCCGCACCAGGCCGGCGCCCCGGTCGGAGGCGGACCGTTAGCGACTCTGCCGGCGGCGCACCAGCACCGACTGTTGGATGGCACCGACCGGACCCTGTTCGTCGAACAGGGTGCCCAGGGTGGTGCCGATGCCGTCGGGGCCGTAGTTCGTCTCGGCCCGGATGCCGATCCACGGCCCCTCCGGTACCCGGTGGATGTGCACCACCAGGTCGGTATTGAGAAATGTCCATTGCCGGATGTCGATCTTGGTGCCGATCCCGTTCGCGTCGTCGGCCACCGTGAACAGCCGCTGCAACGGTGTCATCGTTTCGCCCTTGACGACGTCGACGGTGGGACTCAGCCAGGATTCACCGGGACCCTCGGCCAAAGGTTTTGTCAGCCAACGCCAGTCGATGCTGTGCACGTAGTTGGTATCCCAATCCTTGGCCATGTCCCTGCTGCGGGCCTCGGCGAGCGGACGCAGTGGCGGGGCGGGGGCGTGCACCACCTCGGTGGTGTCCTGCTGCTGCAACCGCCACCCGCTGGCGCGCGCGACGGCGCGCGGCGAGCCGTCCGGGCCGGGGGCGAGCATCTCGGCGGTGATCAACTCGATCTGCTTGCCCGAGCGCTCGCGGCGCGCCCGCACCCACAGGTCACCCTCGGCGGGCACCGGACCCAGCAGGTCGATCAGCACCCGGCTCAGCCGGGTGTCCTCGCGCTGCTCGCAGCGTTCCAGGGCACGCACCAGCAGCGCCGACGGCGGGGCGCCGTGCTGGATGGACGCCGACCAGGTGCTGCGCACCAGATCGGTGGCGGCGAATCGCTCACCGACGGGGTCGTCGGCGTCGAGGAGCTCGTAGTAGCAGTCCGACACGGTCGTTGTCTCCAGAGGGTCAGGGAGCGGGGATGTCGACGCCGACCGCGTCGAGGGTGGACAGCGTGGTGCCGATCAGGCGCTCCGGGTAGGCGTCGGTGCTGGACAACAGGAACAGGGTCCGTCCCTCCGGCCCACCCAGTGCGCAGGCGATGGCGGTCCGCCCGGCCATGTCGATGCGGTCGGTGACGCCCTCGGGGGTGACCCGCTCGAAGGCGTGCGCCAGGGTCATCGCCGCCCACACGCCACCATCGGCGTCCACGGCCAGCCCGTCGGGTGGGCCGTCCAACCCCTCGGCGAACACCCGCCGATCGTGCAGGGTGCCGTCGGCGGCCAGGGTGAACGCGCTCAGGCGGCGCGCGGTCGACTCGGCGACCACGAAGGTGCCGTCGGGGGTGATCACCATGCCGTTGGGGAAGTTGAGATCCTGGGCAACCACCGACACCCGGTCATCGAGGTCCAGCCGGACGATCACACCGCCCTCACGGGCCTGCGACCCGATGTACGCCCGTCCCGCGGAGTCGACGATCATATCGCCGAGGTCCGCGGGCACCAGATCGGCGACATCGGCCAGCACCGAGACGGATTCACCGTCATAGGCCAGGATCTGGCGCCGCCGGGTGGACGCGATCAGCAGGGTGCCGTCCGGCCGGAAACCCAGTCCCGACGGCGCGTGGTCGGGCAACGGCAGGGTCGACATCTCACCGTGCAACGTGACGGTGTGCACGGCCTCGCCGAGCATGTCGGAGAACCAGACCAGGCCCTCGAACCAGCGTGCGCCCTCGCCGAAGCAGAACCCGTTGGCCAGCGGCTGGATGGTCATGGGGCAACGATAGCCGACGCGAACCGCGCGCCTTTACAAAACACGGCTCAAATGTCACGCTCGCTGGGTGCGTAAATATCACCGCCACACGCTGCTGTATCTGCACGAGACCATCGAGCTGGGCAGCGGTGGCAGCGATGAGTTCAGCGAACGCTTCACCGGCATCTATCAGCCGATGATGGAGCAACTGGGAGCCCGGCTGTTCGCGCTGTGGGAGGCGACGCCCTACAACGGGCACTGGCCCCAGGTCACCATCATCTGGGAGATCGACGCGTTCGCCGACTATGCAAGGATCGGCAAAGCGCAAGCCCGCGGCGGCAGCCACGCCGTCGCCGCCACCGAATGGGCGGCCTACCTGTCCGGGATCGGCGCGCACGGCGAGGGCCGGATCATGTATGCCGCACCGCAGAACCGCAATCTCGCACAGTTGCGGGAGGAAGGCTTCACCGCCGCACTGGTGATCCAGGAGATCATGCAGACCAAGCCCGGCAAGCAGGACGACTACATCCGGGAACTGGAACGCCTCTACGTGCCGTGGTCGGAAAGCACCGGCAAGCGCTGGCTCGGATCGTTCACCACCACCTTCCGGTTCAACGAGGTCATCCACTACTGGGCGCTGGACGGCGGATGGGACTGTTTCGAGAACCACTACCCGTCCTGGAAGGACGCCCCGCCCGCGGAGATCGTCACCTGGATGTCCGTGGCGCCCGCGCTGCGCGACGGCTGGGAGGATTCGATCCTCGCTGCACTACCGGCGTCCCCGCTGCAGTGAAAGACACTGTGATGTCGAACTTCTCGTACGATCCGTTCGACCCGGCCGTGATGGCCGACCCGCTTCCGTACTACCGGGTGCTGCGCGACGAGCATCCGGTGTACTACCTGCCGCAGTGGGACACCT
>SXGT01094846.1_pt1 | contig 12290 bp, 6 predicted proteins | sample 3176221 | NCBI WGS metagenome assembly SXGT01 (sample SAMN11356862, study PRJNA531348) | freshwater metagenome | isolation source: freshwater sample F1-120 | place: China: Fuxian Lake, Yuxi | collected 2017-12-25
GCGGGCAGCTCGAGCATGTCCATGCCTGCAGCGTGGCGATATTGTTTGACAAAGAGCAGGTTGCCGTCTCCATCGAACGGAATGATGACCACTGAACCGCCGTGTTCAACAATATCGAATTTGGTTTCGCGCCCATCTGGCGTTTTCAAATAATCGCGGCGGATGGTGAATGCGCGACCTTTCATGAGAGTTTCTGAACGAAGGAATTCAAAGGATGACATGTTTGTTTCCTTTCGGTTTGGAAGTTTCTATAAAAAAAGCCCAGGTCAATTTCAACCTGGGCTTTTGTCTTTTCAAAATTACGGAATTTTCAGGACCTGCCCAACCGTCAATTTGGTTGAGGCAGAAATGCCGTTGGCACTGGCTATCGCGTTCGGGTCCACATCACCGTATTTACAAGCGATGCTGTAGATCGTTTCATCGCCAGAGGCAACGGTATACGATGCCGGGTGAGCGATCAAAACACGCGAACCGGGGAAGTTCGTACTTTGTGGAAGGATCAACTTAAGACCGGCATAATAAATATCCGGGCTGGTGAGACCGCTTGCCTTCAACATGGCGTCGGGGTCAACATCGTAACGGCGGGCAATACAATAAGGCCATTCGCCATCTTGCAAGACGTACACATCCCCTGAAAGGCTTGGAGCAGTTGCCACTGGACCGGATGATGTTGCTGCAGGAATAGACGTAGCAGCGGCATTGGCGTTGGTGGGGGTGGAAGCAGCAACAGTGGGCGTCGCAGTTGCAACAGCAGGCGCAGGAGTTCCTGGTGTACCTGTGGTTGTGGTTGAAACAGCTTGAGGTGTTCCGGGTGTTCCTGTGGTACCACCGCCAGCAGCGGCAGTTTGTGCAGCTTCAGTTTGCTTGGCGAATTGCTCGATCATTTCCATTGGGTTTTCAACTGAAGCGATCGGTGAAACGAACAACCCCGTAGCGATGAGAGTTGGCGTTGCTGCCGGAGCAGACGAAAGGGATTGTGTGCAGGCGGAGAGCATAACAGCTGTGATCATGAAGATCGACAATGCCAGCACACTGCGGCGTTTATTAGACATAGATTCTCCTCGTTCTTTATACTTAAAAAAAGATGGTAGCACATGAAGTTTAAAGCGTCAAGCCAGCGTCATGGGTTGCAGCCAAGCGCCAATTGGGCAGATTTGAAACCCCCCACGCTTCCTTCTGGACTTTGAGCTTGCACCTGCTCCCAGGTTTTACAGACCGCTTTGAGCGTTTTCTTATCCATCTCGAGCGCCGCCTTGGATGCTTCAATGGCTTTTTCGAACTCGCCGTTCATTGAATATGCTTCGATGAACGCTGTCCATTCACGCGGGTCTTCGGGTTTGAAATTAACAGCAAGCGCTTCATCTGCAAACTCCGCTGAAACTTCATATTCCTTCCATTGATTATAGAACTCTGCCATTGCAAAGTAATAGCACCAGTTCTTTTCGGGCTTGGGGAAGAACATTGGCTCCGCAGGCGGCGTGGACTTGACCAATATCCGCGATGGGTCAGAAAGGGTTATGGCTTGTGTGAATTCATCAGCGATGTTGTCATAGATATCGGCGTGACCTCGGCTTGGATCCATCACCCGCAGACAGCCATTCTGCGGCATGTAAAAGACCAAGGCATTCGATAAATTGCTGTTGAATTGTACAGTGCGGTATGGATAGATGATCTGTGTGGATTTATCCAATGAGGGCAACGTGGAACCGCCCAGACGCTTTTCGGTGTATAGCAGCATATAAGTAAGATTTTCGCGAGTGTACTTTGGCGCATACATCCAGTTGATAGGAGCGGTGAATGAGAGATCCGTTTCGTAGTCGATGGGCATTTGGTGGGTGAGCAGGACGGTATTTTCTGCGAGGGCAGGCATGCGCCATGCCATTTGCCAGTAGATCTCACCTTGCTTTTGCCAATCTCTGCGGAAGATGTTGGCGTTGAAGAATTGCTGTCCGATGCCGAGGGCGATGAGGGCAGAGAACATAAATACACGTATGCGATGTTCTTTGATGAGCAATTCCAGCAAGCCAAGCACAAAAAAGACCGAGCCAAGCATGATGGAGATCATGAAACGGTCATAAGAAGATTGCAAAGTTAAAGGAAGGTTTGCTGCAAGCGAGGGGAGACGTCCGAGCAGGATGCCGAAGAAGCCGATCACGAGCAAGGACATAGCAAAGGATTTCTCTGTCGCTTCGGCTTGGGTGGTGCGAAGTAAGACCCAGACGAGGAGAATGAATGAGGTTGCGACCAAGCCCAAGGTCAAGAGAGAGGCGGGCGCACGGAGAGTGGAAAAGGTTAGTACGAGGACTTGAGTCCAGATGTAGAATCCGGCTTTCCAGAGCGCATCCAGCGCTTGAGTAAAAAAGTAGAACAGGTTCGGTGACTGTGTGGCAGCGACTTCGTAGGATTCATAGGGACCGAATTTGTAATAATAGAAAAGCCAGGCGGCGTTGAGAATCCAGATGAGAAGATAAGGGAACCAAGTCTTAAGGGTTTTGGTGAAGCGTTCGGGGAGGGTGCCAGGAAAGAAGGAAAGAAGCAAGAAGAATCGCAGCCCTTCGATACCGAAGAAATATTCGGTGGGGAAGATGCCGCATAGTTGCAGAAGTAATGCGATGATGGTGTCTGTCTTTTTCTGAGAACGCAGGGCTTTGAAGGTGTAGCCAAAGGAGAGTAGATAAAAAAGAAAAGGGATGAGTTCCTGGTTGATATGTGTGAGCGCCACCCAATGTTGACTGTAACCGGGGAAGACCAGCATGAGTAGGGCGGCGAAGAAGGCAAGTGTTTTGCGTTGTGGAAATATTTGATTGAACATCCACCAGGCTGTGGCGCCGATGAGAAAGCGGATGAAGAGCGCGAAGACCTGCCACGCTATTGGATTGAGTGGAATGATACTGGTGGTGAAATAAAAGATGGGACCCAAAAATGGGCGGAAGGGCATGAATGCCGGATTGAACTCAGCTGGACCAAGAAATTTTGCGATCCATGCGAAGGGCCAGTCGTCCCAGTAGAAACCTGTGAATGGTAAGAGCAGACCATAGGCAATGGCGGTGATGAAGGCAATAAGAGTGGTGTGGCGTGCTGTGGGGGAAAGACGAAATTGCATTTCGTAATTATAAGGGATTGTGTGACCCTGTTTTGGTTGCCGAAATGCAACGTAGCCGCAGAGAGCAAATCGGATGAGGAGTTTTTTTCGTGCCTCAGTTTATATTGTGGCTTACTTTGCAGAGGGAAACAAAAAATTATTGCAGCGATTTTCTCATACGTAAGAGCGGAACGCCTGCGCCGCCGCGATCATCGGTGATGTTTTCGTAGGCTTCGAATCCGCAGGCGCGGTATAGCGGCTCGCCAGATAAGGTTGCTACCAGTTCCATTTTTGTGAAGCCTTCGGCTTTCGCGGCATCTTCACATAACGAGATGATGAGTTTGCCGATCCCTTTGCGGGTGTGAGCAGGATGCGTATACATGGCGCGGATGCGAGCAGGGTCTTTGGCGGGGTCTAGCAATGCGGCACTGCGACCCGGGGTTTGATCGCCACCATACATTGTGGCGCGTCGACTCCAGCCACCGCAGCCTGCGAGTTGACCGTTGATTTCAATAATGAAATAGGTTCCATCGTCGATGAGTTGTGTATCCAGACCCATGATTGCCCGACTCGAGGCGATCTGACTTTCATCGAGAAAGGCTTTTTGATTTTCGGAGATGGCAGCATCCATTAAAGTTTTGAGCGCTTCAAGGTCTTCTCGTTTGGCTGGTCTGTGGGTTAACGTCTCTTGGGGCATGGGTTTCTTCTCCTTTGACGGGATGGTTTATTGGAATGTGGCAACTTGAGTTCATCGGGGGACCAAGTAACTCCATGCGTTTCACTTCTTATATGCAACTTCAAAATCTTCATCCCCCAACTGCGAAGACATTCACTGCCTGACTTTTTCCTTTGAAAACGATCTTCCCCAGATCTTCCAATACATATTGATCTGACAATCCTTCGCATGTATATCGATCGATCAAAAGCGGACGTAACGCCTCTTTGGTGTATTCTTCGATCCGGTCTGCAAGGTTGACCGTATCGCCGATACAAGTGTAGATCGCCCGGTTGTGGGTGCCGGTATAGCCCGCCACCATTTTCCCCGAAGCGATCCCAATGCCAATGCGAATGGCGGTCTTATTTTGTGCCAGTTGATCCTGGTTGAATACTTTTAACTGTTCCAACATTTGCAGGGCGGCTTTCACAGAACGTTCGCGATGGTCTTCATAAAAGATCGGCGCTCCAAAGACCGCCAACAATCCGTCACCGACGATCTGGTTGATAATGCCGCCATTTTGAGTGACAGCATCGAACATCATGCTGAAATATTGATTGAGCAACTCAATGGAATCAGATGGATCCTGGCTTTCTGCAATGGATGTGAAAGAACGAATATCCGCTACCAATACACTGGCAGTCACGATTTGTCCGCCGAGCGAGAAGCCTGTGCGTAACAACTCTTCGGCTACTTCCTTGGTTGCAAAGGTGCGGAATAGCTTTCGCTGTTCATCACGTAGACGTTTCTTTTCGAGACTGGCGTTCACACGTGCTCGCAGCAAAATGGGGTTCACCGGTTTGGTCAAATAATCTTCCGCGCCGAGTTCCACGCACTTCACCACTGCATCCAACTCTTCCATTGCTGATGTCATGATGATGGGAATTTGCCGCAGGTCGAAATCATTCAGGCAGGCTTCCAACACTTCGAAGCCGTTCATCACCGGCATCTCAATATCCAACAGCATCAGGTCAAACGTCCCCGTGCGAAATTTCTCCAGCCCCTCTTTGCCGTTCTCGGCAGTCTCCACGATGTGACCTTGCAACTCAAGGCTGCGTGAAAGCGCCATACGGTTGACCTTGTTATCATCCACTACAAGCAGACGGGCGGGTTCGGGACTTAAATTTGGCATCAGATTACCTTAACTCACTCAGTTGACGTTTGACCAATTCGAACGCCTCTTTCAGGGACTCAAGCCTGTTTCCCACTGCGAGGTTTTTCTCACGCCCCATCATCTCCAACTCACGCGCCAGAGCTTGCAAGTCTGTTGCCCCAAAGGTCGCCGCATTTGATTTCAAACTATGTGCTGCACGCCGAAATGTCTCAGCGTCATTTGCTGCCATTGCAGACTTCATATCACTCATTTGCGTCAATGTATCAGCAAAGAAGGCATCGATCAACTCAGCAATGAAATCTTCGCCAGTGCTTTCCTTGAGAATATTGAACGTGTTCAGATCCAAAACTGACATACTTCTCCAATATGCAGGTCGCGTGACAACCACGACCTACTTTGCTTTGAATAATGCATCCACCAGTTCCACCACGCGGATGGGTTTGGGGATGTAATGGTTCATGCCTGCGCTCAGGCACATTTCACGGTCGCCTTGCATGGCATTGGCGGTCAGACCAATGATGAAGGGATGTTTTTCGGGCCAGCGCGCCACGATCTCACGCGTCGCCTCCAAGCCGTCCATTTCAGGCATTTGCACATCCATCAGAATGACATCGTATTCTTCACGCTCCACAGCCTGAACGGTTTCAAGTCCGTTTACGGCGACATCCGCCTGATACCCCATCTGTTCAAGCAGACGCAAGGCAAGCTTTTGGTTCACGGCGTTATCTTCAGCGAGGAGAATTCTCAACGGATGCCGCGCCGCCATTTGCGGGTCTGGTTTGAAGCGGTCCGTTGTCACCTTTCTCTCTTCATCATCAGAGTGAACAAAGAGTCCCACCAATGTATCGAATAATTGTGATTGTTTGATCGGTTTTGAAAGGTAGGCAGAGAAAATATTTGTCTCGTCGCCTGCTTCGCGTCTGCCCAACGAACTGAATAGGACAAGTGGGAAGTTCGCCATGCCGCGCAATTTCTTTGCAAGTTCAAGACCATCCATCTCGGGCATGTGCATATCGAGAATGGCAATGTCGAACACTTCGCCGCTTTCGATCCATACCAGGGCTTCGGCTGGCTGGGCAGTGTCGCGCGGTATCATACCCCACTTGGCAGTTTGCATGTTTAGGATGTAACGGTTGGTGGCATTATCATCCACGATCAAAACGCGCTTGTTTTGTAAAGCGGGTTGAACACCGAGGTGGATCTGTTTTTTTGCTGGCGGCAGGTCTGCTATTTCAGCTTTTATATTGAACATAAAGGTCGAACCCTGCCCCAACCCCTGACTCATTGCCCACATGGTTCCGCCCATAATTTCTGCCAGGCGTTTGCTAATGGCTAACCCCAATCCCGTTCCACCATATTTGCGTGTGGTGGACGAATCAGCTTGTGTGAACGATTGGAAGAGACGGCTCATGCCTTCATGGGTGAGACCAATACCTGTATCTCGAACAGCGAACATGAGCAATGCTTTCTCTTTCGTGTCTCCGTTCTTGTACCGCTGGCTGGATACGGTTAGAACGACCTCACCTCTATCAGTAAATTTGACCGCGTTGCTCAGCAGGTTCGTGATGATCTGCCTCAAGCGTGTGACATCGCCAACAATGGCTGGCGGGATGTCGCCTTCGAAGATGTAGGCAATGTCGATACCTTTTTCCACGGCGCGTGCGGTAACCAGATCCAGCGAAGCTTCCACACATTCGCGGAGGTCAAAGGGTTGATGTTCAATATCCATGCGCCCAGCTTCGATCTTCGAGAAATCGAGAATGTCGTTGATGATCGCCAGCAATGTGTCACTCGAACTACGGATGGTCTCCACATAATCACGTTGTTCTTCACTCAATAGTGTGTCGAGTAACAAACCGCTCATGCCAATCACGGCGTTCATTGGTGTGCGGATCTCATGACTCATCGTTGCGAGGAATGCACTCTTGGCTTCATTTGCCTGTTCAGCAGCAGCGCGTGCCAGGCGTGCTTCTTCGAACAAGCGCGCGTTTTGTATCGCTGTTGCTGTGCTGGAAGCAATGGACTCGATCAGCGTGATGATGGATTCATCATAAGCATTCTCATGTTCAAAATTTTGGATGGTGAATCCACCGATGAGTTCCTTGCCGACGATCATCGGTACCATAACCACCGATTTTGGTATCTCGTTCATGGCAGTCATCCTGGAGCCGAGTTTCTTCCAAAGAATGGGGGAGCGCCGATTGATGACGAGGGTTTTGCCTTGTAGTGCAGCTTTTTGTGTGAATTCGTTAATAAGGAATGGCGGATACTGGATCTTTTCACTGCCCTTGGTGACATAATGTGCTGTGACCGTTTGGGTTTCTTCATCGTAAAGCCCGATGCCAATATTGTCTTCTTTTACCAACTCTCGAACTTTGTCGCCGACCATTTCAATAATGGTGTTCACATCGAGTTGTTGGGTCAGTACCTGTCCTACATTGTTGAGGATCTCCAATTCGGCGGCACGGCGTTTGGTCTCATTCAAAAGGTGTTGAGTTTCATCGAACAGACGAGCATTTTCGAGCGCCACACTTGTGGCACTGGCAATGGTCTCTAACAGGCGCAGCGCAGAATCGGTGAAGTAATCTTCCATATCGAGATGCTGCAACGAAATTCCCGTCACAGAATTCGTGCGGATCAGGATTGGCACAGCGCAAAGAGATTTCGGGAAGCGGCTGCGGGAAGTTTTGAAATCGGGAAATCTTGCCGCAAAATCATCAAAGTTTCGGTTGATGACAAAGGTCTTGCGGTTTTCTTTGACCGTGTTGGTGATATGAACATGCAAATTGGTCGCCTTTTTGGGCGGAATATCCCATTCTTTGCCTTGTTCGTAGGCATATTCATAGGTCATGCTGTAGGTATCCAGATCTACAGTGTAGATAACCGCAGAGTGGACGTTGAATATTTCGGTCAGTTTCCTTCCAACCGATTGATAGATCGAGCGGATATCGATGTTGGAAACCAACGTTTGCTGCACAGAGTTGAGTGCGCCTAATTCGGTATTCTGTTGTTCGGTCTCTTTGAGCAGGCGTTGGGTCTCGTCGAAGAGGCGGATGTTCTCGATGGCAACTCCGATCGAATTGGCGATCGTCGTTAGAAGGCGTACATCCGACTCACTAAAGGCATCCTCTTTTTCAAGATTTTGCAGGGAGATCACACCTTTGGCTTCATCCCCAACCATCATGGGTACCCACAACCCAGAACGAACAACTACTTCTACTTCGGCATCAACCCCAAGATTGGCAGATTGAAATTGTCTTGAAACCTCTTCGAAATTGCGATTGACCAAAATGGGTTGACGGGTGCGGATGACATATCCACCAAACCCGCCTCCATCCTCGCGAAGCGGCAAGGGATCTTGATACAGCCTTTCGCCATTCTCGATGATATAAGGATAGTAGGTGAGTTGGTTTTCCTTGTCGTAGATGCTCAAGACCACCGTCTGGGCATCGAAGATCTCACGGATGCGGTCGCCGGTCTTGTCGTACACCACCTGGATATCCATTTTGGTATCCAAGCCGCTTAAGATGGTATTGATGAGTTCCAGTTCGTCTGCACGTTGCTTCGTTTCGATCAATAACCTTTGCGACTCATCGAATAGCCTGGCATTTTGAAGCGAAATGCCCATGCTTGCTGCAAGGGTGGAAAGCAGACGAAGATCGTTTTCGGAAAAAGCACGTTCCTGTTCGAAATTTTGGATCGACAGGGACCCAAAGACCTGGTCACCTAATAAGATCGGAATGGCGATCAGCGATTTTGGAAAGGTGTCGCCTGCCAATAGAGTGGAGCCATAGGTTCGCGCCATCTCTGCCACATTGGTGTTGATAAAGATGGGTGCTTTATTTCGAATGACGTACCCTGAAAAACCTGAAAGTGGTTCAGGGTGCGGATAATGTCGTTCACCTTTCCAATACATGTAGGGGAAACCGGCAGTATTGGTTTCTGGGTGGTAATACGAGATGATGACTGCTTGCGTGTTGAAGATGCCGCGGACTTTCTCACCCACTAGCTCATATATGGATTGCACATCCAGCTTGGTAGATAACCCCTGCTGGACGCTGTTAATGATCTCCAGCTCGGTGGCGCGTTGTTCCACTTCATTAACGAAGTTCGCATTTTGAATTGCTATGACCGCTTGTAATGATAGCTCTTCTTGAAAACGCAAGTCGGCATTCGAGAACGGTTCGCCTCCTTTGCGCCAAACCGCCATCATGCCGTTGACTTTGTCTCCCAACAGAAGTGGTGTGACCAATAAGCGTTCATTCTGTACTGCAGGTGTACCTGGGATCTGCAATGTACGTGGGTCGTGATTTGTATCATTGATATATTCAGCCTTGCCCTGTTTGGCTAGCGACCCAATGATGCCCTCCCCGATCTGGATCGAGTCTGCCAGGATCTCATCGGCGATATCCCCTTTGGCAACCAAAGCCCGCATGCTCTTACCGCCAGGTTCTGGAAGATAAATGGCACTGCTCGAGCCTTTCAACAAGTCGCGGGCATGGGAGACGATCTTATCCATCACTGCAGAGAGGTTGAGCGTGGCTGAAATATCACGCCCCACTTCATTCAACGCTTCAGATTCACGTGCATGGCGCACGGTCTCTTCGAACAATCGGGCGTTGTTCAGGGCGGCACTCAAACTGGCAGCAATTGTAGAAAGTAACTTGATATCAGATTCCTGAAAAGCATCTTCACGATCCAGGTTTTGCAAGCTCATGATACCGGTGACTTGATCGTCCACGACCATGGGCGCAAAGAGCAGAGACTTTGGCGCTTCTCCTGCCGAGGCGGGTTCTTCGCCGAGTTCTTCGGCTCTTTTGAGATACTCATGATTGATGAGCAATGTCTTTTTGGTTTCGATCACATGCTTGCGAAAGCCATCCACAGGGGAGGGCTGGTCGAGATACATACGTACACCGCGCTCGTTGATGTAGCGGTGATGGATCTCGCTCGTGGCTGGGTAATAAAGAGAGATGAGAGTCACTTGTGCATCGAATATCTCACCAACCTTGTCACCAATGAGATCGATGATGGATTGAAAATCCAGCTTAGAGACCAGCACTTGCTGAAGGCTGTTGATGACGCCCAACTCTACATTGCGCTCAGCGGTTTCGGATAATAGTCGCTCGGTCTCATTGAATAAACGAGAATTTTCAATGGCAACCGAGGCCTGGTCTGCAAATAATTTCAGGAATTGCAGTTCAGACTCTGCAAAGGTACGCACCTCATCAAAGTGAATGTTCATGACCCCTACAACACGGTTCCTGAATTTGAGCGGTAGTCCGATCAATGACCCATCCCATATAGAGTCTTTATAAAGAGGGTGGGCTTTCATGTTTTCTACCAACAGCATTTCCCCCGTCTTTGAAACGGTATCTGTCATACCCCCTGGGCGTGGAATGGCGATCGGCGCCCGGGTGATCTTTCCTTTAACAATGGCGGTGCCAAATTTCAATTCATTATTTTCGTAGATGAAAAGATTAATGCTCTCAATACTGGGTATCAACGTGGATGTGTTCTGTAAAAGTGAATTGAGGACGGTGGTGTAGTCAAGGCTGGAGGAAAGATCGATGGTCGCCTTGCGGATGGCTTCCAACTCGGCATTGCGGTTTTCAGTTTCTTCGAGCAGGCGTTGTGTCTCATTAAAGAGTCGGGCGTTTTCGAGCGCGGCACTTAACGAGCCAGCGAGAGTCTCCAGCAAGCGCACATCTGATTTATTGAAAGAGTGCTCCCTATCCATATTTTGAAGGGAGATCACGCCGCGTACTTCGTCCCCTGTCACCAAGGGCACGTACAAAGCTGACTTTGGAATAAGCGGACCCAAAATGAGTTCTGCACCAAATTCTTGCATCCGCTCTTCGACCTGTTCATTGAACAGAAAGGTCTTTTTCTCACGGATCAACGCTTTAACCAATCCACTCATGGGGCGGTCTTCAATGTACTCGCGCCCAAAGCGATCTACGTAGTATTTGAATGCTTGAGTCTCAGCTTTGTGATCGAAGGTGGCGATGATGGTGGTTTGCGCCTTGAACAAGTCGCGGATCTTTTCCCCTACAAGGTCATAGATCGCCTGCATTTCCAATTTGGACGTGAGGCCATCCTGCACGCTTTTGATGATGGCAAGTTCCGCCTCGCGCTGCAGTAACTCTTTGCGGAGTTGAGCGGCGGAGACTGGCTTGGTACTGACGATTTTTTTGGCTGCGCCGCGGGTGGTCTTATTCCGCGGTGTAGGCTTCGGTGTAGCACTCTTCTTCTGACCAGTTCTGGGCATGGCTTCCTCTAAGAATGATTCAGTTTACATAGGGGGGAGAAAATCGTCAATAGCGCGAATAAAAAAACAGGCGGTGGGCGCCTGTCTGTTATTCAATTGTTATGTTCTTCGATGGGCTTAAAGCCTTCGCAAAGCAAGAATGGTGATGTCGTCGAATTGTTCGGCAGCATCAATAAACTTATCGAGTTCAGCCCCGAGGCGGTTGACCCGATTTGCACAGGTTTCTTCTTTCACCATTAATAATTCTTTCAACCGATCGTGCCCGAAGAACTCATTCTCCAGATTTTTGCTATCTGGAATCCCATCTGTAAAGACCAATAAACCATCTCCGGCGTTCATGGTGACTTCCAAAACCTTGTATTTGGATTCTGACATGAAGCCAACCACAGGACCTGTTGGGCGCAGCACATCATGCTCTCCATCTGCGCGGACGAGGTATGGGGCTTCGTTTCCGGCATTGATATAAGTCAATATTCCTGTGGATGGGTTCAAGATACCAATGAACACCGTTGAAAAGACCAGGGTCTCTTCATGAGTGTTGGCAACATAGCTATTTGTGATCGTGATGGCTTGCTCGATACGTTTGGTAGGGGAGAGCTTGGCAGAATTTTCTTCGTCCAGAAAATAGCCAGCAATGGAGGTAGCTCGCAAAAGACTGCGGAACAATGTCATGAAGAGGGCTGCTCCAACTCCCTTGCCGCATACATCTCCCACTACAAAGACCAAATCCCCATCCGGGAGCGTGAAGGCATCGTAATAATCACCCGCGACGAATTTTGCGGCTTTGAAATAGGTGGCAACTTCCCAGCCTGGTAATTCTGGCATTGCAGTAGGCAGGAATTGTTGTTGAATATTTCGCGCAATGTTCAACTCATTTTCAAGGCTTTGCAAGTAAAGCTGTTCCTGGTCGCGCAGGCGTTTGCGGTCGAGGCTGGCAGTGATGCGTGCGTGCAAAATGGTTGGTTCGAATGGCTTAGGCAGGTAATCTTCCGCACCTTTTTTAAGTCCTTTCACCACACTCTGAAGATCGCTGTTTGCCGAGATGACGATGATGGGAATATCACGAATGGCAGAATCTGCTTTTGCCTGCTCCAATACTGAAAAACCA
>SXGT01237099.1_pt1 | contig 12290 bp, 9 predicted proteins | sample 3176221 | NCBI WGS metagenome assembly SXGT01 (sample SAMN11356862, study PRJNA531348) | freshwater metagenome | isolation source: freshwater sample F1-120 | place: China: Fuxian Lake, Yuxi | collected 2017-12-25
ACCTCACCTTCGCCGCCGGCCAGACCACGTCGAACGTGGCCGTTGCCCGCACCTCGGCCGCCGGCACCGTGTGCCTGTACACCACCGTGGCCTCGCACTTCGTGATCGACACCGGCGGGTGGTTCGTCGACGGCACGTGAGTCGGCCACTCAGCACCGGCCGACGTCGGCCACGATGGCTTCCACCAGCCCGTCGCGGGAGTACACGATCACGAAAGGCTGCGGCAGCGATCCGTCCTGCGGACCGATGTCGGCCACAACGTGGACCACGGCGCCGTCGCCGCGAGGGAGGGGCTCGTCGAACTCGGGGGGCTGGAGTGCGCTCGCCGGGCTGCCCACCGCGATGCCTTCCACCGAGACCACGTCGAGCGCGCTGTCCGCAGCAGGGAATGCCTCACCGAGGAAGAACGCCGCGTCGGACGACCCACTGTCACCCACGCTCCAGCGCAGCACCTCGGCCGAGGTGTCACTGCCGTTGAAGATGATGGCGACATCGCCCCACATCAGCCCGCGGTACTCCTGGTCGTCGTAGCACGAGTCGATGCTCGGATCGTCGGGCACTCGGTACCAGCCCGAGTCGAACGTGTGCGGTCCGAACGCGAGTGCGTCGATGCGGGCGATGGTGGCGTTCACGTCGACCACGTCGCCGATGCGCAGTCCGAACACCGTGCCCGTGAGCACCTCCATCGCCGGATCCCCGGCCGGCACCGTCGACCCGGTCGTGTCGGGCACGGTGGTCTCGACCGTCGGTGTCGTCGTGACGCCCGGTGTGACCACATCGCTGCCGTCCCCGCTGGTGACCACGACGGCCACCACCAGCGCGGCCGCCGCCGCGCCGATCAACGGCCACATCCACGGCGCACGACGTGGTGCGACGGGCGAGGGTGCCGTGGCACCCAGCACCGTGCGGCCCGCGAGGGCATCCTCGAAGTCCTGACCCATGCGGGTCCGGAACTCGGCGGAGGGCTCCAGTCCCGCACCGCGGAGTTCGTTGCGCAGTTCATCCTCGACCATCGGTCCACTCCAGTTCTGCTCGGCCCCGCAGGGCGGTACGCGCCCGAACCAACAGCGATTCGGTCGCACGGACGCTCTTCCCGATGGCTCGCGCCACATCGTCGACCGGGAGGTCGTCGACGTAGCGCAGCACCAGCGCGGTGCGCTGGGCCACCGGCAACGTCGCCAGGGCACCCAGCACACCCGAGTCGGGCGGAGCATCCGACTCGACGGGCCGCTGCAACGCCACCACCGTCTCGCGATGCTGTCGCCGTTGCCGGCTCCGTTCGTGGTCGATGAATCGATGGCGACACGTGAGCATCAGCCACCCGATGCCGATCTCCTCCGTCGGGTTGGCGCGCGCGTGACGCACCAATGCGAGATAGGTCTCCTGCACCAGCTCCTCGGTCGCCGAGCGGTCACCGCCGCACAGCTTCGATGCGTAGCGGTGCACGTCGACGAGGGTTCGCTCGTACAGCGCTCGCAGTTGTTCATCGGTCATGCCGTCCACACCCACTTCGACGGAGCCGCTCGCGACTTCCCGTCGCGCCCCGCCGAAATGTTCGCGCGCCTCGGGACGCGACGAAGGGGAAGGCGATCGCCTTCCCCTTCGTCGTCGTTCGGACCGCCGCAGCGGCGCCCGGTCAGCTGGACCTACCCAGTCGAGGGGTGTCCCCCCAGGTTTGGTGTCTCCATCGAGAGTGTCGCCGTCCGCACGAATCGGACGATTCATCCCGCGGACCTTGGCACATCAAGGGAGCGTGGGTGTCCCCTACGGGTGCGTTGGGCGTTCGTCGTGCACCTTCGGGCCCTTTCAGGCGCGGTGCGCCGGTCAGCCGAAGGAGCTGATGAGGAGCTGGATCAACTGATCGCCGGTGGGCAGTGCGCTGCCGGGCTTGTAGTCGGCGACCTGGAGTTCGTACACCCAACCCGCCGCGTTCTGGCGCGTCACCACCGTGACTCCATCGCGTGTCGAGGTGGTGAGCGTCGTCACGGTCGCTGCTTCAGCGGCCTGTCTGCCGATGGTGAGGGTGACGTGGTGTTCGTCGGGGCGTGACGGGTCGAGGGTGCGGAGCTGCACCTTGTCGTCGCCCTGGGCCACGATCTCTCCCGCAGGGAACCCCAGTGCCTCGAACACGGCAGCAGAGCGGGCGACCTGGTCGGCCAGAGCCTCGTCGGTAGGCGCGGACGTCGCCGGGGTGTCGCAACCAGGCACCGTGCAGACGGTGGCGTCAGTCGTACCGATGACCATCAGCACTCGCACACCGGTGAGGTCGGTGTCGCCGAGATTCTCGAGAAGATGCGCAAGCAGGTCGGAGCGCACCGGCACACCGAGCTGGTCGGTCAGAGTCTGCGCTTCAGCGAGGGACTTCCCGTCGAGCGGGACCACGAACCTCGGCGTGTCGTTGAGGACGATCGCCGACGGCGCCTTCATCCTCCGCGCGTCGGGCAGGTATTCGATGCAGCCTTTCAATGACCCATCGGGTTGACCGGTGGCGTCGATGCACAACACGCCGGCAACGAGCTGGGGCGTGATCGCAGACCCGCCGATCGACGTGGTCGTCAGTTCCGTCGACGACGTCACTGCCGTGTCCGGAGCGGTATCGGGTGTCGAGTCGCTGGAGCCGGTGGTCGAGTCGGTCGCGCCCGCTGCGAGCGGGTTGGGATCACCGGCGGAGCGCGTGCCGATCCAGGCGAGGCCGGCGAGGGCGGGCAGCACGGCGGCAGCGACGTGGCGGCTGCGCCGGGCGCGGACGCGGCGGCGGACGTCGCCGAACGAGCCGCGGGGCACGGCGACGCCCTCGACGGCACGGTGCAGGCCGTCGGTGATCTGCTGGTCGAACAGGTCGGTCATGACAGTTCCTCTTTCATCTGGGCGCGAGCCCGGTGCAATGTGGACTTGACGGTGCCCAGGGCCATCCCGAGCGTGTGAGCGATCTCCGGATCGGAGAGCTGCAGGTAGTACCGCATCACAACCACCTGGCGGAGCTTGAGCGGCAGGCGACGAACCACGTCGGCGACGTGATCGGCACCGAGTGCTGCGTCGTCGACACGGTGTGGAGGCGTGCGGCGCATCAGACCGCGTCGACGTTGCACGCTGCGACACGTGTGCACCACCGCCATGCGCATGTACGCGTCGGGGTTCTCAATGCGTCCCCACTTCGGGTACGCCTTCGCGAACGCGTCCTGGACCGCTTCCTCGGCGTGCTCGCCCGTGTCGACGAGCAGCAACGCAAGCCGGACGAGCTGCGGGTAGAGGCGCCGGTACGCAGACTCGACGTCCTCGCGCACCACGACGTCGTCGGCGTCGTCGAAGAACAGGTCGACACCATCGGGGTCCCCGACGATGTCGTCGTCCAGGGCGAACGGGTGCGACACCTCCACGGGCTCGGTGCTGCCGCCAGGGGGTCGCGCCAGCAGCGGGTCGATCGGCATCTTGCTCACAGCCCTACAGACTCCCGACGGTGCACATTGGTTCTGAGAAGTTCCGAGACCGGCCAACAGCTCAGGCCGGTGCCGCGTCGTCGGCTCCTCTGAGGCTGGGCTCTCCGACCACTCGGCCGGTTCGAGCGTTTCGCAGAATCGCAGCCGCGATCAACGTCCCTGCCCCAGCGCCGACGATGTTGGCAACGAGGTCGCTGACGTCTGCCACCCCAAGCCGTGTCGCCCGCTGCACCATTTCGATGACGAACGAGAAGGCACAGAGTGACACCAACGTCTGCCACGGCCGACGAGTGGTCAGCGTCACGAAACACCCGGCCGGAAGGAACAGTGCTGCGTTGAGGATCCACGTACGATCGGGTTCGAGAACGTGCGACCAGCTCGCTCCGTCGACGAGCCAGCCGAGCACGAAGTCACCCACGCCCCAGCTGCTCAGCTTCAACATCCGTCCGCCAACCGTGACGGCGAGAACGGCTCCGATGGAGGCGATCGCAAGGCTGACCAGCAACCACGGGCGGGCGAACCTACGAGACAGCACGAAGCCGAGCCCAGGTGCCAGAACGACGAACGGCAGGAAGGCCAGGATCGCGTACCTGTCGATCGTCTGGGTCACGAGTCGCCACCATAGGACACTTCCACTCGCCGCGAGATGGAGCGAGGTGGGAGTGCACAAAGGCTGCGGTTGCCGACCTACGCGTCGTCCTCGACGGCCCGCAGCGGCCGCACCTTCTCCTGGCGCTCCCTCAGGATCGCGTCACGCTCTGGCCGGAGATGCCAGTGCAGTTCTCGTGCGTACGCGAGCACATGGGCCAGTTGTCGTTCGGCGTCTTCGCGTCGAACGCGCTCCTCGCGGATGATTCGGTTGGCGTTCTCGAGTTGCTGGCTGAGGCCGGCGGCGGTGACCTCGACGCCCACGAGGCCCAGCTGCGCTTGGACGAGCGCCGGCATGAATGTCTTGACGTTCTCGAGGAGCTCGGCGTGATCGCGGTACGAGGCTGATCGGGCGGCGGGCGCCGCGGTGGTGAGTGCCTTCTTGTTGACCGATTGGTCTGCTGCCGTGAGCGCAACTGCAGCAACGACGAGCCTCAGGGCGGTGGGTACACCTTCCTCCCCCATCAACTCGGTGGTCAGTGCGTCCCCTTCGGCTACACGGCGGGCGACGCGGATCAAGGCGTCGAGATCGTCGTTCATGACTTCGCCTCCAGTGCGGCTCGGATGTAGTTGTCGAGATGTTCGGTGATGATCGCATGGAGGTCGGCGTCCGGTGCCGCGTCGAACTCTGCGGCGATCTGGGGGTTGCGGTCGTGCATGTCGTTGGCGGCGGCGAGCGATCTCGGTGAGCCGATGGCGACCTGTTGTCGCCGCATCAGTTCGTAGCGCGCGCGGTCGGCTCTGGTCATCACCGAGTTGCGGCATTGGCCTGGGGCGCAGAGCCGGAAGTCGGCCTTGCCTCTGCCACCGCACAGCGCTCCTTCAGGCTGGTACACGCACAGCGAGAGTGGGCCCTGCTCGATGTTCGGGTTCATCTTGCCGATCGATTTGAGCCTGGCCGGTGTCAGTGGTTGCGGGTTGGACAGGACGGCTCCGGTGCGCTCGAGCGCATCGTCGAGGCGGGCTCTGCCGTTGCCCGTCAGTTCGTCGCGATGGTCGGCGAGGAACTTCACCCGTCGGCCGATGTCCTCCTGTGCGAGCTCCCTCGTCTCTTCGGGTTCGAGTGGGGTGATCAGCCGGTAGACGTCGCCGATGTAGCCCGCGGTGACCGCCGCGGTGTCCCACTGCCCGAAGGCCGCCGCGAGCGCCTGACCGTGTTCGCGCACGGCGTACGCCTGCGCGCAGGTAATCCGCACCTGGCGCATGCTGAGGTGGATGTCGCTGAGGTCTCGGGCGATGACGCCCTGGCGGTACAGGTCATCGGCGCCTTCGCGGATGACGGTGAGGAACCACTGGTCGAGGTAGAGGCCGTCGCGGGCATCGACGCGTGGTGTCTTGCCGAGTGGCGTGACGAGAAGTTGATCGAACAGATAGGTCATGCCGGATCGTTCGCTCCGACGTGGCTCGTACCCGAGGGCTTGCTGCAGACGGTGGAGGAGGCCGACGATGCGGGCGATGCGGGCGTTGACGACCACGGTGGTCGGGACGTCGGCGTGCCGGTTCTTGGTCTTGAACGCCGACAGGGTGTGGCGTGTGTAGCGACTGCCGTCGGGTCGTGCGATCTCCTCGGTCTTGAGCGGGTCGAACGGAAGGACGGCCAGCTGGCTGTCGCGGAGCATGACGGTGGCGGACAGGTAGTACATCGCGTAGTAGACGAGTCGTCGCTGCCAGGCGTCAAGGCTCTCCTTGGATGCGATGAGGCGCTCGGTCCATGGCACCATCTCGCCGTCGAGGTTGGGCACGAGCGTGATGGGTAGCGGGCATGGCGACATCGACAACGAGTAGCTCACGGTGTCGCGCAGCTGGCTCTTGGCCCAGCGGCCGGCGAGGTAGGCCTGGTCGGCGTCGAAGATGCCAAGTAGGCGAGCCAGTGGTGCTGCTGCGAGTGTGATGCCGCCTTTGGCGTTCACGGAGGCGGGCAGCACGCCGTTGTTCTCATCCGCGATGCGTGCGCACAGGTCGAGCATCGCGTCGAAGCGTGCCTCCTCGCTGAGGAGCGGTTCGCGACTGGTGTGCTGTGCCCACCATTCGATGTTGGACACGATGTCGTCGGCGCAGTGGTCGAAGAACCATGCGGTGAACCCGAGGACGTGGCCGACAGCCTCGTGCGGGCGGACGGCGTTGCGACCGGCGCGTCTGGCGAACAGTTCGTTGACGGCCCGGCCGGAGAACGGCACGCCGGTGCCGAGCAGCGCCTCCCGACCCGTGATCTGGCAGACCTGCCACAGCGCGACGAGTTGTTGCGCCCTGCCCTTCCCGGTCGCCGGTGAGAGTGTTGCTCCGCTCTGCTTCTCCTTCGTGGATGCGGGCTGAACGAGGAGAATGGGCAGGCGTTCCCAGTCGTCGGCGTCGAACTGGGTGAGCCCTTGCTGTTCGACGATGCCGAGCGCGTGGGCCAGCATTTTGATGTTGCCCTGGGCGGTGATCGGTGCGATTGGCTCCTGGATGGATGGCCAGGCCGCTGCCATCGGCACGTCGGGGATGCGTTCGGCGGCGAGTGCCGGGTGGAGTTGGAGCAGGGCGAGTTCCTTGGCGGCGTCTCGCCAGCGGGTGCTGATGCGCTGGAAGTCGATGACGACCTGGCTGCCAGCTTTGTCGCGCCACGTGGGGTGGCCGGCGAGGTTCCACTGGTCGGCGCTGAACCGGACTCGATGAGTCAGGTCGTCGCCGCCGGGGATCAGATCGTTGAGGAACTCGTCGGGGCGCACGAGGCGCCGGTTCGGTTCCGACGGCATGGGGAGGGGTAGTTGGATGACGTCAGGCATCTCGGAGCTCCATGTACATGCCGGTCACGGTGATGATGTGCGGGACGAGGTCGGTGGTCCGTCGGATGTTGGCGACGACCATCGGTGGGAACTCGTCGATGCAGGCTTGGGCGAAGAATCGGAGGGCGGAGGCCTGTCCGTTCTCCCATTCGTCGGGGTCGTTGAGCTCGATGATGTTGCCGAGCTCGACCGCGGCGAGGAGGCCTGGGACGTGGTCGACGGTGCGGTAGCCGTTGGGGCAGGTGAAGCAGGCGACGATGCCGAGGCCGCAGCGTCGGCCGCTGCCGTCCGGGTCGTTGCCGTTGGAGGTGCAGAGCCCGATCTCGACGTCCATGATCGTTTCGGGGTCGATGGCAGCGAGTGTGGCCGCGGGGCCGTCGGTAGCGTCGGCGACGAGCTTGAAGGCTTCGATTGCCGTGTCGTGGAAGGAGTCTTGCGCGGCGACGGCATGCTTGTTGAACAGGTAGTCCGGTAGGACGTGCGCGCTGTAGTGGGTCTTCGTTCGCTCCGAATGGCCGTGGACGTCGGCGGTGAGTCCGTCGGCCATGGCGCGTCGCTGGGCGACGAGCCGGAGTGCGGCCATTCGGAGTGGGACTTGGGCGCGTGCGCCTGCGCTGGCGGTGTTCCAGTGGTCGTCCCAGTCGGTGTTGGCGCGCCACGCGTTCTGCATGCGCATCGAGTCGATGACCGCGGCGTCCTCGGGGTTGCAGGTGTGCTCGACGTAGAGGCGGTCCGCGATGGTGGCGCGGCTGCCGTCGGGGTTGGCGAGGTGCGCTCTCGCATGCCGGCTGAACCTGGTGAGCCCGGTGAGCGACTCGACCACCCCGCCGGGCGTGTAGATCGACGTGAGCCGGGTGGGGCGGGTGTCCTGGCTGTGGTTGCGGGCTTTGACGTTGTGCTCGAGTGCGTCGTCGGGGCCGATGTAGGTGAGGGTGTCGGCGTTCTTCTCGAGCAGGACGGAGAAGTTGAAGCCGGCGTTCTCCCCAAGGCAGTGAAGGATGGCTGCCGCGGCAATGGTGACGTTGTCCGGGTAGAGGGCCTGGCCGATGGCCTTCATGGTCGGGCCGAGGACTTGGGAGCCGCGTTGGTGTTTGCGGTGTCCGAAGCGTTCGGGATGGGTGAGGGCCCATGCGACCTGCGTCTCGTAGGCCGCTGCTTGGCTTGGCTGACGCGCTTCAGGGGCGGCGACGTCCGGGTGGGCGCGGTGTGCCCATGCGATGACGTCGGCGGCCGGGATGCGGAGCCAGGAGCGGGAGCTGGTGTCGTGGCCGAGCCGGTGGAGCAGGTCTCGTTGTGCGTCGAACCGTTCCCGGTAGACCTCCCGTGCGACATGTTCGATCGACTCGGCCACTTCATCGTCGTAGCGGTACGGGTTGGTCTCCTCGACGCCGAACCGCGTGTTGCGCAGGGCGACGCTGAGGGCCTTTCCGTTGGGGTGGTTGTCGCGCACTACGCGAGCGAGCAACCAGCACGCAGAACGCTTGGTATTCGAGGTGAGTGGCTCGTACAGCGAGCGCAGAAGCGGAACATCAATCGCAGGTGCCGAGAAGTCGGACAGCCCCGCTTGCACGAGCTGCTCGTGCATGATCCGCACGTAGGACGCGGCCCGATCAAGCGTCATCGCGGACTCCCAGCCCGAGTCGGCATCGCCGTTGAGACCAACCTTGATCGAGTCCGCCATCGCCTGCACCAACTGTCGAGCAGCGGCCGTTTTGGCAAGTCCCAATCGAAGCACCTGCGGTTGGAAGGCCGCTGCGCTGCGGTAGGTGATCTCCAGATTGTCGAGGTCGACGTTGAGGAGGGCTTCGATCTCGTAGGTGCCGCTCCGGCGGCCGCGCGTGGGGTGTGCCATCAGGGACCATCTCCGGTGAACTGTTCGATGGGGATGCCAAGGAAACGGTGGGCGGTCTGTATGTAGAGCCGGGTCGAGGCCGCGCTGGCGTGGCCGAGGGAGTACTTGACGAACTCGACCGCGGCGGCGATGCGGTCGACGGTCCAGTCTTCGCGACGGTCGGCGGGGACGGACTCGGCGAGTTTGCCGCTGTAGATCACGAGGGTGAGGTGTACCGCATAGGTGTGACGGAGATCGTGGAGGCGGAAGTGGGCAGGGAAGTCCGGGTTGATCCGCTTGCACACGAAGTCGCGGGCGCCGTCGAGTGCGTGTTGGAAGCTGCTGTAGGCGAGCGGGCCGCCGGTGTATTCGTTCAGGAAGAGGATGGGGCTGTGGCCGTCCAGGGTGACGAGACGGCGGCGTTCGTTCTCGCTGAGGTCAGACCAGCGGCGGCTGGCGATCTCCCCGGTGCTGCGGTCGAGGTAGCGGATCGCGGCGGGTGTGGTGTCGATGATCTCGAGCGGGTCGGCTGGCGTGTAGGTGGTGCGTGAGGTGATGTCGGCGCGCGCTCCGGCGATGTAGTCGTGGACGGAGCGGAGGCGGTGGGTGAAGGCGAATGCGTCGCCGCCGGCGTCGCCTTTGGTGATCCTGTCGGCGACGCGCATGGTGGTGATCGGGAGCCGCGACAGGGGTGGGATCTCGTAGGTGGTGATGTTGGCGAGGTTGTTGCGACGCAGACCGGTGCCGAGCCCGAGGCTGAGGATGGCGTGGTCGCGGTCGGCGCCGCGGTAGGTGGTCTGCTGGCCGGCGAGGTCGATGCGCAGGGCGCCCATCAGGAGCAGTTCTGCGTACTCGGGTGTGAGCGGGGTGCCGGCGCTGCCGGTGCTGCGTCGGCGGGGTTGGTAGCGGCCGATGGTGGTGCCGCTGTAGCCGGTGTGGTGGGTGAAGGAGCGAATCTCGAATGGCGGCTGGTGTTGGTAGATGCGTTGGGCGTCTTCGTAGAAGCGTTTGATCGCTGATGCGGCGCGGCCCCAGCCGTCGGAGGTGAGGACTTGTTCGTCGGTGCCGTACTGGCGTTGGCGGTAGTAGCGGGCGAAGTGGTCTTCGGTGGCGACGAGGGTGGGGTCGCGGTGGTCGTCGAAGGGAGGGAGGCTGCAGCTGTTGCAGAGGAAGTCGAGCCAGGCGGCGAGGTCGCTGGCGATGCGTTTGGCGGTGGCGGGGTTGGGGCGCGCCATGGCGTGGCGACGGAGGTAGTCGCTGGTGGGTCCGTGGATCCGTCCGTCGATGGTGATGAACGGGGCGAGGACCCGGTCACTGTGGTCGAGCGGCAGGGCGGGGTCGCCGAGCAGTTCACCGATGACGTCCGGGTCGTAGGCGATGGGTACGTGGACCCTCACCCGATAGCGCATCATCTCGCCCCCTCGTTGTCGGACACGAGGCGCCACGCGAAGAGCCCCCGAGCCGCCGCCCGGGGGACACTTCGATTGGTCACTCGCGTCAGTTGACCTGAGAGGCCATGCTACGTGGATCTCACCCGTAGGGGGACACGTAGAGATTGGTCATTTTCAGCTGCAGCCGGAGGTGCTGCCGCAGCTGGGGCATGCGTGGCAGGAACCAGCCCGGTTCATCTGCACGCCGCACTGCATGCACATCGGGGCATCGCTGTGACGCACCGACGGCTTCGGCGTGATCTCGGCCGCCCTGACGATGCCATCAGGGTTCGTGATGTCGTTGTTCGGGGCCGGCGGCGCCGTACCGAGCTCGAGCTGCTGCACCAGTTCCTCGGCCGACGGGATGGTCTTCGGATCGGCCGCGATCTCGGTGCCGGTACGAGTCTGCATCACGCTCTCCTCCACGCCGGGCAGCGTGGGCTGCAGCCGCTCGTCGATGGAGAAGATGCCCATCTCGGCACGCTCGTCGTAGGTGAGGTACTCGAGGGCGAGGCGACGGAACAGGTAGTCCATGATCGACGAGGCGAAGCGGATGTCCGGGTCGTCGGTCATGCCGGCCGGCTCGAAGCGCATGTTGGTGAACGCCTCGACGAACGCACGCAGCGGCACGCCGTACTGCAGGCCGTAGCTGATGCTCTTCGCGAACGCATCCATGATGCCGCTGAGCGTGGAGCCCTGCTTCGACACGGTGAGGAAGATCTCGCCCGGCTGGCCGTTCTCGTACTCGCCGATGGTGGCGAAGCCCTTGCAGTCGGCCACACGGAACTCGAAGGTGCGACCACGACGGCTGCGCGGCAGCTTCTGGCGGATGGGCTGGTGCACGATCTTCTCGACGATGCGCTCCACCACCTGCGTGGCGGCTGCCTCGGCGGCCTCGGGCTCCTCGGCGCCGTCCTTCTTCGCGGTGCTCAGCGGCTGGGCCACCTTGCAGTTGTCGCGGTAGATGGCGACGGCCTTCAGGCCGATCTCCCAGCTCAGCTGGTGCAGGGCCTCGATGTCCTCGATGGTGGCCTCTTCGGGCATGTTCACCGTCTTGGAGATGGCGCCCGAGATGAACGGCTGCACCGCACCCATCATCCGCACGTGACCCTCGTAGTGGATGGTGTTGTCACCCATGGAGCAGGCGAACACGGCCACGTGCTCGGCAGCCAGGTGCGGTGCACCGAGGATGCTCTTCTCGGTGTCGATGTAGGCGACGATGTCGTCGATCTGCTCGGGCGAGTAGCCCAGCTTGCGCAGCGCACGCGGGATGGTCTGGTTGACGATGGTCATCGTGCCACCGCCGACCAGCTTCTTCATCTTCACCAGACCGAGGTCGGGCTCGATGCCGGGGGTGTCGCAGTCCATCATCAGGCCGATGGTGCCCGTGGGCGCCAACACGCTGGCCTGGCTGTTGCGCACGCCGTACTCCTCGCCGTCGCGCACGGCGGCCTCCCAGGCCTGACGACCGGCCTCGACCAGTTCGGCCGGCACCACGTTGGTGTCGACGATCTGATCGTGGGCATCACGGTGCATGCGCAGCACGTTGAGCATGTGCACCTCGTTGTCGGCGAAGCCGGCGAACGGACCCATGCGGCTGGCGGTGCGGGCGCTGGTGGCGTAGGCGTGACCCGTCATCAGCGAGGTGAGGGCGGCGGCCCATGCACGACCCTGGTACGAGTCGTACGGCAGGCCGAGCGCCATCAGCGTGGCGCCGAGGTTGGCGTAGCCGATGCCGAGCTGACGGAACTTGCGGCTGGTGTCGCCGATGGGCTCCGTGGGGTAGTCGGCGCGGCCGACCAGGATCTCCTGGGCGGTGAAGATGACCTCGATGGTGTGCATGTAGCTGGCGACGTCGAAGTCGCCGTTCTCGTCGAGGTACTTCAGCAGGTTGATGCTGGCGAGGTTGCAGGCCGAGTTGTCGAGGTGCATGTACTCACTGCACGGGTTCGAGCCGTTGATGCGGCCCGTGTTGTGCGCGGTGTGCCACTTGTTGATGGTGGTGTCGAACTGCAGACCGGGGTCGGCGCACTCCCACGAGGCGGTGGCGATGTCGCGCCACAGGTCGCGGGCACGCACCGTGCGGACCGTCGAGCCGTCGGTGACGGCCTTCAGGTCCCAGTCGGTGTCGTCGATGACGGCCTGCATGAAGTCGTCGGTGATGCGCACCGAGTTGTTG
>SXGT01656041.1_pt1 | contig 12289 bp, 11 predicted proteins | sample 3176221 | NCBI WGS metagenome assembly SXGT01 (sample SAMN11356862, study PRJNA531348) | freshwater metagenome | isolation source: freshwater sample F1-120 | place: China: Fuxian Lake, Yuxi | collected 2017-12-25
CGTGTACGTCGAGCGGGCCGCGTACGACGACGTCGTCAGGGGCCTCGGCGAGATCGCCCTCGCGATGCCGGTGGGCGACCCGCTCGACGAGGCCACGGCCATCGGTCCGCTCGTCTCGCAGGAGCAGCTCGACAGGGTCAGCCGGATGGTCGACGCCGGGGTCCGTGACGGCGCCCACGCCGCCGTCGGGAACCGCGCCGCTGGTGGCGCCGGATACTTCTACCCGCCGACCGTGCTGTCCGACGTCCGTCAGGACATGGACGTCGTCCAGCAGGAGATCTTCGGTCCCGTCGTCGTCGTCCTGCCGTTCGATCACGAGGAGGAGCTGGTCTCCCTCGCCAACGACTCCGACTACGGCCTCGCAGCGGGCATCTGGACCAAGGACGTCACGCGAGCTCACCGCGTCGCGGGACTCATCCAGGCCGGGACGGTCTGGATCAACTGCTACAACGCCTTCAGCGCCGGCCTGCCCTTCGGTGGCTACAAGCAGTCGGGGTGGGGCCGTGAGCAGGGCGCGGAGGCCATCGAGCTGTACCTGGAGACGAAGACGGTGTGCGTCCAGGTGTAGGCGCCTGCTCAGCGCGGAGGCCGACCCGGTCCGTGGCAGTCACGGACCGGGTCGTGTCATGGTCCGAAGGGACGATCGCTGCCGCTCGCGACGTCCTCGCTCGTGACGAGCGATCCGAGCAGCCTCAACGACTCGGCGCTCCTGCTACCCGGCGCCGCGCGATAGACGAGCAGCTGCTGCCCGGGGGCAGACCTGACGTCGAACGCCTGGTAGGTGAGGTCGAGGTCACCCACCTCGGGGTGGTGGAAGCGCTTCGCTTCCGACGTCTTGCCCCGGACGTCTCCTCGGTCCCACAGGTCGGCGAAGACATCGCACCCGCGCCGGAGGTCGGCGAGCAGCTCGAGCAGGCGTGGATCGTGAGGTGCGTGCCCCTCCGCGAGACGGAGTCCAGCGACCGTGTTGGCCGCGACCGCGTGCCAGTCGGGGTAGAGGCCGCGGGCGTCCGCCCTGAGGAACACGAGCTCGGCGAGATTGTCCCCGTCCTGCAGACCGCCGAACAACGCATCGGCGATGGCGTTCACGGCGAGCACGTCGAGCGTCCGGTCGATGACGATCGCGGGGTGGGTGGGCCAGTCGTCGAGCAGGGAGACCAGCTGCGGGTCGGCCACCGATCCACCACGAGGCGCGCGCGACGGCAGGGCCGCCTTCGCGAGCCGGAAAGCATGCTCGCGCTCGTCCTCGGTGAGGTGCAGGACGCGGCAGAGGGCCTCGAGCACGGCGATCGACGGGTGCCGTTCGCGCCCCTGCTCGAGCCGGGCGTAGTAGTCGGCGCTCACTCCGGCGAGCATCGCCACCTCCTCGCGGCGGAGCCCTGGGACTCGGCGCGTGCCGAAGGCTCGGATCCCTGCGTCGTCCGGACGGACGCGGGCGCGCCGCGAGGAGAGGAACTCTCCCAGGCCCGATCCCGTCACACCGCCCACCGTAGAGCGACCGCGACGCGCACGCTCCTCGTGCGCGGCCCTGTCACCGCTGGCCCGCCGGTCGCACGACGATCTCGTTGACGTCCACGTCGTCGCCCTGCGCGAGCGCGTACTCGATCGCCTTGGCGACGGCATCCGCCGGCATCGCTGCGGCTCGGTAGGCCCTCATGGCCTCCTTGGCCACGGGGTCGGAGATGGAGTCGGCCAGCTCGGAGGTGGTGACGCCCGGCGAGATCGTCGTGACGCGGATGCTGGGGTCGAGCTCGACTCGCAGTCCCTCGGTGATGGCCCAGGCCGCGAACTTCGTCCCCGAGTAGACCGCCGACGTCGCCGGTACCTCGTGCGCGCCGACCGAGGCGACGGTGACGAAGTGGCCACTCCCCTGGTCCTGGAAGTGCGGCAGCGCCGCCGCCACACCGTTCAACAGGCCCCGCACGTTGACGTCGATCATCCGGTCCCACTCGTCCACGAGCAGGGCGTCGAGGCGCGAGAGCGGCATGACGCCTGCGTTGTTGACGATGACGTCCAACCGGCCGTGTCGCTCGACGATGTCGGACACCGTGGCCGCGAGCAGCTCGCGATCGGTGACGTCGAGCCGCACCTGCTCGGCTGAACCGCCCGCCGTCCGGATCCGGTCGACCACCTGGCGGAGCCGGTCCTCCCGACGGGCGCCGATGACCACCCGGTGACCGGACGCGGCGAGACGCTGGGCCGCAGCCTCTCCGATCCCGCTGCTGCCACCGGTGATGAGCACGACCTTGGAACCGGCGGACTCCCTACCTGGATTCGTCATGGATGCCTCCTGCACTGGAACGCTCGCCCCGATCGGGGTCAGCAGTCCCACCCTCGTCGCTGCCGCCCTCGAGGGGGAGGCTGCATCGTTCCTGGGTGTGTGGCACCCAGGCAGCCGGGCGACCGCGCAGTCACCTCACCCCCCGCGTGCCTCAGCGGTCCTGCCGAGCGTCGCCTGGATGCGGCGCATCCCTTCGACGAGGTCGGCGTCGCTCAGTGCGTACGACAGCCGCACGTGCCCCGGTGCACCGAAGGCCTCGCCCGGGACGACGGCGACCTCAGCCTCCTCGAGAAGATGCTCCGCGAGTGCCGTGCTGGAGGCGAAGCGTCCGCCGGGCGCGCCGGCGAGCAGACCAGCCACCGAGGGGAAGGCGTAGAAAGCTCCCGACAGTTCAGGGCACTCGAGACCGACCGTCTGCTCGATCATCGCGCTGATGGTGCGGCGACGTGAGTCGAACGCGGCACGCATCCGGTGGACGACGTCGAGCCCACCGTCGAGGGCCGACACCGCGGCGTGCTGAGCGACGTTGGCGACGTTGCTCGTGGTGTGCGACTGCAGCCGGGTCGCGGCCTGCACCAGATCGGCGGGGCCGATGATCCATCCGACACGCCAGCCCGTCATCGCGTAGGACTTCGCGACACCGTTGACGACCAGGCAGCGGTCCGCGAGCCCCGGGCAGAGCGACCTGATCGAGGCTGGGCGGGACCCGTCGTACACGAAGTGCTCGTAGATCTCGTCCGAGAGCACCATCAGTCCTGCGCGATCGGCCCACTCCCCGATCCGACGGATCTCTGCCGGGGTGTAGACCGCACCGGTCGGATTCGACGGTGAGTTGAGCACGAGCATGCGCGTCGCGCTCGTGCGCGCGCTCTCGAGGAGCTCCACGGACACCTTGTACCCCTGCTGGGCGTCCGCGAGGACCGGGACGGGTGTGCCGCCGGCCAGACTCACGGCCTCCGGGTAGGTCGTCCAGTAGGGAGCGGGAAGCAACACCTCGTCGCCCGGATCCAGCAGCGTGAGCATCACGGCGGCCACCGCGTGCTTCCCGCCGTTGGTCACGAGGATCTCCTCTGGTCCCGGGCGGACGCCATGATCGCGTTCGTAGGAGTCGGCGATCGCGCGCTTGAGCTCGGCGAGGCCGCCGACGGCGGTGTAGCGGTGCACGGCAGGGTCGCGGCTCGCTCGGACTGCTGCCTCGACGACGTGGGGAGGCGGCGCGAGGTCGGGCTCCCCGGCGCCGAACCCGATGACGTGACGCCCGGCGGCTCTCATCTCCTTGGCGCGGACGTCGACGCGCAGTGTCGCCGACTCGGCGATGCCGCCGACCCGCACCGAGGTGCGACGAGCTGACACGTCAGCGCTCCCCGTCGAGGTCGAGCGAGGCGATCGCGCTGGAGCCACCGTCGACGGCGAGCACCTGCCCGGTCATGAAGGCCGCCTCGGGCGAGGCGAGGAAGGCGATCGCTGCGGCGACCTCCTCCGGCCTCCCGTATCGCTGGATCGCCTGGAGCCGAAGCCACGCGCGTCGGGTGCCGAGGGTGTGGGAGGCGACCAAGGGCGTCTCGATCGGTCCGGGGGCGACGGCGTTGACCGTGATCTCGCGCGACCCGAGCTCCGCGGCGAGGGCGCGCGTGAGCTGGGTGATCCCACCCTTCACGGCGCCGTAGGCCCCTCGACGAGTGATCCCCCGCAGGCCCGCGGCGGAGCTCATGTTGACGATGCGGCCGTGACCGCCCGACGGCAGCACGGCGATGGCGGACCGGCACAGGCGGAACGTTCCGGTCAGCATCGTCTCGATCATGCCGCCCCACTCGTCGTCGGTGGTGTTCACGATGTCCTTCAGCACGGTGAACCCAGCGTTGTTGACCAGGACGTCGAGCCGTCCGGTCGTCGCGACCACGGTGTCGACGAGACGACGGCAGTCGTCGGCTCGCGCCACATCGGCTACGACGGCGTGCGCGGTGACTCCAGCCCGGCGTGCCAGTGCGGCGACATCCTGCGCCGCTGCCTCGTCGCGGTCGGCAACGACGACCGTGAGTCCGTCTCGCCCGAGTCGAAGGACCGTGGCCCGTCCGATGCCGCCCCCGCCGCCGGTGACCAGCGCGGTCCGGGACTCGCTCACCGATCCATCTCGACGTCGAGGCGCGGCCGGCGCGAACGGAACCTCCAGCGGCCGTCCTCGTGGACGATCTCGTCGTGGTAGACGTAGTGCGCGGTCAGGACCGGAGCAGGTCCGCTCACGTCGACGGTCATGCCGTAGCAACGGCCCTCGACGAAGCCCTCCCGCTCGGTGAGTACGTGGTTTCCCGTCCAGATGCGCGCCTGCGGATAGTTGTCCGGGCGGGTGCTCGCGAACTCCTCCAGGGCCTCGCGGCCGCGGTAGAGCGTCCCTCGGGTGGGCCCGACGGAGGGCGAGAACTCTCCGTCCTCGACCCAACAGTCGGCCCACGCCTCGCCCTCCATGGCATCGACGGTCTGGGAGTATCTGGCGTACAGCTCCTGGATCTCGAGACGGTCCTCGATCGACAGGGTCATGACTTCTCCTCCTGGGTGGTCGACGGCCGGCGGCCGTCGTGGTCGGTGTGCGCTGCGGTGAGGGCGACCCACCGTGCGAGGTGTCCGCGGGTGACGACCCCGTCGGGCGCGCCGAGCACGTCCGCGAGCACTGAGGGCGCGTCCGGTCGGGCGAGGGTGAGCAGCTTCCCGACGCGGCGCGGGTCGGCCGGGACGTCTGGCTGCAGGTCGATCAGGCGAAGCGGCGTGGGCCTCAGCAGGTCCGGGACCGGGCGCTCACGCAGCAGGTCCTCGACGCCGAACGGGTCGGTACCTGCCCGTGTCGCGAGGTCGTAGACGGTCTCCAGGTAGCGAAAGTCGGGATCACTCGGCGGGACGTGCTCGAAGTGACGGCCGGTCACCGAGATCGGCAGCCTCTGGGTGAGGACGACGACGCGGGCGAGCTCGCGCCACGTCATCGGGTGCGCGGGACGGAACGAGCGGTCCGGCTCGTGGGGGACGAAGCCTCGCACGCTCGCGAGCTGCACCGCCTCGAAGAGCGGATGGCCCGGTGGGACGTCGGAGAAGAACGTGAGCGAGTGCCGCGCTCGGACCAGTGCCCGCTGCACTGCGGCCGGGTCCACGTCAGCAGTCGCGCATCCGGAGCGCAACGCCTGCTCGGCGATCGCGGCGGCTGCGGCGCCGACGTTGATACGACACGACTCGACCCGGGCCGCAGACGTCCCGACGTGGGTGGCACTGATCGCTCCGGCCACGACGACGTTCCTCAGCGCACGGTTCACGAGGCTGCCGAGCGGCACCTGGTAGGGAGCCTGCGAGACCCGACCGAAGTACCAACCTTCCGGCATCGGCCGCCCCGGCTCGAGAAAGTCCGCGGTCGCGCGGGACTCGACGGGCCAGTCACCGATCGCGATGGCGTCGGGACGCAGCGGCGGCCGGATCCCGTCGCCCGCCATGAACGGCGAGAGGTCGGTCTCGTCGATGTCGGCCTCTCCGACCAGCCGCCTGCCCTCGCGGACGTACGGCCGGTAGGGGACGTGCTCGTTGTCCGTGAACTCGTCCTCGGCCAGGCCGAGGCCGGGGCATCCGCCCTCGGTCTGGATGAAGTACAGGAAGTCCAGGGCGTGCGCCAGGAAGCGCCGCCGGAACTCCCCCCGATCCCGGGGGTGCGCGAGCACGTAGTCTCGCGCCGGTCCGGCGAGCTCGTTGCCCTGGACGGTGCGGTTGACCAGCACCTTGTCGCCGACGAGCAGGTAGATCCCGGCGAACCAGATCGGTCCACCGGCGGCGTCGTGCCCGACCGGCGACCACCGGAAGCGGGCCGGGTCGTAGCTCGCCGAAGGGGCGGTGATCCGGTGTGCAGCGGCTGGTGAGGGGTCATCGAACCAGGCGCAGTGCAGACGGTAGGCGAAGGCCATCAGCGCGTGGTCCGGCTCTCCCGAGCTGCCAGGCAGGATGGAATGGGCCAGCACGCGGTCGTCACCCGCGGTGTCGTTGGTGAAGATCACCCCCGCATGTGGCTCGCGGTCGCTGCGCCCCTCGCGTCCGATGCGGTAGTCGGCACCGACCCAGTCGAGGAGGTCACCCTCGTACGTCGCGTCGATCACGACCCGGGCCCCCACGCGTCGTGGCCGCCCGGGGGCCGGCCCTAGGTCGCCGGACGGGTTCGTCGCCGACTCCCACCGGACCTCGGTCACGCGTCCGTCCTCGACCGTGGCCGCGACCGGGACGGCGCCGGTCCTGACGGTGAGTCGGCTCTCCCCCGCCAGGAGGTCGGCCCACACGCCGGCGTTGACCCCGCTCTCCCAGACCTGGTCGTCCCGCGCTGCCACGACCGGATCGTGCGGGCGGTGGCGGGCGTAGTGCCGACCGATCCTGTCGCGCACCTCGAGTGCGACGCCGCCGAGCACACCGGGATGGCTCGTGTCGAAGGCGAAGACGCCGTTCGCGTTGTTGCCGCCAAGGCGGGCGGTGGGCTCGAGCAGCATCACCGAACGGCCGGCGCGAGCCGCTCCGAGGGCGGCGGAACAGCCGGCCGGGGTCCCGCCGAGCACCAGGACCTCGACGTGCTCATCGGCCGGCGTCACCACAGCGGGTCCTCGTGCAGGCAGCCGATCAGACCTTCGAGGCCCGGCCCGGCGGCCGGGAACCGCTCGATGACGGAGGCTTCGTGGCCGGGCACCAGCAGGGTCGGGTCCTGGCACATCTGGAGGATGCGGTCGTAGTCCACGAAGGTCTGGCGCAGGTCCGAGTAGAGCGGGAACGGTCGGCGCTCGGCGAGGTTCGCCGCGACGTGCACGGCGTCGCCGGTGAGCATCAGGGCTCCGCGACGGGTCCGCACTCGGACGCCGAGGTGCCCCGGTGTGTGGCCGGGGAGATGCACGAGGTCGATCCCGTCGCGCAGCTCCGAGCCCTGCGCGACGAGCCGGACCCGACCCTCGGCGTTCGCCTGCTGCAACGCGGCCACGTGCTCGGCTTCGTAGGCGAAGGCGATGGACGGCTCCTGGGCGTGCCACCCCGATGCCGGTTCCAGCTCCCGCTCGTGAAGATGGAACGTGGCACGGGGGAACCGGTCGATGTTTCCTGCGTGGTCGTAGTGCAGGTGCGTCAGCACGACGTCCTCGATCGCCTCGGGCGCCACCCCGAGCCGGCGCACCAGATCGACCGGGTCGGCGAGGAACTCGCGCCCTCGCCGCGCGCCGAGCGCCGGCGAGTAGCCCGTGTCGACCAGGACGTGCTGATCGCCGGCGACGAGCAGCCAGCACGAGTAGTCCATGTCCAGGGGTTCGGTGGAACGGTCCGGAGGGCACAGCAGCAGTGCGTCGGACCGCGTCTTCCGCACCCGACTGAAGCGGAGTGCGTAGACCGCCCAGACCACGGACGGAGCGGAAGGCTGAGTGGTCACCGGCTCACACCCTGATGACGAACGGGTCGAGCTCGTCGCGACCGAGGTCGCACCACACGCTCTTCGTCTGCAGGTACTGCTCGATGGCCTCGATGCCGTTGTTGCGTCCGGTCCCGCTGTTCTTGTACCCGCCGAACGGTGAGTTGAAGGCCAGCGCCCGATACGTGTTGATCCACACGGTGCCCGCCTGCAGCGCCCGGGCCATGCTGTGGGCGCGTCGGACGTCGTTCGTCCAGACGCCCGCGGCGAGCCCGAACTCGCTGTCGTTCGCGAGTCGGAGCACCTCCTCGTCCGAGCCGAAAGGCGTGATCGTCAGCACGGGACCGAACACCTCCTCGCGCATGATGGTGCTGCTCGGCGCGGCCCGATGCAGGATCGTCGGCGCGAAGAAGTGCCCGCCTGCGAGGCCGGGCACCTGGATCGCGTCGCCGCCGTGCAGGAGCTCGGCCCCCTCCGCCACCGCCCCCTGCACCATGGCGACGTCCTTGGCCAGCTGGGCGGCGCTCGAGACGGGGCCCATCTGCGTCTGGTCGTCGAGGGGGTCGCCGATGCGGATGTCGGCGGCCCGCTTGACGAGCCGGTCGACGACCTCGTCGTAGAGCGAGGTGTGGACGTAGGCGCGTGACCCGGCGATACAGGTCTGGCCGGCCGCCGCGAAGATGCCGGCCATGAGACCGGACTCGGCGAGGTCGACGTCGGCGTCCTCGAAGACGATGTGCGGACTCTTCCCGCCGAGCTCCAGCGTGGAGGTGATCAGTCGACCGCCGGCCTGCGCGCCGATCGCCCGTCCGGCTGGCACGCTGCCGATGAACGAGACCTTCTTGACGTGCGGGTGGTCGATCAGCGCCTCACCCGTCTCCCGCAGTCCGGTGACGACGTTCACCACGCCCGGCGGGATGTCAGCGTCGAGGGCGAGCCTGGCCAGGACCGACGCCGAGGCGGAGGTGACCTCCGACGGCTTGATGACCACGGTGTTCCCCGCCGCCAGGGCGGGGGCCGCAGCCATCATCGTCATGAAGGTCGGCGAGTTCCAGGGCAGGATCACGGCGATGACGCCCAGCGGCTCGCGCAGCGTGTAGTTCAGCACGTCGGGGCTGGTGAGCGGCACCACCGCTCCCTCGATCTTGTCGGCCAGTCCGCCGTAGTAGCCCAGCCAGTCACGCGCCGTGGACACCTGTAGCCGCATCTCGGCGACGACCTTGCCGTTCTGGACGCTCTCGAGCGACCCGATCTCGTCGGCGGCAGCCGTGATCAGCTCACCCCAGCGGGCCAGGCGCCGACCCCGTTCGGTCGGGGTGAGCGCCGCCCAGGGGCCGACGAACGCGCGATGAGCCGAGCTCACGGCGCGGTCCACGTCGACTGCGGTGGACACGGGGAACCTCGCCCACTCCCGCCCGGTGGTGGGGTTCGAGCTGACGAACGTGCGGCCGTCGACCGACGGCACCTGCTCGCCGTCGTAGACGTTGCCGTAGTCCTCGGTGCGAGGAGCGTGGAGCGCGTGCATGCGGTGACCTTCCGTGGTGGGACTCAGGGACGTGCGGGTGTCAGGAGCCGGACGTCGGCATGGGGACCGGCCTGGCTGCCGGCCTGGAGGACGGCCGGGTCGTGCCCGGGGACGATGAGCGTGGGCGACGACGCCAGGCGTTCGCAGGCCTCCCAGCCGGCGAACATCTCGGCGAGGTCCGCCACGATCGGGAAGGGCCGACGGGTCTCACGGTTCTCGGAGAAGTGGCTGGCGTCCGAGGCGAGCACGTACCAGCCCTCCTCCGTGTGCACCCGCACGACCTGGAGGCCTCCCGTGTGCCCACCCACCCGGTGCAGCTCGATGCCCGGGTACGGCGAGGTGAGGCCGTCCACGAGGCGCAGCCGCGACAGGGACGAGGCTCGCAGCGACGCGACCGCACGCAGGTCGTAGGCCTCGGCGAAGAACGGGTGCGCCATCGCCGGACCCGTCGCGAACTCCAGCTCGGTCCGCTGGAACCACAAGGTCGCCTGCGGGAACGTGTCCACGTTGCCGGCGTGGTCGTAGTGCAGGTGCGTCAGCATGACGTCGCGCACGCCATCCGGGTCGACGCCGAGGCTCTGCAGAAGGTCGGGGACGGGCACCAGGGTGCGGCGACCGCGCCGCGCACCTTCCGCGATGCTGAAACCCGTGTCCACCAGCACGTCGCGATCGGGCGAGCGCAGCAGCCAGATGAAGTAGTCCATCGGCATCGGCGCCGCGGGGTCCGGGGAGCCGATGACGTTCTCACCGCGGCGGCGGCCGGGAAGGGTGCCGTACCGCAGGGCGTAGACCTCCCAGGCGGGTGGTTCCGGCGCTGGCTGGCCCGTCATGTGCCTAGGCATCCGTAGAGGGCATCGATGATGCGGCGGGCACGCGGGCCGTTGTCGCGGCTCGGGTGCATCAGGTTCATCCCGTAGGCGAAGGCGACGCCGGCCACCGGGTCGGCGAACCCGGTGGAGCCGCCGGCACCGACGTGACCGAAGGCTTCCTCGTGCGGGCCCATGTAGGCGTCAGGGCTGTTGAGGGTGAGCCCGAGTCCCATCCGGTAGTGGTGGGACAGCACCGGCTCGGTCGAGAACCACTGCAGCTGCGTCGCGGCGTCCAGAGCGGAGGCGCTCAGCAGCCGTCCGTCGAGCGCCGCGGCGTAGATCGCTGCCACGGCCCGGGCATTGCCGTGGCCGTTGACGCCGGGGATCTCGGCGGTCCTGAACTGCGTGCTGTTGAAGTCGTCGTCGTGTGCGGGATCGAACTGGGCCCAGGCCTGCACGAGCAGGTCGCTGGGCCCGTCGTCGCCGTGCCCGCGGGCGTTGTAGCCAGCCCATCGGACGAATCGCGCGCACCGAGCGAGGTCTGTGGCAGCCAGTCCCACGTGGAAGTCGGCACCGGCAGGTCCCGTGACGTGGTCGAGCAGCGCGCGGGAGTACGAGGTCCCGGTGACCCGCCGGACGAGCTCGCCCACCAGGAACGACATCGTCACGGTGTGGTACGCCGGCGTGGATCCCGGTTCGTGCAGGAGCTCCTGCTCCTCGATGGCCCGGATCATCTCGGCCCAGTCGTAGACCGCACCGGGACGGAGGGGATCGGTGAGCACCTCGAGGCCAGCCGTGTGGTCGAGCACGTGTCGGACCAGCACGTCGGCCTTGCCACCGGAGGCGAAGGCGGGCCAGTAGTCGGCGACCCTGGCGTCGAGATCGATCCGCCCCTGGTCGCACAGTGCATGGACGAGCAGCGCCGCGACCCCCTTCGAGACGGACATGAGATTGACGATCGTGTGGCGTTGCCAGGTCGCAGCGGTGGCAGCACCCGTCGTCCCGGCCCACAGGTCGACCACCACTCGCCCGTCCAGCACGACGCTCGAGGCGGCCCCTTGCTCCAGGCCCAGCTCGAAGTTCTGCGCGAACGCGTCCCGCACCGGTTCGAAGCCTGCGGCGACGTAGCCCTCGACTCTCATCAACGCCCTCTCTAGAGGTAAGAGATATACTTGTCTGACAGATGACAAGCATGCTAGCGTCACGCGGACACAGCGTCAACAGTCGAGAGAAGAGGCCCGCCATGAGCACCACCTCACCCACCACTCGCCCCGACGAGCTCTACGACCAAGGGCTCGACATCCGACGGACCGTCCTGGGGGCCGAGTACGTCGACGCCTCACTGGCTCGCTCCGACGACTTCATGGATGCGTTCCAGCGGATCACGACCGAGTGGTGCTGGGGCTACACCTGGTCGCGTGACGGTCTCGACCGGCGTACGCGCAGCATGCTGAACCTGCTGATGATGACTGCGCTCAACCGGCCCAACGAGCTGAAGCTGCACGTCCGCGGCGCGCTCGAGAACGGCGTGACCGTCGAGGAGATCCGCGAGTGCCTGGTCCAGGCGACGGTCTACTGCGGCATCCCTGCCGGGCTCGACTCGTTCAAGGCCGCGCATGAGGTCCTCGTGCGCGAGGGCGCCATCACCGGCCGTGAGTGACTCCACCGTGGTCGGCTTCGTCGGAGTCGGCTCCATGGGCAGCCCTATGGCACGGCGGCTGATCGATGCCGGGCACGACGTCCTGGTGAACGACCACGATCCTCGACGAGCGGCCGAGGTCGCGGACCCCGGCGGCCGAGCGGGCTCGCTCGAGACGGTTGGCGTCGAGGCGGACGTGGTGATCACCATGCTGCCGAACAGTGCGGTCGTCCGCACCGTGCTGCTCGGCGTCGACGGCCTGTCCTCGCGACTGCGTCCCGACACCCTCGTCATCGAGATGAGCTCGGGCGATCCGCTGCAGACGCGGTCGATCGCGGCCGAGCTCGCCGCGACGGGCATCCGCCTGGTGGACGCCCCGGTGTCCGGCGGGGTCTCCCGGGCGATCACCGGCGACCTCGCGGTGATGGTCGGCGGCACCGATGAGGATGCTCGTCGGGCTGCTCCCTACCTGGGCGCCCTCGGTTCGTCCACGACGCGCACCGGCAACGTGGGCTCGGCCCACGCCATGAAGGCGCTCAACAACCTCTGCTCGGCCGGTGGGTTCCTCATCGGGATCGAGGTGCTGCTGATCGGCCGCCGGTTCGGTCTGGCGCCGGAGACGATGGTCGACGTCCTC
>SXGT01273921.1_pt1 | contig 12286 bp, 10 predicted proteins | sample 3176221 | NCBI WGS metagenome assembly SXGT01 (sample SAMN11356862, study PRJNA531348) | freshwater metagenome | isolation source: freshwater sample F1-120 | place: China: Fuxian Lake, Yuxi | collected 2017-12-25
ATTCGCGACTGCGGCTCAGCCTGTGCGGTAGCGTCGCCGCGCTGCGCTGGAGCGACGGCGCCGTCCTCGAAGCGGCGCCTGGCAACGGCGAGAAGTGGCGACTGGACGGCCCGCTGGCGACCGTCGGCGATGTAGACGGCCACGGCCAGCGCGACCTCGCGATCACGCAAACAAGGATCCCCTTCACCTCGGAGGGCGCGGATCGACGGCTGCGGATCGTCTCCGGAAAGGACGGGACGCGACTCCGGGCGTTCGAGGTCGACGGCGCCGATCTGCTCGAGTTCTCCGCCGTTCCGGACCTCGACGGGGACGGGCACGACGACCTCGCGATGACCCTCGACACCAACAACACGCCGTGGGTCGAGTTGCGCTCGACTGCGAGCGGCTCCCTGCTGTCCGAATTCCGCGGCGGAACGGCCTCCTCCGGATTCGGCCGCGCACTGGTCGCTGCCGTCCAGCCTGGCGGCGGCCCATCTCAGCTCGCCATCTCGGAAACGGGCAACGACGACATCGCGCTCGATGCCGGAAAGGTCACGGTGTTCGACCTCGCTACTGGCGCCGTCGTGTTCGAGAAGTTCGGCAACTCGAACCGCGAAGCGCTCGGCACCGCGATCGCCTACCTCGGCGACGTCAACACGGGTGGCATCGGCGACTGGGCGATGGGCGCGCCGTTCAACAACTCGGTCGCCAACGACGCGGGGCGCGTCGCGATCGTCAGCGGAAAGGCGGGCGGCCAACTGAATGCGCTGTTTGGCACCGCCGCTCGGGAGGAGTTCGGCCACGCACTCGCCGGCCTCGGTGACATCGACGGAGATGCCGTCCCCGACCTCGCCGTCGCAGCTCCGGGAGCCATCAACGACACCGGAGAGGTCCGTGTCTTCTCTGGCGCGACATGGACGCAACTCTATTCGGTGCCCGGAGAGAGGCGAGACGATCGGTTTGGCGCGTTCCGGCTCGTCGCGCTCGGCGACGTGGATGGCGATGGCAGCGGCGACTGGGCCGCTGGGGCGACATGGCCGTGGAGGATCGAAGTCCGTTCCGGAGCAGATGGGGCGCTGCTGGCGCGGCTCAACCCGCCGCCGAGCAGCTTCCACGAATTGCGGATGGCGACCACGGCCGACTGGCAGTCCGGTTCGACCAACGGAGACTCCATCCGCGACCTGCTCCTCCGAGACTCGATCGCGGAGAACGGTCTCGGCAGCGCCTGGCTCGTCGTCCTCGACGACCTGCTGCTGCAGATCGAGCCGGCCCACGCCGCGCCGAACGACACCGTCTTCACCTACCTGCGCGGCGCGCCGAGCGGCAACGCGGCGCTGCTCGAACTCGTCGCGGTCGACGGCGTGCAGGTCTCGGTCACGCTCGACGCCGGCGTCTTCGATGCAGAGCGCCAGTGGTTCACCTGCGGCGTCGTGCCGCCCGGCCTCTCCGGCACCACGTGGACCTTGCGCGGCCATGCGACCGGCTGGAGCGGCGGCCTGGTGCAGAGCCTCGATCAGGAGCTGACCTTCGAGTGAGGAGGCGAGTCGAGACGATCGCACGCCGGTGGCGCGAGCGACAGTCGCCGTTGGCGCTGGTCGCGATCGGCGCGCTCGTCGGCTGCACCACCGTCGTCGCGCCACCGCCCGGGACGCTCGCAGCGCCGTGCGAGGTGATCCTGCTGCGCGGCGCCGCCCATCTGGCGCTGGTGCTGCCCGACGGGCAGGGCGGAGCGGTGCGCTACGGCTTCGGCGATCGCGCCTACATGAGCGAGTTCGGCTGGACGCAGTACCCGTGGGCGGCGCTGCTGGCGCTGATCGGCCCGTTCGGCGAGTGGACGCCGGGCGCGCTCGAGCGGATCGACGGGCCGGGTCGCGACGTCGCCGCGCTCGCGGCCGACAGCACGCTCGAAGCGCAGCGCTTCCTGGTCGAGCGCGCCGCAGCGGTCGCGCTGGCGGAGCGGCTCGCCGGCAAGTGCGGCGCGCCGATCGCGGAGTGCTGGTGGCTCCACGAGACCGACGATCGCTACAGCCTCTGGTGGGACAACTGCCAGAGCGCCGTGGCGGGCTGGTGCCGTGAGCTCGGCTGCGAGGTCTCCCCCTGGCGCCTCGCGCCGCGGTGGGGACGGTTCGCCGTCGAAGCGCCCGCGCGGGCGGAGTGAGGCGTGCCGAGCGGGCGACCCGCGTCGGGAAACCGATTCACGCCGCCGCCGTCCTGCCGACGCTGCAGATCGTGCAGCCGACAGCCGACTCCTCCCTCATTCCCCGATGGAGTGGACCCATGAACGAGTCGATGCGCCGCTTCGCCATCCGCTTCCTGTTCGGAGCGCTGCCGCTGTTCCTGATCTGCGCCGCCTGCGGCAGTTGATGAGACGATCGGCGGCCGGTCGGCCGCCTCTCGTTCCGCGCTGCAACACCGCGCGCCGCGCGGTCGGCTGCGTAGCCGACTTCGCGGTGCGCGCCATTCCCGGGGCGAGCGCGTGGCCCCACGCTTGCGTTGCCTCTCCTCGGGAGCCTGCCCGCCGCGCACCGGCGCCGGAGGCTTGCGCGGTGGGAGCGGAGCAGCGCCATGCACAGCGGAACGGCGACGAGCGGCGGCACGCGGTTTCGAGCGTGGGCAAGCGGCCTCGTGCTGGCCACGACGGCACTCGCTGGAAGCGGCTGTGTCACCAGCTCGATGTGGCAGGAGTGGCCCGATCACCACCGCGACGGCGACCTCGACTGGGACGATGGCGGCACCGTCGCGGCGATCGCGCTGACGCCGGTCACCGTGGCCGTCGATGCGGCGCTCATCGTGAGCGTCGCCTGGCTGCTGCTCGCCACCGACGACGGCTGCGGCGACGGTTTCACCATCGAGTTCGACTGACCGCGGCGGCGCCCCTCTTGCGCGGGTCGGGCGATCCGACCGCTTGCGCGAAGCGGTGATCGGCCTAGAAACGCGCCCCATGCCGCGCCCCCATGCTCCGTCTCGCCCCGCGCTCGCCGCGCGCCTCGTGCTCGCGCTGCTCGCGCTTGGCGGCACCGCCCCGCCCGCCACCGCGCAGGCGAAGCCCCCGGCGCCGCCGGCCGAAGTACCGCTCGCGACCAAGCTGAAGCTCCTCGCCCGCGACGCCAAGGAGAGCGCGGACAAGCGCCGCCTCCCTGCCTGGGAGGCGCTGCTCGCACTCGGCGAGCCGGGCTGCGCGACGCTGCGGCCGATCGTCGAGGCCAAGCTCGCGCGCGACCGCAAGGCGATCGAGGAGCGGCTGAAGGGGAACGAGCTGGCCTACGCGCGCAAGAAGGTCGAAGCGGCGCTGGTCGAGCGGCGCACCGCCGCGCTCGCCTGCATCTTCGATCCGGCGCGCTATCCCGAGGAGAACCACGGCGCGGCCGGGCAGGCGGAGGTCGATGCGCTGGTCGAGCGCGTGCGTGCGGCGTGGGAGCGGCCGGCCGTCTTCCTGCGCGAGCTCGAGCCCGAGTTCGAGCAGCTCGCGGCGGGACTCGAGGAGGCGGTGGTCTATCTCGAGGCGTGCGGCGCGCCGCCGGTGCACGACCTCGCCGACGTGAACGAGTGGCTCGGCAGCTTCACGCCGCGCTTCGCGCGCGAATCGCTCGGCATCGGCGACAGCCAGCACGACCGCGATGTCGCCGTGGAACAGTGGCACGCCGCGGAGATGGTGACGTCGGCCGACGAATCGGAGCGGGCGTGCATGGACGCCACCAACGACTACCGGCGGATGATGGGCCGGCCGCTGCTCGAGATCGACGAGCGGCTGGTCCGCGCGGCGCGCAAGCACAGCGAGGAGATGGAGGCGCTCCAGTACTTCAGCCACGGCTCTCCGGTGGCGGCCAACGCGAGCTTCGGCGGCCGCTGCGCGCGCGAGGGCCATCGCGGCGCGTCGGGCGAGAACATCGCGGGAGCGGGCGACGGGCTTGGCGCCTTCCGCGGCTGGTACGGCTCGTCGGGACACCACCGCAACATGCTCGGCGGCCACCAGCAGTTCGGCGTCGGACGGGCCGGCAACTACCCCGGCCACCTCTTCACGCAGAACTTCGGCGGCGGCGATTCGCTGCGCGGCCGGACGGTCGACGACCCGCAGATCGACTACCTGCGCCGCAAGAAGAAGCTCGAGGTCGGCAGCGCCGACGCGCAGGCGACGTTGGCCGCGTGGTGCAAGAGCGTCGCGCTCGCCGATCTCGCCCGCGCCCACGCCGAGGCCGCGCTCGCGCTCGATCCGAACCACGCGAAGGCGCACGAGCTGCTGGGCCACGTGAAGGTCGACGGCCGCTGGACCACCCCGCCGGGGCCGGTCCGCAATTGACCGGGAGTCCGCCCGGCGCGCCGCGTCACAACCCGCGCAGCCACTCCGGCCGGAAGCGGGCGCGGGCGGGATCGGCCAGCACCTGGTCGAGCGCAGCGACGAGGCGCTCCTGGTCCTTCGCCAGCGTCCCGCCGAGCGCGAGGAAGTTGCTGGCGTGGTTGCTGCGGAAGATGCAGCCGTCGACGTCGAGCGCCGCGAGGAACTCGCGCAGCTCGCGCGCCAAATCGAGCGGCGTCAGCTCCTCCACCTCGCCGCGCTGCGCCTCGTCGTGGAGCGGCGTCCCCTCGACCGGCGTCATCACCAGCGTGCTCACGAAACGCGGCGCGATCGCGTTCACCAGCGAGGCGCTCGCCCGCGCATGGGCCTGCGAGCCGGGCTTGCCCTGCCCCGCGCGCTCGCGTCCACCCGCGCCGAGCAGGATCATCGTCGACAACTTCACGCCCGCCTCGTTCGCCTTGCCGCAGACGCGCGCCAGCTCCGCCGCGTCGACCCCCTTCTGCAGCCGCGCCAGCACCTCGTCGTGGCCGCTCTCGAGCCCGACGTAGTAGGTCGTGAGCCCGCGCTCGCGCAACGCCGCCATCTCCGCGACGCTGCGCACCTGCAGCGACTGCGGCGACGCGTAGCAGCTGACGCGCGCGAGGTCGGGGAACGCAGCGGTCAGCCGCTCGAGGAGCGCCGCCAGGAAGTCGGCCCGCGCGATCAGCGCGTCGCCATCGGCGAGGAAGACCTTGCGCACCGGCCCGAGCGTCGCGCGCGCCCACTCGATCTCCGCGTCGAGTTCGGCCTGCGGCCGCACGCGAAAGCGCTTGTCGCGGTACATCCCGCAGAAAGTGCACTCGTTGTACGAGCAGCCGATCGTCACCTGCAGGATCAGGCTGTCCGCTTCGGAGGGCGGCCGGTAGAGCGTCCCCTCGTAGCGGATCACGGCCGCTCGCCCTGTCGCTCGCCCTGCCGCTCGCCCTGTCGCATCGCACGCCCCGCCTCCAGCGCCGCCCGCTCGCGCAGCAGCACACGATGGCGCAACGCGGTGTAGAGCAGCCCTGCCGAGCCGGTCAGCGCCGCTGGCACGTAGAGCGCCCCGTAGTCGAACCAGCGGAACAGCAGCGCGCCCGCGACCGAGCCGGCGACGAAGCCGAGCAGCACCAGCCCGAGCAACCGCACGCGCCGCGCATCGACCGAGTCGCCGCGCAGCTTGTGGCCGAGCAGCACGCCGAGGTCGGTGATGATGCCGGAGACATGGGTCGTGCGCAGGATCGCGCCGCTGTACATGCTCGCCATCGCGTTCTGCAACCCGCACGCGGCCGACGCCAGGTACTCGCCCGCCACCATCCGCCGCCGCAACAGCGCGACCGCCAGCAGCAGCAGCAGCGACTCGAGCGTCAGCACCGCCCCGTAGCGTCGCCCGAGCTTGAGCGTCGCAGCGTGGACCACCACCCCGCTCACCACGGCGCCGGCGAAGAAGGAGCCGATCAGCAGCAGCAGGTGCGGCGCGAGCGAGAGCTGGCCGTGGCCGATCGCGAGCCCGAGCTGCGAGGTGGTCCCGGTCAGGTGGGTCACCGCCTGGTGGGTGAAGCTCTCGAAGCCGACCGCGTTGACGATCCCGGCGATGAAGGCGAGGACGGCGCCGCCGAGTCCCACCCACCACGGAAGCTTCTGGATCATCGCCCGCCCCTGCCGCCCGGCCCCCCCTGCCGCCCCCGGTCCCGCCGCTCGCGAAGGGCCGCCAGCATGCCAACGGGGACGCCCCGTGCCGCCTCATGGCCCCTGCCGCCCGGCGCCCCCTTGACCGGGGCGATCGCAGGCGGCTTGCTCGTTCCTCTCCGCGGCGCGAAGCCGCACTCCTCGGATCCCCCCTGCCATGTTCCTGCTCCGCAAGATCGGCAAGGTGCTGCGCGGCGACGCCACCGCCTTCCAAGTCCACCTCGCCTGCCTGCTCGGCTCGCTGCTCGGCTTCGTGCCGAGCTTCACGCGGGCGCCGGTGCTGGTGATCGGCCTCGCGCTGCTGCTCTTCATCTTCAACGCGAACCTCGCGGTGGCCGGCCTGATCGGCATGGCGGCGAAGCTCGCGTCGCTGGCGCTGATGGGCGTCTCCTTCGCGGCGGGCCGCTGGCTGCTCGACGGCCCGCCGAGCGCCTTCTTCCGCGACCTGATCAACGCGCCCGTCTTCGCCTACTGCGGGCTCGAGTGGTACGCCTGCAGCGGCGGGCTGCTGATCGGACTGCTGTTCGGCGTCGTCGCCGGCTTCGCGGTCAACATCCCGATGCAGAAGTTCCGCGCCACCATGACGCGCGTCGAGGGGAGCTCGAGCTTCTACAACCGCAACAAGGGCAACCCGCTGGTGCGGTTCCTCTTCTGGCTCGTCTTCGGGCCGCGCCACCAGTGGGACAGCTACCAGAAGGTGCTCGGGAAGAAGTTCGGCAACCCGGTGCGCATCGCCGGGGTGATCGTGTCGGTCGGCGTGGTCGCGGCGCTCTGGTTCGGTGCCAGCAAGTTCTCCGGGCCGATGCTGCGCGAGTCGCTGCGCGGCGGCCTCGAGACGGCCAACGGCGCCACCGTCGACCTCGGCCAGCTCGAACTCGACGTCGACAACAACCGCATCGCGCTGCGCGACCTCGCGATCGCCGACGCGGAGCAGTTGTCGCACGACCTCTTCCGCGCGGCACGGCTCGAAGGCGACCTGTCGGGCAGCGAGCTGCTCGCCCGCCGGCTCAAGATCGACAAGCTCGTGGTGAGCGAGGCGCGCCACGGCGCCCCGCGCGCGACGCCGGCCGAGCGCACGGCCCCGCCGACCGAGCCCTCGCCGCCGCTCCCGCCGGCTGGCGATCCGAGCGCCGACCAGACCCTCGACGCCTGGCTCGAGCAGGGCGAGATCTGGGAGAAGCGGCTGAAGCAGGCCAAGGAGTGGCTCGAGAAGATCAAGCGGCCCGCCACCAGCGAGGACGAGGAGACGCTGCGCGAGCGGCTCGAACGCGAGGCGCGCGAGAAGGGCTGGGGCAACGTCGCCGCGAGCCACCTGATCAGCGGCGCGCCGCTCTTCCAGGTCGGCGAGCTGGTGGTCGAGGGAATCGTCAGCGATTCGCTCGGCACGTTGATCGACCTGCACATCGAGAACCTGTCGAGCAACCCGAGCCTCGTCGACGGAGCGCCGCGCCTCAAGCTGAAGACGCGCGACGGCCGCTACGCGTTCGACCTCTCGCTCGCCAGCGAGGCGCGCACGCGCGGGCAGAGCTTCCTCGACTTCCAGGTCGCCAACCTGCCGACCGAGCTGATCACCGCGCCGCTCGCGGCGAAGAGCGGGGTGAAGCCGCTCGAGGGCGGCACGCTCGCCACCGGACTCAAGCTCGGCTGGGATGCGCAGAGCGCTCCGGCGTTCGACCAGTCGTTCGCCGTCAGCGTGCGCGACTCGACGCTGAACCTCGGACAGCTCGGCGCGACCGCGGTGAAGGAGCTCGCGATCCCGCTGGTGATCCGCGGGCCGCTCGACAATCCGCGCGTCCGGGTCGAGATGGACAAGCTCGCCGACGCGCTGCTCGCCGGCGGCTTCCAGCAGCTCGCCGACAGCGTGCGGGCGGAGGCGCTGAAGCGAGCCGAAGCGCTGAAGGGCGCGGCGCTGGCCGAAGTGGATCGGCTGAAGAGCGCCGCCGAGCAGGAGGCGAACAAGGCGGGCGACGCGCTGAAGGCCGAGGCGACCAAGGTGCTCGAGGGGGCGCTCGAGGGGGCCGGCAAGGACGCGCTCGATGCGGCGAAGGGCAACCTGAAGGACGGATTGAAGGACTCCGGCAAGGGGCTCCTCGACGGCCTGAAGGGCGGCGGCAAGGACGCGGGGCAGGACGCCAAGGAGTCGGGCAAGAACGTCGCCGACGAGGCGAAGAAGGCGGCCGAGGGGCTGAAGGAGCTGAACCCCTTCGGCAAGAAGAAGGACCCGAAGAAGGACGACGCCAAGAAGGACGAGGCGAAGAAGGACGAGGCGAAGCCGGGCGATGCGCCGGCAAGCGGCGGCGGCAGCCATCGCTGAGCGCCCCTTCGCGCCGATCGGTACGCAGCCGGACACGGATGCCGGAACCGGAACGGGAATGAACCGGAACAGGAGGATCGCGATGGCTTCGACCCACCAGTGGCTCGCAGCGACGCTGCTGATCGGGGCGGCCGCAACCGCTTCCGCGCATGCGATCGGCGGCGGCAGCGCGACGAGCGGGGCGGGTCGGCCGCCGGCCGTCGCGCCCGCGGCGCATTCGTTCGAGGCCGCGCTCGCGGCGGTGAATCCCGAGCACATCCGTCACGACATCGACTTCCTCGCCTCCGACGAGCTCGCGGGCCGCGACACGCCGAGCCGGGAGCAGCGCACCGCCGCCCGCTTCCTGCGCCACCGCGCGCAGCGCCTCGGGCTGCAGCCGGGCGCGAAGGACGGCTGGTTCTTCCAGTACCCGCTCGACTTCAAGCAGCTGAACGAGGCGGAGACGAGGGCGTGGATCGACGTCGACGGCGAGCGCTCGCCGCTCGCCTTCGCCGTCGACTACTTCCTGTCGTCGCGCAGCCTCGCCCCCACCGAACTCGAGGCGGGCATCGTCTTCTGCGGGTCGGGCACGAAGGAGGAGTTCGCCAAGGTCGGTTCGTTGAAGGGCAAGCTGGCGCTGGTGCTCGACAAGGGCGACTTCGGGCGCCGTCTCGACCAAGCGCTGCGCGAGACGGGCGCCGTCGGCGTTCTGATGACGCGGGCGAGCGACGCGCGCGGCCCCGCCTACGAGGAGATCTTCCCGCAGCAGCTCGAGTCGCTGCGGCGCGGCTCGCCCGCGTGGCCGAGCGCCGAGACGGAACCGCCGCTGCCGCGCGTCTTCCTCACCAAGGCGACCACGCAGAAGCTGCTCGCGACGTTCGGCAGCAGCGATCCGGCGCTCGGCGACGAACTCGACTGCAAGTTCGGCGTGAAGGTCGCCCTGCAGGGCGACGGCAAGGTCTGGTGCGAGAACGTCTGCGCCTTCTGGCCCGGCAGCGATCCGGTGCTCGCGCAGGAGACGATCATCTTCTCCGCCCACTACGACCACATCGGGGTGGCGGGCGATGGCCGCGTCTTCAACGGCGCCGATGACAACGGCTCGGGCAGCTGCGGACTGCTCGCGCTCGCGGAAGCGCTCGCCGCCCGCGGTCCGCTGTCGCGCTCGGTCTTGCTGATCTGGGTGTCGGGCGAGGAGAAGGGGCTGTGGGGCTCGCAGGCGTGGGCCGCCAACCCGTGGCTGCCCGGCGGCGCGAAGGCCGTCGCGAACATCAACATCGACATGTTCGGCCGCAACGCGCCCGACGCGCTGACGATCACGCCGACCCGAACGCACCAGGCCTACAACGGGCTGGTGCGCATCGCCGATCGCCTCGCGCCGCAGGAGGGCTTCCCGAAGCTCGGCAGCGCCGACGAGTTCTGGACGCGCTCCGACCACGCGATGTTCGCGCAGCTCGGCATCCCGGTGACGTTCCTCTTCGCCGGCCTGCACGCCGACTACCACGGCGTGGGCGACGACGTCGAGAAGATCGACTGCGACAAGATCGCGCGCGTCGTACGGCTGCTGATGCGCATGCTCGAGGAGCTGCAGGGCCCCGTGCTGCTGCCGTCGAGCTGAGCGCATGGCCCTCACTCGCGAGCAAGGCTGGCAGCTCCTCTGCGACTGGACGCCGGGCGCGGCGCTGCGCAACCACGCGCGCGCCGTCGAGGTGGTGATGCGCGCGGCGGCGCTGCGCTACGGCACCGGCGAGCCGGACGTCGAGCGCTTCGGCCTCGCCGGGATGCTGCACGACGCCGACTACGAGCAGTGGCCGGCCGACCACCCGAAGCGGATCGTCGCCTGGCTCGCGGAGCGCGGCGAAGCGGAACTCGCCCACGCGATCAGCGCCCACTACACGAAGTGGGGCGTGCCGTACGAGTCGCCGCTCGACAAGGCGCTGCTCGCATGCGACGAGCTGACCGGCTTCGTGGGCGCCTGCAGCCTGGTGCGGCCGGGCGGCCTCGCGACGCTCGAGGCGAAGAGCGTGGTGAAGAAGCTGAAGGACAAGTCGTTCGCCGCGAAGGTCGAGCGCGACGAGATCGACGCGGGCGTCAAACTGCTCGGCGTCGAGCTCCCGGCCCACATCGACTTCGTGATCGGCGCGCTGCAGCCGTTCGCGGCGGAGCTCGGGCTGCTGCGCCCCTGAGCGCAGCGTGCCGATGCGGCCGGAAGCTCATTCGCCAGCCGAATCGATCGGCAGCAGCGGATTGAGCGGCGAAGCGGCGAGGTCGCCGGGCGCGAGTCCGGGGAACCACGCGGCGAGGTCGTTGCGCTGCGCCGCGTTGCGCGGCGGCGCGACCCGCATGGCCGCGTCGATCACGATCACCGTCATCGCGCGGCGGCGCTGCGCGGTGCGGTTCTCCCCGGCGCGGTGGAACGTCCAGCCGAGATGGAAGGTCGCATCGCCGAGCGCGACGTGCTGCTCGTCGAGCGGCAGCGCGGTCGCGCGCAGCGCCGCCGCGACGCGCGCCTCGCTCTCCTCCGAGATCGGCAGCGCGCGGCCGAGATCGTGCCGGTGGCTGCCGACGCTGAATGCGATCGGCCCCATCTCGAGCGCCGTCTCCTGCAGCGGGATCCAGAAGGTGCCGCACCGGTCGCTCGCCAACGGCCAGTAGTACTGGTCGGCGTGCCACGGCGTCGGTCCGCCGCCCGCCTCCTTGTAGAGCGCCTGATCGTGGTAGAGGCGGGCGCGTTCGACCTGCAGCAGCTGCGCGGCGGCCCGCGCGAGCCTCGCGCAGCCGACGAAACGGCGCACCTGCGCGTCGTCGCGCCAGAGGTTCATCACCTGCAGGAAGGCGCGTTCGTAAGCGGTCTGCTCCGCGAGCGGCTTCTGCGCCAGCGCGCGCCGCTCGATGGCGCGATCGATGGCTTGCTGCGCATGCGCGAGCGTCGCCGGCGCGAACAGTCCCGGCAGCCGAACGAAGCCGTCGCGCGCGCACGCCGCCGCGGCGTCTGCCGGGAGCGCCGCGGGGCGATCGAGCTCCGCGACGGGGTCGGTTCGCATCGTGCGCGCATGTTGGCGCGGCACACGACCGCTTGACAGCCCGCGACCGCCCGCTAGGTTCCCCGCCCGCTTGGAGCAGCGACACGGCGCAAGCCGCATCGCCGCTCCGACTCATCAAGACCGGCTGAGGGATTGGGCCCGAAGACGCCGGGGCAACCACCGTGCAGGAGTTCCGCGAACGCGGGACGCCGAACACGGAGCGGTGCCAACTCCCACGGACGCCGCCAGGCGAGCCGGAAGATGAGTCCAAGCTCGAGATCGCGCAGCGTGCGTGGTCGGGCCGGGACTCCGCCGGCCGTCAGCGGCTCCAACCTGGAGCCGACCGTGAGCACGCCCTCCGCCGCCCTTGCCCTGCCCGCCGCGCCCTCTTGCGATGCGGCCCTCTCTTCAGGCCCCTCCCCCACGGCGCACCTGATCGGTCTCGGCCGGATCGGACGCGCCCTCCTCGCGCTCTCCGCCGAGACTCCCGCCCGCTTCGTCGCGGCGAGCGACCGCAGCGCCACCGTCTACGCCGTCGAAGGGCTGTCCGCGGCGGAACTCGTGCCGTGGAAGGCGGCCGGCCGCCCACTCGCCGATCACCCGCTCGCCGCCGCACTGCCGCTCGACATCGCGCTGTCCGTGACCGATCCCGACGTCGTGGTCGACACCACCGATTCCGACCTGACGCCTGCCGCGCGCGCCGCGGCACTGCAACGCACGCGCGCGCTGTTGCGCAGCGGCAAGCAGCTCGTGCTCGCCGCGAAGACGCCGCTGCTGCTCGACGTCGAGGAGCTCGCCGCGCACCGCCGTCAGCTCCACGTCGCCGCCGTCTTCGGCGGCACCGGCAGCGCCTGGCTGGCCGAGCTCGACGAGTGGCCGCAGCACGACCGCACCTTCGCAGGCGTGGTGAACGCCACCACCACCGAGGTGATCGCGGCGCTCGAGCGCGGCGGCAGCGTCGCGGACGGCCTCGCCTCGGCGCGCGCTGCCGGCCTC
>SXGT01829848.1_pt1 | contig 12286 bp, 8 predicted proteins | sample 3176221 | NCBI WGS metagenome assembly SXGT01 (sample SAMN11356862, study PRJNA531348) | freshwater metagenome | isolation source: freshwater sample F1-120 | place: China: Fuxian Lake, Yuxi | collected 2017-12-25
CGGCGCGGTGGTCCCGGGCACGATGGTAGAACGGATGCCATGATGGTGAACATCGACCGCGCGGTGATCGAGGACGACGGTTGGCCCGTGATCGAACGCATTGACAACACGACGATCACCGACGCTGACGTGCAGCGGTGGCGAGATGCCGACCAGCGCTGAGGCGTGGGCGGTCGACACGAGCGTGGCGGTCATAGCGCTCGATGCTGCGCATGCCGCTCATCGGGCGTGTGCGCAGGTTGTCCGAGCCCGGCGACCGGCATTGGCCGGCCATGCGGCGTGGGAGACGTTTTCGGTACTGACGCGCATGCCGGGACAGCTTGCCGTTGACGCTCCGACCGCAGTCCGCGTGATCGAGCGAACGTTCTCGTCGATTCGATGGCTCGCGCCCGCCGATGCTGAGGCGCTCTTCGTGAGACTCGGGACGATCGGCATTGTTGGAGGTTTTATCTACGATGCGTTGGTCGGTGAAGCGGCCCGCGCCAACCAATGCCAGCTCGTCGCGCGCGACCTCCGTGCGCGGCGCACGTACGACCTGCTCGGCATCGACTACGAGTTTGTCGAGGTCTGAGATCCGGATGCCTGGACCTGCATTGCGTCGACCGACAGGGACGGTGACGTTCTTGTTCACCGACGTGGTGGGGTCGACGCCGTTGTGGGACCGGTATCCGAACGAGATGGCGCACGCACTGGAGGTCCACGATTCGTTGGTGACCGAGGCGGTGGCGCGCCACGGCGGGCATGTCTTCTCGAGGGCCGGCGATTCCTTCGCCGTGGCGTTTCGGAGCGCGTCGTCGGCGATCGAAGCGGGCATCGCGATGCAGGTCGCGCTCGGGCATCAGCGCTGGCCCGGAGAGTGCGACCTGAGGGTCCGGATGGGCGCGAATACGGGCGAGGCGTACGAGCGAGATGGCGACTATTTCGGCTCGGCAGTGAACCAAGCCGCGCGGCTGATGGGCGCGGCGAACGGCGGCCAGTTCATCGTGTCGGGCGTGACCGCGGCGCTGGCGCGGGCCGACACGGATGCCGATTTCGTGGAGCTGGGGTCGGTGCGGGTCAAGGGGCTCGTCGATCCGATCGAGGCGGTCGGCGTGTGCAGCGCGGCGCTGCCGTGGGTCGACGAACCGCTCTCTGGCGAGCAGCCTGTCGTCGGGAACCTCCGGAACCCGCGCACGGAGTTCGTCGGCGACCTCGCGAGCTTGCAGCGGCGGGTTGCATCGCTGAGGAACAACCGGCTGGTAACCCTCACCGGATCCGGCGGAGTCGGCAAGACTCGAGCTGCGACCGAGATCGGTTTGCTCGTGGCGGATGACTTTCCGGGCGGTGTTTGGATGTGCGAGCTGGCACCGATCGCGGAGCCGGACGCCGTGGTTCCGGCGGTCGTCGAAAGCCTCGGTGCCCGACCCCAGGCGGGCTTGACGGGCACAGATGTCGTCGTGGACTGGTGTCGGAACCGACGAGTGTTGCTCGTTCTCGACAACTGCGAGCATCTCGTGGCAAGCGTCGCCGACCTGGTGGGCGAGCTGGCGGATCGCTGCCCGACGTTGACGATCTTGGCGACGAGTCGAGAGCCGATCGGGGTCATCGGCGAGCACGTCGTGCGGGTTCCCTCCTTGGAACCCGAGCACGGCGTCGAGTTGTTCGTCGATCGCGCGACGGCGCTCGAAAGCGAGTTCTCTCCCGAACGCGATCTCGTGGCGATCGAGGCGATCTGTCGGCGGCTCGACGGGATCCCGTTGGCGATCGAGCTGGCCGCGGCGCGGGTTCGCTCGCTGAGTCCGACCGAGATCCTCGATCGGCTCGACGAAAGATTCCGCCTGCTGCGGGGTTCTGGACGCGGGGGATTGGAACGCCACCAGACGTTGCAGGCCGCGGTCGAGTGGTCGTACAAGCTGCTTTCGCCGGGGTCGCGGCATCTGTTCGATCAGCTGTCGGTGTTCGCAGGCTCGTTCGATCTGGCGGCAGTGGAGTCGATCTGTGTCGTCGGCGAGCTCGACACCGAGCCGCTCGATGTGGTGGCCGATCTGGTCGACAAGTCGATGGTGGTCGCGGTCGAGGCCGGCCGACGAACCCGATACCGGTTGCTCGAGACGCTCCGCGAGTACGGCGAGCGGCGCCTCGACGAACGTGATGAGACGAGACGGCTGCGAGATCGTCACCTGGAGTACTTCACGAACGAGGCAACGCGCGTCTCGGCCCTGGCGTACACCGGCGACGAGGCGACGTGCTTCGCGTTCGTCGATGCGGAGTGGGACAACTTGCGCGCCGCGTTCACTTGGTCGATCGCGCTCGACTCGATCGACGTCGCCGAGTGCCTATTGCTCGCTACTGCGGTGACGGCCGAAATGCAGGTGCGCTACGAGCACGCCGAATGGGCGTCCGCGGTCACCGATCTCGGTGAACGCGTGCTCCGACCCAGCGCGCTCGGTCTGGGAATGCAGGCTTTCTGGGCCGTGCAGTTCGGCGAGTCGACGCGCGCCGTCGAGTTGGCGACCATCGGTGCCGAGCTCGACGGCGATGCGGCGAGTCGCGCCATCTGTGCGATATGGCGAGCGGAAGGTCTGGTCGGCGGCGGCCGCGCCCGCGAGGCGCTCGCGAGCGTCGGGCAACTCCGCGAGGTCTTCGCCGAGACGGAGTCGAACTGGCTGGGCTGCAAGGCCCAGAACGTGATCCTCAACGCACTCATCGGTGCCGGTGATCGGAGCTACGTCGACGAGATCCAAGAGGCCCGAGAGTTGTACGAAGGAACCGAGTCGCTCGCCGCGCGCTCGCTCTTCCACTTCTATCGGGGTCACGGACTGCTCTATGCCATCGACCCGCCTGCTACCGCGCAGGCTCACGAGCAGTACCGGTTGGCTGCGGAGGCTGCTGCGCGCGCCGGCAACCGCCAGGCTCAGCTCTGGTCCGAGCACTCAATGGTCGTCGCGAGCGCGCTCGGCGGCTCCCTCGACATCGGCCCGGAGCTCCGGCGGGTCCTGCAAGAGAGCCACGACGCGCGGCTGTGGCAGCTCACGCTCATCGGCCTCGAACTCGTGCAGCTCTTCCACGCGCGGCAAGGATCACTGAATCAAGCGGCCACGATTCTCGGGTTCGTCGAAGGGAAGCCGACGCCGTTCGAAGCGATCTCCGCTCCGTACCGCGCGGAAGTCGCCACGCTGATCGCGGGCCATCCCGACGCCGACCGTTGCCGCGAACGCGGGGCCGCAATGGACCCCCACGCGATCGCCACGTACGCGCTCGACAGCCTCCGCGACGTCTGACCGACCGACGTCAGCGTAAACGTACTCAGCGCCGGTGAGTCTCTTCGCGCTGCGTTGGCCGTCGGGATCGCGTCTACTTCGGCGACACAAGTCGTCGGAGCCTCAGTCGCCGTAACGAAGTGGCGGACCCAGCGGTTCCGTAACCAAGGAGTCGTCACATGCGTCGATCGTTCGTAGCGGTGTTGGTCGCCATCGCCGTCGTTGGCGGCTTGGTTTCGCTCAGTTCCTCCGAGGCGATCGCGCTGGACCCGCCGCCGTCGATCAGCGGCGTCTCGTTCAGTGGTGGTCCATCGAATCCCACATTGACCGTTACCGGTTCGGGATTCGGCACGCAGGCCGCGCTCGGCACACCGCAAACGACGTGTGGACCGCCGACATCGGGATTCAATTACGGCAGCAACCTGTACGTGTTCGACCACACCGGATTCTGGTCGGCCGGTCAAGGGCCGCCGGCGGCCTGCAACTTCGTCGGTCTCGTCGTCACGTCGTATTCGGATACGCAGATCGTTTTCAAGTACGACTCGCTCTATCCGGCATACGGATACCTCAACAGTGGCGACAGTGTGACCGTGAATGTTCTCGGCGCGGCAACCACCGTGTCGGTCCTATACCAGCAGCCGAACGACAACTACGCCGCCGCGCAGGTGATCAGTGGCGGGTCGGGGTCGGTGTCGGGCTCGAACCTGAATGCGACGTCGGAAGTGGGCGAGCCGGTGTACGACGGCTACGCGAACTCGGTGTGGTACCGGTATGCCCCCGCCGTGAGCGGTTCGTTGCACGTCGACACGTGCGGTTCGGGAATCCAGAACGGCTTCGCGATGTACACCGGTTCCGCGGTCGACGCGCTGGCCCTCTGGGATGGAGCTCTTGTCGGCTGCGACGGCATGAACACCACGGTTGTCGCCGGGATTACCTACACCATCGGCATCGCCGGCTTCGGGGGCGAAACGGGTTCGATCACGTTGAACTGGTCGTTGGTCCCTGCCAACGATGATTTCGCGGCCGCGCAGGAGATCAGCGGTGCGTCGGGGTCGGTGTCGGGCTCGAACGTGAATGCGACGTCGGAGATGGGTGAGCAGGTGCTCTTCGGCGAAGATCTCAGTTCGGTCTGGTATCGGTATGTTCCCGCGGTGAACGGTGGGTTGCGCATCGATGGCTGTGGCACAGGGTTCGACCACCTCGTGGTCGTGTACACCGGTTCGGTTCTCGATGTCTTGTCGCCGACGACAGCGACGTACGCGTGTTACGAGGCGACTCTGTCGGTCGCGGCGGGGGTTCCCTACTCGATCAGGGTTTCTGGTTTCAATGGTGCGGTGGGTGATATCACGTTGAACTGGTCGTTGGATCTCGTCGCGCCCGTGGTGTCGGTCGTGACGCCTCCCGATGGCGCGGTGTACGCGCAGGGCGATGTGGTGAGCGCTGACTTCGAGTGTGTGGATCCAGGGTTGGTGTCGTGTGTGGGGGATGTCGCGGACGGCTTGCCGATCGACACGGCGACCGTGGGTGAGCACACGTTCACCGTGTCGTCGACGGACTTTGGGGGCAACGCCACGGTCGTGACCTACGACTATTCGGTGTCACCAGTGTGTGGGTCGGCGTGTGTGGTGGTGGGTGACAGCGCGGTGTTGGAGGCGGACTCGGTGACGAGGACCATCGTGTTTCCCGTGACGTTGTCCGCACCGTCGACGCAGCAGGTCACGGTGCCGTACGCGGTCGTCGACGGCACGGCTACCGCTGACGTGGACCACAAGCTGAAGTCGGGGACCTTGGTGTTCAAGCCGGCGGCCGGGACAGGTCTCACGTCGATCAGCAAGTCGATCTCGGTGACGGTGTTCGGCGACGCGACCGACGAGTCGGACGAAACCGTCAAGATCGTGCTGGGTTCGCCGACCGGTGGCTATGGGATCGGTCCCGGGACCGGTACGGGTACGTGTGGGTTGACGGCAGGGTGCGCGACCGGGACGATCCTCGACGACGATGATGCACCGACCGGGCTGGAGCTTGGCGTCGGTGATCGGAGCGTCTTCTCGGCCAGGAGCGGTAAGCAGACACACAAGCTTCCGGTGACGCTTTCGGGGAAGGCGCCCACGACGGTCACGGTCGACTACGTGGTGCTGCCGGGAACCGCGACGTGGAGTCAGCTGGCGAGCGGGGGCGGTGACTACGGCGGCAAGACCTCGGGCACGTTGACGTTCTCGCCCGGCCAGACCCTCAAGCAGATCTCGTTGCCGATCTATGCCGACGCGACCGCCGAAGCGGATCAGTCCTACACGATCGTGTTGTCCAACGTGAACGGGAACGGCACTGGCATCACGATCATCCGTCCGATCGGATCCGGGACGATCCTGCGACTCGCCTGACCGCGACTCACGATGCCTCGAAACGGCGGGAACCGATGCAAGAGCAGCTTGCGTGCTGGTACGTTGCCACGCCTTGGTCCTGATGTCGTTCTTGGAGTCGCTCAGTCCCGAGAGTCGCGCCGCGCTGTTCGCGGCCGGGCGAACTCGCGTGTTTCCCAAGGGCAGCACCTTGTTCTTCGAAGATGACGACGCACACGACGTGCTGCTGATCACCGATGGCACGATCAAGGTCTCGATCTCGGATGAAAGCGGACGCGAGGTCATCCTCGACCTGCTCGGTCCCGGAGACGTCGCCGGCGAACTCTCGGCCGTCGACGCAGCACCCCGGTCCGCGACGGGCGTGGCGTTGGACAAGGTGAGCGCGTGCGTGATCCACCAACGCGACTTCGGCGCACTCCTCGAGTCATGTCCCGACGCCGCAACCGCGTTGCTGTCGACGATCGTCCGACGGCTACGGGCCGCCTCGCGACGCCAGTTCGAGTTCGGCGCGGGCGACGCGCTCGGACGGCTGTGCCGCAGTATCTGTGACCTCGACGCTCGGTTCGGACGGCCCGACGACCAGGATCGAGTCTTCACGATGCCGTTCAGTCAACAAGCGCTCGCGTCACACGCAGGACTCTCGCGCGAAGCCATTGTGAAGGGGCTCGCGTCGATGCGAACGTTGGGATGGATCAGCATCGACCGTGGCGAGCTCCGAGTACACGACCCCGACGCGGTGCGTGCGCGAGCGACCGGGTCGTACTGACCGACCGAGCGACCCGATGGCCGGGTGAACGCACCCGTCGCCGTTGGGTCTCCAGGCGACGTCGAGCGTGATGCGTCGCGTGAGCGTGCGCATCTACTGTGGCGTGATGCCAGACCGCGATGAGCTGGTGCCGAGCGGGACGGTCGCGTTCTTGTTCTCGGACGTTGTCGGATCCACCCGGCTGTGGGCGACCGACCCGCAGGGGATGGCCGCGTCGCTGCGCCGACACGATGAAGTCTTCCGGTCGCGAGCACTCGAACATGGCGGCTACGTCTTTTCGACTGCCGGCGACTCGTTCGCTGTCGCGTTCGGGAGGGCAACGAGCGCGGCCGCGTGCGCGGGCGCGGTGCTCTCGGACTTCGCAACACTTGCCTGGGCCGGTGGGCCGCCGCTGACGGTCCGCTTGGGTCTGCACCTGGGCGAGTCGGAGGAGCGCGATGGGAACTACTTCGGCCCCACCGTCAACCTCGCGGCTCGGGTGATGGCGGCCGCGCACGGCGGTCAATGCCTTGTCACCGGCGCCGTGGCCGAAGCGCTTTCGACCGAGACGCTCGATCTCGGCGAGCATCGACTGCGCGACATCGAGGCGCCGGTGCATCTCCTGCAACTCGGTGCGGGACATTTCCCGCCGCTGTGGACGGCGACGACCGGCATCGTGTCGTTGCCGTCACCCCGTACGTCGCTGATCGGTCGGGAAGACGACGTCGCGACGGTGCGGCGGCTCCTCGCCGAGCATCGATTGGTGACGCTCACAGGAGTGGGCGGCTGCGGCAAGACCCGGCTCGCGATCGAGGTCGCGCGACGGGAGGTGCCGGCGTTCCCGCAGGGTGTGTGGTTCATCGATCTATCGACCATCGCGGACGACGACGCGATCTACAGCGTCTTCGCATCGACGCTCGGGGTGGTGATCGCCGATAGGACGGCTGCCGTGCCTGGACTCACGGCGTATCTCGCACCGCGCGACTGCCTGCTCGTGATCGACAATTGCGAGCACGTCATCGATGAAGTCGCCGAGTTCGTCGACCATCTCTTGGCTCGATGCCCAGGCGTGCGGATCGTGGCGACGAGCCGCGAATCATTGGAGGTCGACGGCGAACGCGCGTGGAAAGTGCCGTCGCTCGGTTCCGACACGGGCGCTGCGGTCGGCTTGTTCGTCGAGCGGGCGACGTCCGCCGGTTGTCGCGGTCTCAGTGAAGCGCCGGCGCTCGAAGCGATCGCAGACATCGTGCGCCAACTCGACGGAGTCCCGCTCGCGATCGAGCTCGCGGCGGCACGAACTCGCAGCATGAATGTGATGGAGATTCACGAGCGTCTCGACGATCGCTTTCGCATCCTCTCGGGCGGCAAACGTCGGTCCCGACAACGGCAGGCGACCCTCGAAGCTGCCGTGCAGTGGTCGTATGACTTGCTCGACGATGTTGAGCAGTTGGCATTGCAGCAACTCGCGGTATTCCAAGGTGGTTTCGATCCGCACGACGCCGCGCCAGTGCTGGAGGTGGATGATGCAACCGTCATCGATCTTGTCGACGCGTTGGTAGCGAAGTCGTTGGTCGACGTGACCTACGACGCCCGTGGCTCGATGCGACACCGGCTGCTCGAGACCATCCGCCTGTTTGGTTTGGCGCGGCTCGTCGAGACGGCGTCGGCCGACGTCGTGCGTGATCGTCATCTCGAACACTTCGCCGATGATCGCGTGATGCGGTCGATGGGCACATGGCTCGCGCTCCCGGCGCTGGAGCGAATCGACCGCGAATACGAAAACTTCTGGGCGGCGGCCGAATGGGCGATCGAACGAGATCGCCCGGATGCGGCGGCGAAGATCGGTGCCTGCCTGTCGGACGCCGCGACCGCCCGCGGTGACCTGGAAACGGTGTTGGGTTGGATGTCGCTTCCGAGCGCGATCGCCGGGCGGGATGCGGTGTTCGTGAGCGCACTCCGTGGACACGCGCTGAACATTGCTGGGCGGCCGGACGAAGCGCTCGTCTTTCTTGCGGATACGGTCGAAACAGGCGACGCGCTCGGGTGTGACGACGGAGTCTTCGCGGCTCTCGACGTGGCAACCGCGCAATCCATCATCGATGGCGACATCGCCGCACAGCTCCGCCACCTTCAGCGCATCCTGCAGCGGTCGCGAGAGCGGTTCGGCGATTCGATCATCACCGAAATGGTCGAGCTCTTTACGGTCGTCGTACTGGCGACGTTCGGTGAGTACGACTCCATCTTGGCAATGAGCGCGCAAGGGTTGACTCGTAACGACTTCGGGTACGTGCACATCCGTGAGGCATGGCACGCGTACGCGTTGTTGCAGCTGGGTCGCGTCGAGGAGGCAGCTTCGTGCGTGACGATGTTCACGCCCGTCCCGCCGAGCTCACAGTGGGCGATGATGAACGTTGGCGTGGAGCATGTGGTCATGGGGGCTACGAACGGCTCTGGGTACGCGCTGCGTGCACTCGCACCGACTGCGGCCGAACACGTTGCTCGGCGCCCGTCGATCGCCGCGGACCTCACGATCGTCTTCGCCCTCTTGGAGCTTCGTCATGGTGATCGGAGACTCAGCGATCAAGCTGTGAATCTCACGGGCTTCGGCGTGGGCGCGCTGATGATCGATCTCGTACTCGAACGCGACGCGCTGTCTCCGAGTCGGGAAATGCGGGCGCGGCTCGTGGCGGAAGAAGGCCATCGGATCCCTTTCGCGCAGCGGTTCGAGAACAACCGGACCATGGCCCCGCAGCTGCTGGCTGAAGCAATCAAGCGCTGGTCGTGACATCGTGTCGCGTCTGGAGCGCGTTGTCGCAGGTGAGAGCCGTGATCGGGCGTCCCATCGCCCCTGCGTTCGCGTCAGCGCTGGATCGTCACGACGGTGAATGCGCCGTGTGCTGGGAGGAGTGACTGCCCCATAGGTTCGATGAGCGGACGAAGGTGATCGATACCCGGGAGCGCTCGTGGTGCGTAGAGCGCGTGCGACAGGGTGGTGGCGCCGTGTCGTGCGCCCAGTCGTTCGAGTTCTCGTGGAGTGAGGAAGCGGGCGGTGTCCCAGGGTGGTTCTGCGAACTGTGATCGGTTCCACCATCCCCAGGGGCTCGATCGGTTGAGCGCGCCGACGATGACTCGTCCTCCGGGGTGGGTCACGCGGGCGAGTTCCGAGAAGACGAGTTCGATGTCGGCCACGAACTCGCAGACGGTGACTGCGAACGTGATTGCGAAGGTGGCGTCGGGGAACGGAAGGTCGTGGGCGTCGGCGACGGCGAGCGGGCTGCTGACTCGGCGTTGCGCGACATCGAGCGTGGCTCGGTCGTGTTCGACGCGGCTGGCGTGGCAGCCCCAGGGCTGATCGAACCAGGCGTCGTAGTGTTCGGCGTCCGCAGCCCAGCGAGAGCTCGCGTCAGCGCGCTCCGGTTCATTGCTCGGCGGCGCCCGGCCCTGCCGAGGTCGGGTGTCGTGCATTGCGCCATTCCGGGTAGCCGACTTCGAGGCGACTCGCGCGCCGGCCGCGTCGACGCAGGAGCGCGACGGCTTCGTCGGCCAGGACGCAGTACGGGCCGCGGCAATAGGCGACGACCTCGACATCCGCCGGAAGCGACTTGATGTGCCGGCTGAGGTGCTCGACGGGGACGGAGCGTGCTCCGGTGATGTGGCCGGCGAGGTATTCGGGTTCGGGACGGACGTCGATGACGACGACGTCGCCGATGCTGAGCCGGTGCAGGAGTTCGTCGCTCGTGACGTGGTCGAGGCGATCGCGGTCGCCGACGTAGTCGCGGATGAGCGAGTCGACCGTGGCGTTGCGTTCCGCGGCGACGTCGCGCAGTGCGCGCCAAAGATCGCCGACGCGTTCCGACGCGAGGCGATAGTGGACGCGGTTGCCGTCTCGGCGGGTGTCGACGAGTCCGGCCCCGGCGAGTGCGCGGAGGTGGAACGACGTGTTCGCGACGCTCTGTCCGATTTCGGTGGCGAGGGCCTCGACGTGGCGTTCGCCTTGTGAGAGCACGTCGAGCAGTTCCGCGCGCCGGCCGCTCGCAAGCGCCTTCGCGACGTCGGCGAAGCCGTCGAACATCGCGTCTTTCGCCAACCGGTCACCCATGCATGCCCCCGGAGTTCAAGTAATTGTTTGACAAGCTAGCGCGCGGTGCGCGACTATTCAAGGGAGTGCTTGAACGAAGTTGGAGGGCAATCGTGCGGATCGAGTCGTTCGTCGATGAGGGGTTGGGGCATTCCTCATACCTCGTCGACCTGGGCGACGGCACCGCGGCGCTACTCGACCCTCCGCGCTTGCCGACCGCGCAGCTGGAAGCCGCGCAGCGGCGCGGGCTGCGGGTCGCGTGGACGATCGACACGCACTCCCATGCCGACTACGTCACCGGTAGCCCCGGTCTTGTCGCGACCTCGGGCGCGGTGTTCGTGGCGCCGGAAGCGTCTCGGCTCGCGACGCCGCACCGTGCCGTGGCCGACGGTGACCGAGTGCGGCTCGCGCCCGACGTGGCGTTGATCGCAATCGCGACGCCTGGTCATACGCCCGATCACCATGCGTATCTGCTCGACGTCGACGGGCGCGTCGAGGCATTGTTCTCCGGCGGCTCGTTGATGGTCGGCGCGGTGGGGCGGACGGATCTCATGGGCGCGGAGCTGGCCGAGCCGCTCGCGCACGAGATGTTCCGCAGCCTGCGGCGCTTCGACGCGTTGCCTGACGATCTCGCGGTGCTGCCCACGCATGGCGCGGGATCGTTCTGTTCGGCTCCGGGCGGGGATCGCCGGACGACGACCCTCGGGCACGAGCGTGCGACGAACGCGCTGTTGCGCATCGCCGAGGAGGACGCATTCGTCGAAGCGCTGGTGTCGGGCTTCGGGACGTTCCCGAGCTACTTCGCTCGTCTGCCCGAGGTGAACCGTCTCGGCCCGCACCGCTACGACGCGATTCCGCAGCTGTCGGAGCTGTCGCCGGAGGAGGTCGAGATCGCGGCAGCCGATGGTGCCGCGATCGTCGACGTGCGGTCCATTGCCGCTTTCGCCGCGGGCCATGTGCCGGGCTCGCTGTCGAACCAGCTCCGGGCGGTGTTCGGGACCTGGATCGGCTGGCTCGTCGAGCCGGGCTGCCCGATCGTTTTCGTCGGCGACGACACGACGGACTTGGACGACGCGGTCCGGCAGTGCCTCGACGTCGGCCATGAACACTTCGCCGGCCGACTGCGCGGCGGCATCGATGCATGGCGCGCGAGCGGCCGCCCGATCGCCTCGATCCCGCTCGTCGGGGCCGACACGATGCGCGAGTTCGTCGTCGATGTCCGCCAGGCCGACGAGTTCCGTCGCGGCCACGTCCTCGGCGCCGTGAATGTCGAACTCGCCATGACGCGCGCGCACGAGTTTTCGAACGAACCGCTGAGCGTGATGTGTGGGCACGGCGAACGGGCGATGACGGCCGCGAGCATGCTCGCGGCGCGTGACTACGACATCGACGTACTCGACGGTGGCCCTGCCGATTGGGCGTCCGCGACCGGTCGCGCACTGGTCTCCGACGCATGACCGACATCGGAACCGCCGCGCGCCCGGTGCTCGGGTTGCGAGAGAACTTCGCGCAGTTCTCGCTGCTCATCGGTGTGAACGCGCTCGTCGGCGGGATGATCGGCCAAGAGCGCACCGTCCTGCCGCTCCTCGCGCAGCGCGAGTTCGGCCTCACGAAGTTCGCAGGCGCGCTCACGTTCATCGTCGCGTTCGGTGTCGTCAAGGCGGCGACGAACTACGTCGCCGGGACGCTGAGCGACCGGTTGGGCCGCAAACCGGTACTCGTCGCGGGCTGGCTGATCGGCGTGCCGGTACCGCTGTTGTTGATGTGGGCGCCGAGTTGGGCATGGGTGGTCGTCGCGAACGTGTTGCTCGGCGTGAACCAGGGTCTCACGTGGTCGACGACCGTGATCATGAAGATCGATCTC
>SXGT01840578.1_pt1 | contig 12286 bp, 6 predicted proteins | sample 3176221 | NCBI WGS metagenome assembly SXGT01 (sample SAMN11356862, study PRJNA531348) | freshwater metagenome | isolation source: freshwater sample F1-120 | place: China: Fuxian Lake, Yuxi | collected 2017-12-25
CGAGCGACCCGAAGGCGCCGGCAGACGAGATGGGGTGCGCCGCTTGAACGACGGACAGTTCGGGCGCGACGCCGAAGATCGATTTGATTTCGCGATCATCCCGTGCAGCCTGGAGAAGGCGTGGGATCGCCCTGGCGTGCAGGGCCCGCTCCCCGCGAGGCTCGCCTATCGCAGCCCGCTCTTTGTCGCCGCCCAGCGCCTCGCCGCCGCCCGCGCCGCGCAGACGCTGATCTTGTCGGCGCTCCATGGCTTGATGGACGACGAGCAGTCCGTGCCAGGCCCCTACGACGTCACCTTCACGCGACCCACGGACCCGGTCGTGCAGGCGGCGACGTTGCGGCGTCAGGCCGAGGCGCTCGGCCTCCTGCGGCCGGGGGCGACGGCGCTCCATATCCTGCCCGATGACTACGCCGCGCGGCTGGTCGAGGCGATCGGGCCGGCCGCGCTCGCGTCGCCGAACCTATTGCGCGGCGTCGCACTGGCCGACCTAGAGACCATGCACCAGCGCTGCCTCGCCGCACTCTCGACCGCCGCGAAGGTGGCGCGCAGAGCCGTCAGCCCGCGGCCAGCAGCATCCGGCCAAGCCGAGTAAACTCCGAGCCCTCGGGGCGGAGCTCGCTGCGCCACAGCTCAACCGCCCGCACGGCGAACGGCGCGCTGCGGTAGAGGCCGTGGCCCGAGAGCCAGTCCGCCAGCGCGGCGTCGTCGCCTCGCCGCACGCGGCCGACGGTGACGTGTGGCCGCCGCCGCTCGGAGGTCGGACCGAACCCCTGCGCCTGTAGGCGCTTGTCGAGGGCTCCCCGCAGCGCATGCAGCGGCGCTTCATCGCGCACGCCCGCCCACAGCACCTTCGCGGCGCCGCGCGGTGGAGCGTGGCCGACGCCCTGCAGCTGCAGGGTGCAAGGCGCCGCCGCCAGTGGCCTTGTGTCGCTGACCAGCGCCTCCACGGCTCGCATGGGCACCGCGCCGAGGAAGCGCAGCGTCAAGTGAACCTGATCGGGCAAGGTCCAGCGCACGCCTGACGGCCCCCACTGCAGCGTCCCGATGTCGTCGATCACCTCGTCAGAGGGGACGATGGCGTAGAAGACGCGGAGCGCGGTCATGGCGCCGTCACGGGCATTGACCGCGGCCAACGAGCAATCGCCGCCTGGCACCGCCGCGCCTCATCGGCCTCAGGGTGAGCGGTCGAGCCGGCGTCGCGCCGCGGTGGGAGGTCGCGGCTCACCGGCGCACCGGCCCTTGGTGGTCTGTGAGCCGCCCGCGGCTACAGTGCGCCTTGGCCGGCGCAGCCGGAGTCGACGCGGCAAAGGCGCGTTGGGCGGTGGCTGGGCACGAGGTCATCACGCCATTGAGCTTCGGATCGTGCCGGAGAGGCGTCAAGCATGGCCCTTCGAGTGCGCCGGCGACGCTTGCGTGGCCTTTCCTGTGCAGACAAACTGATGGGGCCGGCCTCTGCGCGCTGCATCCCCACGCCCCACCGAAAGGTCGACCCGCCGATGGCCCAATCCACCGCCACCCGCAGCCTCTGCGACCACCTGCTCGAGGTGCATCAGCCGGCACCAGGCGCCGGTGTGGCGGTTCAGCGCGAGGTGTCGCTCGCCCTGCAGGCCGTGCAGCGCGAGATGCTGCCGATCGCCCGATCGCTGGCGCGCTCCTTCCACCGCGACGGGCTGGAGCCATTTGACTTGGTTCAGCAGGGCTTGCTGCGCCTGACGCGCGCCGGCCCATTGCGTGGACGCGCCGACGCCCCGGCCGACGACGCCTCTGCCGGGCGCTACCTCTACGCGGTCCTCAAGCGGCTGGCGATCGACCACTCGCGCCGAAAGAGAGTCGACCCGCTGGCGCACTCGGCCCTCATCCAGCCGGGCGACGCCGACAGGGCGCCATTGGACCCCGCCGACCCGATGCCGAACGCCAGCGAGCGGCTGGCAGAGGCCGAGACCCTTGCGGAGCACTCAGGCGCCATCGCCGCCGCCGATGCCCGTCTCGACGCCGTCATCTACGAGGCTTGCCAGGCGCGCGAGGCGAGCCGACGCGGCAGCGGACAGGCCCTCGCGGCGACGCTCTCGCAGCTACGGGCGGCGGCAGAGGGGGCGCTCGACATTGGGCTCCTGGCGGCACATGAGCTGCGAGTGGCCGGCGGCGATCCTGACGACCCTGTGGACTTGGCGCGGGCTCGCAACGCCATCGACGCTCGCTTCAAGCGAGCCCGACAGGCCGCGCAGGAGGCGCTCGACCGCCACGCCGTGGCCGACTCTTCGTCCTCGGCCTTGGAGGACCGCAGGTTGCTTGAGCTGCGGCTGCACCGGCGCACCTCCGTGCAGGGGCACGGCCAGGCGTCAGAGCCGCCGGCGCCAAGACGTCGACTGCCAGAGCCGCCGTCGGTGCGGCCCGGAGGGAGCGATGTCTGACGCCACCGAGTCGCTGGTCGCCGCGCGCCTGCAGCGTCTGCACGCCGAGGTGGCGTCGCCCGCCACGCTGCTGCCGCAGGTGGGGCGCGGCCACGGCCTCTCGGCCGACCCAAGCCCCGCGACTGCCGCGGACTGGCTGGTCCAGCTCGCCGCGCACGCCCTCGACGCCGAGCCGCTGTCTCTGCCGACCGCGCTCGAGGGCGCTGTCGGGGCCGCGCTCGGGCTGGTCCGCTTGCAGCTGGCTGGTACGCCTGGCCAGGCCATCGAGGTGACGTCCCGTGATGGCACGCCGCTCGACGTCGACGCCGCCCCTGGCGCCGCGCTCCCTGTCGATGGCCGCGGCGCTTGCTGGCTGCTGCAGTTGGGGCCTGACCCGTGCGTAGTCGTCCACGCCGACGGTGTGGGCGTGCAGCTGCATCAGGAGCCGGCCCGCGGCCTCTGGTTGGCGCCGCTGCGGCTGCGTACGCGGACAGGCGCGCCGCCGCCGCTGGCGCAGACGGCGGCCGCCGTCCGAGGCGCTTTCAGTGAAGACTGTGACGACGTCTGCGCCGAAGCGCTCGCGCTCTGGTCTGCCGGCACCGCCGCCGGCGCCGACTGGGCGGACCCGCTGCGCCTCATCGTCGCCGATCGCTGGCGCGAGCCGCTGGCCGCAGCCGACACGTTAGCGATGCTCATCGCCGGAGTTGAGCCTCCGTTGGCCCCGGTCGATCAGCGACTCCTTGAGCTCGGGGCGGGCGGGCGGGCGGAGCTCCGCCGCGGCGCCCTGCAGATGGCCGCCGGCCTCACTAGCCTCCCGGCCAACCACACCGCGCTCGCCGCCGTCCGCGCCGCGTTAGAGGCGGTCCGCGTCGCCCTGGCCCGCCACGACGGCCTCTCGTCCCTCGATCTGCAGCTGGCAGCGCTCGACCGCGCCCTGCTGCAGGCCGTCCCGAGCTCCTCTCACGAGCCGCCGTGGCTGCGGATTGAACGGGGCCTGGCGCCGACCGCTTGGTGGGTGGGCGCTGCCCGATGAGCGCCACGCCGGCGCTGCTGGCCGCCCTGGCCGCTGGCCGACACCTGTCGATGACCGAGCTGCGCCTCTGCCAGCAAGCGCGCGCCGCTGGTCCGTGGCTCCATCCCAGAGGTGGCCCAGCCTCAACGCCCGGAGCAGTCCTGCTGCTCGCGGCCGACGCTGACGGCTGTGGCGCCAGCGCGCTGGCCTGGGACGCCCGCCCGGCGCCGCCGGCGGCCGCGCCGCGACTGGCGCAGGTCGGATTCGGTCCAGAAGCCTCGGATGCCCTCGGCGCCGCCTGGCGCGCCCTGGCTGAGGGCTTGCCGATGCGCTGGGGTCGATTCGCCGGGCCTGGACCTCGCCCTGAGCCGGCCCAGCGGCTGCTGACGTGGCGCCACCCAGAGGCGCCGCCGATCGCGCGCGCCGACAGCGTCGACGGTCCCTCGTTTGGCCTCGCCTTCGCCTTGGGGCTGGCCTCGGCGTCGCTCGAAATCTCGGTGGCGCCAGATGTCTGCGCTCTCGCTGCCATCGCCAGCGATGGCGCTGTGACGCCGATCGGCGGCCTGACAGCCAAGCTCGGCGTCGTCGCCCACCTGCCTTCGCTGCGCCGTCTGCTCGTCGCCTCAGCGCAGGCCGCCGAGGTCGAAGCGCTGCTGCACCAGGCTCGACCGGACAGCGCGGGGCCGCAGGTCGTGCCCGTGCGGAGCGTCGCCGAGGCGGTGGAGCACGCCCTGCAGACGCCACCCGCCGTCGCGATCGCTGCTCTGGCCGCCGATCCGCCACGCCGCGACGCCTGGGTCGAGGCGCTCTTTCGCCTCTGCCTCGACGGCCACGACCGCGTTCTCCACTGGCCGTCCTTGGCGAGCGCCGCCGCCGCCGCCGAGCAGGCCTTCGCCGCTGACCTGGACGCCGAGACGCGCCTGCGCCTGCAGTTGGCGGCAGCCATCGCCCACCGCCACGGCAAACAGGCGCGGCCGCTCCCCGACCTCGCCCCGCTCACCCGTTGGCCCCTGCCGCGGAGGCTGCTCGCCCTGGCGCATGCGGTCCAGCACGCCGCCGACGTCGGCGCCCCAGACGTCACGACTTTGCAGCCCCTCGTCGCGCCGCTGCTGCCAGACGACGGCGACGCCTTCGAGCCGCACTGCCGCCTCGCCGGGGCTTGGGGCCGTCTGCTGGCGGCCCAGGCGCGCCCGCTTGAGGCCCTGCGTTGGCAGCGCTTCGCCGTGTCACAGCGCCTCTCCATCGGCGCCGAGGTGGGGATCTCGCGCCCCCTCGCAGAGCTCCTGCGCCTCGGAGGCCTCTGCCACGACCACGCCGCCGTCGCTGAAGGCCGCGCCGCCTACACCCGCGCCGCCGCCCGGGACGCGATCCGCGACGCCGACCGGCCGTACCTCGCGTTCGCCGACGCCCTCGGCGCCGCCGGTCTCGCTGAACCGGGCGCCGCCGCCGCTCTGCAGTCGCTGCTCGCTGCGCCCTCGGCGCCGCTTCAGCTCCGGCTCTCGGCTGCCCGCCACCTGCAGCGCCTCTGGCCGGGTTATGCCGCCGCTGCCGCGCTGCTCGCAGGCGACGGCGTTCCTGCCAGCGGCGCCGGCCACAGGCGTCTCTTCGCCGCCATCGCGGGCCTCGACGCCGTCGCGTCTGGTGCCGTGGCCGAGGCGCTGGTCCCCGACCTCATGGCGACCGCCCGCTCTGAGCTGCCGGGCACCTTAGGCCACCTCGAACGCGCCGCCGCAGCCGCTGGCCGCTCGCAGGGCCGCGCCCTTGCCCGACTAGTCGCCGATCACTTCCCCTACTGATGTGCACGCCGCCGTTTCGCAGTCGCTGCTGCGCCGCCGCCGCGTCGTGGTCATCAGTGGCAGCGAATCACGAAGTCGTCGACGCGGATCTTGACCGGGCCCACGCCAGCGCCGACGCCAGCGAAGCGAGGGACATGCTTGCGCCCGAGGACCTCACCTTGGTAGGGCACCTGCCACTGCTGCCAGCCCTTGGCCGGGCAAGCGTTGACAGCGTGGAACATTTCGATGGGGCCGAGGCCAGGCTCGAAAGTCTGTAACATCCCAGAAATTTTCTGGTACATCACGTGCATAATGAGCAAAGTCGTCGGGCAACTGACCGTCGCGCTCTCGACCGACGTCCGCATCGATATGGTCGCTCCCGCCACGGGTGCGCCCCACCGCAGCTCGCCCAAAGGGTTCAGCTTGCTGAAGTCCCCTGCCGCCTCCGTGCCATCGAAGCTCAGCGCCGCCACGAAGTTGCTGCTCCCTGGCGCCTCGGGCTCCCGCGTCCAGGCCGGCATGCCCGGATCGGGCAAGTTCCACCACGACGCAAAGTCGGCGGCGTCGTCAAAGCTCTGCTCCCAGCAGGCATAGGAGCATTCGCCGGTCAGCGTCACCGAGTCGAATTGGAATGCGCCGGTCGACGCGCTAGTGGTACCGGTCTCCACGGTAAACTCGAGATCGAGAACCGAACCCGCCTCCTCGCTGACGTCGAAGCTGTAGGTCTTCCAGGTCGGCTGCGCCTGGCACAGCTCGAGCAGCACCACCTTGCCGAGCCTCACGCGCAGCCGATCTTGGCCACAAGAGCCGGTGCCGGCCTTGGGCGCGCGCACCGCGAAGGAGAGGACGCTGCTCGGCCCAGGGGCCAGCTTGGGCATGCGAAAGCTCGCTGTCTGCTGCTTGCCCTCGGGCGGCTTGCCGTTCCACACCGCGCTCATCGCGCCTTTGCCCAGGTGACCACCGGCCGCCGTCGCGACCCAGTTCAAGTACTTCGGCGCCGTCGACTGGATGCGCCACGCCTGGGCCACGACCGTCGACGGCTCGGCGTAGGCGTAACCCCGGTGCTCGAAGTCGGCGGCGAGGCAGGCCTGGCCGCAGGCGCCGGCGATGCGGATCTTGTCGACCTCGACGAAGCCGGCGATGCCCGAGTTCTTTGGGACAACGACCTTCAGCTCCAGATCGATGGCGGTGCCGGCCCAGCCCGATAGTTCGAACACCGCACGTTGCCAGCCTTTGCCCGGCGGCGCGCCAGGGATCTCGCTCGTCGCCGTGTCGCTAGGGTGACAGGTCTCAAAGTGCTTCTTGCCATTGGCGACGACCATGAAGGCGTTGGTCTTGCAGCTGCCGCCGGTCAGGCTGCCCCGCCACCAGAAGTCCATGCGGGTCTTGACGCCAGGCTGGACCGCCAACCGGCGCAGCAAGATTGAGGAGATCGCTGAGGCGCTATAGCCACCAGCCGTCGCACCCGTCCAGGACACCAGCCATCGGCCGTTGCCCGTCGAGTCCTTGCCGTGGCTCCACTTGGAGGTGAATTCGTCGTCGGTGATGGTGACGACCTGCGACAACGATGCTGGGATGTCCGGGTCGGCCAGCAGGCAGGTGGCGCAGTTGGCGATCGGCGCAAACAGGCAGCCCATCGGACCGCAGTCGTCGCCGGTGCACAGATCACCGTCGTCACAGAGGGTGGCGACTCCAGCCTTGCACTTGCCCTCCGCGCAGCTGTCCAAGGCGGTGCAGGCGTCGCCGTCGCTACAGGCTGTCCCAGGTGACGTGTTGGCGTGCGCGCAGCCGACGCTGCCCATGCAGCTGTCGATGGTGCAGGGGTTGCCATCGTCGCAAGGCGCACCGAGCTTCTTCTTGCAGGCGCCCGTCTCGGGTTGGCAGACCTGCTCGATGCAGGGAGACCCTGGGGCCGGCGCGCAGACTTTGGCGGGGATCGCCGGCTTGCACTGCTTGCCCGTCGGCGTCGCCACACAGGCCACGCCGCCATTGCAGAGGTCGCCGTCGTCAAACAGGATGCAGTCGGCGTCCTGGGCACAGCCGCAGATGTTCTTTGGGTTGGTGCAGCTGCCGCCAAAGCACTTGTCATGCGAGGCCGGCGTGCAGGCGTTGCCGTCGTCGCACGGCGAATTGTCCATCAACGCTTGGTAGCTGCACGTGCCTGAGCCGACGCAGTAGTCGAGCGAACACTCGTCGTCGTCGTTGCAGGCCAAGGGGTCGGTCTTGCAGTTGCCGACCGCCTTGCAGGTTCCGCCCGCCACGCAGACACCGCCAGCACAGGCCGAGCCGATGAGCTTCAGCTGAAATACGCAGCCATCGACGCCGCAGGAGTCCAGGGTGCAGGCGTTGCCGTCGGCGCACACCACCGCCTTGCCGATGCAGGTGCCGCCGCCGCAAGTGTCGAGGGTGGTGCAGACGTTGTCGTCGTCACAGGGCGGGTTGCCGGGCAGTGGCGCCAAGGTGCAAGTCTTGGAGCCCGGCTCGCATAGCAGTTGCCAGCAAGCCTTGACCGGAACTTCTCCGCAGTCGTCATCGGTCATACAGGTGGCGCCAAGTCCGCCGCCGATGATCGCTCCGTCCGCGTCGACGCCGATGTCGGGTTCGGCGCCTGCGTCCTTGCCGGCGTCATCGTCCACCGCCCCGTCGGTCGAGTCAGGCGCGGCGGCGTTGTCGGCCTCGCTAGCGTCGGCAGTGTCTTGTGCGTCCAGGTCCGCAGAGTCCCCGTCTGCTGCTGCGCCGTCTGCCGTGGCGCTGTCTGCCGTGGCGCCGTCTGCCGCTGCGCTGTCTGCCGTGGCGCCGTCCACCTTGCCGCTGTCCGGCGTGTCCGAAGCGGATGACCCGTCGGCGGTCGCGCTGTCGGGCGCGGCGTCGAGGACTGCGTCGTTGGCGCCCGCGTCTTGTTCCACCGGTGGCTCGACGCCGTGAACAGGCTGCGACGGCTCGGCGGCGCAAGCGCCTAGCGCCGCCACAGTCGCCATCCATCGCAGCCTGCTGCGCATCGCGTCCCCTCGTCAGGACCGCAGATCGGGCCAGCACGAGGTTAGCGCGCCGCTTGCGCAGCAGAGTGAAGCCCTGTGTTCTACGGTTCCAACCGATGCTCGAATTGTCGGTGCGAGGTGTGTTCGGCTCAGGGCCCTGGCGCCCATGGATAGGCGGGCTGAGCGCCGCGCCGCAGTCGTACCAGTTGGTTTGCCCGCACCGCCGGTACCTCTTGCACGGTCGCCGCGGCGTTCGGCCAGCGCACCCGCACGCGCTCGACGTCACAGGCGTCGCCGAGACCGAAATGGAGCGTGAGGCCGTTCTGCTGTCCGAAGTGGCCGTAGCCGCCGCCCACCTCTTGAATTTGCGTGACGCCGCCGGCGACGACCTCGACTCGGGCGCCGATGGCGGAGGCGTTCGTCTCGCCGCCGCTGTCTGGCGAACCACCGTCGGCGGCGCGGCCGTCGAGCGCGATGGCGAGCCAGTTGCCCCGGCCGCCTTCGCCATGCCGCAGCGTGTTTCGCCAGATCCGCACCCGCTCATCCGGAGGGCAGTCGGCGCCGGACTCGCCGCCGCAACGCGCCCTCGAGCTGCCGACGACCAGATCGAGGTCGCCATCGCCGTCGAGGTCTACCACCGAGAGGCCTGCCGCTCGTGGATGATCGGGCGCGGCGCTGCTCGGCAAGGCGGCGAACGCACCATTGGGCTGCTGCAGCCAGACAAAGAGCCGCGTCCCGGGGTAATCCGAGCTGGCGATGACGAGGTCGAGGCGGCCATCGAGGTCGAGGTCGGCGACGGCGCCTGAGATGTCGCCCTCGTTCCAGGACAGGCTGGGCCAGCTCCGCTGAAGACCGCTCTCTGCCGGCGGGATGTGTGCGAAAACCGGAACCTCTCCGCCCTTGTTGCGCATGATGTGGGTCGGATCGCTGGAGGGGCCGACGTCGGAGTGCACGATGTTCCACTGCACGGCGTCGAGCCGGCCGTCGCGGTCGAGATCGGCGCACTGCAGGCCGGCGGTCGTGCCGCCAAGGCGCCAGGGTTGGCGGTCGGTGGCGTGGTTCCAGCGGTATTGTCCGCCAAAAGCCGCCTTGAGCTGCGGGCAATTCACCTGCGGTGTCGGGCAGGTATCGCAATCGGACGCCTTCGGGTTCTCCTGGCAATAGCACTGCGCGTTCCAGTTGCTGCGCCAGTCATCGTCGTCGTCCCGCGAGAAGCCAGAAGCGAACATGACGTCGCTGTAGCGGCTACCACCGCCGACACCGCCACCCAGCCACAAGCCGTTGAAGTAGCGACCATAGCTCGTGGTGTAGAGGTCGGGGTGGCCGTCGTCATTGAAGTCACAGGCGCCAGTGCCCCAGGTGTTGCGGTGGGCGGTGCCGTCGGCCAGGCTCTTCTGGGTCGGCGCCACGGTGCTGAGGCCCTCGCTCGCGCTGACGTCGACGAAGCCGCCATCGCCGTCGCCCGCGAAGAGCAGGTCCGCCGTCGCCGCTTGACCCCACGTCGAGTAGCCCAGCCAGAGGTCGAGCCGGCCATCCCGATCGTGATCGACCAGCGTCGCCGACGTCAGCGCGCGCCGGGCCGCAGCGCCGAGCGGGCTGGTCTTGCCGAGCAGCGTGAACACGCCGCTGCCGTCGTTGGCCAACCACTCGGAGTGGTCGAGGGGATCACCCGGCTTGTCGGCGACGAGGTACATGCCGCAGAACACGTCGACGTCGCCGTCGTTGTCGACGTCGCCGCCGATCGCGATCTGGCACGGCCTGCCGCCGGCGCCTCCCCGGGTCTGCAGCAAGCCCGAGGCGACTGTGTCGTCGACGAGCTTGCGCTGCCCCTTCGCGTCGACGGTGTTTCGGAGCAACACGACGTGCCGTAGCGCCGGGTCTTTCGGGTCGCTGCGCACCCCCACCACGTTGCGGCGCACCAGCACCTCCGGCAAGTGGTCACCGTCTAGGTCGAGGGCGGAGACGCGGATTCCCAGCGGGCGCTGCGGCCCATCGAGGCCAAATTCGGCGCTGGCGTCGACAAAGAGCGCCGACTTGCCGTCCCAGCCGCCCGCCGCATGACAGACCCTCGGCGGCGCCCCGGCGAAGGGATCGGTCTGCGCGTCAGCGTCGCCGTCGCCGCTCGACTCGCTGTCGCCCACGACCTCGCCGCCGCGCTGTCTGTCCGCCGCGCCCGCCCCGCTGTCGACCGGCGCCGCAGTCGTCGCCTCTGCGCAGCCGCCGCTGAGCGCCCACAGCCCGAATAAGCCGATCGCCCCGCCGATCGCCCTAGACATCCCTGTCTCGATTGTCGGCCCCATCGTCGCCGTCCCGCGCGCCAAGACGCACCTCCGGCGGCTGTTCATCAGCCTGCGCGAGGTCGTGCTCGCGCCCCGCCGTGCCCGCCCCGGCGCTCCGGGCCGCTGGACTCGCCGCGCCCACGACCTCGATCTGGCCTCTGCCTCCGTGGCTGTGGCCTCTGTGCGACATACCGCTCTGCGCGTCACTGGCGGCGTGACCGTGCGCGTGGCTGTGACCGTGCGCGTGGCTGTGACCGTGGCCGTCCTTATCGTGGTCGCCGTGCGCGTGGCTGTGATCGTGCGCGTGGCCGTGACCGTGCGCGTGGTCGCCGTTCGCGTGGCCGTCGCCGCCGTGGCCCGGTCCCTCCGCTTGCGGCAGCACAGCGGCCAAAAACGCGCGCGGCCCGGTGCGCCAGACCGAGGCCGCGAACAGCGCCGCGATCGACCACGCCGCCAGCGTGCCGAGGACGCTGCCCTCTTCCTCGTGGTGGTGGCCGCCAGCGACGAAGCCAGCGGGGAGCAGCGCGTCGAGGCTCCAGCCTGCCAGGGTCGCCAACAGCCCGACCAGCAAGCCAAAGCGGATGGCGACCGCCCGGCCGTGCAGCTCGCGCAGCAGCCCGAAAGTGGTGACGTTGGTCGCCGGTCCCGTCAGCAGCAGCGCCAGCGCCGCGCCCGGGGAGACGCCGTGAGCCACCAACACCGCCACCATCGGCGTCGCGCCCGAGGCGCAGATGTAGATGGGCAGGCCGATGAGGGCGCACACCACCACCTGCGCCGCCGGCGGGATGGCGGCGATCGCCTCGGCGTTGAGCAGCGGCTCAGCCGCCGCGGCGATCAGCAGCCCGACCGTGATCCAAGGGGCCGTGGCGTCGACCACCTCGCGAAAGCCGAGGCGCAGGACCTCCTTGTACCGCTCCACCCCACGGATCGCCGGCGCTTTCGGCTCTGCGACCGGCGCCGCCGCGACGGGCTCGATCATGCGCCCGAGCGCCCAGCCGACGATGACCGCCACCAGGGCCGAGGCGACCACCCGCGCCAACGTCAGCTCGGCGCCGAGCAGCGGCCAGGAAAGCAGCACCGCGTCCAGACCAATCTCCGGCGTGGCGACGAAAAACCCAAGCGCCGCCGCCGATGGCGCGCCCCGCTCGATCAAGCTGCGGTAGACCGGCACGACGCCGCAGGAACAGAGCGGTAGCGGCAGACCGAACGCCACGCCGCGCATCGCCTCGCGCAGGGGGCCACCGCCACGCAGCCAACGCACCGCCGGGCTGGGCAGCAGCGCGCCCACCAGCCCAGCCAGCAAGTAGCCCAGCAAGAGCGCCGGCGCGCTCGCCTGGGCCAGGGCGACGAAGGAGTGCAGCGCAGCATCGAGCGCGTCGTGCTCGCCGCCAGCGCCATGCCCACCGCCGTGTCGATGCTCGCCGACGCCGACGAGCAAGAGCACCACGCAGAGTCCGCCGAACGCGCCGAGGCTGGCCCAGCGCTTGGCCGCCGGGTGTGGCGGCAGCGCCTCGCCGCGGTGGAGCACGACGTGCAGCAGGGAGCCGCCGACCAACGCCTCGAAGGCGCCGATCACGGGCGCCGCCGCCGCCGCTTGTACGGGTCCAGCGGCGAAGAAGCCCACCGCAGTGCCGACCGCCTCGGCGCACAGCGTCACGATCGCCGCCGGCAGGCCGAAGCGCGGCCGCACCAGCCACCAGAGCGTCAGGCTGGCCGGCAAGCGGTGGACGACGACCGAGAGCGCGAGGCCCGAGTCGGCGATGGCGTGGCCGCCGCCGCCGGCCGCCAGCGCCGCGCCGTCGGTCGCGGCGTGCAGCAAGAGCCCAGCGCCCGCGAGCGCGAGCGCGACGCC
>SXGT01168247.1_pt1 | contig 12285 bp, 11 predicted proteins | sample 3176221 | NCBI WGS metagenome assembly SXGT01 (sample SAMN11356862, study PRJNA531348) | freshwater metagenome | isolation source: freshwater sample F1-120 | place: China: Fuxian Lake, Yuxi | collected 2017-12-25
CTTATTTCACCTCTTCCACGTTTGCGAACGTGCGGCGCTTGAGGGCTCCGGTGAAGTTCTTCACCATTTTGTTGGTGAACTTCACGAGGCCGTCGATGCCCGCGTAGAGGGTGTCGTCCTTACCCTTTTTGACACCAACCCCTGGATGGATGGAGGTGCCGCGCTGACGAACGATGATTTGACCGGCGAGACAGCGGTCGCCATCAGAGATTTTGACTCCGAGACGCTGACCGTGAGAATCGCGGCCAAGCTGTGTAGAACCGGCTGCTTTTTTGTGTGCCATAGAGAGAAAAGGTCTTAGACGTCTCGGAGGTCTGAAAGGGATGACCAGGTCGACAAGTAAGACAATATTACGGGCGGAAATGTACAAGATTCTGAACAGAGTGTCAAGAAAGCTGGGTTTTCCTAAAGAAAAACCGGCGGGACGAGCATGTCCGGCCGGCGTGAGACTATCGCCAGGTGCCCTGATTGTAGTCGTAGGGGAGCAGGGCGAGCAGCGCCTGCAATTCATCAGTTTTCCCTGCTTCGGTGAGCCGTTTCACTTCGCCATCAACGAGCGGCCGAGACTTCTTCTCGGCAAGGCCGCGCATGACGAACTCGTAAGACGTTGGTGCCTGCACCTGAAGTTCAACGAGCATTGGGGCAACAAGCACTTGTGCCTCATCGTTGGTGGTGAGGAGCATAGTGTCCTCTGCGCCACGTTCCGCTGTGTTGTGGCGAGCCACCTCGTACGGAAGGTAGAGCGATGCGAGGAACGTGTCACGCTCCTGCTTGCGGGCCGCTTCGAATCCCTTCCGACCATCGTCGATCTCCACGCGAATCGTCGCGCGGGCCGCCTCACTCTTACCAGCCATGATCAGGCGATACCTCTCGTAGAGGACCAAACGCTCAAGACAGTCATTGAGTTGTTCTGGAGCCGTCGCGCCGATCGCATCCCGAGCGATCTTCAATGCTTCCGCTTCAAACCCCTTGTGCTTGAGCGACGCGACTGTTCCCAGCACCTCACTCACCTTCTCCAGGGTAAGTGCTGCCTCCGGCATGGGGAGTCCGAGCTCGGTCCATACTGCCACGAGCGCTTCGGTGGAGATCGTTCCGTACAGCAGGGGGTCGATGACCTGAAGCGAACCACCGGGTACACCGAGCACGTAACGACCGAGTGCCACGTTCTCCGCCTTGTTGGCCGGACACCAATCCACATTTCCGCCGTCGTCCTTGCAGTTGAAGCCCGCAGCCCCTGCCGCAGACAAGTAATCCACCCACGCTGCTGTGAGATCCTTGTCGCCCAGCACCTTCACGGACTGGAGACAGCGCAGACCAATACGGGGATATTCTTCCCCAATATCCACAGACCCTTCGCTTTCGTACGGTTCCACGTTCAACGTTCCGTTGAGACGGACCTTGCCGAGATACAACGCCTTCAGCGCCGCATCGCCACGAATGAGCTTGTAGAACACGAGGTCGCACTCGTCCGAACTGTAACGAGAATCGAGATACATCTTGGCCAGTGCAAGTGCACCAGCCTTGTCCAACTTCGCGTAGTCCACGATCATGTCGCGGGGAGTACGGATCTTCAAGTCACCGAAATCGACGTACGTATAGTCTGAGAGCGGGCCCTCGCACTGCACGACATCGCTTTCGTCGCGGCAGTCCGCCGACACTCGTTCGACCCACCGCGTGAGCTGACGCTCCTTCACGGCGCGTATCGCCTTGGGATCACCCATCGCAACCAGGTCTTTGTCCCAGTCGCCCTTGGTGATATCCCAGCCACAGTGGGTAGCAATCTCGGTGGCAAGTGCCAACTTCTTGTCGGCAATAGCGCGACTCACAACCGCACGACGACGGTAGTCCCAGTCCTCACGCTCGGCCATTTTGTCGAGCATGGCGAAGAGCTTCGGCTTGTCGCCCATCTCATACGCCACGAGGGCCGCGGCATTCCACTCACCCTTCTGCTCGAGTGCCTTGATGCAACGCGCCGCCGATGTCTTGTCGCCGAGCTGCGCATACGCAATCCCGGCATCCATGTGCTGATGCCCCGATTCGAGTTGCTTGGCGCTTTCCGCCGTTGGCTTCACGTTCGTCGGCACCGGATCCTGACGTACAGGTTCCTCCACATCGTCGTACACAGGCTCGACCGCGTCGAGGTATGCCGCGACACTCGATGCGTCCATGGTGAACTTCGCCTCGAGAGCCGCGTACTTTGCGATTTCGGGCGGGTTTTCGACCACCACCGCGAGCTTGAGCGTCTTCTGCTGCCAGGCAGCAACAAGCTCTGGCGTGCTGAGACGCGTGTCGTACACAGGCTCCTTGGGAGCCACCGCAACCACCGTCGGCTTCACCGGCTCGGGTTGAGTTTCGCAGCCGAGCATCAACAACATGAGAAAGACCATGTGCTTTTTCCCTTGAAAACGGTTGATTCCGCCCCTGGTTTCTGTCCAAGAGCGAGGACCAAAGATAGCTGACTTTGGCGAAAAAGTCAACCGCGAGACACCTTTCTCAGAAACAAAAGAGAGGCGTCAAGCCTCTCTTATTATTGGATTCTTATCGTGTGACGCGGAAGATAAAGCTCTTCAAGTACTGTGCTTCTGGGAAGTAGACGGACTGTGGGTGGTCGGCGGCTTGGCGGACGGAAGCGAGGACATCGAGGTGGAGTCCGGCTTGGACGGACGCGCGGCGAAGGATGAACATGAGGTCCTCCTCCGGCAAGAAGTGAGAGCAGCTTGAAGTAACGAAGATACCGCCATCTTTTACAAGACGCATCGCGGCACGATTCAAGAAGTGATACGCCTTCTTCCCTTCTTCCGCATCTTTACCAGACTTGATGAGGGCCGGAGGATCAATCATTACGGTGTCGTATTGCGAATCTTTGTTGACGTTGAGGAAGTCAAACGCGTCGGTTTCTTGGGTGGTGAAAGCATCTGTTTTTAGCGCATTGGCCACGGCATTCTTTTCACACAAGGTAAGGGCCGCTTCAGATCCATCAACGTTGTGTACATGGTCTGCTCCACCCGCCATGGCGTACACCCCCGTCGCTCCAGAGTAAGAGAACAGGTTGAGGACACTTCCCTTCGCGAGGCCACGTACGGCTTGGCGCAAATCTTTTTGGTCAAAGAAGAATCCTGTCTTCTGACCATTCACAACGTCCGCCACAAACGTAAGACCGTTTTCTTTGAACGTGATGGGTGCCGGTTCGTCTCCAACATGTACAGCACTAAACGGCTCAAGCCCTTCTTCGCGACGTGAAGCCATGTCGCTACGTTCCACCAACGCTTTGGGGTGAAATACGTCGAGCAATGCACCAATCACGTCTTCGCGCAGTGCATCAAGTCCCGCTGTCCCAATCTGAAAGACAAACACGTCTTCGTAGCGATCGACCACAAGTCCCGGAATTCCATCGGCTTCTCCAAAGCACACACGGTACCCAGTCGTATCCGTACCTGGACCGTATCCCATCAAGCGTCGGCGTTCATCTGCCGCTTTCAATTTTGCTTCAAACCACGCGCGATCAATCATGGCATCCCCAAACGCAAACACACGCACGGCGATCGATGACTTATTCGAGTACGTACCCGTTCCAATAATCTTGCCGTTTCGATCGACAACATGCACGAGCGACCCATGCTTTGCTTTCTCATCCACCTTGGCGAGTGCTCCCGAAAAAACCCAGGGATGTTTAAAACCAACGTTCGCTTCTTTACCTGGGATGAGCGGGAGGACGTGATACGTAGCCATAATTCGTGAATAACAAATGCGTTAGTTAGGTTCGCAGGGCCGCAGGTTCTCAGGTTCGCAGGGCTGCGTCAAGAGTCTTTCGTTGATTTAACTTCAATACTGAGTGTTTCAATCATCTTGTTTAACATTCTCAAAATCCCATCAAGCAAAGATTCAATCTTGGAAAAATCGTTTTCTCGAAGGATTGGCAACCGTTTGGCAATTTGGACTTGTGTGTCTAGTTCGCCAGCAGATCCAAAGGCGTGAAGGAAAAATGTGCGACAATATCGCGCTGTACCACGCATTCGTCCTTCAGCGATATTTGAAGCAATCGAGACCGAAGCACGTCTCATTTGTGATGAGAGCCCATACCGTTCCGAATTCGGAAAAGACTCTGTAACCAAATAAACCTGCTCAGCCAACTCAACAGCTTTCTGCCAGACAAATAAATCCTTATATGAATACAACATGACACTTTGTCTCTGCGAACCTGAGAACCTGCGGCCCTGCGGCCCTGCGAACCTACTACTTCCCCGCTGCCGCTTTTGCAAAGGCGACGAACAGGGGGTGTGGCTTTAAAGGTGATGACTGGAATTCTGGATGGAACTGGACCCCAACAAAGAATGGATGATCTTTAATTTCGGCGATCTCGACAAGGTGACCATCGGGGGATGTTCCTGCAATCGTGAGTCCGGCGTTTACGAGCTGATCGCGATAGGCGTTGTTGAACTCGGAGCGGTGGCGATGACGCTCGCTGATCATTTCAGACTTATACGCTTTGCGACTGTGTGTTCCCGCAGCAACCTTACAGTCCCAGGAACCCAGACGCATGGTGGCACCATAGTTCTTTTCGAGCATCTTCTTTTCCTGGTCTGGCATCACGTGGATAATGGGATGCTTGGTCTTCGCATCCACTTCCGTTGTATTCGCCCCCTTGAGCCCAACGACGTTGCGAGCAAATTCAACGCAGGCGAGCTGCATGCCGTAGCACAGTCCGTAGTATGGAACTTTGTTCTCACGAGCAAACTGAATGGCACTGATAATTCCCTCAATACCACGTGAACCAAATCCTCCAGGCACAACCATTCCGTCGTATCCCCTCAAACAACCCGTCCCATTCTTTTCAATTTCCTGTGCATCGATCCACGTAAGCTTTGGTTTGCGACCCACCGCCCAGCATGCATGTTTAATCGATTCGATCACGGAAATGTATACGTCCGACAACATGAATCCACCCGTGGTGAAGTATTTACCGACAATCGCAATTTTGAGTTCGTTATCGACGGTCTTGATGCGCTTCACCAGCGCACGCCATGGCTTCAAGTCGGTCTGTTTTGCCTTGAGGCTGAGTTTCTGAAGCACCATGTCGGCAAACTTCTGGTCCTCGAGAATGAGGGGGATCTCATAAATCGAGTCGACATTCGGATTCGAAATCACTTCATTCTTTCCGATGTTGCAGAAAAGCGCAATGCGTTCCTTGCGTTTGTCATCCATAGGCAACTCTGAGCGTCCCACCACAAACTCCGGCTGGATTCCCATCGAGTTCAGCATGCGTACACTCTGCTGCACTGGCTTGGTTTTCATTTCTCCAAGGTTCCCTGGCACCGGCAAGTACGCCACGTGAATCTGAATGACGTTGTTGGGTTCACGCATTTTCAAAATACGCGTCGCTTCGAAGAAAATGCCGTTCTGGTACTCCCCGACCGTTCCACCGAGTTCGATGATCACGATATCCGAATCCTTTCCAGCCGCCTTAAAGCGGCGAATGATTTCGTCTGTGATGTGCGGAATCGCTTCGACGTCTTCCCCCTCGTAGTCAAACGCACGTTCCTTGCGCAACACTTCGGCGTAGACTTGACCCGTTGTGAGATAGTTCACGCGATGAAGCGGACGACCGAGAAATCGTTCGTAGTTTCCCAAATCCTGGTCACTCTCCAAACCATCTTCCGTTACGAACACTTCGCCATGCTCGGCCGGACGAATGGTTCCCGCATCAATGTTCAAATACATGTCGACCTTCATGGCCGCCACGCGATACCCCTTTGCTTGCAAAATAGCTCCAAGTGATGCAGTGGTAATCCCCTTTCCCAAACCAGAAATAACACCTCCAGAAACGAACACGAATTTGGTCATAACGATGTAAAAAAGAGGCTATGAGGCCTCGGCGATAATACGAATGGTGGCTTCGAAGCCGTGCGGGAGTGACACAGTAACATCCTGCTCGGCGGCTTCTTTGATGGGGGCAGCAAGCTCGATCGCGTCTGCGACAATCGTGTGACCGGCTTTTTTCAGCGCGGTAGCAATGGACTTGGCGGTGATGGCGGCGTAGAACACACCATTTTCGCTCGCTTTCTCCCGAATGGTGAGCTCAAACCCTTCGAGTGCTTCGGCGAGCTTGCGAGCAGCTTGTGTTTCTTTTTTGTTGTGCCGCACTTCGACCGCTTCCTGTTCCTGCTTCTTACGGAGAGAGGCAGCCGTTGCTTGTACCGCCAAATGTTGTGGGAACAAAAAATTGCGGGCGTACCCGTCTGAGACGTCTACGACCGACCCCTTGCGCCCAAGCGCTTTTACATCGGCGAGCAAGATGACCTGCATATTCCCGACGGAAGTATACCAAACCACGGGCAAAGCGAAAACCTACTCAGTGTCCGTCGCAACATACGCGGGGAGTGCCCGTTTCTCTGCTGCCAACCGCGGACCCTCAACCATCGTCACAGCCGTCCCAACCATGGCTGCCGTCAAAAAACTCACACCAAATACAATACGCCAAAACTTTTTCTTAGGCATACCGTAACAGTCGTGCGGTCCGTGACACGCCTTCTTTGGAGCCGGCTTTGGTGCACCATGACCGTGGTCATCAGCAGGAGGATGGGACATATAACCTATTCGTACCTTAACGCTTCGATCGGATCAAGCTTTGCGGCACGACGGGCCGGATACAGTCCAAAGGCAATCCCAACCACCGCCGCCACCGCCACCCCAAGAACCGCAGCACTTGGAGGAATCACCGCACTCCATCCGTCTACTTGGGTACTAATCACCTGCCCGGCAAGCAGAGCTGTGCCAACACCCATCGAGACACCTATCACTCCGCCAAGCGAAGTGAGGGCAACAGACTCAAACAAAAACTGCTGCAAAATTTCTCGACGTGTGGCTCCCACCGCTTTACGCAACCCAATTTCTCGCGTGCGCTCCGTCACCGACACAAGCATGATATTCATGATGCCAATACCGCCCACCACAAGTGAGATCGCTGCTATGGAGGAAAGCAGTACCGTGAGCGCACCACCAACCACACCAATCACCGCCACCGCATCGCCTTGCGAAGAAATGAGGAAGTCGTCTTTGGACACGTCCCCCGCTGCGTTATCCAGTCGATGACGATCGCGAAGAATCCATCGTGCTTCTTCCTTCGCTTGCTCGATGGGAACACTCGCCTTTGCGGAGATGAAACTCACCGTATCAATACCAAGAACGTCGCGTTGTGCGGTGGTAACCGGGATGGCAATGCGTGCATCAAGGTTTTGGAAAAACCGTGACCCTTGTTCTTCCAACACACCCACTACACGCAACTTCACGTTCTTGATCGAAATATCAAATCCAACCGGATCCTGATCCCCAAACAAGTCATGCGCGATCTCCTGACCAAGCACCGCCACACGCGCATACGAGTCTACATCAGACTTTTCCAAAAATCGCCCGTTCGCTACGTCCGCAGGAAACACCATCAAATACCCCTCATCCACCCCCACAATTTGTGCAAACTTACTTTCTGTATCGTGTGACGCCGGAAGGGTCGTCACGATGGTAGGCGAAACTTCCGTAAAGAACCCACTGCGTTCAAGCGCTTCAATATCTTCCATCTCAAGAGACTGCTCAACAAATGGATCTGGCGGACCATTTTGATCTCCACCTGAGGCAGGTTCAATAAAAATCAGGTCTGAGCCAAGACCGGCGACTTGGTTTAAAATGAGCCCTTGCGCGCTCTGGCCAATGGAAAGAGTTAGAATCACCGCCGCAATACCGATGACAATGCCAAGAATCGTCAGCGCAGAACGAGACTTGTTGCGGCCAAGCGAGGTGAGGGATGTCTGAACAAGGTCGGAGAACTGCATACTAGACCTGTTACCAAATAAGCTTAGAGCCGAAAAATGTTAGGTTCGAGCGAAAGACACTAGAGAAAGACGAAGGAATAGCAGAGCTATTTCGAGTTTTTCGAAAGTGGCTTGCAGCCGAACATAACATTTTGCAGGCATAAGATTATTTGGTAACAGGTCTACTATTTGACGTATTCTCCTTGGCGACGGGAATGTGTTTTGGCGTCCGCAACGATTTGCCCATCTCGCAGTCGCACGATGCGTTCCGCATATTCTGCTGCCTCCGTTTCATGCGTCACCATAATAATCGTCGTCCCTTTTTGATGAAGTTCTTGCAGGAGACCGAGCACGGCAGAACCAGATTTTGAATCCAGGTTTCCCGTTGGTTCGTCAGCAAACAAGACCGACGGTCGGTTCGCAAGCGCACGGGCACTGGCCACACGCTGACGTTCCCCACCACTCAACCGATTCGAAAGATAATCCACACGGTGGGAAAGCCCGACATCTTCTAGCGCTTCTAATGCTCGCGCTCGGCGCTCCGCGGCGGGAGTACCGGCATACATCATCGGCAACATCACATTATCGATGACTTTGCTTTTTGCGAGCAAATGAAACGATTGAAAAACGAAACCAACGTCTGTGCGACGTTTGAAGGCTAAGGCATCATCGGAAAGCCCGGATACATCTTGGCCTCGAAACAAGTATTGCCCTGCCGTCGGACGATCGAGAAAACCCATCACGTGCATCATCGTAGACTTTCCCGAACCCGATGGCCCCATGAGGGCAACAAATTCACCAGAAGCAACCTCAAGATCCACGCCACGTAACACAAGCGTTTCCACGCCTTCACTTTGATACGTCTTCTCGACGCGGCGCAATTGAATCACCGGCGAACTCATACTAAGGACTTGTCTGAGCTACCACAGAAACCACAATCACTTCCCCTTCTGAAACCCCTTCCAAAATTTCCATCTTGCCTTCATCGCCACGCAATCCGACTTTGACATCACGTTCTACAAACGAAACACCATCTGCGTTCACGACACGCACATACCGCGAACCATCCGTGCGCTCAAGCACCGCGCGGGCCGGCACCACCAATGTCGCTTCGCGGGTCGCAGCAAGAATCGTCACGTCAGAGGACATTCCCGGTTTCAACCCTTCCACGGACTGACCATCATTCAAATAAACCGTGACTTCATAGAAGACAACTCCTTCGATCAACTTTTCTGCTGGATCAATTTTTACAACTGAACCAGCTACGTGGACTCCACTTCCAAAAGCATCGAATGTGACATCCGCTGCCGCGTCGAGGTGTACAAGCGAAATATCCGCCTCTGGGACATCAAGCACAAGTTTAAACCGATGTTCGTCTGTCGTCTGAACCGTAATGACGGCGGCACCGGCACTCGCAAGTTCACCCGGCTTTGTATCCACACGGCTGACCACTCCGTCAATCGGAGCGACCAAACGGGTTTTCTCCCATTGGGCTTGTGCGACAGAAAGCGAAGCTTGTGCGGCTTGCACCTCTGCCTCCAGCCCGGCGATGTCCACCCAACGTGGCGTGGCTTGCGTCTGAGCCAGTGTGGCTTGTGCCTGCTGCAACTCCGCCTGACGACTCGAAACTGATGCTTGTGCCGTTCGAACCGCGGCCGCCGCTGCGACATCGTTGCTCACTTGGGTTGCCTTCGCAGCAGCGAGTGCCTGAACCGCGCTCGCATATGCATGTTCTGCGGCATTCACCGCTGTTGTTTGTGCAAGACCCGCATCTGTGACGGCCTGCTGAGCCACGAGCAAAGCTTCCGCTTCGGTTTGCAACGCACCGCGTTCGGCATCGACATCTGCTTTCTTGGCAGACAAATCTTCAAACGTGAAATCTGCATTATCAATCGTGGTCGCATCCAACGCCTGACGGACATACAACAAACAGGAAGCCGCCTCTTCTAACGCAGCGACTACGTTCGATTCTGTTGGGTTTGCTTCCGCCGCATCACGTGTTTTCGTTGCGGCCTCATACATGTTCTTTGCCGAAACAAGTGCCTGTGCATCGGTTACAGACAACATGGACTCAAAGTCGTTGTTTGCAAGCACGTTATCAATGCCCAAAATTTCATCCGCTGTCGACAATGCCGAACGCACCGCAATCACGCTCGAGTTCAACGCACTCTCAAGCGTACTCTGCGACTGTGCCACATCCTCTGCTTCCTGCGCTTTTGTATCCGCGAGTGTATCAATGCTCTCATCCAAAGTAACTTGAGCCGTCGCCACACTGGCCGCCCCAACATTCTGTGTTTCTCCCTGCGCCTCGGTTGCATTTGCTAACGTCACTTCGGCTGCGGTCAACGAGGCTTGCGCTACCGCCACCGTTGCTTCCGCCACAGCAATCGCTTCGTCCGTTTCACCAGCATAGGCTTTCGTCACCGCCGCGCGTGCCTGTTCTACTTGCTCCGATGCCTTGCGGACATTTCCGTAGGCTTCTGTTTGATCGAGATGCGCCAATTCCTGCCCCGCCACAACCACATCTCCGACGGCAACGAGCCCTTCCGCGACCGGCCCAGACAATTCAAACGCTAATGCCACCTCATCGAGCGACTCTAGTGTCCCCGTCGTTTCTACGGTCCGAATCACTTCCGCGCGCTTTACAACCTCCGTCACAAACGTAGGAATCGTCTCGTTTGGTTTACTCATCATCCATCCCGTAGTGCCTATTCCAATGATTACGAGGGGAATCCAGACCTTTTTTTGTTTGAGAAAAGAGAAATTCATAGACATCGCTCATTATTCTCTTTCTCACGCGTTTCGTCTATACTAAGAGCACTATGGGAGATGGTTCTTTTCGCGGCGACCGAGGCGACGTTTCTTGGGAACACGCCGCGGTACCCGCTTCACCGATTCGAGAATCCGCACGACCACGTGAGGATCGTTTTGTTTCCGCGCAAATGGGAAACAGAGTAGAAAACGATCACGCACCAGAAACCGTCGTTTCTATTGCCGGATTGACGTTACCGGAACTCATGACACGTCTTGAACGGTTCCGCAACGCACAAAAAAATCTCACGTGGAGTGAGCGCGGTTGGCGCACATACTACGTGGAACAAATTCAAGAAATGGAACGGCATGTGTCACGCCGTTTGGAAGACCAACTTCGCCATCACACGCAAGCCCGGAAGGAAACTCCACCTCACGATATCAACCTTGAATCTCTCAAAGCCGGAGCAGACGAGCTAGAGGCACTGGCCGCAGCAAAAGAACTCGAACGCCAAACCATTCCGCTTTGGCAAGTTTGGCGCTGGCCTGAACGTGCACAACTCACGCTCGACATTGCAAGACATCGCAAGGAACGCGAGTCGTTGTTGACCAACGTTGATGCTCTTGAAACCGCAGAAGACCTTGCGGCAAAATAATCTAAAGACCAAGCAAAGTTTTTACGTCACGCAAGTTCAGGACAGGCAGGGCGGACGACTCCGACACATACCTCACCGTAGATTCGTACTGATTCCACACCGCAGCAGCCTCGGCATCCGTCAGCAACTCCGACGTGTAACTCGTGTCATACGGTGGACCTTTGCGTGCACCATGCCCAAGATACACCGTCGTCCATGCAGAATCTTCGGCGAAAAAGTCGTTGTCGTGCATTTTGACATTGAGGAAATATGGGGCTTTGGCGCCGGAGGTTGTTCTCGCCTGTGATTCTGCTGTGACAAAAATCGTTGCAGGATCCTCTCCAATCATTTCAAACAATTTGATGTCCGCATGTTGCGGTCGCACATACAAGTCTTCCTGTTTTTCTCCCAAGTTACTCGCACCGCTATTTTCTACCACAAACGTTGCCCCCAAATCTTTGTACACCTGTCTTAACGTTTTCCCTGTCCCCGGCGCTGCCGCTGAACCAACCGCAAGAGCGGGTGTTCCAAGCAGGTCGGTGAGTTTTGCAAAACCACCACGGGCTTCCGTTGATGCTCCCGTCGTAAGGTCGAGTCCATGTGTTTCGTACTCCAAAATGGTGTCGTACTGCTCTTGACCCGTCTGTTTGGTCACACCAGCCACATCATACGCTAAGTTATGATAAGGCAGTGGTGGACGGATGTGATACGAAACCGTTGCAACGGACGAGTTCCTAAGCTGTGCAAACACTTCTGGACGTTCCGTGGAATACCAATCAACCATGGTCGTTGTGAGGTACACATCCAGGGGAACAGCAAGTTGTTCGTGCAAATCAAGAACACGTTTCAAAACATCAGCGCTTTTTTCCGGATACGAAAAATCTTGAGTATTGAGGGTAAACGTGACGTAGACATCCGACGACGCTGGTGTTGCAGGGTCTTGTGTTTCTGTTTGCACACGTTCGGCTGGTGTTGAAACAACTGTGTTTGTTTCAACAGACGGATCAGTTACAACGGTCTGTGTACAACCAGCTCCAAGGACAACCATCAACGTACAAACACCAAAAAAGAGGTTACGCATACACTCGCTTCCCTTC
>SXGT01678263.1_pt1 | contig 12285 bp, 12 predicted proteins | sample 3176221 | NCBI WGS metagenome assembly SXGT01 (sample SAMN11356862, study PRJNA531348) | freshwater metagenome | isolation source: freshwater sample F1-120 | place: China: Fuxian Lake, Yuxi | collected 2017-12-25
GGCGATCAGGATGCGTTGGAACATGAACGCGGCTCAGCGGATCAGGAACAGGGGCTGGCCGAACTCCACCGGTTCGCCGTTCTTGACGAGGATCTCGAGGATCTCGAACTCGCGTTCGGCCTTGATCTCGTTCATGACCTTCATCGCTTCGATGATGCAGAGGGTCTTGTCGGCGGTGACGCGGTCGCCGACCTTGCAGAAGGACTCGGCCTCCGGCGATGCGGCGCGGTAGAAGGTGCCGAGCATCGGCGACTTGAACACTTCGCCCTGCGGCTCGGCCGCGGCGGCCGGTGCGGCGGCAGCGTGGCCGGGGTGCGATGCATGGTGCATCGGCATCGACGGCATGGCCATGGCGGGCCCCGTCGCATAGGTGACGGTCTGGGGCTCGGTGCGGCGCACGCGCCAGCGGGTGGTGCCCTCTTCGAGTTCGACCTCAACGACGTCCTTCTGGACCATCAGCTCGATCAGTCGTTCGAGCTGGGTAAGTCGGTCGTTGCCACCCGTCTTCGGGGCGGCGGCGGGCGTTGGGGAGGACTTCGGAGTCGGTTGGGAACGCTTCTTGGCCATCGATCGAGTTTCGACCCGGCGTTCGCCGGGTGCGGGCGGGCTAGTGAACGGCCTCGGTCGGCCGGAATCCAGTCTCGGGTCGGGGGTAACCGGCGGCTCCCGGAACTGGCGCTACCGCGGACGCGCCATGTAGCCGGCGCGGGTAGCTTCCCCGGCCCGCGCGAGGAGCTTGCCGCGCAGCGCCGCCATCAGCGCGTGGCCGTCGTCTGCCTCCCACTGCAGGTGCACTTCCCTCCGTCCCTCCGGACGCCCGATCGGCACACAATGGAGCCGGAACAGGAACCCAGCGGACTTCGCCTCGCCGACCACGAACTCGTAGTCGCCGAGTGCCGTGTGCAAAACGCCGTTCTCGCCGGTGCGGAACATCCCCAGCGGCGACGCGGGACGTCCCTTGGCCACGAGATGCCGCCATTCCTCGAAGTCCGCCTTCGTCAGGGGCACGTCCCAGCGCAGGGAAACCGCGGCCCGGCCGGTCGACCTCCGCTCGTGGACGACACCGGACTGGATGTCGTCGAACTGCAACCCGGTGCGCAGTGGTGCGCCCGCGTGCGCTCCGGCCTCGACGGCCCGCGCATTCCCTTGGCACGCCGCGAGCATGCTGAGCAGCAGCGTCGCGACACTCTTCAGGCTGCGCAGACTTGGGTTCTTCCTCGGCATGTTGGTCCAGGCGCCGCGAGCGCCGCTGCGGCGCTAGTCGCACAGCAGCGTGTGGACGGCGATCCTACCTGCTCGAAGATCGCCGGCGGAGGTTCTGTCGAAGGCGGAATGCCCCCAATAGAAGGAGCCCGACACCTAGGGGAACCGTGATCCACCACGGGGTATCCAACCTCATCGAGGCCCGCTCACGCGGCCCGTCGAGCAGTCCGCTCGAGCTGATCAGTCCAGCGAACCCGAGGCACACCAAGAGTGCGGGAGCCAGCCAGTCCAGCGCCCACCGGAGAATGCCCATCGCTCGTCCGTTCACTCGGTCTTGTTGGACGGCTTCCTAATCTCGCGCGGAGATCGCCAGGCCCCTGCAGGAACCACCGAAGCCAAGAGCGCCCGAACCTGGGGCACCAGGCGACGCGGGACGATGACGCCGGCGTAGTTGCCCAGCGTCACGGCGTAGGGAATCTCGTGCTGCCAGAGCTCTACCGTAGCTGCGGCGAGTTGATGGGCGTGAAAGCACAGCACCTCCACCGGATCCGCCAACGCCAGCATCACTTCGTACGGCGTGACCTCCGTGATCATCTCGGGGCAGGTGTGCATGCCCTGGTAACCACGGCTGGCGAGCGCTCCACGCAGTTTCGTTTGCGCATCCGCCTCCAGATCCTCAGGGAAGAGCAGATACACCGCACAGGGTGCCCCGGGTGCGTCTGGCGCCGGAAGCGCAGCAATCCTGCCGAGGGTGTCGTCAACGGATACCCAAGGCAGCCGCACTGCGCGCGTGGCGTGCGTGACCGAGTGTGGCACGCACCCGGAAAGGGCAGCCAAGCCGCACACTGCGAGCAGCGTCGGCAGGGAGAGAGCGTGAAGATTCAAGCGGCAGACCTACTTGAGGATCTCGACACGCAGAGCATGCAACGGGATGAGCACATGGTTGTCGCCCGAATGGAACTCTGCGTAATCCACGCCGACAGCGACCAGCTCGTATCCGCCTCGGGCGAACTGCTGCACCACCGCGCGATCCGGGAGGATCCCGAACTGCTTGCCGAGCAGCGGCCGCAGGCGATCGCCATACTTGAGGGTGCACTTGGCTGCTGACGCATCGTTCGGCACTGCAGCGCACGAACCAAGCGAAGCGGCGATTGCGGCGACTCCAGCGATGATCGACTTGCGCATGGTGGAATCCTCGCCGGCCCAAGTGCGGATGCAACTCCCGCCAACGTCACCGCCCGCGACCACTACCGGCGCTCGCCGATCCAGAATTGTCTGCCCTCGCGAGTCGCGAACGCAACGACTCCCCAATCCTCCTGGCGCAAGGTTGGGTTGAGCTCGATACCGCGGACGCGACCGAGGATCGGGAGGAGCCATTCAGCACCGTCGGCGGAGAGGACACCCGCCTCGCCGTCGTCCTCCGTGCCAACAAACTGCTTGGCCAGGTGAAAGCGAATGTGATCGCGCATCCTCGCTCAACGTGTTGGCCCCTGCGGCGGCTATTCAGCCAGCATCGTCCTCAGGTGGTCGCCCCTCGACAAGGCGAGTGGCACTCATCGCGAACGCACTCGCGACGGCGATGACCAGGCAAGTGGCCAGGATCCGCACGAGGAGAAGCCCGGTGCGCTTCTCTGGCTCGTAACCCCAGATCAGCAGCAGACCCAGTACGACAGCGATCGCGCCCGAGGCGACGAAGGTCTGGTAGAGCATGATCTGCAGCTGCGACTTCTTGTGACTCACGGGGTGCTCTCCAGGAATGGCTGCCGTCTTTGCCGCTCAGCTGCGCGCCAATTGGGGCGTGCCCGCTGCTGCGGCTTGTATGCCCGGCCCAACCAGTCGGTCACGGGCCGAGGCGCTCCCAACTATCGCCAGGCTCGGTGGGATAGCAACCACCTGTCGACGCGCCAGTACGGGTCCACCCCGCACCCATCGTGACGGTGCAGTAGCTCGCGGCGATGGTCGTTGACGTCGCCCCGACACGCGCCGCCCGCGACTGAACCGCGACTACACGAGCTCCGCGATCTGCACCGCATTCAACGCAGCCCCCTTGCGGAGCTGATCGCCGACGAGCCAGAACGTCAGCCCGTTCGCCAACACGCGCCCTGCCCGCAGCCGTCCCACCGCCACCGCATCGCGGCCCGCCTGCGCGATCGGCATCGGGTACTGCCGCGTCAGCGGATCGTCGACGACTTCGACACCAGGCGCCGAGGCCAACAGCACGCGCGCCTCGACGACGCCGAGCGCGCGCTCCAACTCCACCGCCACCGACTCCGAGTGGCAGCGCTCCACCGGCACGCGCACGCACGTCGCATCCACGCGCAGCGACGGCAGGCCGAGGATCTTCCGCATCTCGAGCAGCAGCTTGTCCTCTTCCTTCGTGTAGCCATCCGGGCGGAACACATCGACTTGCGGAAACACGTTGAACGCGATCGGCTGCGGCAGCGCGTTCGGGATCGGCTGCCCCTTGCCCGCCAGCACCGCGGCCGTCGACTCGCGCAACTCCACCATCGCCGAGTGCCCCGCACCGGACGCCGCCTGGTAGGTCGACACCACGCACGAACGCAGCCCGGCGGCGCGATGCAGCGGCCACAGCACCAACGCCAACAGGATCGTCGAACAATTGGGATTGGCCACGATCCCGCGATGCGATGCGACCATGCCGGGGTTCACTTCGGGCACGACGAGTGGAACGTCGTCATGCAGCCGGAACGCCGAACTGTTGTCGACGACGACGGCACCCGCACCAACGGCCTTCGGGGCCCATTCCAACGCCACCGTTCCACCCGCCGAGAACAGCGCCACATCGATGCCGCGGAACGAGTCCGAACTCAGCACTTCGACCGGCACCGATTCCCCGCGGAACGGCAACCGCTGCCCCGCCGAACGCGGCGAGGCGAGCAAGCGCAACGACCGCACCGGAAACGCACGCGCTTCCAGCACCGACAGGAACTCGAGCCCGACCGCGCCGGTCGCGCCGACGATCGCCACGTGCTTGCCGCTCATGCGCCACCTGCAACGTCGGTCGCGTTCCAGGTTCCGGACTTGCCGCCGGACTTGTGCAGCAACCGGATCTGCTCGACGACCGCGGCGCGACAGCGCCCCTTCACCATGTCGTAGAGCGCCAGCGCCGCCACCGACGCCGCCGTCATCGCGTCCATCTCGACGCCGGTGCCGGCCACCGTGCTCGCCTTCGTCGTGATCCGGATGCCGTCGAGCCCTTCGGCGGCGAACTCCACTTCGAGGTGCGACAGCGACAGCGGATGGCACAACGGAATCAGCCGCGCCGTGTCCTTGCCCGCCTGGATGCCGGCGATGCGCGCCACCGCGAGCGCTTCGCCCTTCGCCAGTTTGCCGGCCAGCAGCAGCGCGCGCGTTTCGCCGTCGAGGCGAACGAGCGCCGTCGCGATCGCCAGGCGGGCGGTGGCGGTCTTGTGCGACACGTCGACCATGCGGGCCTGCCCGCTGGCATCGAGGTGCGTGAGTCCGTGGGGTGGAAGGGTCGGGTCAGTGGTCACCCGTGCGAGCGTACCCGCACACCGGGGAAGGCCTGCAACGCCGCCCCGTCGAAATCCTTTTGGGCAACTCCGGCCGGCCAACGTATAGAAGTCCTCGCTGGCATCGGACCGGTGGCGCAGGCGCAGACGCACCTTGGCGCCTTGGTTCCACCCGGGGCACTTTCCGTGCACCGGTGGACCGAGGATCGCCGATCCAAGGGTGTCGGCGGCGCGCCGTTCCCGACGCAACCGACCCCTCATCGCAACATGCCCAACGGATCCTCGGTGCCTTCGTTCGTCCGTGCTCCTGTGTTCGGATTCCTCCTGGCAGCGCTCGGCGGCAGTGGCCTTGCCGCGCAGGAACTTGCGGGCCAGGTGGCAACGTTCCTGGCGCAGGCCGAGACGGCCGGGGTGCCTCGCCTCTACGACCTCGCCGCCGAGATGGCCGACGTCGCCCCCGAACAGAACCCGGACGCCCTGCGCGACGTGCTGCTCAAGTCGGTGTCGGGCAATGCGAAGGCCCGGCTGTGCGCAGCGCTGGCGCTGCGTTCGCTGAAGAACGACTCGTCCTACAGCAAGGACCTGATCGAGCTGCTGAAGCCGGTCGCCAAGACCGAGGCCGAAGACGTGCGCAGCGCGGTGATGACCGTGTTCGCGCAAGAACGACTGTTCAACACGCGCGGCCTGCCCGACGTGCAGAAGATCGTCGAAGAAGCGGCCAAGGACGAACTGGTGCCCTCGGCGGTGCGCATCGAAGCAGCACTTGCCCTGTGGCAGGTCGGCACCAACCCACAACGCGGCACCGCGAAGGCCGTGCTCGAACAGTTCCTGCAATCGACCGACCGCGACCTGCAGCAGCGCGGCGCTTTGGCGCTGGCCGACATCAACAGCGAAGGCGGCAACGCGATGTCGATCCTGCGCGAGATCCAGGACCAGCCCACCGAGAACGGTCGCCGCGCCAAGCTGCATCTGCAGCGGCTCGAAGAGGAGCGCCAGTTCACCCAGATGCTGGCTCGCCTCGCCGAGCGCAAGCCGGGCGAAGCCGCGGCCGGCAGCAAGAACGAGTACGCGCTGTTTGACGAGATCCGCGGCCGCATTCGCCGCGTGCATCCGCGCGGCAACGATCTCACCGACAAGGAACTGCTCGAGTACGCGGCCAAGGGCATGCTCGCCGGGCTCGATCCGCACAGCACCTACTTCACCAGCGACGAGTACAAGAAGTTCTTCTTCGACCTCAATCGCGAGTACGGCGGCATCGGCGCGTTCGTCAACTTCGACCAGGACGGCGACTTCTCGATCGTGCGGCCGATCTACAGCGGGCCGGCCTACAAGGCCAACCTGCGCAGCGGCGACAAGATCCTCGAAGTCGATGGCTGGGAAACGTCGGGCCACACCAGCGACGAGATCATCGCGCGCTTGAAGGGTCGCCCGGAGACGCCGGTGACGCTGAAGGTGTTCCGCGCGGGCTTCCAGGAGCCGCAGGAGACCACCATCGTGCGCCAGCAGATCACGGTGCCGGCGGTCAATTGGGCGATGGTGCCGGGCGAAGTCGGCTACGTCGAACTGATCAGCTTCAGTCAGAACCTGAGCCAGGAGCTGAACGCGGCGCTCAATGACCTGACCAAGAAGGGCGCCAAGGCGATCGTGCTCGACGTGCGCAACAACACGGGCGGCTACCTCGGCCAGGCGAAGGACATCGTCGAGCAGTTCTTGTCGGGCAAGAAGCTCGTCGTCTACACCGAAGGCCCGGCCGAGCCGCGCCGCAACTACTTCACCAGCGAGGACCCGCGGCCGGTGTGCGATCTGCCGCTGGCGGTGCTGACCAACAACTTCTCCGCTTCGGCGAGCGAGATCACCGCCGGTGCTTTGCAGGACCACGGCCGCGCCGTGATCATCGGCGAGCGTTCGTTCGGCAAGGGCAGCGTGCAGAACCTGTTCCCGTTGGCGAGCGATCCGCCCGAGCCGTTCGAGGACGTCAGTGGCGACCAGGCCTGGCAAGAAGGCGAGCCGTTCACCGACCGCAACAAGAACGGCAAGTACGACGCCGGCGCGCACCTCAAGCTGACCATCGCCAAGTACTACCTGCCGGTCCGCAATCGCAGCCCGCACCGCGAATTCGACAAGGACGGTCGCATCATCGACCCGAACTGGGGCGTGATGCCGGACAAGGTGCTCGACCTGCTCGAGAACAAGCCCGAGGACGCGTGGAAGAACTCGGCGGTGTTCGCGCTGCTGAAGAAGGGTGTGTTCCGCGAGTACGTGAAGAAGCACATGGGCGCCCACGAAGCGTTGTTCCGCGAGCTCGCCGAAGGCGACGGCGGCAGCAGCGCGCGCTACCCGGACTTCGCCGCGTTCTACCAGGGCCTCGAAACCAAGCTGAACGAGGACGACGTGCGCCGCTGGCTCCGCTACGAAGTGCGCGACCAGATCAGCGACCTGCGCGGCGCGGTCTATCCCGGCCAGCGCGCGCTCGGCGATCCGCAGGAGGACGCGCAACTGCAGGAGGCGGTGCGCACGCTGCTCGGCAAACTCGGCAAGGACATCCGCGACATCGCCGCCTACCAAGGCGTGCTGAAGATCAAGTTCGAGGACACCACGACTGCCGGCCAGGAAGCGAAGAAGTGATCGCCGGCCTCGCCGCGTGGCGAGGCCGGGGGCTCAGAGCCCGATGTGCACGCGGCCGCCGCGAGTGGTCGCAAGGCCGAGGAAGCCCGGCAGCGGCGCGCCCGCGGCGTCTTCGACCAACCACTGGCAGAACAGCTCGGCGCCAATCAGCACCGGCTGGTTCGGAATCGGCAGCGGCTCGATGCGCGTGCCGTTGGGCGAAGTGAACGACGGCCACACCGGCAGGCCTGGCGCCGGATCGACCAGCAGGTTGCAGCTGCCGGCGATCGGGATCGACGCACTGGCCGAGCTCCACCACAACGCGACCAACGCCTGCGGCGCCGCGTCCTCGACACCGATCCGGAAGTTGCCGTTGCCGAGACTCGGCACGCCGTTGCTGCGCAGGATCGGCACGCCGGCCACACCCGCGCAACCCGCGCCATACAACGAAAACGACGCCGAGGCGCCCGGCATCACGTACCACGGGGCCGCAAGGCTGTTCGTGGTGAAGAACTGCTGCAGCAGGTTGGCGACCTTCGCGCGGCCGGCCAGGCTCGGGTGCGTGCCGTCGGGTTGCACGTCGGCGCACAGCCAGGTGAGCCCATCGCTGCGCGGCGTCGTGCCGTTGGTCCACAGGTACGGCCCAAAGCCGAGCCACGGCGAAAGCACGGGGCCGCTGGCCGGGTCGCAATTGAGGTTGGGATCGCCTGCGATCTGCTGCTGCAGCAACCACTGCACCGCGAAGCCCGACTCGAACGCATACGGCTCCGGATTCAGTCCGGTCGTCGCATAGCCGGCGTAGGTGCGGCTGCTGCAAAAGCACAACACACAATTCGGGTAGCGCTGTTTCAGGATGCGCGCGATCTGGCCGAGCAGGCCCTGCAGTTGTTGCGCGGCGCCCGGGAACCCTCCGTTGACGCCGGCGATCGCTTCCTTCAACCACACCACCTGCACCTGCGCCGGCGTTGCCCCGGCGGCAGCGAGGCGTTGGTCGACGACGGTCCAGAAGTTCGCCAGCGGATTGCTGATCGTCACGGCGTCCTGGCCGCCCTGCGCGCCATCGACGACGGTCACCGCGGGATTGCGGTTGGGGTCGGCGTTCGCCGTCGCCACCCACGTCGAGAACTCCTGCGTCGTGTTCGACATGCCGATCGACAACAGCACGATGCGCCCGCCCGGCGCCGGGTTGCCGGCCGCATCGCGCGGCTGCACCGCGGCCATGCGCGACGCGCCGCTGGCGAAGTGCGCCGCGGGGGGCACGTTCGCGCCCGCCCCGTAGAGCCCACCGACGAAGCCCTGGTAGGTGCCGGTGCCGAGATCGCTCAGGGGCACGGCGCCAATCGAAGTGTTGGCGCAGTTCTGCGCCGAAAGCACGGACAACAGCACGAACGGGACGAGACCACGCAGGGCACGCATGGGTAGGCTCCTTGGCAAAGACCGGGCGGGACGATACCAGCTGCCACGGTTGGCAGCGGGCAGTAGCCGGCTACGGCCAGGATGCCCCTGTCCCCACACCGGCCGCCGGAACCAACCTGCCGATTCCCATGCCAAGACTCCTGCTGGTCCTCGGTCTTCTGCTCACCGCCCTCGGGGCCCAGGCACCGGCGACCACCCCGCCGACCTTCAACGAACACATCGCCCCGATCGTGTTCCGCAGCTGCGCGCAGTGCCATCGCCCCGGCGAAGTGGCCCCGTTCCCGCTGCTCAGCGTGACTGACGTCCGCAAGCGCGGCCGCAACATCCTGCAGGTCATTGAAGACCGCTACATGCCGCCGTGGCACCCCGAGCCAGGCCACGGGTCGTTCCGCAACAACCCTCGCCTGACGGACGAGCAGATCCAGCTGTTCCGCGACTGGGTCAAGGCCGGCATGCCCGAAGGCGCCGCCGACAAGCTGCCGAAGCTGCCGCAGTTCGCGGAAGGCTGGCAACTTGGCGAACCGGACATGGTGGTGCGCACCAGCGGCGCTTTCGAAGTGCCGGCGAGCGGCCGCGACATCTACCGCAACTTCGCGATCCCGCTCGGCCTCGAGGAGGATCGTTGGATCACCGCGATCGAAGTGCGCCCGTCGGCGCGTTCGGTGCTGCACCACGTGTTGATCTTCCTCGACGAAGAACGGCGCGGGCAGGCGCTCGACGGCAAGGACGGCAAACCAGGCTACGGCGGCATGCGCCTGAACCGGGCGCCGATGATCGCCGGCTGGGCGGTCGGCGGCATGCCGGAGCACCTCCCCGAAGGCCTCGCGATCAAGCTGCCGAAGGGCAGCGATCTCGTGCTGCAGAGCCATCTGCACCCGTCGGGCAAGAAGGAGAAGGAGCAGACCGTGCTCGGCATCCACTTCGCGAAGCAACCGCCGACCCGCACGCTGGTGTCGATCCAGTTGCCGCCGTTCTTCGGCCTCACCGCCGGCCTCGACATTCCCGCCAACGAAGCGAACTACCACCTGCGCGACACCTTCGAGTTGCCGTGCGACGTCGATGCGGTGTCGGTCGGCGGCCACGCCCACATGCTGCTGCGCGCGCTGCGCCTGCACGCGACGCTGCCGGCCGGCGACGAGACGCCGTTGCTCAAGATCAGCGAATGGGACTTCGACTGGCAGAACCGCTACACGTTCGCGTCGCTCGTGCGATTGCCGAAAGGGGCCGTGCTGCACGCCGACCTGCACTACGACAACAGCAAGGAGAACAAGCAGAACCCCAACAAACCGCCCAAACGCGTGCGCTGGGGCCAGGAGACCACCGACGAGATGGGCAGCATCACGCTGCTCGTGGTGCCGGCCGACGAGAAGGACGTCGATCTGCTGCTGACCGCGGTCGGCAAGAAGAACATGGAGAAGCAGGTCGCGCGCGCCGAGCAGGCGGTCGAGGAACAGTTCGACACCTACGACAAGGACCGCAATGGCAAGCTCACCAAGCAGGAAGTGCCGCGGCAGATGCGCATGTTCTTCGATCGCCTCGACAAGGACGCGGACGGCTCGCTGAGCAAGGACGAAGCGAAGGCGATCGGCGACTTGATCGGTGAACTCGGCCGCGGCTTTGGTGGCCAACCCGGTGGCCCGGGCGGCGGCACCCCCGGCGGCACCCCAGGCGGCGGCGCGGGCGGTGGAACCGGCGGCGGCACTGGAACCGGCGGCGGCACTGGCCCCGGCGGCGGCAAATGAACCGCGGTCGCGCGCGGTCGGCGGGACCTGCGACGCTCCCGTTCCTGGCTACGCTGCTGTTCGCCGTCGCCTGCGCGACCCCGGCCGCGGTGGTGTTCGACGCGGATGGCCAGGCGTGCGATCCGCGCGCAACCGGCGACGACGCGGTCCACGTGGTCGTCTTCACCAGCCACGAGTGCCCGATCGCCAACGCCTACGCGCCGACGCTGGCGGGACTCGCCGCCGCCCCGGCGCCGGCACCCGTGCGTTGGTTTCTCGTGCACGTCGATCCGGACCTCAGCGTGGCCGCTGCCCGCAGCCATGCCCAGGAGTACCAGCTGCCCGGCACCCTGCTGTTCGATCGGCGCCACGAACTGGCGGCGACGCTGCAGGTCCAAAAGACCCCGGAAGCGGTCGTGCTGCGCCGTGGCCGCGTCTGCTATCGCGGCCGGATCGACGACCAGTGGCGTGCCCTCGGCGCCCGCGGCGAGGCGGGCCAGAGAGACCTTGCAGAGGCGATCGAACGCGCCTGCCAGGGGCACCCGACCCCCCAGCCGTGGCCTCCCGTGGTCGGGTGTTTGTTGCCGGAACCTGGCCCCAAAACCCCGCGCTGATTTGCGAATCGCTAGCCCCGCGGCACGCTGCGGTGCGCCGGCCAGACTTCCGGCTTTTCGCTACCGATGGGTTGCCAGAATGCGGAGGCCCCAATATCTAGTGGAGCCCTTGCAGCCGATGCCTGCCTTTCCCCCTCTCGCGGCTTGCGCCGCAGGAAGGGTTGGCATCGACGGTGGGGCCGGTGGTCAGGCCGGCACCGTTCTCTCCCAATCAACTTTCGTGTCGGTCGCGCGCCCGCGCGACCACCTCGTGCCCGGGAGCATCCCCAATCCCCCGTCGCACGCAGCGGCGTCCTACCCGATCTCCTCGCTGTCGGGCTCCTCGCCTTCCGGCCCCCCGCCCGCGCTCGTTCGCAACGGCAGCCTGTCGTCGGCTGACCGCCTGGTGGGTTTATGGCCCCCGGACCCGCTGTGTGCACGACCAGGATTGCAGATGCCTCGGGTTCGTTCGCCGGAAGTAGCCGGCGGACGGCGGCGCAGCCAAAGCCCTGCCCGTGCGAGCCAGCACACGGTTCTCGGCGAACCGTGGGGACACGATGGTCGGTGCGGCAGAGCGGTTTCCTGAGTCCCAGCCAGGTCATCGCAGCAGTTCGTCCGGTGGTGCGGCCATCGGTTGAGGAGGAAGTGTGAAGGTCAATCGTCGATTCACGGTCAAAGGCAAGTCCCCGTACGAAGGCATCCCGTTTGCCAAGCGGCACTCGGAGATCCGGAACACCAACGGTTCGCTGGTGTTCGAAGCGAAGGACATCGACGTCCCGGCCCACTGGAGCCAGGTCGCCGTCGACATCCTGGCGCAGAAGTACTTCCGCACGGCCGGCGTGCCGCAGCGCGGGCCCGACAGCAAGTTCGCCACCGACGACCAGGGCAACCCGGTGCTCGGCGGCGAGCGCGACGCGCGGCAGGTGTTCCACCGCCTCGCCGGCTGCTGGCGCCACTGGGGTGAAGAGTACGGCTACTTCGACGGCGCCGACGACGCGCAGGCGTTCGAAGACGAGCTCTGCCACATGCTGGCAGCGCAGCACGCCGCCCCCAACTCGCCGCAGTGGTTCAACACCGGCCAGCACTACGCCTACGGGATCACCGGTCCGGCGCAGGGCCACTGGTTCATCGATCCGGCCAGCGAAGCGACCAAGACGCCGAAACTGATGAAGAGCCGTTCGGCCTACGACCGGCCGCAGCCGCACGCGGGCTTCATCCAGTCGGTCAGTGCCGACCTCGTCACCGAGGGCGGCA
>SXGT01085990.1_pt1 | contig 12284 bp, 23 predicted proteins | sample 3176221 | NCBI WGS metagenome assembly SXGT01 (sample SAMN11356862, study PRJNA531348) | freshwater metagenome | isolation source: freshwater sample F1-120 | place: China: Fuxian Lake, Yuxi | collected 2017-12-25
AAAAACCGCCTTAATTGGCGGTCTTTGTCTTCGTTGCTTATGGGTCTAATGTTTTTTCTCTGGCATAAAAAATGCTTTTTTCTTCCCTTTTTCCCTCCTAACTGATTGTTTTGTAAGGTACGAAGCTATCGCGTTCGTTTTGGATTTTTCTGCGTTTGCGGTTAAGTAATGCGCAATCTCCGTAGCAGTCATCTTGTTTGTGAAGGGTGCAACCTGATCCCAATAGAACCCAGCGTCTACCATCTCTTCAAGTGGGTCGATTTTTGTAAATTGAGAGTTTCGCTTATCAAGTTCAGCAGCTTCCGAGTCGGTTAGCCACCATTTTTGCCCTTTATCGTAAAGTTGCTCCTTAACCTGCGCCCAAACTTGCTGCATATTGATTCCATGAGCGTAGTTAATGCTGTCTACAGCAATCGTCCAGAACCGCGTATTTCCCGTTTTGTCACTTAGATATAAGTCGTCATTAACCGATGCCATAAAAACCGTTCTACGCGCCATGTGCGACTCGGTGCGAGCGTACGGCAGGCGTATTGAGTCTGAGTCTTGAGTAGTAAAAGACTTTAACTCTGAGATCTCAGACTTTTTGAAAGTCGAATCAACTTCACCCAATTCCACAAGCCAGTGCCGCAAGGCAAGCAAGATGGAGTCCTTGTTTTTTAAATCAAGCGTAACGCCATCCTTAATCGCCCCAAGCGATTTCGGAGCAAGCGACGTAAACCACGCTGTCTTTCCTGCTGACTGCTTACCGACCAGCGTCAAGATTCCCTTCATTTTTATGCCGCTTGGCTCATACAATGCGGCAACCGCGCCAATCATCCACCGCAAAATCAGCACGCTGTTAAAGACATGGTCGTCTTGATCAAGCGGGATGATTGTTTTGAAAAAATCCGTTAAGCGGTTCTCGCCATCCCACTTGGAGGACTCGATCCAGTCAGCTACTGGGTTATAGCGATGCTTGTCTGACAAAGCTGTCAAGTAAGTTGCCAAATTTGCTGTAGGCAGCTTGTTGCGCACTAACGCACTAACGATCATCGCTATTGCTGACTCGTCCCGATTATCCATACTGGCAAGTTTTGAGCCGTTGTAATCAACCTCATGCGATTTTTTGATGATATTGTAACGCGCCCTAAAATTCAAGGTTTGCATCATGACGGTGAAATTCTCATACGTCCCCAAAGGTTTACCTTTATCATTGATATCATGCCAGTCGTTATCAGATACGCATGCGTTGATCGGGGTTTGCGGTTGCTCTGTTGGGGTTGGCGGCGTTATCGTGTCTTGAACTGCATACTTACCCTCAAGGATAAAAAGATCGTTAAAATCGGTTGGATTTGTGCTTGTGTCCCTGAAGACTGGATAAACGACATCGGCACCTGCGATCGAACGTGCCGAGTCAAGCCCTGTGTTTTTCTCGCCATACTGGTCGTTATCAGCGCAGATAGTGATTTTTGAACCGTGGAACATCTCGCGAACAATCGCATAAACAGGGGCAAGATTGCCTGCATCAAAGGCAACAACAACAGTATAACCCGTGCATTCGTTAATGGTTGCGCCCGTTGCAAAGCCTTCACATAAAATTACCTTGCCCGTGTTTGACCCATGAATAACGTGAAATGCCGATTTTTTTTGACCGCCCCTCATAAATAGCTTGTCTGTCGAGTAGCTGACTGGCTTGTCACTCAGGATTGCTTGGGCATTGACGATTTTGCCTTTGGCGTTAATCATCGGAATTAGCAAGCAATCTTCCTCGACGCGCCAAACGCTACCGTCATCCGTGTACCGTGGAAACGATCCAATAACGGCATCGTGTTTCTGTATCTGCTTTCTGCGCAAGTAGTTATGCGTTAAGAGTGTACTGTCTGCGTTATTTAGGATTTCATTGGCGCGTTTAGCCGCCAGACCTTGCATCATTTTGATCTCAGCATCACGCGCAACCCTAGCACGCTCAATCGCCTCTCGTTTTCGTTTGATCTGCTCTACATCAAGATCAGATTCATCGCGAGAGCAGTAGCTGTGCGCCTCACCTGTCTTCCAATTCCCAAACGCACCCCAATCAACCACCCCATCAGATTCGAGCCAAGCCCACCCATTTAATGAGCCAGAGCGGTCTCCATCTATACGAAAACGCTGGATTTTTCCAGTTTTTTCAATATGAAAATTCTTGTTATGTGGTATAATACTTGCTGAAATCATTTTGTCTATCATTTTAATCTCTCCAGAGTTGTTAAAGCCTCGGCGGCACTGCGAATCACACTTGCGATGCCGCCATTTTTTTCAATCGCAGTTAAAAAGTTTTTCTGCAAGTCACTCAGTTTACCACTCTTTGTCTTAACCTCTAAAGCTAAAAATTGCCCAATTTCTTGACCTACCATATCTTGTGTGATCAGAATTTTTCTAACACCAAAAAGATCAGAAAACCCAGACGGCGTACCGTGAAATGGCCTCGGGTTTTTTATGGTGATGTCGCCATTTTGATGACGAATGATCTTTGACCCTGTCCAAGCCTGTCCAGAGTTGGCGCGAAATAGCAAACATTTGCCTGCCAATGCGTTTCGGACCTCGTTTTGTATGTCGCGCTCAGTCATGCGTGTATTCTCCGTGCGTTAAATTTATGAATAGCCCACTGGCTTGGGTACTTGTACCCTCTTTGCTTTCCTAATTCCGTTAATTGTTCAATTGTTTTTGCGTTTTTCTCCTCCAGTTTTTTAATGGCACGTTCTTGCGCTCTCTGCTCTGGCGTTAACTCTACCAATTCACCTGCCACTTGTTCAATCTCACTGCGTCCACCGCTTGCGCTATCAAGCTGTCCGCCACACAACGGACACACGCTTGGAGCGGGTCGCCTGATCTGCCCAAAACAATGCTTGCAAGTAACCGGGGCAAGAGTCTCAGATTTTTTCTTGCCTGAATTTTTGCCAGTGAGCGACCACTCGCGTTTATCATCTGGCAATCCAAGTCGTTGCGCATTTCCAACGTGGTCGAGAATGATAGCAGGGTACGGCTTCCTGCGTAATGCCCTGCCAACCATCTGGATAAACAGGGCGACCGATTGCGTTGGGCGTAGCATGATGACGCATTCAATCGTTACATCCCTGCCTGCTTGCGCTGACAAGTCAAAGCCAGTAGTCACCAGCTCTACATTACACAGCACTTGCAAGCGACCATCCGCAAGATCAATAAACATCTTGCGACGCTCATTGTCTGGCGTTTTTGCTGATACCACGCCTGCTATAACGCCAGCACGATTAAATTGATCGGCAACGTGTTGAGCGTGCTTAACCGTTGTGCAAAAGCAGATTGTACGCTTACCCATAGCGTGTTTCTTGTAATGCGCGACCGCGTCCCCCGTGATTGTTGGGGTATCAATAACCGCTTCAGATTCGCTTGTTGAAAAATCGCCCATTGATTTTTTAACGCATGACATATCGGGCATTGTCGGCGCGTAGTAACGATAATCAGATAGATAGCCTTCTGAGATCAGCCACTGCATATCTACCGACTCAACCATATCATGGAAAATATCTCCTAAAGGTTTTCCGTCAAGTCTCGTTGGGCTTCCTGAGTTACCCAAAACATACGCGCCATGATCTAGCGACCATTTGATAACTTGCTCCCACTTTTTGGCTTTTGCCAAGTGTGCCTCGTCAATCACGATAAGATCAGGCGGCATCACAATTGCCGTGCGACGCGCAAGCGTCTGAATGCTTGCAACATGAACCATCTTTGATCTATCGTAAGCACTGCCAGCAACGATAAACCCATGATCAATACCAAACTGCTTAAAAGTCTCACTTGTTTGCTTGACTAGGTTATCACGATGCACAGTGAAGATGACGCGTTTACCTTTAGATACTGCCTGATCTGCTATATATGACGAAACAACCGTTTTGCCAAAAGCCACAGGCGCAACACCCAAAACGGATCGGCATCCGCTTGCCAGCTTGGCGCGGATTGCGTTCACAAATTCATGCTGATGTTTGTGTAGATTCACGTCTTACCCCCTGTAAGTCGTCAAAAATATCACTACTGACAATACCTGCGAATGCTTCGCGCATAGCTGGAATGTATTTGTCTGGAATCCTGTCATTTTTTACCCAATATCTGACGGTCTCTGCTCTAACGCCACATGCGCTGGCTACCCGAACAGCCCCGCCACACAATCTAATAACTGCACTTACTTTCATACGCCCTCCTTATTTGATGGACTGCTAGATTATATAGCGTTTACTGTTTTTTGTCTATTTTTATTTTTTTTTACTAAAATCGCTTTACATTCGCTCGATGCTTTGCTACAATACACCCATCGAGCAAAACAAACCGCTCAAAACTCTTTAACAACACGGACAACAGAATCTAACGGTGGCAATGCCTAAAAAGCCTCTCCCACACGATTCGACCGTCAGTGAAAGACGGAATAGAAAAAGAATACCGATGCGCTTGTTATGGGCAGGCGGTATCGTGTAGTGAGTTGGTTCTCCTGTCTATCATCATCATAGACCAGCTTGCTACACGATGCCTATCATTGGTGTCTCCTTGAAGTTTTGAAAGTTAGACCTAAGCCAGTCGGGTAAGTGCTGGCACTAAAACGCATGATGACTGTACTGTCTTGGTTTTCGAGGCGGTTACTAGCTAGACAGTCATCAGTCGTTTTTGTCCGTGTCCCTTTGCAACCTCCCGCATTCGTGCGGGTTTTTTTTAACTTAACAATGGTAATTATTATGACAACAACAACGATTAACGCTTGCGCTCAAGCCAAGCAGATAGCGATTGCAAAAGCAGTTCGCACATCAACACCTAAAAGACTGCCTAAACCCGCGTTAAAGTCAGTTAAAACGGCTAATCAGCATGATGAGCGTACTACCGATATCATCGGTGAAGCAATGGCAGGGCTTGCAATGGCAGGCGTGATGATCACAGCATTAGTAGGATTTGCATCATGAGCATCTGTAGTTTTGAAATGACTGTAGTCACCGTTGAAGGTGACGAAGTCGATGTGACTGTACACATCGAATCATCTTTTTATTCAGCTGAAACTTTTGACTCGCCTGGAGAGTCGAGCATTGATTTTTGGATTGAAGGCGAAAACGGTGAAGAAGTGAGCGTATCTCAAAAAGTGTACTCTCAGATCGAATCTGAAGCGTGGGAAGCATTGGCAGAGTATGCAGAATCTGCACGCGCAGATTATGAAATTGATCGCCACGAATCGCGGAGATATGAATCATGTTATTAAAAATGACAGATGCCGAGTATTCATCAGCGCAAGGCGTTCGCAAGAGTCAGCTTGATAAAATTGCAATTAGCCCAGCAGTTGCAAAAGCAAACAAGACGTTTGATTCTGAGGCGTTAATCATGGGTAGCCTAGTGCATTGTTTGGTTCTTGAGCCGCACCGATTTGAGCATGAGTATTTCATCATGCCTAAGGTTGATCTGAGAACAAAAGCAGGTAAAGAAGCGCAAGAGGAGTATATATCACTTGCGCAGGGTAAGCTCGTTATTCAGTCATCAGACTTTGAGCAAGCAGTAGAGATGCGTGACAGCGTGATGAATGTTATCGGTGACTTGGTAGAGCATCCCGATGCAATAATAGAACACGCGATCTTCTGGGAAGATCAAGAAACAGGCGTTAAATGCAAATGCAAGCCGGATATTTACATCCCATCGATGGGTGTTGCAATCGACCTTAAAACGACCGCAGGTTATGCAACAGCGGATGATTTCGGCAAGAGCGTTAAAGCGTTTCGTTATCACGTTCAACAGGCGTTTTACTGGCAAGGGTTACGCGCAAATAGCCTTGATATTGATACCTTCTTATTCGTGCCAGTGAGCAAGCGAGCTGGCGCAGATTGTCGAGCGTTTACGCTAGATCAAAGCGTGGTCGATCTTGGTGAGAGGCTAACGAGAAAAGACATTAACCTTTGGGCATTGTGCGAACAGTCAGATATATGGGAACGCAAACCAACAGCAATCGAAACAATTAAATTCAAACCTTGGGATATGACAGATGACAACGAATAAATTAACGGCAGGCACAGCAACAAAGCCAGTCGCTACACAAAGACCAGCCGATCCAATCGGCTCACTCATGGAAAAACTAAAGCCACAGATGGCAATTGCCCTACCGTCCACAATGAACCCAGACCGTGTTGCGCGTGTTGCCTTAACCGAGTTGCGCACCAATGCCAAACTGGCAGAAGCAGCACAATCAAACCCTGCATCATTCATGGGTGCAATGCTAAAAGCCAGCGCGTTAGGGCTAGAGGTAGGCAACGGGTTAGGTCATGCCTATCTGCTACCATTTGAAAAGCGTGCAAAGCAGGAAGGGCAATGGGTGACGACATCCATCGAAACTCAGCTGATCATCGGCTATCGCGGCATGATTGATCTTGCTAGACGCTCAGGTCAGATTGAGAACCTGTACGCGGTTGAAGTTTACAGCGGTGAAGCGTTCAATGTCAGCATGGGTCTTAATCAGAATATCATCCATGATCGAGATTTCTCAGGCAAAGTGCAGATGACTCCAGACAAGGTGATAGCAGTCTATGCAGTAGCAAAATTAAAGGGCGGCGAAATGCAGTTCGATGTCATGACACGCGCTCAGGTAGAAGCGATCAGGGCAAGATCAAAGGCGAAAGACTCCGGACCGTGGGTTACGGACTGGGTAGAAATGGCAAAGAAAACGGTATTACGCAGACTTTTCAAAATGTTGCCAGTATCTATCGAAGTTAAAACAGGCGCAGATTCTCGCGCAATTTCACTAGAAACGCTTGCAAGCGAAGACGGTGGATTGGTGATTGATCATGCGGGCGGTATCGGCATTGAAGCCTATCAACAGCCAGAACCTGAGCAAGTCTTTCCCGACATCGACCGCGAACCCGATTATGGCGTACCCGTTGACCCTGAGACAGGCGAATTTATCTTGTCAACAAACTGAAAAGGAATCGAAACAATGGAAGAGAAAAAAACCGTCACCCTTAGCAGTGTCGGGTTAATCATCGGCTTTCCCGTGTCTAGCCAATACCTTAGAACGCTAGGCATTGAACCAGATGGCAAGTTCAAAAACTCTCTACTTTACTCAGCGGACAAGATTCCGCTGGTCGCTCAAAGAATCATCGACAAAATGCAGAAAGTAATCGATAACCCGATTGAGATTTGATTGTGCATCATACCCCAGCCGCAGGTGGGCAACAGCGGCAGATCGTGTGTGAGGACTCCAATCTCGAAAGAGTAAATCATCTCGTCACAGCGCGGTCGGACAGCTGGAAAGACAGCAATAACCCCTCATGCGAGGGGTTTTTTTATACCAAAATCTCAAGGAGATACCAATGTCATCACGAATCACAAAAACAGATCTCGTAAACAAAGTGAGCAATCACACGGGCGAATCAAAGCAAGCAACGTCTCGTATCATCAATTCGTTGATCAGCGTTATACAAAGCGAACTCAAGCAAGGCAACGATGTTGCTATCACGGGGTTTTTAACGCTTAAAACGGTTGAAAAACCTGAACGCACGGCTCGCAATCCAAAAGCCAATGCGTCAATAACAATTCCAAAACGCAAAGTCGTTAAAGTGTCAATCGGCTCTGAACTGCGAGACGTTGTCAATTTGTAAAATTAAAATAGCCCGCATTCGTGCGGGTTTTTGTTTTTATGAGAGAATGAAAAATGCAAAAACAAGTATTAACAGACGATGAAATTATTTCGTTGTCAAAATCATTTTATTTGAGCCTAACGTCTCAACATTTTAATGCTGATCTCGTTGCGCGTGATGTCATCGTTTACATGAGAGGGTATAGAAATCGCACGCTTTTTAAGACTAGCATGGAAACAGTTTCAAGAATCGTTAGAAACATCTATATTTTAAGAGAAACAGTTGAATCGCCAAAGCGCGGAAGCGTCGTTAGAAAAGTCGCCCCACCAAAGCCTTTGCCAGATTATGACTTTTCGCCAATTAACAGTTTTATGACTGTATCAGCAAAATCAAAACCGCTATATGGATACTAAAAATGCCAAAACCGCTAATGGATTATATTAAACTGCTCGAAAAAGAAAACGATTTTTTGAGAGAGAAACTTTTGTCAGCTGAAAAAAGTGCAAATTTTAACGCTTTTTTTGTTTCATCAAACCCTATTAAAAAATTCGTCTGCTTTACTGAAGCCTCGCAGTATGCAGTTAAGCAGACAAAAGAAGAACCTATTTTTGTTTATGGCGCAAAGAAAATAGGGCAAACGGTCATCAAAAAAGTATCTCACCTTGAACTAAATGAGGAGAAATTGCAATGACATATAAATCGTCATGCGATATTTATGTCGCACGCATTAAAAAACTTGAAACCGAGATAGAAAGCAGTAAATTCACTTGCTATTTTTCGGTAACGATTGCAATTTTGCTAGGTGTGTTTTTGGGGGTTAATTTATGAGCCATCCAATGGTAAGCAAACTCACAAAAGAGCGCGATAAAGCGGTCAAGCAACGCGACCTCATGCAGATTAAACTTATTGAGCAAAGCGACGAGATCGAACTGCGTGTCGAGAAAAACATCGAATGGCTTGGAGGTGGTAGAGACAAAAGGAGGTCGGCATGACGGTAACTTTTGTCTGGAGCATTTTAAGCCTTTGGCTAGTTGTCTCAGATCAAGTTATTTTGACGGGAGAATTTCCGACGCAAGCAAAATGTCTTGACGCGATGAAGCATAAAACAACATCTAGGGAATTACCCCCAGACGTTTATCAGTGTGTCAGACTTGAAAAAAGCGTATTACATTTGTACGCGCAAGAAGACAAAATCAATCAAGCGATTTTGGAGAAAATAAGAAAGGAAAGAATGGAGGTGAAAAAATGATCACAGACGAACAAGTAAAAGAAGCTGTCAACGCTTGGGCAAATGCTAGGGCGTTAAACAGATTCAGCACAAACCCTGAGTTTAGTTTCGACGCGGAAGCAATGCGTAAAGCACTTGAAGCGTATGAGCAAAGCAAGTGGGTAAAGATTGATGTAGATGATGAATCGACTTACCCTCAGAAAACAGGATTTTACGTTGCATTTGACGGACGCTATGAATCTTACAAGTACTGGGATAGAGCAATAGGCGGAGATAAACGTAGCATAAATCAGTCGTGGTTTGTTTCAGAATCAGTTAATTCAAAAAAGGTAACCCACTGGCAACCACTGCCCATATTTAAGGAGTGACAGTATGCAACAATCTATTTTTGAGCGTGTAACACAATGGTTTGGTTTACTTATTTGTAAGGTGTTTAACAAGTCTTCTTGGGAGTATGGCGGTTGCATTCATCGTGATTGCTATTTTGGTAGAATTTTATCTACACCTATTAAAAAGACCACGGAATAGGAGTTTAACAATGGAAACACTTGAGAAATACAGCGCCCCTGAGAACGCAGAAATGCGCATGATGCCAACGGCTGAAATGCGTAATGCTTTTACAGCCTTTGTTGAAAAGTTTAAGGGCGAATCGGTAGGAAGTCGCGACACTTTCTATCACGGTTGGGTAGCGGCAACGTCAGCGGCAAAAGTTGCCACGATCGACGATGTAGTGACCATTGTCAATGCGGTGCGATACGACCAGTCTGTTTGATTTTTATTTGTTAAAATTATTGTTATGGCAAGAGTGATAAAGCGCAACACAATCACTTCTTCGCCATAATCTCAGTCTTTTGCTGGCTACCGAACGATGTACCAAACCAATATCCGATCACCATCATGGCGACGTTCTCAAGAAACCCAACCGCTTTACCGACGACCATCTCATCTAGCCCTTCTGGCAAACCAAAAACCAAAATATACACATCAGTCCCAAGAGCCGCCGATAATATCCCGACACTCATCCAGAATACGTGTTTCATCGTACCGCCATCAACCGACGCTTGACGCGCAGACTTACGGTCCTCAATGGTTAATTCAGCGTAACGAAACCCACGCTCGCGTTCTTGCTCTTGCAGTATGAGTTCAAGTTCTTTCAGTTTTGTTAATTGCTCTGCCGTCAGCTCATTACCTGTCAATGCCTGCTTGATCTTCTCTTGCGTCTCGCCTTGCATTCCAATCGCTTCGCCAATCAAACTAACAACAGATCCTGCCAGAGGGCTTCCAATCGCACTCAATACCGTCGGAGCTATCTTTGCTAACCAGTCCATCACTTACCCCTCATAATCCAGTCTAACAACGCCCATAGTGATAAAAACGCGACCAGCGTTAAAAATGCAATCGTTACGCTCAACATCTTAAAACTCCCATTTCACTTTCGCTTGCGGCACAAACTCATCCAAACCGCGTACGCCGTTCTTATTTACCGAATACTGCAATTCTGTACCAATCGATACCGAACGTAGCTTATACATGACTGAAGGTTGCATAATGAGCATCTCTTTCGATTGCACATACTCTACCCATCCCTCTGTATATACGCCAATATAGCTAGGCGAACGCCAAAAGCCAAAAGCGTGAAAGCTATCCCCATAATAATTAGATGCCATGCTTCCAAGATCAATCCCCCACATATAGCTTGGTTTTAACACAGAGAACCCTGCGCCAATCACAGTGCTGGACACGCGGTTAGCATTCTGCAATTGCCCCGCTAAGTGCAAGCCTGTACCTAAATGCCCAACGATACGCGTACTGATCGCGCTACCATCACCCACCACGTCGGCAACATCGGCGCGACCGTACAACATACCGTATTTGCCTGCCTCTGTAACGTCCAACCTGAGTGTGTGACGATCTTGAGTGCCTGTCTTGTAGTCGTCACCATATACTGCGCTTACTGACCCTGTCGCGGCTTCAGTGTCTTGACACATCATTCCAACGGCAAAATAGACAAGCAATCCTGCGTGTAAAACTAATAAGATCATATCATTGTCCTTCCAAGCAAGTTACAAGCACCTTCTGGGTAGGGGCTTGCTTGGTGATTGTTTTAATTGGATTAACGCGGTAAGTCAACACTGGGACGTACTCGTAAGCACCGTCACGATATGAGTACGGGATCTCTTTTTTATAGCGCACGACCATGTCGCCTGAGCCGCCAGAGTATGGAGGTATTGCAGGTAATCCGTATTGGATGCCAGTGGCTAGATCGATGATGTACTGAGACACGTGTACTTCGAGGTATTTTGTCGTAACAACACGACGCTCAAACTCAAATTCACGCTGACGGCTATCACAATGCGCCCACTCTTCGTTATTGCCCGTAGCGGTAATTTCTAACGGGTCTGGCTCAAAGTTCCAGTAAAGCAGTAGCGCAATTGAAAAAATAAACATCCACAAGCTCAGTACGCCGATTGCACGAATGATCACAGCAATGGCGTTAATTCGGCTTCCTGCCGTCTCAATATGGTCGCTCATGACACTGCTCCAGCCATTCCGATGATCTTGGGTAATTGCCCGCTGATCAAAAAGTAAAGCACACCACCGCCACCGACGACAATCCATGAAGCACGCTTGATTGACTCTGCGAGCGCATCAACCTTGTCAGCTAGCTTCTCAATGGCTTTGGTTGCTTCATCGTGCTTTTCTTCAAGACGGCTCACTCGCGCCTCAAGTTTAATCAAACCGAAGCCTGATTTTGGATTGTCGATTTCATCAGCCATGACGTTAAATTCCGTAGTCTTGTTTAATTTTTTCGCTGATAACGCCGAGCATAATTAACTCAGTGATCGTATCAACGCGCTGTTTTTGCACTTGCTCTGCCCACTTGCTTTGCGTCAAGTTTTTGCTTGCCTGAACGTATTTCCCGACAGATAAATAACTGAGCGTGTTTACGAACTTTTTGAGCGACCCAACCCCCATGTTAAACGCAAGATCAAGCATAGCCGCTTTGCGTACATCGTCAAGATTATCCACCCAAGGGAATGCGTTAACAAGCGAATCCCAGTGCTGTAGCATTGAGCTGTCCAGTAAGCGCATTGCCTCGTCTTTAGTGATAGATAGTTTTCCCCCAGATATGGTCGGCTTAATGCTTGAGGGTAAGCGGTTAGCGTCGAGATTAAACCCTACACCAATAGTACGATGCCCAGCCGTGCATTTGTACTCAGTCAACTTTAATCCTTCATGGACAAGTAGCAGTTTGCGTGCAATGTCAAAATGGTTCATATCAATACCTAATCAGTTAAAAAAATAGCAACAACACAAACCGCAATAGCTGGAATAAATAGATCATTAAAAAAGCTATCAGCATTCCATGCTTCTTTTGAAAACCCCATGCTCCAAGGTGATTGACTGCGGTTTAATTTGTGCAAAGCCATGTATCGCATCTCGGCTTGGTTATGCTCACGACCTGC
>SXGT01130126.1_pt1 | contig 12283 bp, 18 predicted proteins | sample 3176221 | NCBI WGS metagenome assembly SXGT01 (sample SAMN11356862, study PRJNA531348) | freshwater metagenome | isolation source: freshwater sample F1-120 | place: China: Fuxian Lake, Yuxi | collected 2017-12-25
TAGGGCTTGCCGAAGCCCAGGGTAATCCGCACGTGGTCGACGTCGGGCCAGACCTCCTGCTCGTCGACCATGCACGGCGTCAGGATCGTCATCGGGAACACCGACAGGGTGTCGTCGACGAACTGGCACATCAGCAGGTTGGCGAATTCCGGCGCCGAATACTCGTCGCGCAGATCCTCCAGGTCGAACAGGTCGTTGCCGCCGCGCTCGGCGTCCTCGATCGTGACGGTCTGGCGCCAGATCCGGTCGGGCAGCAACAGGCCGTCCTTGGTCGCCTTCCAGCTGGTGTCGAAGTCGATGCGGCGATCCTTCGCCCGCTTCTTGTTCCACTCCTGACCGGTCCAGAACTGATAAGCCTCGTGCGTGACCGAGCTTGGCGCCGAGAAGAACGTCTTACGGTACCGCTTCTGCATCGCCATGCCCGAGGCGACCTTCTTCAGCACCTGGAAGCCGAAGACCCAGAAATATTCGTCGAAGTAGAAATCGCCGTGATAGCCCTGCGCCGTCCGGGCATTGGTGCCCAGGTAATAGAGGGTCGGCTGCTCCAGCGGCCGCCCGTCATCATCCTCGCCCCGATCGATCAGGATCGGATCGCCGCTCAGCTCGACCCCGATCGTCTCCATGACAAACGCCCGGACATAGCCGCGGGCGATATGGGCCTGGCTTTTCGAGGCCGACAGCCAGATCTGGTTCTTGCCGGTCTCGAGCGCGACGATCAGCTTCTCGAGCGCGAAATAGTATGACGCCCCGATCTGCCGGCTCTTCAGGATGTTGCGGCTGCGCAGCTCCCGCTTCGACCACCAGCCCGCCTGATAGTCGAACAGGATCTCCAGGAACCGCGCCTTCAGGATCGCGGCCTGGTCGGGCGTGATCCGATTCCGGGACGGCTTCTTCTTCGGCCCGGCGTTGCGGTTGCCGACCTTGGGGTTCAGGTCCGCTTCATTGCCGCCCGCTTCGTATTTGCGGATCCGGGCGAACCGCTCGGCCTGGCGGCCCAGCAGGTCCAGCTCCTTGAAGTCCAGTCCCGACTTCCGGTCTTTCATTGCGATCGCGATGTAGCGGGCCTCGGTCACCCCCTCCATGCGCTCAAGCGGGGTGGCCTTGTCCCACGCCTCGCGCGCCTTCCAGCTGGCGATCGTGCCCTCGGGAAGACCCAGCAGATCGGCGATGTCACACAGCCGCCAGCAGGCCCAATAGAGGAACTTGGCCGCGCGCCGCGCATCCAGCATGGCCGCGACCGGAAACCCGAATCCGCTGTTCGCAGCCAGCATCGCCCCGAGGTCGTCGGGACCGCCGTCGCCGCGCTCAAGCAGCGGAGCGGTAGCGCGCTTCGCTGAGGTGCCTTCCGCTTTGGTGGGCCGCTGTTTCATCGGGGCAGACGCTAACCTCGCGCGCGCGACGGCCCTTCGCCCCCCTGTTGTCAGCACCGCACGGCACAACAGCCTTGGCTTGAGATTGCGCCCCCCGACGCGGTGATCTGCGCCTCGATCAGTCCGCGCCGCATCCGGCGCTTCGAACGCCCATCACCCGAGGCCCCGATGTCCGATACGACCGCCACCCCGAAGTCCAAATGGTTCCGCGTTGCCGTCGAGGGGGCCACCGCTTCGGACGGCCGCACCATCGAGCGCAACTGGCTGCTCGAGATGGCCGCCAGCTATAACCCGGCGACCTTCGGCGCCCGGGTCAACATGGAACACATCAAGGGCTATTCGGCCGAGGGCCCCTTCATCGCCTATGGCGACGTCCTCGCGGTCCGGACCGAAGAGGTCGAGATCGAGCTGGCCGGCAAGACGGAAAAGCGCCTCGCCCTCTATGCCCAGATTGATCCGACCGATCAGCTGATCAAGTTCAACAAGGCCCGCCAGAAGATCTACACCTCGATCGAGATCGAGCCCAACTTCGCCGGCACCGGCAAATGCTACCTGATGGGCCTGGCCGTCACCGACAACCCGGCCAGCCTGGGCACCGAGGCCCTGAAGTTCACGGCCAAGACCGACAACGAATTCGCCAAACAGCTGAAGGCCGCCCTCGATGCGCGCAAGCAGCACGCCACCAGCCTGTTCTCGGCGCTGATCGAAACCACCATCGAGTTCGAGGCCGCGCCGACCGCCGACGCCGAGTCCGCCTTCGACAAGGTGCTGGCCAGGTTCACGGCCCTGATCGACGGCAAAAAGCCCGAACCAGAACCCAAGCCGCAGAATCTTGCCCAGGGCGCTGACGGCAACGCCGCCCTGATCCAGGGCTTCACCGCCCTGGTCGGCGACATGGCCGCGGCCATGAAGGCCGATCGCGAGGCGATGGCGACCCAGCACCGCGCCGACATGACCCGTCTGCAGAGCGAGTTCGCCGGCCTCACGGCCCAGATCGAGAACACTCCGTCGCCGGGCTATTCGCAGCGCCCCGCCGCCACGGGCAGTGAAACCGGCAGCCAGCTCGCCGACTGCTGAACCCGCCCGTCCGTCACTTAACGCCCTCCGGCACCGCCCCCCTGATCATCGCCCGACTGGAAACCCGACATGCGCAACGCCCTCAGCAACGCCGCCCGCCTGCAGTTCAATCAATATCTCGCTCAGCAGGCCACCCTGAATGGCGTTGACCCCGACGTCGTGAGCCGGGGGCAGAGCTTCACCGTCACGCCCTCGGTCCAACAGACCCTGATCGAACGCCAGCGGGAATCGTCCGAGTTCCTCAGCCGCATCAACATCGTCCCGGTGTCCGAACAGCAGGCCGAGAAGCTGGGCCTGGGCATCGGCTCGACCCTGGCCAGCCGCACGGACACCGATGCGGCCGATCGCGCCACCCAGGACCCGACCACGCTCGACAACGATCTGTACACCTGCAAGCAGACGAACTCGGACACCCACGTCAAATATTCGAAGATCGACCTCTGGGCCAAGTTCAAGGATTTCCAGCTGCGCATGCGCAACCAGGTCATCCAGCAACAGGCCCGCGATCGCATCATGATCGGCTTTAACGGCACCTCGGCCGCGACCGTCACCAACCGCGTGGCCAACCCGCTGCTGCAGGACGTCAACATCGGCTGGCTGGAACAGATCCGCGCCAACAAGCCGACCCACGTCTTCGCCGAGGGTGCCAAGGAAGAGGATCTGATCATCATCGATCCGACCGCCGGCGTCGGCGACTATCGCAACCTCGACGCCCTGGTGTTCGACGCTGTCCACTCCTTCCTGCCCGCCTGGGCCCAGGGTGACACCGGCCTGGTCGCCATCGTTGGCGGCGGCCTGCTCCACGACAAGTACTTCCCCTTCGTCGATCGCGAGGAGAAGCCGACCGAGAAGCTGGCCCTCGATGTCATCCTGTCCAAGCGCGAGCTCGGCGGCCATGGCGCGGTCAAGGTGCCCTTCGTGCCGGACAACTCCATCCTGATCACGCGCTTCGACAACCTGTCGATCTATGAGCAGGAAAACACCCGTCGCCGGACCATCGTGGACAACGCCAAGCGCGACCGGATCGAGACCTATGAGTCGGTCAATGAGGCCTATGTCGTCGAGGACTACGACTACGCCCTGCTGATCGAGAACATCCAGTTCGGTGTGACGCCGGACCCGGCGCCCTAAGCCGTCGCGCCCGTCCTAGTCCCCCTGATCCAGGAGCCTGATCCGTGAAGTCCATCGCCACACTTGCCCGAGAGAAGGCCGAAGCCCGGATAGCGGCCGAGGCCGAGGCTGCCAGTCAGGCCGCCGAGAAGGCGCGCGGGCGCAAGAAGGCCCGGCCCGCTCCGGCTGTGCTGGCCGACATGGAACCGCCTGCGCCCCGTGCGGGGCGGCGTCAGCCTTCCCCTGCGGCCCGACGCAAGCACTTCCTGATCGCGGCCAGCGCCGGTCGCGTCCTCGCGGCCAGTGGCGTGGATCTTCAGGCCATGGGCGACAATGACAACGGGGCCAACCAGCGCGAGCGGGAAAGCGCGGCCGCCAAGGTCATGCTGCAGCTGCAGGAAGATCAGCGCCGCCTCAAGGACATCCAGTCCATCGAGAAGAAGATCGCGCTCAAGGCCGAACTTCTGCCCACCTATGGCGGTTGGATCGACGGCGTGATCAAGGCGGGCAAGGTCGCGCCGGGCCCGCTGGACCAGGTCTTCACCACCCTGATGGCCTGGCGCATCGATGTCGGCGACTTCGAAGGGGCCATGCCCATGATCGAGCATGCGCTTCTGCTCGGTCTCACCATGCCGGATCGCTTCAAGCGCGCGACCCCGTCCTTTGTGGTCGAGCAGGTCGCCGACGCCGCCATCCGCGCCTATGAGGCGGGCGAGGACGCAGCCCGGAACTTCCCCGCCGCGATCCTGCCCGAGCTCGAGGATCTGATCGAGCTGGTCGATGCCGACATCCATGACGAGATCACGGCCAAGCTCCACCGGGCGCTCGGCCTGGCGGTTCTGGCCGGCGCCAGGGATGACGATGCCGAGGATCTGACCGCGCGTCAGGCCCAGGCGCTGCGCTGCTACCTGCGCGCGCTCGAGCTCAACGAGCGCGTCGGCGTCAAGAAGGACATCGAGAAGCTGCAGCGCGCCCTGAAAAAGGCCGGCGCCGAAACCGATACACCGCCTCCGGCCGCCGAAACGTCCGCACAGGACGGCCAAGGCGGCTGACACCTTCGCCCCCCGGCGCTCGGCGGCGGGACCGGCAGACGACGGCGTCCCCAATCCGCCGATCGTCGCGCCGGTCCCCCACCGCCGTAGACCGGTCCATCTTTCCGCCTCTGGGACGCCATGTCCGGAATCGTCTTCAATCCTCCAAACACTGACGGCACGCCCCCGGTCGAGCCCCCGGAGGCGGATACGGTCGTGTTCGACGGCTGGTGGCCGAATATGAACATCACCGCCGTGCGCGAGGCCATCCGGATCGACACCAATGTCACTGCCGGTCGCCTGCGGGATGCGGTGTCTCAGGCCATGCTGGACATCGCGACCGCTCTTGCGGACTGGCGCGCGGAACAGGTCGAGCTGGGCCACGCCGGTCTGCAGGACGTACCGGCGCGCATGCAGGTCGACGGCGTCAGTGACTATGTGCTGCGCTTCAATCGCGCGGTCTATTCCGTCGTCGGCGCGGATCTGGCCGAGCGTCAGATCGGCTCGCGCCTGACCTCGGCCGGCGCCGATCGCGCCGAAGAGCTGTCGGCCGACATCTGCATCCACACGCGCAACGTCACCTGGGCTGTCCGGGACTTCCTCGGCCGCACCCGCGTCATCGCCGAGGCGCTCTGATGGCCCGGCTCACATCCGCAATTCGCGTCGAGGCCGAAGCTGGTGAGACCGTGGATGCCCTGGTCTATCGCACCCTCGGCAAGGGATCGCCTGCGGTCGAACAGGTCATGACGGCCAACCCCAACCTCGCGGATCAAGGGCCTTTCCTCCTGGCCGGGCAGCGCGTGGTCATTCCCGCGGCCGCCACCACGCCGGCGACCCCGCCCACAATCAACCTGTGGGACTGACATGACCGCTCACCACACCCTTCCGATCAACCCGCCGATCAACTGGTCGAAGGTCGCCTTCCTCTGGGCTGCCTCGATCACGGTCGCGGGCTGGGTCTTCTTCGGTGCCCAGGGCGAGCAGCGCCTCAAGACGCTCGAGGACCGGACTCAGCCCTTGGCCAATGGGGATCTGGTCGCCGTGCAGCGCGACGTGGCGTGGATCCGCGACCGCCTCGAGAGGGACGCATCATGATCCGCCTCAAGCCCGGTCAGCTGTTCGGCCTGCTGAAGGCCCTGCCCATGATCCGCTTCGCCCTGATGCTCGGCGGCGGAATGGTGGCCACGGCGCTGGCCGCGCATGTCCAGTGGTGGCTCCAGCACGGGCGCTTCCCCGACGGTGAGGCCGTCTGGCTCGCCCGCATTCAGGGTGCCACCTGGATGGGTCTGGCCAGCACCTTCATCGTCGCCTTGGTCATGGTCACCCTGGCCTTCGGCCGCGCCGGCCGTCTCGGCGTCAAGGCAGGCGGCATCGAACTCGACGTCGACTTCGACAAACCCGAGGAGCCCTGACATGGCGTTTCGATTTTCAGCCCGCTCCCGCTCACGCATGCAGGGCGTCCACCCCGACCTGATCCGTGTCGCGGAAAGGGCCATCGTCTTGACCGAAGTCGATTTCATGATCACGGAGGGACTGCGGACACCCGCGCGGCAGGCCGAGCTGGTGAAGGCTGGCGCAAGCCGCACCCTGAACTCTCGCCATCTGACCGGCCACGCCATCGATGTCGCGGCCATGATCGGAAGCGAGGTCCGTTGGGACTGGCCGCTCTATCCGCGCATCGCGAAGGCCTTCAAACAGGCGTCGAAGGAGCTCGCTATCCCGATCATCTGGGGCGGCGACTGGCCGCGCCTTCGGGACGGCCCGCATTTCGAGCTGGACCGAAAGGTCTATCCCTGATGCACGCCAAGGACATCGCCCGCTTCACGCCGGCGCACTGGATCCTGATCGCGGTCGCCGTGATCGCTTTTGCCGTTGTCAGCGTCCAGATCCTCGGCGGCCTCGGCTTCCGCTGGGATCCGTTCAACGCGACGGAGCGACGTGCCGAGGTGGCCGAAGGCAAGGCGGCGGTCGCAACCGTGGACAGCGCTGCCCGCTCCGCCGAGGCCTCTGGCGCCCGGTCCACCACGCGCCTGGTCGAACGCGGCGCCACCGATCGCGCGGCCGCCGACGCGATCGCGCGTGACTTTGCCCTTCAACGAGAGGCCCAGGCCCATGACTCGATTCCTCTTCCTGACGGTGGCGCTGGTCTGCGCGATAGCTGGCAGCGGTTGTGCGATCTTCGACCCGCCGTCTGTGCCGGTCACAGTGACGCCGCCCCGCCGCGAGATGCCGGAAAGCGCCAAGCGCCCGTGCCGCCTGCTCGAGCTGCCCAGCACGATCTCGGCTGACACGCTCGAGCAGCTGCTGGTCGATCAGGCTGTCGCCCTGGTCCATTGCGACATCGCCCGCCAGACCGCCGTCGACGTCCATGCCGGCGAACATGCGGACGAGGATGAGTGGCTGCGCTCGCTCGGGGTCGAGCCGTGAAGAAGCCGCACGCCCTCCGCGCCGCCCTGGTCGAAGCGCTAGATGCGCGCCACGGTCTGCGCACCGACCCCTACCGCCTGCAGATGGCGGCGACCAAGCTGGGTCTGTTCGCCTCGGCCCGGCCGGGCCAAGCGTTCGAGTACCGCTACACGCTCGAGATCGCCATGCTGGACTTCGCCGGCGACCCGGCCGAGATCGCGGTACCGCTCCTGCTCTGGATCCAGCGCTGGCAGCATGATCTGATCTCCAGCCCCGAGGCGACCGCCCGCGGCATGGATCTGACGTTCGAGCTGCTCGACGAGGACAAATACGACATCCACATCGACCTCAAACTGACCGAGGCCTACCGGTTCGAACCGCGCCCGGGCGGCGGCCATGACCTCGTCTATCTCGAGCCGCCCGAACCCCTCGCCCTGGAAGACGGCCCGCCGCTCCACATCGTCTACCTGGACGACGCGGTGATCGCCCGTTGCGAACAGCACCCCGAGGTCACCTGATGGCCGAGGACCTGGCCCAGCTGCACGAGATCGCCGCCGCCTGCCTGGCCGCGCTCGAGGCGCCGGCGCGCACCCGCCTGCTTCGGCGGATGTCCGGCGACATTCGTCGCGTTCAGCAGCGCCGCATGGCGGCCCAACGCGCGCCCGATGGATCCAGCTGGCCCGAACGCAAGCCGCGGCGTACCGCCAAGCCCGCCACCCGGCCCGTCCGATTCCTGTATCCGTCGGGCGGGTCCGGCCCGCCGCGCCTCGTCGATATGCGTAGCTGGCGTCAGCAAGGCCAGATGATGGTCGGCTTCGACCGTGAGGCCGATGGCCTGCGCACCTTCAAGAAGTCCCGCGTGATCCGCTGGCTCCCGCCCGAAGGGCAGGCCGAAACCTCCATAGAGGCCTCTGGCGCTCGCGGCGTAAGGGGCAAGGTGCGCCAAACGTCAGAGCCCATGTTCCGGGGCCTGCGCTCCAGTCGCTGGCTCAAGGCTGGCGCGGACACTGAGTCCGCCTGGGTCGAATTCACCTCGCGCGCGTCCCGCTTCGCCCGGGTCCACCACTATGGCGAACGCGATCAGGTCGCCCCGGACGGCCCCGAAATCGACTATCCGCAGCGCAAGCTGATCGGTTTCGCGCCGTCCGACGAGGCCCTGCTGCTCAACGCCTTCATCGATCATGCCGGCGATGCCCTCGGCTGGGGCCGCAGGGCAGGGCGGTAGGTGCGAGCTGAGGCAGGCCCTCATCATTAGCGCGGCTATGGTTGCCGACCACCTCTGCTCCGCACACGATCAAGCGCTAGACGGAAGTGATTGTCGCTCTGCATCAGCCGATATTGCAATGCGTCGTCGTCAAGGTGCGGACTTATGTGCCTCTTGAACACGCGAAACCAATGTTGGACACGACCAAACTCGTCGATCACGTCCTGCAGGTCCTTGCGAGAGTAGACGAGCACCTTTTTAGGGTCGGGCCCGTCCGGTTGTCCTCGCGACACCGAATGCCGGATGCCACTCTCCAGTAAGGCGTAGTTCCTCACGGCGAAGGCAAAGTTGTCCGGCGGGTTGATGAGAATTATCCCGTCTTCGATCTCTTCAGAGTAGGCCCACAGCCAATGAGCGAAGCGATTGCGGTGCTTGTCCGGAGATTTGGTGAGCAAAAGTAGCGCGGCTAGAATGTCGAAGTCTTCCTCGCTCAGATGGGACTTGGCTGCCGCCCGCAGTCCCGCACTCTGTGCCGTTTGATGGATAGCGTCGAACATTGCGAAAGCGGGCGTTGCCTTAGCCCCGAGAAAAGTCACCAGTAACCCTGCTAAGTAAGCCTCCACTTCGGCGGCTTTCGCGATGGTCGTCATGGCAAGGGCGGCGTGTTCTGGCCGTTCACGGATGGATACGGCTGCCGAAGTGTAAAGTGGGGGCAGTAGCCGTCCGCTTCTTCCGAAATGCGATAGTGGTTGAGGCATGCATGAACACCGCGGTGAAGCAAATGATCGGCTGCGCACGCCACAAACGACGCCGTGCGATCCGAGTGCGACAAAGGTGGGCGCGAGCCGAAGCCCGCGCCCGAAGGGATGTGTTAACCCTAGGCGTACCTAATGGGCGCTCCAGAAGAGCCGGCCACAAGGTTGATCCCATGGACGCAGTCCGCCTTGTTGTAATAGCCCTCTCCGGAGTTGGCGATCTTGCGGTGATTGGCGGCGTAGAGGGTCCAGCGCCATTGCGACGCTTGATCGAGGTAGACGACGTAGTACATGTAGGAGCCCTTTCATGAGCGAGTCGGTGAACCGGTACCTTTTCGAGTACCGGCATGAAGGAGCGGAGTGGGCCCTGGAGGTGCGCGCGCGCGATCTGGACGATGCGAAGGCTCGGCTGAGAACTCTGCCTTTCGCACAGTACAGGGGCGAGGTTGTTGCCTCAGGGGACATTCCGGGTTCCGGCTTCCTCGGCCGCTTGGGCCGATTGCTCCGAAACCGCTGATATTCTGTGCATGATTCGTTCGCTGGCCAACGCACGGCTGTGGACGTACATGGATGCATTGTGGACGGTCTCCGACGAGGCCATGCTGCTCAACGCCTTCGTCGATCATGCCGGCGATGTCCCACGGCTGGGGCCGCAGGGTACGGCGCTAGCCCACCACCGCCGATGCGGGAAGCCAGTTCTTGATGGCCAGCCCAGCCATCAGCAGAAGAAATAGACTGATCGCGACAATGCGCTGAATGCGCGCCATGCGTTGATCGCGCGGATCGGGGGGCGTCAGATCAGGATCCTGCGGCCACGGCATGGGCGATCTCCAGTTCGGTCTGGCCAAACCATAGCACCGCCCGGCCTGAAGCGGCGAGCGATCGCCCCCCCCAAGCAGCGAGCCGCCGTGCGGCGAGCGTAGGGGGCTGACAATTTGTCAGCACCGCACGGCACAACAGCCCCTGGTCGCCAGCGAGACGCTCGGGCGGTGACAACGGGGCCCCCGCTCGTGACGTAGAGGTTCCCGACTGTGTCCGTCCTCGCCGGCCAAGCCAGCGGCTCGACCGCCGTCAACCTGTCCAAGCTGCCCTTTCCGAAAGTCGTCGAGGCCCTGTCCTTTGACGCCATCGTGGCTGAGGCCAAGCAGCTGCTGATCGACGCCATGGCCGAGGACAGCCCCGAGGCCGGTGCCGCCATGGCCCAGGTGCTGACCCTGCCGTCCGAGCCTCTGGTCAAGATCATCCAGATTTTCGCCTATCGCGAGCTCGGTCTGCGCCAACGGGTCAACGACGCGGCGCGCGCCGTGACGATTGCCTATGCCGTCGGGTCCGACCTTGATCACCTCGTCGCGCTGCTGGGCGTGGAGCGGCTGGTCATCGTCCCGGAGTCCGTCGACGGCCTGACACCTGCCGTCATGGAAGATGATGATGCGCTGCGCCGGCGCGCCCTGCTGGCGCCCGAGGCCTAGTCCGTGGCCGGTCCCGAAGGCGCGTATGTGTCCAAGGCGCTCGACGCCTCCGGCGATGTGCTGGACGCCAGTGCCACCAGCCCGGCCCCGGGCGAGGTTCTGGTGACCGTTCTGTCGCGCCTCGGCAATGGCGTGCCCGACCAGGCCCTTCTGGACACCGTCGAGGCCTATGTCTCGGCCGAGGACGTCCGCCCTTTGACCGATCAGGTGACGGTGGCCGCGGCCGAGGTGCTCACCTTCGAGGTCGATGCTACCCTGACCACCTTCGCAGGGCCGGATGCATCCGTCGTCATCGCGGAGGCCCTGGCCCGGCTGGATGCCTATCTGGCCGCATGTTTCCGGCTCGGCCGCGACGTCACGCGCTCCGGGATCATCGCCGCGCTGTCGCCCGAAGGCGTCCAGGACGTCGACCTGGTGTCACCCGCCGCCAATGTCGTCGTGACCCGCACCCAGGCGGCCCGCTGCACGTCGATCGACGTCACCCATGCCGGTCTCGGGGAATAGCCATGCCCCTGGTCCGAGACAGCCAGTGCCTGGCGCCTGAGAACTCCACTGCGCTCGAGCTGGCGCTCGAGCGCCTGACGCGCCGCCTTGAGGACGTGCCGGTCCCGCTACGGGATCTGTGGCGGCCTGACACCTGCCCGATCGAGCTCCTGCCCTGGCTGGCCTATGCCCTGTCGATCGACAGCTGGAATCCAACCTGGTCCGAGAGCGTCAAGCGCAACGTGGTGGCGGCTGCCATCGAGATCCAGCGCAAGAAGGGCACTGCCGCCTCGGTGCGTCAGGTCGTTGCGGCCTTCGGCGGCCAGATCGCCTTGCGCGAATGGTGGCAGCTGGACCCTCCGGGCGAGCCGTACACCTTCGATCTGGTCCTGACCCTGAACGGGGAGGGCGGTCAGCCCGCCACGGCCCGCTTCGTCGAGGAGGTCATCGATGAGGTGATCCGGACCAAGCCCGTTCGCGCCCACTTCACTTTCACCCAGGGCCTCGCGGCCCAGGGCGGTCTCGGCCTGGCTGCCGCCGCGCGCGCCGCCGACTTCTACCGCCTGCAGCTTGAGGCCGCCTGATGCCCGGATTGCCAATCACCATCACCAATGTCGGGCGCGCCGCCCTGATCAATGCCCAGAACACCGGTACCAATGCGCTGACGATCAGTCAGGTCGCCCTGACCTCGGCCAACATGGAGGGCGCAAACTTCGCGGCTATGACGGCTCTGCCGACCGAGCTGAAGCGGTTGAGCACCTTCGCCGGCGATGTGGTCGCAGACGACACTCTGCACCTGACCATCCGGGATGAGTCGATCCAGTCCTACAGCATGCGCGGCTTCGGGCTGATCCTTTCGGACGGCACGCTGTTCGCTGTCTACGGCCAGGCGGCGCCGATCGTCCAGAAGTCCTCGGCCTCGATCATGCTGCTCGCTGTGGATGTGGTGCTGGCCAGCCTGACTACGGCCATGATCGAGTTCGGTGATACGGACTTCATCAATCCGCCGGCGACGGTTGATCGCCCGGGTGTCATCGAGATCGCCGATCAAGCCGAGGTGGATGCCGGCATTCGGGGTGACGTCGCTGTCCCCCCGTCGCGGCTCAAGGTGCTGCTGACGGCTCTGCTCGGCGGCAAGGCAGACTCGGCGCACAGCCACGACGCCGGCCATGTGACAACGGGCGTCTTCAACGTCCTGCGGATCCCCGATCTGGCCATGGCCAAGATCACCGGGTTGGCGACCGCTCTTGCGGAGAAGGCCAGCCTCGCGGGGGCGACCTTCACGGGTGCCTTCGCCATCTCGCGGGCGAGCGGACCCAGCCTCGATCTGATTGGCAACGCCGGCACGGGGCGGGAGATCAACTTCAGAACCGGGGCA
>SXGT01921918.1_pt1 | contig 12283 bp, 12 predicted proteins | sample 3176221 | NCBI WGS metagenome assembly SXGT01 (sample SAMN11356862, study PRJNA531348) | freshwater metagenome | isolation source: freshwater sample F1-120 | place: China: Fuxian Lake, Yuxi | collected 2017-12-25
ATCAACCGCGCGCCGGCCAAGGTGCAGAGCGCCTTGCTGGAGGTGATGCAAGAACGCCAGGTGACGATTGCCGGGGTCAGCCACCGGGTGCCCGAGCCGTTTTTGGTGATGGCCACGCAAAATCCGATCGAGACCGAGGGCACCTACCCACTGCCGGAGGCGCAAGTGGACCGCTTCATGATGAAAGTGCTGGTCGACTACCCAAGCGACGAAGAAGAGTTTGTCATTGTGCAGCGGGTCACGGGCGCCCCTGTGGCGGTGACAGCCGTGGCCACCACCGAGCAACTCGCAGCACTGCAACTGGCCTGCCGCAAGGTGTACGTGGACCCGTCCCTGATTCAGTACGCGGTGCGGCTGGTCTCGGCCACGCGCAAACCGGCGCAGCACGACCTCAAAGCGCTGGTGCCCCTGATCACCTATGGTGCCAGCCCCCGCGCCACCATCAATTTGGTGGAAGGGGCCCGTGCCTTGGCGATGCTGCGCGGGCGCAGCTATGCCCTGCCGGAAGACATGAGTGATCTGGTGCCCGATGTGCTGCGTCACCGGCTGGTCCTGTCTTATGAGGCGCTGTCTGAGGGCATGACTGCGGACAACATCACGCAGCGCATCATGGCGCGCATCACGCCGCCGGCTCGCCCCCTGGAGCATGCGCCACACCCGGCAGACTCTACGCCGGCAGACACTGCGCCGGTTGAGGCGGCAGGCTAATACCCAGCCCACTGGCTTTAGCGCGCGCACTATGTGGCCGTTTTTTAAACCAGTGCAGGTCAAGGCTCAGGCGCCCGCCACAGCGCCGGCTGGGGTGACGGCAGAGCACCTGCTGCGCCGGCTGGAATGGACCGTGCTGCGCCGCCTGGACGGCCTGCTGCAGGGCGACTACCGCACCCTGTTGCGTGGCACCGGCATGGATTTGGCCGACCTGCGCGAGTACCAGCACCACGACGATGTGCGCCACATTGACTGGAATGTGACAGCCCGCCAGACCGTACCCCATGTACGGGTGTTCACCGAAGACCGCGAGATGGCCGCCTGGTTTTTGCTCGACCTCAGCCCCTCGGTCGACTTTGGCTCGGGCGCCAGCGCCAAGCGCGAGCTAGCCACCGAGTTTGTAGCGGTGCTGGCCCGACTGCTCACACGCCATGGCAACCGGGTCGGCGCCTTGCTGTATGGGCACGGCGTAGACCGGGTGCTGCCGGCGCGCTCGAGCCGCCTGCATGTGTTGCAACTGCTGCACGCCATGCAAAACCGCCCGCCCGCCAAAACCGGCGCCACCCGGCTGCAAGACCTGCTGCAGGCTGGCGCCACCACGGTGCGGCGCCGCTCAACCGTGTTTGTGGTGTCAGACTTCATCAGCGAGCCGGGCTGGCAAAAACCGCTGGGGCAGTTGGCACAGCGTCACGAGGTGGTCGCAGTGCGGCTGTTTGACCCGATGGAATTAGACCTGCCCGACCTTGGGCTGCTGCCCATGCGGGACGCTGAAACTGGCGAGCAGGTGCTCATAGACACCGGCGATGCAGCCTTCAGGCGACGCTTCAGCCAAGTCGCAGCGCAGCGCGAAACAGAGCTGCGTCAGTCCCTGGCAGGCGCTGGTGTCGATACGCTGGAGCTGTCCACCGCAGACAATCTGGTGGAAGCCCTGCTGCGCTTTACCGAGCTGCGCCGACGGCGCAGCCAAAGGCTTCCCGCTCACATGAAGGCCCTGCCAGCATGAACCTGCCTGCCGACCTCCCCCTGACTTTTTTCTGGCCCAAGCTGCTTTGGCTTTTGCTCATCCTGCCGCTGCTCATCGGGCTTTATTTCTGGCTGCTGCGCCGGCGCAAAAAACTTGCGCTGCGCTTTGCCAGCCTGTCGATCATCAAAGAGGCCATGGGCCCGGGACGCAACCTGCGCCGGCATGTCCCGGCGCTGCTGCTTCTGCTGGCCATCACCGTCATGCTGCTGGCTGCGGCCCGTCCCTATGCGCGGGTGAGCCTGCCCATGACGCAAGAAACCATCATGCTGGCCATGGATGTTTCGGGCAGCATGCGCGCCACTGATGTACTACCCAACCGGCTGGTTGCCTCACAAAACGCGGCCAAGGCTTTTTTGGCGCAACTGCCCCGCCAGGTGAAGGTGGGCATCGTGGCCTTCGCTGGCTCGGCCCAAGTGGTGCAAAACCCGACCCTCAACCGCGAAGACTTGGTAGCCGCCATCGACCGCTTTCAAATGCAGCGGGGTACGGCCATCGGCAATGGCATCGTGATGTCGCTAGCCACTATTTTTCCGGACGCCGGCATTGACCTCACCGCCATGATGGGCGCGCGCCAGCGCCCCCAGGGCGTCGCCATCGACCAGGCTAACCCCCCACCAACCCAGAAAGAATTTGTGCCAGTGGCCCCGGGCTCCTACAGCTCGGCAGCGATTATTTTGCTGACCGACGGGCAACGCACGACCGGCGTAGATTCGCTCGAGGCTGCCAAACTCGCAGCCGACCGGGGGGTACAGGTTTACACCGTGGGCATTGGCACAGTCAGCGGTGAGACCATTGGTTTTGAGGGCTGGTCCATGCGCGTCAAACTGGACGAAGACACCCTCAAAAAAATCGCCCTGCAAACCCAGGCCGACTACTTTTACGCTGGCAACGCCGAGAGTCTGAAAAAAGTCTACGAATCGCTCAGCACCCGGCTCACAGTCGAAAAGAAAGAAACCGAGATCTCCGGACTGCTGGCCCTGTTGGCAGCGCTGCTGGCGATCACAGCTGCGGCTTTGTCCATCCTTTGGTTCAACCGCATCGCCTGAGGCTTGGCATCGGCCGGGTACTGGCCTGCCCGCGTGTTTGAGCAACCGGCAACCCTGCAGCCGGCCACGCGCCGCTACAGCTCAAAGGGGCTGAGCCGCCCGGCGACGAGTTGCAGCCGGCGCTGGCACCGAAGCGCCAAAGACGCATCGTGGGTGACCAGAACAAAGGCGGTGCCCTGGCTTTGCGCGAGTTCGAGCATCAGGTCAAACACCCCGTCAGCCGTGCTGCGATCCAGATTGCCGGTGGGCTCATCGGCGAGCACACAGGCCGGCTGAGTGACCAGCGCCCGGGCCATCGCAACCCGCTGGCGTTCGCCGCCAGAGAGTTCGCTCGGGCGGTGGTGCAAACGGTCCTGCAGCCCAACACGCGCCAGCATGGCAGCAGCAACAGCAGCAGCCTCTGGTCGGGCCATGCGGCGTATCCACAGCGGCATGGCCACGTTGTCAAGCGCGCTGAATTCGGGCAACAAATGGTGGAACTGGTACACAAAACCCAGGTGCTGGTTGCGCATAGCCCCCTGCTGCTGTGCACTCTGAACCCCGAGTCTGTGGCCCAACAGCTCGACCTGACCGGCACTGGGCGCATCTAGGCCGCCTAGCAAGTGCAACAGCGTGCTCTTGCCCGACCCAGAGGCCCCCACAATCGCCAGCGTCTCGCCACGGTGCACCTGCAGATCCACCTCTTGCAGCACTGACACATCCAAGCGCCCCTCCTGAAACCGCTTGGTCAGACCACGGGCCTGCAACACCAGTTGCATCGATTCCCCCCTGCGCGGTGATGATGGCAATTGGGCCGCGCCACCGCCCGCAGACGTCTCCTCGGGCGGCAGCGCAGCACGCGCAGCGGCAAGCGTGGGGGCAGAATTTTCCGCCGGGCCGCCCCAAGGAAAATCAGCCCCCTCGGGGGGCAGCGCAGCACGCGCAGCGGCAAGCGTGGGGGCCAGCTCACTCATAACGCAGCGCCTCGGCCGGGTTGACGCGGCTGGCGCGCCAGCTGGGGTAGAGGGTGGCAGCGAAGGACAGTGCCAGCGAGATCAGCAAAACTGGCAATATATCGGCCTGCTGTGGATCGCTGGGCATACGGCTGATCAGGTAGATGTCTTTGGGCAAAAAGCTCGCGCCCAGCAACTGCTCCAGCGCAGGCACCAACACATCAATATTGAAGGCCACGCCCAAGCCCAGGGCCAGACCGGCCAGGGTGCCGACCAGCCCCACCATGGCACCCTGCACCACAAAAATACCCATGATGCTGCCCGGACTCGCACCGAGCGTTCGCAAAATAGCAATATCTGCGCGCTTATCGGTCACCGACATCACCAGAGTTGACACCAGGTTGAAGGCGGCCACCGCCACGATCAGCGTGAGGATGATGAACATCATGCGTTTTTCAACTTGCACGGCAGCAAACCAGGTGCGGTTTTGGCGCGTCCAGTCGCGCACCAGAACCGCTCGCCCCAAGCGCAGGGCAAGATCTGCGGCCACTGCGCGGGCCGAGTGCAGGTCGCGCAACCTCAAACGCAGTCCGCTAGCGCCTTCGAGCCTAAAAATACGCGCCGCATCATCCACATGCATCAGCACCAGGCCGGCGTCATATTCGTAGTGGCCCGAATCAAAAGTGCCAACCACGGTCATTTGCTTCAGGCGGGGCACGACGCCGGCCGGCGTCACCTGCCCGCCTGGGGCCACCAGCGTCACCGGCTCGCCAACCCGCACACCCAGGCTGCGCGCCAACTCACCGCCCAGCACCAGCCCAAACTCACCCGAGCGCAAACGCTGCAGCGCGCCGCTGCCAGACTGTCGGGCCAGATCCGTCACCTCTGGCTCCAGCGCCGGGTCTATGCCGCGCACCACCGCGCCCTTCATGGTCTCGCCACGGGCCAGCAGGGCCTGGGTTGCGATGAACGGCGCTGCACCCACCACCTCGGGATGGGTCCGCACGGCGCCCAGGCTGGCGGCGAGGTCGGGTAGCGCTGCGCCGTCTGCTGCATATATTTCAATGTGCGAAACCACCCCCAGCATGCGGTCTCGCACCTCTTTCTGAAAACCGTTCATCACACTGAGCACGATGATCAGCGCAGCCACGCCCAGCGCAATGCCCAGCATAGAAACACCCGAGATAAAAGAGATAAAGCCGTTGCGCCTGGTGGCACGACCAGCGCGCGTGTAGCGCCAGCCTAAAAGCAGCTCAAACGGAAGTTGCATCGCAGAAGCCGAGGTTCAAACAAAGGACCATTGTGGCATCGCCTGATCACTGACAATGCCCCCATGCACCTTTTGATCCCCTTCGCGTTTTGCAGCTCGGCGGGCTGTGCGCAGGCCCTGCAAGGTTTGGCACTGCCCGCGCTGCAAAAAGCGCTGCTGCGCTTGGCACCACTCGCCACGGACCGGGGAGATGACAGCAGCCTGTCACCACCGCACGAGCGGGCCTTGGCGGCAAGCCTGGGGCTGAGTGGCGCCGACGGCGAGCTGCCTTGGGCGGCGCTGCAGGCCAGAAAAACCGAGGGCGCCTGGGCGTTTGTCAGCCCCTGCCACTGGCAAATTGGTGCGCTGCATGTGGCCATGCACCATGCGCCACTGCCGCAGTTTGAGCCCGCCGAGTCACAAGCGCTGCTGGCCGCAATGCAGCCTTATTTTGCAGAAGACGGCATCACGCTGTACTACGACCAATCGCAACGCTGGCTGGCGCAGGGCGAGGTGTTTCGCGGCCTGGCCTGCGCCTCGCTAGACCGGGTAGCCGGGCGACAACTCGACCCCTGGATGCCCCAAGCAGCCCAGGCCAGCGGCCTGCGCCGGCTGCAAAGCGAAATGCAAATGCTGCTCTACACCCACCCTGTCAACAGCGCGCGCAGCCAGCGCGGCCTGCTGCCGGTCAATTCTTTTTGGCTCAGCGGCACCGGCGCCCTGCCTTCACTGCCGCAAGCGGACGATGCCGGCACCGGGGGCCTGGTGGTGGCAGACCAACTGCGCGAGGCTGCGCTGGCCGAAGACTGGCCAGCCTGGGCCCAGGCCTGGCAGGCGCTGGACGCCAGCCACGGCCCGGCCCTGCTGGCCGCCTTGCACCAAACCGGCCAGGCCCGGCTGACCCTGTGCGGTGAGCGCTCGGCCCAAAGCTGGTCCGCCCAGCCCGGGTTGTCCGCTTGGCGCCGGCTGGGCCAGCGGCTCAGGCCCAAAACCATGTTGAGCTTGATGGAGGCGCTGTGAAACTTGTCGCGCGAGACATACCGCCACGCAGCGTCTGGGCGCTGGAGCAGGCCGACATACACCCACTTCTGGCCCAGCTGTTTGCGGCCCGCGGCGTGCAGAGCCCGACCGAGCTTGACGACGCTCTGGCCCACCTGCTACCCCCCGGTGATCTGTTGGGCAGCGCTGCGGCCGCCACACTGCTGGCCAACGCCATCGAAGCCGAAAAAAAACTCTGCATCGTGGCCGATTACGACTGTGACGGCGCCACCGCCTGCGCCGTGGCGGTGCGCGGACTGCGGCTGCTGGGGGCACGCCATGTGGACTACCTGGTGCCCGACCGCGTGGTCGACGGCTACGGCCTCACGCCCCCAATTTCCGAGCGGGTCAAAGCCAGCGGGGCCGATGTGCTAATTACTGTGGACAACGGCATCGCCAGCCTGGAGGGCGTGGCCACTGCCCGAACACTGGGCCTGCAGGTACTTGTCACTGACCACCATTTGCCGGCCGTCGTCAATGGACAAACAGTGTTGCCCCAGGCCGATGTCATCGTCAACCCAAACCAGCCCGGCTGCAGCTTTGCCAGTAAATCAATTGCTGGCGTGGGCGTGATGTTTTATGTGCTGCTGGCCCTGCGCGCCGAGTTGCGCCAGCGCGGCAAATTTGCCCAGGGCGCGCAGCCCAAGCTAGACGCCCTGCTGCCCTTGGTGGCACTCGGTACGGTGGCTGATGTGGTCCGGCTCGATGCCAACAACCGCCGCTTGGTCGCCCAGGGACTCAAGCGGGTGCGGGCCCTGGCCATGCCGGCTGGCGTGGCCGCCCTGTTTGTTGTCGCGGGCCGCGAAGCCCAGAGCGCCAGCACCTTTGATTTTGGCTTTGCGCTGGGCCCGCGTATCAACGCCGCTGGCCGTTTGTCTGACATGCGCTTGGGCATTGAATGCCTGCTCAGCGACGACCGCAGTCGGGCCACCGAGTTAGCCCAAACCCTGGACAACATCAACCGCGAGCGCCGCATCATCGAGGGCGATATGCGCGAGCAGGCCTTTGCGGTGGCCGAAACCCTGTTTGAAGCGGAATACGAACCGCCCCCGGCAGTGTGTGTGTTTGACCCTGATTTTCATGAAGGCGTGGTGGGCATCGTGGCCTCCCGCATCAAAGACAAGTTGCACCGACCGACCTTTGTTTTTGCCGCCAGCAGCGCGCCCGGGCGCGAGCACGAACTCAAGGGCTCAGGCCGCTCAATTGCCGGCTTTCACCTACGAGACGCCCTGGATTTGGTGGCCAAACGCCATCCCGGCGTGCTGCTGCGTTTTGGCGGCCATGCCATGGCCGCCGGCTGCACTCTGCTGGAGGAACATTTCGACACCTTTGAACAGGGTCTGAGCGAAGTGGCGCAAGAGTGGCTGGACGCCGCCACCCTGAGCCGGCACACCGAGACCGACGGCCCGCTCAAGCCAGAATACCGCCGCACTGAGCTGGTCGACCTGCTGCAAGCCGAGGTCTGGGGTCAGGGTTTTGCGGCACCCACCTTCAGCGAGGAACTCGAGGTGCTGCAGCAACGGCTGGTGGGTGAAAAACACCTGTCGCTCAAACTCAAACACCAGGGGCAGCCGGTTGACGGCATTTGGTTTGGCCGTACCGAACCGCTGCCGGCTCGGGTCAAACTCGCCTTCCGGCTCGCTGCCGATGCCTGGAACGGCGTGCGACGGGTGCGCTTCTTGATTGAGGCGGCAGAGGTATAAGGGGGGAAGGTGGGCCAAGCCCTGACTCGGTGTCTTTCACTTAAACTCCTAGCGTGATGTCAATTCTCAACGCTGATCTGCACTGCCACTCGGTGGTCTCAGACGGCACCCTGACCCCGGAAGCCCTGGCCGCACGGGCCAAGGCCCAAGGCGTTGAGCTGTGGGCCCTGACCGACCATGACGAAATCGGCGGGCAGCAACGCGCAGCTGATGCCGCGCAAAACCTGGGCCTGCACTACCTCACCGGGGTCGAGATCTCGGTTACCTTTATCGGGCAAACCGTGCACATCGTCGGCCTCGGCTTTGACCCGGACAACCCCGCACTCCAAGCCGGCTTGGCACAAACCCGAGGCGGGCGCCATCAGCGGGCCCTAGACATGTCAGACGGCCTGGCCCGCGTGGGTATCAAGGGCGCCTACGCGGGCGCCACCCAATACGCAGGCAACCCGGAACTCGTCTCACGCACCCACTTCGCCCGCTTTTTGGTTGAGTCCGGCGTCTGCCGTGACACCAATGAGGTGTTTCGCAAATACCTCATCGAGGGCAAACCCGGCTACGTGCCGCACCGCTGGGCCAGCCTGAAAGACGCTGTGGGCTGGATCACCCAGGCTGGCGGCGGGGCCGTGATTGCCCACCCGGGACGCTACAAATTCAGCGCCAACGAAGAGTTTGCGCTGTTCACCGAATTCCGACAACACGGCGGTCTGGGCGTAGAGGTGGTCACCGGCAGCCACAGCAGCGCCGAGTACATCACCTACGCCGACATGGCCCTTGAGTTTGGTCTGGCCGCCTCGCGTGGCAGCGATTTCCACAGCCCCACCGAGAGCCACACCGACCTCGGCACCCTGCCCTACCTGGCCGGCGGCCTGCAACCTGTGTGGGAACTGTTGGGCCAGCGGATTCGCCTGGCTGGGCTAGTCCCCGCTTGAGCGCCTTTTGAGCCGAGATTCAGTTCAACATTCCGGCGCCGCGCAGCACCCCGAGGCAGTCTGGCGCAGCCGGCAAGGCCTGGCTATCGGCTTGATCCTGCTCTCAAGCCTGTCGTTTTCTATTCTCGACACCACCACCAAATACACCATGGCCTTCGCGCCGGCCGTGATGCTACTATGGTTTCGATGCACCTTCCAAGCCGCCATCACGCTGGCCCTGCGCTGGCCCGTGCAGGGCAGATCGATACTCAAAACCGCTCACCCCCGCTTTCAACTGCTGCGTGGCGCGCTGATGCTGACCAGCACCGCCTGCGCTTTTGTGTCTTTGCAACACATCCCGGTAGGTGAATTTACCGCCATGGTGATGCTCTCTCCTTTGGTGGCTACTGCGTTGGCTGCCTGGCTGCTCAAAGCCCAGGTGTCGCGCCTGCGCTGGCTGCTGTTGTTTACCGGCCTGCTGGGCGTGCTGCTGGTGATTCGGCCCGGCGGGCAGATCTTCAGCTGGATTCTGTTCTTTCCCGGCCTGCTGATTTTGACGAACGCCGGTTTTCAGGTTTTGACCAGCCGCCTGAGCGGCCAAGACAACCCTTACAGCACACACTTTTACTCTGGTTTGGTGGGCATGCTGCTGGTCAGCCCGCTGGCCTGGCTGCACTGGGATGGCCAGGCCCTGCTCACCCATTGGCCCTGGTTTTTGGGTGTCGGGGTGCTAGGCACATTTGGCCACCTCATGCTTGTGCGCGCCTACCAGTACGCAGCAGCACCGGTACTGATGCCTTATATCTATGCGCAAATCGGCTTTTCTATGCTCTTGGGCTGGGGGGTTTTCAGCCACATGCCTGACCCCCTGGCCTGGCTCGGTATTGCCGTGATTGCCTGCAGCGGTGTGGCGAATGGCATGCTCGCCGGCCATTCATCCAAAACAACCCGTCATGGCGCAGCTGTTTGACCTGCATCCCGAGAACCCTCAGCTGCGCCTGCTCAAGCAGGCTGTAGCCATGCTGGCGCGGGGCGAGGTGCTCGCGGTGCCCACAGATTCGAGCTATGCGCTGGTCTGCCACCTCGACGACCGGGCCGCCGCCGACCGGCTGCGCCGCATCCGCGGCGTGGATGACAAACACCCCCTCACCCTGCTGTGCCGAGACCTGTCAGAACTCGCCAGCTATGCACGGGTAGACAACCGGCAGTTCCGGCTGCTGAAATTAGCCACCCCCGGGCCCTACACCTTTATTCTGGAGGCCAGCAAAGAAGTGCCGCGCCGGCTTAGCCACCCTTCGCGCAAGACAATCGGCCTGCGCCTGCCCGACCACCGTGTGCTGCAAGAACTGCTGGCCCTGCACAACGGGCCACTGCTCGCCACCACATTGATCGCCCCGGGCGACAGCGAGCCGCTCAACGACGCCACCGACATCCGCGAACGCTTTGAGCACCAGATCGCAGCCGTTATCAACGCGGGCGCCTGTGCGCGCGAGCCCACCACCGTGCTTGACCTCAGCGGCGACGAGCCGGCCCTTATTCGCCAGGGGCGTGGCCCGCTGGCAGCGCTTGGCTTGTAACAGCCAACCCCTCTGAGACAATCAAGCCATGGACATTGCCCAACTGATTCAAACCGTCGCCATTTACGCCCTGCCAGTGCTGTTTGCCATCACCGTGCACGAGGCTGCACACGGCTATGCGGCGCTGCATTTTGGCGACCCGACGGCCCACGCCCTGGGCCGCATCTCGCTCAACCCACTCAAACACATTGACCCGGTGGGAACCATCGTCATGCCGCTGTTGCTCTACTTTGCCACCGCCGGCGCTTTTTTATTTGGCTATGCCAAGCCGGTACCGGTTAATTTTGGCCGCCTGCGCAACCCCAAGCGCGACATGATCTGGGTGGCCCTGGCCGGCCCCGGCGCCAACCTGCTGCAAGCCCTGCTCTGGGGCGTGGTTGGCGTGGTGCTGCTGGGCCTGCAGGTGAACGAGTATTTTTTTCTGAAAATGTGCGAGGCGGGTGTCAAAATTAACCTGGTGCTGTTTGCCTTCAACCTGCTGCCCCTGCCACCTTTAGACGGTGGGCGAATTTTGGTGGGACTGCTGCCCTGGCGGGCAGCCTCCATGCTGGCCAGGCTCGAACCCTGGGGCTTTTTTATCGTCATCGCCCTGGTGCTGGTCGGCGTGGTGGACACCTACTGGTTACACCCAGTTATCGCCGCCTCACAAAATCTGCTGGCCCTGTTGCTCAAACCCTTGGCCATGTTGTTCGGCTGAAATCGCCACCCTGCCCCCGCTCAACCCACACCAGCTCTGGCCATCCATGACACCGCAGCGTTTTTTAACTGGCATCACCACATCGGGTACCCCCCACCTTGGCAACTATGTCGGCTCCATTCGGCCCTCGGTGCGGGCCAGCCAACGCGCCGACGTGCAGAGTTTTTATTTTCTGGCGGACTACCATGCCCTCATCAAGGTGGAAGACCCCGCCCGCATCCAGCGCTCCACGCTCGAAATCGCCGCCAGCTGGCTGGCCTGTGGGCTCAACCCAGAGCGCGTCACCTTCTACCGCCAGTCTGATATTCCCGAGATCCCTGAGCTGACCTGGTTTTTGACTTGCGTTCTGGGCAAGGGTGTGCTCAACCGCGCCCACGCTTACAAAGCGTCTGTCGACAAAAACACCGCCGCCGGCATTGACCCGGACGCCGACGTGAGCGCCGGCCTGTTCATGTACCCGGTGCTGATGGGCGCCGATATTTTGATGTTCAACGCGCACAAGGTGCCGGTGGGGCGCGACCAAATTCAGCATATTGAGATGGCGCGCGACATGGCGCACAGCTTTAACCACCGCTATGGCGAACACTTTGTGCCGCCTGAGGCCGAAATTGAAGAATCGGTGGCCACCCTGCCCGGTCTTGATGGCCGCAAGATGAGCAAGAGCTACGACAACACCATTCCCTTGTTTGCCCCCAGGGCCCAGCTGCAAAAGCTGATTGCTGGCATCGTCACAGACTCACGCGCGCCGGGCGAGCCCAAAGCCGTAGAGGGCTCGGCCCTTTTTCAGATCTACCAGGCCTTTGCCACGACAGACGAAACCATGGCGCTGCGCCAGGCCTACGCCGATGGCATCGCCTGGGGCGACGCCAAGCAACTGCTGTTTGACCGTATTGACCAAGAAATTGCGCCCATGCGCGAGGCCTACCTGGCCCTGCTGGCCGACCCGGCCAAGATCGAACACATCTTGCTGGCCGGAGCCACCAAAGCCCGCCGGTGAGCCACACCGTTCATGGGCCGGCTGCGCCAGGCCGTCGGCCTGCGCGACCTGCGTGCCACCGATACAGGCCAGGCCTCCAAAGCCGCCAAGCTGGAGCGCCCGCTGTTCAAGCAATACCGCGAGAGCGACGGCCAGTTTTACTTCAAACTCCTTGATGCGCAAGGCCATCTGCTGTTACAAAGCCTGGGCTTTGTAACCCCGCGCGAAGCCGGCCAGGCCATCGCCCGGCTCAAAGCCGAGGGCGCCGTCGCCCTTGCAGCACTGGGTAATCAATTGCAGCCTCTCAGCGCCGAAGGTAACCATCACCTAGATGCAGCGCTGCAAGCCTTGCGCGAAGGCGATTGAAGCTAAAATCGCAGCTCGAGCAACGGAGAGGTGGCAGAGTGGCCGAATGTACCTGACTC
>SXGT01765699.1_pt1 | contig 12282 bp, 8 predicted proteins | sample 3176221 | NCBI WGS metagenome assembly SXGT01 (sample SAMN11356862, study PRJNA531348) | freshwater metagenome | isolation source: freshwater sample F1-120 | place: China: Fuxian Lake, Yuxi | collected 2017-12-25
ACTCGCTCGACGAGACCTACGCGCTGCCGACCGAAGAGGCGGTGACGATCGCGCTCCGGACGCAGCAGATCGTCGCGCACGAGAGCGGGGCCGCGAACGTCATCGATCCGCTCGGCGGCAGCTATTACGTCGAGTGGCTCACGAACCGGCTCGAGGCCGAGGCGCTCGACTACATTCGCCGCATCGACGAGCTCGGCGGCATGGTGTCGGCGGTCGAGAAGGGGTATCCGCAGCGCGAGATCGCCAGCGCCGCCTACAAGTTTCAGCGGGCACTCGACGACGGCGAGCGGGTGATGGTCGGCGTCAATCGCTTCGCGGGCGAGCGCGCGGCGGACATCCCCACCTTGCGCGTCGACGAGTCGGCGCAGAAGCGGCAGATCGAGCGGCTCGCGGAGGTGCGCGCGCAGCGGAGCGCCGTCGACGTCGCGGACGCGCTCTTGGCGGTGCGGCAGGCGGCGGCGGGCGACAGTAACCTCATGCCGCCGATCATTCGCGCGGCGAGCGTGTACGCGACCGAGCAGGAGATCTGCGACGTCTTGCGCGAGACTCTGGGCACGCACAGCGACCGCGCCGAGTTCTGAGCGGGCTGCGGCCTGCCCGCGCGGGCGCTCGCGCTCGAGGCTCGGTCTGCCGCGCGCCGCTGCTCGCGCGAGGTTCGGCCTGCGGTCTTCCGGGCTTCGCCGAGGTGGACGAGTCGGTTCACTTGGGCCAGTATCGCCCGCTAACTGTGGAGGCGCGGGGATGAGGGGCAGGTCGGGCTGGCGCGACGGTGGTGCGTCGCGTGTTGGCGCGTTGCTTGCGGCGGCGGCGCTGCTTTGTGCGAATGCTGCCCCGGCGAGGGCCGAGGGCGCGGCTGCGACCGCGGCCGGTGACGCGCCCGCCGAAGAGGCGAAGAAGCTCTTCGCGGAGGGCGTCGCGGCGTTCACGGCGAAGGACTACAAGCGCGCGCACGAGCTCTTGCGTGGCGCGTTCGCCAAGCGCAAACACTACAAGATCGCGGTGAATCTCGGGGCGACGGAGCTCGAGCTCGGCAAGCCTCGCGATGCGGCCGAGCACCTCGCCTTCGCGATCGCCGAGCTCGAGAAAAGCGGCAAGGCGCAGCCTGCCGATCTCGCGGAGATCCGCGGTCTCTTCAGCCGCGCGCAGCGCGAGGTCGTCACGGTGAAAATGGCGGTCACGATGTTCGGCGAGCCACGTCCCGACGCGACCGCGAGCGTCGACGGCGCGCCGCTCGAGCGGCACGGCGACTCGGTGTTCCTCGCGGCTCCCGGCGGCACGCTGCGCGCGGCCGTGCCGAGCGCGGAGGCCACGTTTGCGGTGCAGGCGGCGAAGGGACAGTCCGTCGCCGCCAAGCTCGAGCTTCGGCCTGCTGGCACGGCCGGGGCCCTCGTGCTCGAGCGGGCGAGCGCCGCCGCGGTTCCCGTCGCGAGCGGCGCGGACGGGCGACCCGATTGGCCGTTCTTTCTCGGCCTCGCGTTGAGCGTTGGCGCGGGGGTGACGGCGATTTCCACGGGCGTGTTTGCCATCTCCGAGAGCGGGGCGGCGGGCGACCTCGAGGCGAGCATCTCGGCGGCGTCGAAGCGGCCCGCGACGGCGACCTGCGCCGACTCGGCAGGGACGCTCACGGGGGACTGCAACGCGTTCTATTTGGCGAGCGGCCACTCCCATGAATTCTCCGCTGTGGCCGCGGGAACCGGCGCTGCCGCGGCCGTGGGCCTGGCGTTGTCCCTGGTCTATCGCCATGCGTCGACCGGTGGCGAGAGCGCGCCGAGCGTGGCGATCCCGGTGTTCGAGCCGAGCGTCGCCGTGGCGCCGGGCGCAGTGTTCTTCGGCGCGAGGGGAAGCTTCTGATGCTGCACTGCGCCCGCATTGGCTCGTTCGCGGCCCCGCGCCTGACCGCGGCCGCCCCGCGCCTGCTCACCGGCCGCGGTCGCTCGCTCGCCTTCGCGATGGCGCTCGTCGTCGCGTACGTGCCGCGAGCCTCCGCCGCGGTAGAAGAAAGCAAAGCATCTTCGGGGGCGGCGCCGAGGTCGGGCGCGACGCCGAGTGCCAGCGACGCCCTGCTCGCCAAGGGACACGCGGCCCTCGCATCGGGCGACATGCAGCGCGCCCTCGAGCACTACCGCGAGGCCTATACGCGAGCGCCCCGCTTCGATACGGCAGCGAACCTCGGTCTCGTGGAGCTCGAGCTCGGCCAGCGCGCCGCGGCAGCGACGCACCTCGCCGCGGCGTTGCGCGACTATCCCGCCGCAGGCGACGCCGCCCAGAAGAAGGCGCTGCTCGAAAAGGTCGCAGCAGCGAGCGACGAGCTCGGGCGCTCCACCGTCTCCGTCAAGGGGCGCGACGGCAAGCGCTCCGACTTTGCTGTCGTGGAGCTCGACGGCGCGAAGGTCGGCGTGGTTCCTCTCGTCGTGGACGTGTACGCCGCGCCCGGAAAGCACCGCATCGGCGCGAGCCTCGGTGGGGCAGCCGCCGTGCGTGAGGTCGAGCTCAAGGCCGGCGAGGCGAAGGAGGTGGCGCTCGAGCTCGGGCCCGGCGCGGCCTCTCCGTCCACCGGCGGGGCACCGCTTGGCACGGGCTACCTCGCGACGATCGTGAGCGGCTCGCTGCTCGCGACCGCCGCGCTCGCGACGGGCGCAGCGTTCGTGATGTCGTCGGCGACGAGCCGCGCCGCGGCCGACGAGCGCATCGCGGCGCTCGCCGTGCTGCAGCCGAACGACCCGACGAACTGCAATCTTCGCGCGGGTCTCTGCGATCAGATCTTGTCGCTGCAGGGGGATTCCGACGCCGCCACGATCGGCGCCGTCGTCGGCTTCGTTGCCGGGGCGATGCTCGGCGGCGGCACGATCGCCTACGGCCTGCTCGCGGCGCCGGGCGATGCGTCGTCGGCGAGCGCGACCGTGATGCCGTGGCTCGGCCCGTCGGGCGCGGGCGTCGGCTTCGCGGCGGCGTTTTGATGGCGCGGCTCGGGCGATGAGCGACGGTCGCCTAAGCGTGGGCAGCGTGCTCGAGGGCACGCCATTCCGACTCGTCGAGCTCCTCGGGCGAAGCGCGAACGCGGAGGTGTTTCGCGCCGAGCACGTCACCCTACGCAAGCGAGTGCTCGTGAAGCTCAACGAGCGGACGCGCGACGAGGATCCGCGGCTCGCCGAGCGTATGCGGCTCGAAGCGCAAGCGCTCGCGCGGCTACAGCACCCGAACCTCATGGAGGTCATCGACACCGGGGTCGCGTCCGGGCGGCCGTTCATCGTGATGGAAGACGAGGGCGGGCGGCTCTTGTCGGACGTGCTCGCCTCGGGCACCCCGCTCGAGCCTGCCGAGTGCGTGGCCTACGCCTGCGATCTCCTCGACGGGCTTGGCTTTGCGCACGAGAGCGGGCTCGTGCACCGAGACATCCAGCCGCAGAACTCGATCCTCGTGCCTCGCGCGGGACGTCGCGCCGTCGCGCGGATCCTCGACTTTGGCCTCGTGAAGGTGCTCGGTGGGCAAGACCGGCATCGGCTATCGCCGCTGGCAATGCCGACCGCGTTCGGCGCGACACTCGGCTCGCCGCGCTACATGGCGCCGGAGCAGGCTCGGGGCGAGTCCGTGGATTTTCGCGCGGACCTGTATGGCCTCGGCGCGGTTCTCTTTCACATGCTGGCGGGGCGCGATCCCTTCGCCCACCACGACGGGCTCGCCAGGCTGACCGCTGCGCACATCGCGGAAGTGCCGGCGGCGCCGTCCGCGCACGCGCCGGGGGTCGGGCCTGCGCTCGACGCGGTCGTGCTGCGCGCGCTCGCGAAATCCCCGGCCGCGAGGTTCGCGTCGGCCATCGAGATGCGCGACGCTCTGCAAGTAGCCATCCGCGACGACGCGGTCGCCGGCGCTCGCGCGCTCGCGATCAATTCGACCGTCGCGCTCGATCCGAGCAGCCTCGACCATGCCGTCGCTGTCGCTCGCGCCGGGGCGACCCCGCGCGGCGTGACCGTGGCGCGCGACGCCGTCGCGGATCCAACAGCACAAAGTGCGAGCGACGACGCGCGCTGGCGCGGCCAGCAGCACGGCGCTCCCGGCGCAGCGGCATTCTCCGGCGGGAGCGGCGCGTACGGCGCCCCCGGCGCAGCGGCATTCTCCGGCGGGAGCGGCGCGTACGGCGCGGTGCCCGGTGCCCATGCGTCGGGTCACGAGCGGGTCGCGGAGTCGCCGCGGGGCAAGGCTCTGGCGAAGCGCGGGCTGCACCCCGTTGTCGCTTTGGTGGGAACTTCGCTAGGCTTCCTCATCGTGACGGTCGTTGCGCTCATGGCGATGAAGCGGTGCGAGGCGGAGCGCCCGTCACGGGGGGAGGTGTGGACTCACGATGTCGAGCGTCTTTCGTCCCGGTGAGCGCTGCGGGCCGTACGAGATCGGGCGACTGCTCGGCTCCGGCGGCATGAGCGAGGTCTACCTCGGCAAGACAGAGACTGGCGAGGAGCGCGCCATCAAGGTGCTGTCGCCGGCCGCGCGCGTCGACGACGAGCTCGCGACGCGATTTCGGCGCGAGGTGCAGGTGCTCAGCTACCTCGAGCATGCGCACATCGTGCGGTTCTTCGAGTGCGGGGTCCTCGAGCTCGCCGAGGGACGCCAGGCCCTGTGGGTAGCGCTCGAGTATCTGCAAGGCCGCTCTCTGCGCGAGGTGATCGCCGCGAGCGGCGGGCGCGTCGACGTCGCGACGATCATCCGTTACGGGCGCGCGATCGCCGATGGCGTGGAAGAGGCGCACAAGCTCCAGGTCATCCACCGCGATCTCAAGCCCGAGAACGTCATCATCACGAACGACGACATGGCGAAGGTGATCGACTTCGGGATCGCCAAGCTCAAAGACTGGGGCGGCCGCAACACGACCGGCGCCAAGGTCGGCACGCTGCTCTACATGGCACCCGAGCAGCTCGACGACACGATGGGGATCGACGCGCGCACCGACGTGTACGCGCTCGGGCTCATCCTCTTCGAGCTCGCGTGCGGGAGATCTCCGTACCTCGGCGAGGATGGCTCTCTCGACGTGAGCGCCGTGATCCTGCAGAAGCTGAGCGGCGCGCCCCCGCCCGTGAGCCGCTTCGCGCCGGGCCTCCCAGGCGACGTCGCCCGCATCATCGATCGTGCGTGCGCTCACGATCCGATGCAGCGCTACCCATCGATGGGCGCGATCGGCGACGCCCTCGCGGCCGTGCGCCGGCGGATCGTGGACGAGCGAAGCGGCGACGTCTTCGGCGGCAAGGATCCGATCGAGGCGCCGACGGCCCGGCACGCGCCGCAACACATGCCGCGCCCCGGCTTCGTGACGCCGCCGCAGCCCACGGTCGTGCTCCCCAATTCGGCGGCGGCGCCGCTGCCCGCTCCGCCTGCGCTGTCGCCGCGTTCGGTCGTCGCGACGCCGCCCGATGCACAGGCGAACATGGCGCCACCTCCCGCGTGGACCGGCGGGCAGGGCGCCAACGCGAACGGCGGCGGCGCTTCGGGCCCGTGGCCGCCGGCGCAGCACGAGCCTCCGCATGGGCAGGCGGCGACGGCGGACAGTCTCACCGGCGTCAGGACGCCCTTGGGCGATCGCTCGAGCGGCGGCCGCGTGTGGGCGTTCGCGATCGTCGGTGCGCTCATTGGTGTGGGCGGCGGGTATGGCGTCTATGCCGTCGCGCTGCGCCGCGATCCGCCGCTCGTCGAGCCCGTGGTGCAAGTGTCGCCCGCGGCGAGCAGCGGTCCAACGAACCTCGCGTCAGCACCGCCCTCGGGCACGCCCGCAGTTGGCGTGCCGTCCGACACACCGACCGCAAGCGCATCGGCCGCGACTGAAGCACCAAGCGCGAGCACATCGGCTGCGACCGGCGCACCACCATTGGCCGGTGGTCCGGGTGCTGGTGGTCCGGGTGCTGGTGGTCCGGGTGCCGGTGGTCCGGGTGCTGGTGGTCCGGGGGCTGGTGGTCCGGGGGCCGGTGGTCCGGGGGCCGGTGGTCCGGGTGCTGGTGGTCCGTGGGCTGTGCCGCCCGCTGGTCCGAAGCCGCAGCCGGTGCCAGGGCCGCCGGTCGGTCCGAAGCCGCAGCCGCCCCGCAAGATCCTCGGCGACGCGAATCTCGACTGAGCGCGCTCGGCGATCCGCGCACATCGCAGATCATCGCGCCGCGAACGGAGGGGTGCGGCGGCGAGGGCGTCCGGGCGCGGCGTTTCGTGCAAAAATCGCAGCTCGTCGCGTCGCTGGCATCCATTGGCGGTGATCCTCCGCGGGGAAGTCTCCGCGACGGTAGACGCTGTCCGTGCGGCTTGGATCCGTGCGACGATTACGCGGCACGAGCCACAGCCGTGCGCCGTCGCCCCAATGAGCAGTCCTCAGTCCAGTCGCCTCGGCGAGGGTAGCGTCGTCGACGGGCGTTACCGCCTGCTTGCCTCCATCGGCGAGGGCGGCTTCGGAGTCGTGTATCGCGCCGTGCACCTCGAGACCGGCCGCGAGGTCGCGCTCAAGGTGTTGCAGACGACCCACGCCGAGGACGCCACGGCGTCGAAGCGATTTCGGCGCGAGGCCGCGCTCGCCCAGCGTCTGCGCCACCCGAATGTCGTCGAGCTCCTCGACTACGGCGAGACCGATCGGGGCGTCCCATTCATCGCCTTCGAGCTGCTCCGCGGACTGCCGCTCAACGAGGTGCTTGGTGATTGCGGTGCGCTGCCGATCGATCAGGTCGTCGCCATCGCGAGCGAGCTGCTCGCGGCCGTGCACAGCGCGCACGAGCTCGGCATCGTTCACCGGGATCTGAAGCCGCAAAACATCTTCCTCGTCGACACACCGCCGCACACGAAGGTGCTCGACTTCGGCGTCGCGAAGGCGGTCACCGGCGAAGGCGCGAACGCGACGCAGCTCACGGCTTCGGGTCAGATGGTCGGCACGCCTCACTACATGGCGCCCGAGCAGGTTCGGGGCGGCGACGTTGGGCCGCCCGCCGACGTCTACGCCCTCGGGCTCGTCATCGCCGAGATGCTCCAAGGCGAGCGCCTCGTCCGCGGCGAGTCGATCATCGACGTCTACCTCGCGCACATCTCCGAGGTTCCCCTGCCGATCCCCGAGCGCGTCGCGGGATCCGCGCTCGGCTCGATGATCGGGCGCGCCACGGCCAAGCCCCTTGGGCAGCGCTACGCCTCGGCCGGCGAGATGCAGCGCGAGCTCGCTGAGGTCGTCGCGCGCATCGGTCACGACGTCCGTCCGAATCCGTTGAAATGGCGCAAACTCGAGCGCCCGCGCGCTGCCTCCGGGACGCTCATCATGGACGCGAGCTCGATCGTCGGAGCGCCCGCCTCGGGCGTCGTGCGCGCTCGCGAGCGATTCGATGCGACGACGACAGACCGTTTTTCCCTCGATCGCAGCGCCAGCGATGAGCCCGCCTCGGAGGGCGCGCACTTACGGCATCGTGCGAGGCAAGTCTCGGAGGAAAGTCGGCTCGCGCTCGCGGCGTCGTTCGCCGGCGCGGTCCCCTCGGGTCCGGCTCCGCGGGTGGCGAGCGACAGCTTGCGGCGACTTTCGCCGGCCGTCGCGGCATGGCAGCCGGCGCCAGCGTCGGACCGCGCGCCCGCCTCCGTGTCGCAGCCGAGCCAAGGTCCGGCGCTCGCTCCTGCGCCGACGGTGCCGCAAGCGCCAGAGCCTGGAAATTCCGGAGCGTGGGAGGGACAGCTCGCGGCGACCATGGCTCACGACTCGCGTTCGGCCCAGGCCCAAGGCGAACCCATGCCGCGCCCGCCTTGGGCGCTGGACCAGCCCCTCGCGGCGCAGTCGATCGCCAGCCTCGTGTACGCGGACGGCGCGCAGGCATCGACGAGCGCCTCGGCGGGGCCCGTGCCGTGGAACGGAGCGGCCGCTTCGCGGTCGGTGGACGACGCGCGGCGCGAGGACCGCGGCATGGGCGCCGTGGCTTGGCTCATCGTCATCGCCATCGTCGCTGCGTCCGCCGCCGCTGGCCTCTACTTTGCGGACATGCTCTAGCGGCGAGGCCCTCGCCCGACTTGCCATCGGCCAAGGGGATCTGCTCGCGAGCGTCGCGCGCGTCACGCGCCCTTGCGCGCGCCGCACACCGCGGCGGTCGATAGCCGGCGAGCGGTCCGTCGCACCGACGCGTCGGTCGCCATGTGGTCGAGCTCGTCGAGTTGGACCCAGCGCGCCGCGCGTGCGTCGGAGCCCGCGCGAACGTCCACGCCGTCGGCCGCGAACGCGAAACGTACATCGAAATGGCGGTGCGCCGGGAGCGCGCCGAACGCCGGGATCTCGTGCACGTCGAGATCGATCGGGCAGTCCTCGAGGCGCCGGGCGTAGATGCCGCACTCTTCGTAGAGCTCACGCGCGGCCGCCGCGGCGCAATCGGCGTCGCTTGGCTCGACGTGCCCGCCGGGCTGAAGCCACAGGCCGAGTTTTCCGTGCAATACGACCAAGAGGCGATCGCCCTCGGGGTGCAGCACGAACGCGCTCGCCGTGAAATGCCCCGGGTCGACGGCTTCGCGGTCGAAGGCGCGCTCTCCGCTGCTCGTGAGCGCGATCATTTCGTCGCGGTGGCGTCGCTCACGATCGTCGCGCGGCTCAAAGCGAGCCAGCATGCGAGCGAAGGGGCCACTGCGATCCATGGTCGTTCCACGGCGCGCCGATGACGCGTCGGTTCCTTTCTGTTACGCAGGGCCCATGCAACCGCAAGGGGACATCGCGAGCGCCGCCGGAGGTTACGGTCCGCCCGGCGGCGCACCACCCGGAGGAGGTTGGGGTCCGCCCGGCGGCGCCCCACCCGGCGGCGCTCCGCCCGGCGGAGGTTATGGTCCGCCCGGCGGCGCACCGCCCGGGGGCGCACCGCCCGGCGGAGGTTATGGTCCGCCCGGGGGCGCACCGCCCGGCGGAGGTTGGGGTCCACCCGGGGGCGCACCGCCCGGCGGCGGGTATGGTCCACCCGGGGGCGCACCGCCCGGCGGCGGGTATGGTCCACCCGGCGGGTACGCGGCACCTAAGGGCAAGGGCAAGACCGGCCTCATCGTCGGCCTCGTCGCAGGGCTCATCGTCCTCGGCGGCGGCGGGTTCGCGGCGTGGCATTTCCTCGGCGGCGGCGGCGGCTCCTCGGTCGCGCACGCTCACCTTCCTGGCGGCTGCGACGCCGTCTTGCGCTTCGACGTGGAGGGCGTGATGAAGGTCGGCCCCGTGAAGAAGCACGTCGTTCCCGCGCTCGATGAGAAAGCGGGCGGTAGCGACGCCGCGGCGAAGGCGAAGCTGACCGAGTTCTTCGTATCCGCGAGGCTCAATCCCAAGAAAGACATCGACGAGGCGGTCGTGTGTCTGACGAACCTGTCGCCCGAGGGCGAGCCGGATTTCGTAGCCATCGTCGGCGGCAGCATCACGCCCGAAAAAGTCGTCGATGCGCTCGCAACCTACGCCGACAAGGATGAATTCAATGAGCCGAAAGTGCAGGATGGAATTCGGTTCATCCAGAGCAAGAGCACGCACCCGACGATCTTCGTGGCGCAGGCCGAAGATGGCGCGATCTTGGTCGCGTCGAAGTTCGAGCTCTTGAAGAAGGCCGCGAAGAAGAGCGGCGAGCACAAGAAGTACAAGGTTCCGCTGGAGCGGCACGCGAGCGCCATCGTCACGGCCGTTGCCACGAAGCGCCTGGCAGGAGTCGCCGCGGGCTCGCCATTCGCGGCGTCGCTCGGAGGCATCGGTCGCGTCGAGCTCTCCGCCAGCCTCGAGCCGGGCAAGCTCGACGGGCGCCTCGAGCTCGGGGACGCGGCGGCGGCAACCGCGCTCGCCGGCCAGCTCAAGGGTATGCTCGGCGAAGTGAAGGGAATGCCGCTCGTCCCTGCCGAGGCCAAGGCCACGCTCGATGGGCTGACCATCTCGGCGGCGGGCAAGGAGCTCGTCGTGAGCGCGCCGATCAGCGCCGAGGCCATCGAAAAGGCGGCCGAGGAGTTCGCCAAAGGCGTGCGCGAAGCAGAGAAGGGGCTCTAGCTAGCTAGTGCGCCGAGCCCATTGCAACGACGCGGTGCCTCGACGGTTCCGATAACTTCGGCGCTTTCGCCGTTACGAGGTTCGAGATGAAGTGGCTTTGGTTCGCGGGACCGCTCGCGGTTCTCGGCGTCTACCTCGCCGTCGTGCTTGGCTCGACGCGGGAAGATCAGCGACGCTTGCGCGAGCTCTCGCGCTGGCTCGAGGAGCTGTACGGGCCGCTGCGCGAGGCCGGCCGCATCGTGACGCGGCGGGTGCGGGCGTTGCCGGGCGCGCTCGGGGAGCTCGTCGCCGACGCCGGCGGCGGCGCGCGCGTCGCGGACATCGTCCTCGTGCCGAAGCTCGGCTATCTCGCGGTTCGCGCGGCGGACGGCTGGACCGCAAGCGCACATTTCACGGTGGTGATGAAGCTCGCCAAGGACGCCCCCAAGCTTCGGTGCCGACCGCTGCCTGTCGTCGACGGACGGCCGATCGACAACCACGGCATGAGCCTCGACGACGAGGAGTTCTTCGCGAGCTTCCTGCTCGAAGCGTCCGGCAAGCCGGAGCCGATCCGCAAGTGGCTCTCGCCCGAGCTGCGAGCGGCGCTGTTGGAGCTGCCCGGCGCGTGGCTTGCGACCGAAGGAGCTGCGCTCACGATCACGCATTTTGGGGCGCTCTCGGCGGAGCAGCTCGACGATCTCGTCGTGCTCGCGGATGCGTTCTTCGCCGAGCACGGCGCCGGCACAGGAAGCCTCTTCCCCGAAGAGGGCCCACGCGTGGACGACAAGCCTCGCCCGGCCGTACCGAAGCCTGCCGTGCGCGAGCGCGCGCCGGCGAAGGCCGCGACCGTCGCTTCGAAGCCCGCGGTCGGCGAGGCCGCGAGCCTCGGGGTACGTCTCCGCGCCTGTGCCGTCGACGCGTGCCTGCTGGTCGCCGCTGCGTTTTTCGTGGCGCTCGCGTGGGGTGTTTTCCGCGCATTTCACCCCCTCGCGCTCTTCAACCATCCCGATCCCGTCGTCACCCAGCCGTGGCAGGGCGGCTTCACGACCAAGGGGATCGGCCTGTTCTTCGTGGCCGAGGCGATCCTCGCCGGGCTCCTCGCGCTCGAGCTCTTTCTCTATGCGACGCGCGGACGCACGATCGGCATGTACCTCGTCGGCCTCGAGACGCGACCGGCAGCGGGCGGCGGCCTTGGCGCTCGCCTCGTGCGCGGCGCGGTCGTGATCGCAGAGCCGCTTCGCCCGGCGCGCGTCCAGCTCGGGCGCGGCGCGGCCGACCCGCTCGTCCTCGGCCAAGCGCTGCGCGTCGTCGGGCTCGCGGCGCTCTGGATCCTCGCCAGCGTCGTGCTCAACGCCAGGCACGTCGTCGACTGGTTCTGAACGGCGACGCCGCCCGTCCACGGTGCGGCGTTCGCGCGCGCCTCGACGGTTTGACACGGCGCAAGAGCCTCCTTATAGCCCCGGCGCGATGAGCAACGGCGAACCCAAGAACGCTCCCCTCGGCGATGGTGCTCGGCGCGGAGCTCGCGCGCTGCGAGTCGACAACGTGAAGCGACTGCCGCCCGGTGAGCGCGTCGCGATCGTCGCCGGGCTACGCACGCCGTTTTGCAAGGCGGGCACCGAGCTCCGCAAGTACCGCACGATCGATCTCGGCACCGAGTGCGTGAAGGAGCTCATGCAGCGCTCGGAGCTCGATCCGCGCGAGGTCTCGCTCCTCGTCTACGGCCAAGTCGTGCCGACGGTCGACTGGCTCAACATCGCGCGTGAGGTCGTGCTCGGCGCGGGCCTGCCGCGCGACGTCGAGGCGTACAGCGTCTCGCGCGCGTGCGCGACGTCGATTCAAGCGCTCACCGACGTGGCGCAGCACATCATGACGGGGCATCACGACGTCGCCATCGCCGGCGGCGCCGACAGCACGACCGACGTGCCGCTCAAGGTGAGCGCACGCCTGCGGGATGCGCTCATGGCCGCGCAAAAGGCGAAGACGCTGCCGGCGCGCCTCAAGGCGATGGCGGGCGTCGGCGCCAAGGATTTGCTGCCGGGCACGCCGGGTTTCAGCCGCGAGCCGAGCACGGGCGAACAGATGGGCGACGCCGCCGAGAAGATGGCGAAGCAGAACCACATCACGCGTGAAGAGCAGGACCGCATCGCGTGCGCGTCGCACAAGCAGGCGGCGCGCGCGTGGGGCGACGGCACGTTCGCGCCCGAGGTGATGACGATGTTGCCGCCGCCCTACGATGCCGCCGTCGAGCGCGACAATCTGGTGCGCGAGTCGACGAGCCTCGAGGCGCTGGCGAAGCTCTCGCCGGTGTTCGACAAGCGTCACGGCAC
>SXGT01154865.1_pt1 | contig 12280 bp, 11 predicted proteins | sample 3176221 | NCBI WGS metagenome assembly SXGT01 (sample SAMN11356862, study PRJNA531348) | freshwater metagenome | isolation source: freshwater sample F1-120 | place: China: Fuxian Lake, Yuxi | collected 2017-12-25
ACGGCTCCCAGGGCCACGCGCACGCGTTGAACCTGAAGGAGAGCGGAGTCGACGTGATCGTCGGTCTCCGAGCGGGATCGTCGAGCAAGGCGAAGGCCGAGGCCGCAGGCCTCACCGTGATGACGACCGGCGACGCGGTGAACGCTGCCGACATCATCATGGTGCTGCTCCCCGACACGGAGCAGAAGCAGGTCTACGACGACGACATCGCGCCGAACCTGGCTGCCGGGAAGTCGTTGGCGTTTGCCCACGGGTTCAACATCCACTTCGGACGCATCCAGCCGCCGGCCGACATCGACGTGTGGATGATCGCGCCGAAGGGACCGGGCCACCTCGTGCGTCGCACCTACGAAGAGGGCGGCGGCGTCCCTTGCCTCGTCGCCGTTTCCCAGGACGCGACGGGCAAGGCGAAAGACGTCGCCCTGGCGTACGCGCAGGCGATTGGCGGTACCCGAGCGGGTGTGCTCGACACGACGTTTCAGGAGGAAACCGAGACCGACCTCTTCGGAGAACAGGTCGTGTTGTGTGGGGGGCTCGTCGAGCTCATCAAGAACGGTTACGAGACGCTCGTCGAAGCTGGCTACCAGCCCGAGTCGGCCTACTTCGAGACGCTGCACGAGGTGAAGTTGATCGTTGACCTCATCTACGAGGGCGGGATCACCGCAATGCACTACTCGATCAGCGACACCGCCGAGTACGGCGACCTGACGCGCGGGCCGCGCATCGTCACCAAGGACACCAAGGCCGAAATGAAGAAGATCCTCGGCGAGATCCAGAGTGGCCAGTTCGCGAAGGAGTGGGTGGCCGAGAACGAGAGCGGCCGACCGAACTTCAACCGCATGCGCCAAGAGGCCATCGATCACCCGATCGAAAAAGTCGGTGCCGAACTCCGGGCGATGATGCCCTGGATCAGTGCAGGCCGAAAGCGCGTCCAAGACGTCTCCGGCGGCTAGTCGCCGCGCCTTCTCATACCGGCGTCACTCGTGGGCCACATGTGGCCCCCTAGTGACGCCGGTTCGCGTTCAGGCTGAGGAGGTCTGCGACCGCGGCGTGGTTGTCGTCGACCGGTTTGATTGCGTCGACGACCAGTTTCGGTACGTCGAGCGACTCGTAGATCGCGATCGAGTCGAGCACCCATTGCCATTCGAGCTCGTCCCATCCAGGGATGTCGCGTCGACGCCCGACGATCCGGGTTTCGTGCACCGCCAAGTCGGAACACACGCACTCCACGACATGCAGATCGGCTCCGTACTGGTCGGCGAGCGCACTGAATGTGGCGTAGGCGCGCGGCCGAGTAATGCAGTCGTAGATGATCGACTGTCCCCGTCGGAGTTGTTGCTCGCCGATCCGACCCATCAACGAATATCCGACGTCGCGACGACGCTCGGCGTCGGCTTCGATCGGCGCCCAAACCTCGGGGAACACGCGTAGGCCGGACATCAGCCAGTCCCAATTCGCAACCGGAGCTCCGGTGCACCGCGACGCGTATTCGGCCAACGTGCTCTTGCCGCAACCGGGTGGACCGGTGAAGATGGCGACGAAGGGTCGACTCACGAACGCGGCACTTTGCTCCAGGGGAGTTCTTTGTCGACTCGGGGCTCACCCGGGAGGCCGAGGATGCGCTCGCCCAAGATGTTGCGCATGATCTCGCTCGTCCCGCCTTCGATCGAGTTCGCCCGAGCCCGCAAGAACATGTGCCGCGAACTTCCTTCGGCGCCTTCGAGCCCGATGTCTTCGGGGCGTCGGAACGTGAAGTCGAAATCGTGCAACGCCTCGGCACCGAGCAAGTTCATGCACAGCTCGTAGATCTTCTGGTTGTTGATCGCGAGCGCGAGCTTGGTGATCGACCCCTCCGCTCCGGGGTTGCCGGCGCGAGCGTTGGCCGATGCCCGTTGGTTGGTGAGGCGGAGGCACTCGGCGTCGACCCACAGCTTCATCAGTTGGTCACGCTTGGCCGAGTTGTCGGCCGCGTGACGTTGATAGATGCGTACGGCTTCGGCGATCGCTCCGCTGCCGCGTTTGGGGCCGCTACCGCCACCACCACCGCCGATCGTGACGCGCTCGTTCGCGAGCGTGGTCAGCGAGACCCGCCAACCCTCGCCGACATCGCCGATGCGGTGACTGTCGGGGATGCGAACGTCGGTGAGGTACACCTCGTTGAACTCGGCTTCTCCGGTGATCTGGCGGAGCGGACGCACCTCCACCCCCGGCGCGTGCATGTCGACGGCGAAGTAGGTGAGGCCCTTGTGCTTCGGCACATCGGGGTCGGTGCGGGTGACGAGCATTCCGAGATCGGCGAGGTGCGCCAGCGTGTTCCACACCTTCTGGCCGTTGACGATCCACTCGTCGCCGTCACGCTCGGCCTTCGTCGCGAGCGACGCAAGATCGCTGCCCGCACCCGGCTCGGAGAACAACTGGCACCACGAGTCCTCGCCGGTCCAGATGCGTCGTAGGAAGCGTTCTTTCGCCCACTCGCTGCCGTGGGTGACGATCGTCGGGGCGACGAGAAAATGCCCGAAGAACATCTTGCTCGTGCCCGCCGCGGCTCCCGCGGCCCGAATCCGACGATCGACTTCGCGCTGCAAACCGGGCCGGACCCCAATGCCTCCGTAGCCCTTGGGGAACGACACCCAAGCGAGACCCTTGTCGTACTGCGCGCCCCGGAACGTCACATCGTCGACGGCCTTCGGATCGCAGGCCGCGAGCAGTTCGTCGACGAGCGTGTGGATGAGATCGGCGTCGTTGTCGGTCATACGCCACACGGTAGTAGTCGTGCCAGACTCCAATCCATGAGCGGCGTCGGTGTCATCGTTGCCGGCGCGGTCGGCTACCTCCTCGGCTCGTTCCCCTCGGCCGACCTCGCGACTCGATTGGCGACGAGGGGGACGGTCGACCTGCGCACGGCCGGGAGCGGCAATCCGGGCGCGACGAACGCGGCCCAGGTGCTCGGCACCCGGTGGGGCGTCGCGGTGCTGATCGTCGACATGGTGAAGGGCGTGGCCGCCGGTTTCGTCGGTCTGGCCCTCGGTGACGGCCCGGGGGGTTACTTCGCCGCGACGATGTCGATCGCAGGTCACATCTTCCCGCCGTGGTCACGCTTTCGAGGCGGCAAGGGTGTTGCGACCAGCGCGGGTGCTTGTCTGGCCGTGTTCCCCGCCTATTTCCCGATCGATCTCGCGGTCGCGGCGATCGGCGCGATGGCGGCGAAGCAAGCCGAACGGGCGACGCAGATCTCGGGCGCCGTCTGGGTCGGAGGGGCGTTGTTGTGGTGGGTCGCCGATCTGCCGAACGCGTGGGGGCCGGAACCGACGGGAGGGCTGGTGGCCTTCGCCGGTGTTTCCACCATCATGATTCTCGGCAAGTTCGCCCACGCTCGTCGAGCGGCACCGCGGAAGGCAGCGGAATGAAGATCGCACTCGTCACCGACTCGAACGCGCAGCTGCCACCGACGTTGATCGAGCGTTACAACGTCGATGTCGTTCCGTTGATCGTCACAATCGACGGTGAAGAGTTTCGTGAGCGTGTCGACCTCGACGACGCCACGTTCTATGCACGCCTCGCGGGCGGAGCATCCGTGTCCACGGCCGCACCCGCGCCGGGCGCGTTGCTGGCGGCCTACGAACGGGCCGCCGAGGGTGGCGCCGACGCCGTGTTGTCGATCCATGTCGGATCGAACACGTCGGCAACGCTCAACTCGGCGACGATTGCCGCGGGGATGAGCCCCATTCCAGTAACGACCGTCGACACCGCAACCGCGAGTTTTGCGGTCGGGTGTTGCGTGTGGGCTGCGGGGGAGGTCCTCGTCGCGGGGGGCTCGCTCGACGCAGCCCAGCGGTCCGCAACCGCGGTTGCGGCATCGATCGGCAACGTGTTCATCGTCGGCGCGCTCGGTCTGGCACGGGCGGGGGGTCGCCTCGCTGCGGACGCCGAAATTGGTGATGGCGCGCCCGTGCTCGCTCTCGAAGCCGGTCAGATGCGACCAATTGCGCGGGTGCACGATGACGAGGCGGCGGTCGAGACAATGGCGACCTACATCGAACAGATCGCGGGCGACCGCGCGCAACGAATCGGGGTTGGCGATGCGATCACCGACGATCTCGCGCTCGCGTTGATTGCTCGACTCGAACGTGGGGGTTGCGTTGGTGAACTCGTTCGCTACGCGATCGGTCCGTCGGTGGGTGCGCATACCGGGCCCGGCACCGTCGGAGCCGTCTTCTTCTCGATGGCGTGAACCGTCGGATCACCTGCGTTTCGTCGTCGTACCTCAGGTGATCGCGGCGCGCAGGACCGTGTCGATCGCGGGGTAGTCGCCGACCTGCGTCGCGAGGTGGTCCCAGCGGACGACACCGACCGAATCGGTGATCACCACACCTGACATCCGAAGGGGATCGCCCGTGATGCGTCCTTGTCGGTGCCCGGATCGTCTGGCCCGCACGTAGTTCGCAGTCACCTGCGGACGCAACCAGTGCAACCACGTCACGCGGCCGATGCCGACGCGCTCGTAGAAGTTCGCGTCGGGGTCGACGAGACACTCGAAGCCGATGCCGTCGTCCATCAGTCTTTGCGCTTGGAAGTACGCGCCCGTGCCAATCGCGAGAACGCGCGCGCCAGCGGCCTTGATCTGACCGGCAGCCTCACGAACACGCGTGAGGTACTCGAGACAGGGAATTCAACCGTAGTAGCGAATCGCGACGATGACCGTCGTCGCGTCGATCAGCGAACCGAGGGTGACGGGTTCGCCGGAGGCTCGTCGAACTTCGACGTCTGATACGTCGATACCGATGGCGCTCATCGCGGGCTCACGTCGTCGTGGCGATGCCGCCGTCGACCGGCAACACCGCTCCTGTGCAATAGGCCCCGGCTCGCGATGCGAAGAAGATCGCAGCCCCAGCCATGTCGTCCGGGCGGCCGATCCGGCCGAGCGGCGAAGTCGCTGCGATCGAGTCACCGAAGTCGCGCAATGTTGCCGCCATCATCTTGCTCTCGAATGGGCCGGGAGCGATTGCGTTCACGGTGATCTGCTTGCGGCCGAGCTGCTTGGCGAGGTGTCGGGTGAGTTGGTGCACCGCGGCTTTGCTCGCCGAATACGAGTAGGTCTCGAGGATCGGCACGTGGAGTCCGTCGATCGAACCGATGTTGATGACGCGCGCGGGATCGTCGGCTGTCGCAGCGGCTTCGAGTTGCGGCAGCAGCGCACGAGTCAGAAAGAACACGCTCTTGACGTTCAGGTCGAGCACCTTGTCCCAGGCATCGGCGGGAAACGACTTGATCGACTCGCCCCAGGTCGCACCCGCGTTGTTGACGAGCACGTGGAGCGCGGGTTCGCGCGATGCCACTTCCGCCGCCAGACGATTGCACTCGGCTTCGCTCGCGAGGTCGGCGGGGAGCGAGATGCACTCGCCGTGCTCCGACAATTCAGCTGCGACTTCGTTGCACACGTCGGCCTTTCGGCTCGAGATGTACACCTTCGCTCCAGCGTGGATGTAGCCGCGAGCGATCATCAAACCGATTCCGCGGCTGCCGCCGGTAACGAGCGCGACCTTGCCGTGCAGCGAGAAGAGCGATTCGAGCGTCATGGCGGCAGAGGTTACGGGCGCAGGTAGTCCCGATGCTCACCGGCAAGTTCGATACCCATCGCCGGGGCCTGGACTTTGCTGAGCACCGACATCACGGCCGTCGTGCGAACGCTGACCTTCAGCGAGTCGGCGCGTTCGATGCGAGCGCTCGTGCACACGAGATCGGCGTCGACCTGATCGACCGACGCGATGCACCGGTATCGCTTGCCGACGACGACCGGCCGGTCGAATTCGGCCGTCGACGACTTCGTGACCGCCCACTTGTGGTGGGTCGCGATCACCGCCCAGGCCATCGCTTCGTCGCAGATCGCGAGGGAGACGCCACCATGGGCCCAGGTCGGCGCGCCCGAGAACCGGTCGTCCAACTCGAATTCGGCGAATACGGTTCCGCGATCGGTGTCATGGAAGAAGGGAATGCGCAGCCCGGCGGCGTTGCGTGGCTCGCACACGAAGCAGTTGGTGTCGAAGCCCCAGTTGTCATTGGTCAGCGGGAGAGCGGGCATCTGTGCATTCAACCTCAGCGCCGGCGAACGAGCCAACGCAGCTTCTCTGCCTTTTCGAACGCCGCTTCGCCGGCGAGCTGTCCGACTGCGGTGCCGACCGTCGGGTACACGTGGACGAACGAAGCGAGGTCGGCGAGCTTCATGCCCCGCTCGATTGCCAACGCGAACTCGTGGATCATCTCGCCGGCTGCGGGCGCGAGCACGTGCGCGCCGACGATGCGACCCTTCGCGGTGATGCAGACGATCGCGCCGCGTTCGACGCCGTCTGCCTGGGCGCGATCGTTGTGGGCCAGATCCTGGCGCCACACCTGGACGTCGTCACCGTGCTGTGCGCGCGCCTCCGACTCGGTCATCCCGGCGTGCGCGAGCTCAGGGTCGGTGAAGGTGCACCAGGGAACACCCGCATTGACCTTGCCTTTGCCCGGGAAGAACATGTCACGGACTGCACGTACCCCTTCGTACGCGGCCGAGTGCGTGAACAGGTAGCGACCGGCCAGGTCGCCCGCGACGTACACCGTGGGAATGTTCGTGCGCATCCGCTCATCGACCACGACGCCGCGCGGGCCGAGTTCGACGCCGAGATCTTCGAGCCCGAGGCCCTCGACGTTCGGGCAGCGGCCCACCGCGACGAGGAGTTCGTCGCCCTCCCAGCGTTGCGGTTCGCCGCGCTCGGTCCCGTAGACGACCTTCTTCCCGTTCTCGACGGCCACTCGTTCGGTGATGACCTCGAATCGCAGATCGACGCCTTCTGCTTGCAACGACTCGACGAGCAGGTCGACGAGCTCGGGTTCATCGCGAGGAAGGATCCGTGAATCCTTCTGGAGCAACGTCGTTCGGATGCCAAGCCGATTGAAGCCCTGCACCATTTCGACGGCGATTGGCCCTCCGCCGATGTTGATGAAGCTGGCCGGGGGATCGGTGAGCTCGAAGAGATTCTCGCTCGTGACGAAACCGACGTCGCCGAGGCCGGCGATGTTGGGAATCGCGGGACGGGATCCGGTCGACAAGAGCACGTAGCGAGTGTCGAGGATGCTCGTTCCGCCGCTGTTGAGGTCGACCTCGACCGACGTCGGCGACCGCAGGCGCGCCTTGCCCATGATGAGTTCGATGCCCATGCCCACGAACCGGGCGGGATCATCGTCGCCGGTCGCGATCTGGTGCTGCACGCGCCGGATGCGTTCCCACACTGCAGCCCGGTCCACCGTCGGCGTGACCGACTCGATGCCGAATGTCGAGGCGTGGCGCATGTGGTGGGCGATCTTGCCTGCCGCCAGGAGCGCCTTGCTCGGTACGCATCCGGTCCAGAGGCAGTCGCCTCCGACCCGATGGCGTTCCACGACCGCGACCCGCAGGCCGAGGGTGGCGGCGAACTCGGCCGCAACCATCCCGCCCGAACCCATGCCCACGATGACGAGGTCGAATCCCCTCGGTACTCCTGACTGCCTTGCTGCAAAACGGTTGGACCGAGGTTCGGGCGATTCGGCGCCGCGGCCCGGCGCGGATCATCGAATTGCGAGAAACCTCGCGGGGGAGTGATCCGGCCGGCAGCGCCGTGGCGAACCTAGGTCCGAGAGGAGGCTGCCGATGGCCGCGACGTTCGGGCACAATGCAGCGATGGACGGCCGCCAGCCGAGCGCCGATTCGGACTCCGCCGATTCTCCAGCCTGGGAGGTCGAGGTTTGCCGCCGTATTGCGGCCGGCGACGAGCGGGCGCTCGCCGACCTGTACGACCAATTTGGCTCGTTCGTCTACGGCTTGGCCGCGCGAGTGATCGGCGATCGCACCGCGGCCGAGGATGTGACCCAAGAGGTGTTCGTGACGCTGTGGGAGCGCCCCGAACTGTTCGACTCAGAACGCGGTCGCCTCCGAACCCTGCTCGGCACGCTCGCGCACCGCCGAGCGGTCGATCATGTTCGCCGCGAAGAGGCGCGTCGCCGTCGACATCAGCGAGAGGCTGGTTTCACCCGCCCCGTTCCCGACATCGACGAGATGGCGATGGCGATGGTGAATGCCGAGCGAGTGCGTGAGGCTGTCGAAGCGCTCCCGATCGACCAACGCAACGCGATCCAGCTCGCGTACTTTGGCGGCAAGACCTACCGCGAGGTCGCCGAGATCCTCGACATTCCTGAAGGAACCGCCAAGTCACGGATGCGGCTCGGCCTCCAACGGATTGCGCACGCACTCGAAGCGCACGGAATCGAGCAGTGGACATGATCGATCAACACGAGTTCGACGATCTCGTCGGTGCCTACGCGCTCGACGCGTGCTCGCCCGAGGAGACGGCAGCCATCGAGGCCTATGTCGAGACGCATCCGGCCGCGGCGTTCGAGGTCGAACGTCTGCGAACGGCAGCCATATGGATGGCTGCTGCCGACGCGCGAACGCCACCGGCGCCAATGCGCTCGGGGCTGCTCGAACGCGCCCGAATGGTGCGGTCGACGACTGCGGCATCCGCGCTCGTCGCGTACCGCGAGGAAGCGGCGCGTCTCGGGGCAATGCTCGCGTCGCTGTCCGAGGCCGATTGCGATCGCGTGACGCACAATGGCCTCACCGTTCGTGAACTCGTGTTGCACTTGGGCGTGGCCGAGCGAACGCTGGCCGCCGAATTGCTCGAACCCTCGGTGTCGACCTGGGACGACGGCTTCATGCGCGAACTGACAACCACCGAACTCGCGAACAACCAGCACTCGAGCCTCGCCGAAGCCGTCGCTCGTTGGAACGCAGCGGTCGAGGAAGTGATCCGGATCGCGCCGCACGCGACACGGCGCGTGGCGGGGCGAAGCGTGACCGACGCGCTCTTGATCCGGGCGTTCGAATCGTGGACCCACCTCGATGACGTCCGCCAGGTTCTCGACGAAACCGAGAGCGTTCCTTCGGTGACGACGCTCCAGGCGATGGTCGATTTCTCGGTGCGATCAGCGCCGTGGGCGCTCGCCTTGACGGGACGCAGTCGTGACGCCGGCGCGATCGAACTGGTCCTCACGGGTGAGGTCGGCGGGAGCTACACGATTCCGCTGACGCCCGGACTGACCGATCAAGCGGTCGTATCGGTGATGACGATCAACGTGATCGATTGGTGCAAACGATTCGCCGACCGTCGGTCGCTCGATGGCGTGATGGCGGTCGGTATCGAAGGCGACGAGTCCCTCGCGTCTGATCTCTTGGCGGCGGTGCCGTGTTTCGCTGGGCTCTAGCTCAGCGCATGGTCAGCCCGCGGTATCCGTCGGTGAAGCCGGCGTCGGTGAGTTCGGCCGCCCACGGATGGGTGCGCGCGGGTTCGCTGTCGATCGTGCGGATTTCGAGCGGTCCGAGCCGACCGTCGGCGCGTGCCGCGACGAGTGCAGCGGCGACGAGTCCGGGTTCGACTTCGTTCCCGGGAAACGAGGACAGCGTCTTGCCGCCCCGCTCGACGAAACACGCGGGTGCACCGTCGACGAGCACCACCGAAGCTCCGGTCACGCGGGCCGTTCGTCCTGTGCACTCGGGCCACGCGAGTGATGCGCCATAGGGGTTTGCGGGATCGGTGACCGCGAGCACGATCACGGAGGGCTCGCGAGCCGAATCGCGACTGCTGCGTAAGCGTTCGACGGCGCCCGGTGCTGCGAACTGCGCCGCACCGAGTCCCGCGATGAACCAGCCGCGCCGAATGCGCCCGGCTTCCTCCATGATCCGCAGCACCGGATACACGCCGGCAAAACCACCGGCGACGCCTTCTGCGCGCACGCCGTCGCGCGTGACGACGCCTTGCCGTGACAAGAGTTGCTCCGCGCGGGCGTGTGCGATGCGTGTCGGATCACGATCCGCGCTCGACAACAGATCTGCCACCAGCGACCAACGCCCGACCCCCGCGGGTGGCCCGAGCCGAGCGAGACGACCGACATTGGGTCGGCGGCGTTTGGCGCTGGTCTTGGCGCGTGGCGCCCGAAGGGGCGCGAAGGTGTCGTTCGTGACGTGACCCGACCAGACCAGGTCGTAGAGCGCAGCCATGAGCTCCACCTCGGCCGTGTTTGCGCTCGCGGTCACAAGGTCCGGCCAAAACGCTGGCCCCCGGGTCAACCGATCGAGGATCGCGTCGTGCTGCGGGCCGGTCGGTGGCTCGTCGGGTTCGTCGAGCAGGAGACCAACGGCATCGCGAAAGCACAAACGCACGCGCCCGTCATCGGCCCCGAGTGCGCCCGCGCCGACCCAGACGAGCTCACCGGCTGCGCACAGTTCGTCGATGAGCGCCGGCGAGTATCCCTGCATCCGCGAGGCGAGGACCTCGCGTTCGAGGACCGAAACGGCGACCGGGAGTCCCTGCAGCGGTTCGATGGCGCTGACCAGTGCGTCGAGTCCGCGTTCGCGCCGCCCGATTCCTTGCCACCCAGGCAGGAACCGCGCGTAGGCGATCGCGTCGACGGGTTCGACTTCGCGACGGGCGGCGGCGAGCGATCGACGCCGAAGCTGTTCGAGAATGCGAGCGTCGCACCACTCGATGCCGAAGGCACCGGGCCGAAACGCGCCCTCGACAACGCGCTCCGCGCTCGCGAGACGTCGAAGCGCTCCTGACACTCGCTCAGGCGGCGTTGCGAGGCGTCGCGCGCATTCGGAAACGGTGAACGGTCCATGAGTACGCGCGTAGCGAGCGACGAGATCGTCGAGCGGCGTGGCGACGGGGTCGGTGAACGCGACCGGCAATCCGGCAGGCACCGCCACACCGAGCGCATCTCGATAACGGGCAGCGTCCTCCGCAGCAATGCATCGGTCGTGACCGCCGATGCGGATCGTAACGGCGCGTCGCGCACCCACGAGCTCGTCGATCCAGGCGAACGCAGTGGTTCGATCGGTGGCGATGCGGGCGGCGAGCTCGTGGTGGTCGAGGTCACCGAGGTCGCGGAGCAGGTCGTGCACGGCGTCGAGGCCACGTGCGTGGCGTTCGGGAACGAGCCGCTGGAGTTCGAGTTCGAGCTGCTCGATCACAGCCGGATCGAGCAGCTCTCGCAGTTCTTCGTCGCCGAGGAGCTCGCGTAAGAGATTGCGGTCGAGTGCAAGCGCCGCAGATCGACGCTCCGCAAGTGGGGCATCGCCCTCATAGAGGTAGAGCGCGATATAGGCGAACAAGAGGCTCTGCGCGAACGGCGACGCCGAGTTCGTGGTGACCGGAACCACTCGGATGGAGCGGGTCTCGACTGCCTGGAGCACCTCGCGCAGCGCCGGGAGATCGAACACCTCGCGCAGGCACTCCCGCGTCGTCTCGAGCAGCATCGGGAAGTCGGGGTGATCGGCCGCGACTTCGAGGAGGTCGGCGGCGCGCCGACGTTGTTGCCACAACGGCGTGCGTTTCGCTGGCGATCCACGGCGAGGAAGGAGCAACGCGCGAGCTGAGTTCTCGCGGAACCTCGCGGCGAACAGCGAAGTGTTCGGTAGTCGTGCGACGACGAGGTCCTCGACCTCGTCGGATCCGATCAGCAGCGCGTCGAGCGGCAGGTCGTCGAGCGCTTCGGGCAGGCGCAACACGATGCCGTCGTCGGTCCACATCGCCGAAACGGCGAGGTCGAGGCGCGCCAGCTTCTCTTCGATTGCCAATGCCCAGGGCGCGTGCACCTGTGCGCCGAACGGCGTGAGGAGACACCAGCGCCAGTCACCGATCTCATCGGGGAACCGTTCGAGGACGATTGTTCGGTCGTCGGGCACGGCGCCCGTGGCCGTGGCCTGATCGTCGAGATACTGCAGCAGGTTGGCGCTCGCACGTGCGTCAAGGCCGATCTCGGTGAGGCGGGCGGTGGCGAGTTCTGCCGGCATCTGGCGGGTCGTGCGGACGAGTTCGCCAACCGCGCGCCCGAGTTCGAGTGGGCGACCGGGCCCGTCGCCGCGCCAGAACGGCAACTTGCCTGCTCGCCCCGGTGCCGGGGTCACGATGACGCGGTCGGGGGTGATCTCTTCGATCTGCCAGGCTGACGCGCCGAGCACGAACACCTCTCCCGGACGAGACTCGTAGACCATCTCTTCGTCGAGCTCACCGACTCGAGAACCCCCGGCGGTGAACACGCCGTAGAGGCCGCGATCGGGAATCGTCCCCCCGCTCGTCACCGCCAGTCGCTGCGCGCCGTCGCGGGCCCGAATGGTGTCGGCGAGCCGATCCCACACGATGCGGGGCCGAAGTTGCGCGAACCGATCGCTCGGGTACCGGCCTGCCAGCATGTCGAGCACGCCGTGGAAGAT
>SXGT01941581.1_pt1 | contig 12280 bp, 16 predicted proteins | sample 3176221 | NCBI WGS metagenome assembly SXGT01 (sample SAMN11356862, study PRJNA531348) | freshwater metagenome | isolation source: freshwater sample F1-120 | place: China: Fuxian Lake, Yuxi | collected 2017-12-25
CGCGTCATCTTCGAGCATCAGGCGATCCAGTTCATGCTGGCCGAGATGGCGACGAAGCTGCAGGCGGCGCGCCTCATGACCTACGACGCGGCACGCAAGTTCGATGCCGGCGAGCGCGTCGATCTCGAGGCGGGCATGGCGAAGTTGTTCGCCTCCGAGGCGGCGGTCGACAACAGCATGGACGCCATGCGCATCCACGGCGGCTACAGCTATTCGGTGGAATTCGACGTCGAGCGCTATTTCCGCGACTCGCCGCTGATGTGCATCGGCGAGGGCACCAACGAGATCCAGCGCATCATCATCGCCAAGCAGCTCATCGAGAGAAACCCGGCATGAGTACGGTTTCCCTGCCCCTGCAGGGCCTGCGGGTGCTCACCAGCGAATCCTTCGGGGCAGGCCCCTACGGCACGATGTACCTGGCGGATCTCGGCGCGGAGGGGATCAAGCTCGAGGATCCGGCGGCCGGCGGCGACGCCAGCCGCGGCGTCGGCCCGCATTACCTCGGCGAGCGCGACGACTCGCATTACTTCCAGACCTTCAACCGCAACAAGCGCAGTCTCGCTGTCGATCTGAAGAGCGCCGAAGGCCAGGCGATCCTCCACGGCCTGGTGCGCAGTTCGCACGCCGTCCTCAACAACCTGCGCGGCGACCTGCCGGAGAAGCTCGGTCTCACCTACGCGAAGTTGCGCGAGGCCAACCCGCGCATCGTCTGCGTGCACCTGTCTGCCTACGGCCGCGGCAACGACCGCACCGCGCGCCCGGGCTACGATTACCTGATGCAGGCCGAGGCGGGTTTCATGCATCTCACCGGCGAACCCGATGGGCCGCCGGCGCGCATGGGCCTGTCGATCATCGACTTCCTCCCCGGCCTCACCGGCGGGCTTGGGCTGCTCGCGGCCGTGCGGGGCGCGGAGCGGTCAGGGCAGGGCTGCGACCTCGACAGCTGCCTGTTCGACGTGGCGCTGCACCAGCTGAGCTATCCCGCCACCTGGTACCTCAATGAGGGTTCGATCACGCGGCGCATGCCGCGCTCGGCGCATCCGTCGGTGGCGCCGGTACAGCTGGTGCGTACGGCCGACGGATGGATCATGGTCATGTGCATGAAGGATCGCTTCTGGGAGCGCCTCATCGAGACGATCGGCCGGCCGGAACTCGCGACGGACACCCGCTTCGCGACGGCGGCGGATCGCCACTGCAACATGGCGGCGCTTACCGCCGAGCTCGATGCCGCGATGTCGAAGTCGACCACGGCCGAGTGGACCGCAAAGCTGGGACCCTTGCTGCCCGCAGCGCCCGTGCTCGACATGGCGCAGGCGCTGGACAACCCGTTCGTCCACGCGACTGGCATGGTTGAAAACGTGCCGCACCCGGCGCGTGCCGACTTCCGCATGCTGGCGAACCCGTTGCGCATCGACGGCGAGCGGCTGCCCGGCAAGGTGTGCAACGCGCTCGGCGCCGATACGCACGCATTGCTCCGCGAAGTCGGGTATAGCGCCGAGAAGATCCAGGCACTCGCTGCCGCTGGCATCGTGAAAGTAGCCGCCCCGTGAAACTCGAAGGTCTCCGCGTCCTCGATCTCTCGCTGCTGCTGCCCGGGCCGCATCTCACGCAGACGCTGTGCGATCACGGCGCGGAGGTCATTTGCGTTGAACCTCCCGGCGGTGAGCCGGCCCGCAGCTTCGGGCCGGTGAAGAACGGCCACACGCCGTGGTTCCGTACCACGCACCGCGGCAAGAAGAGTCTCTGCCTGAATCTGAAGGAGCCGAGGGCGCGTGAAGTCCTGCTGCGGCTCGTCGCCCGCGCCGACGTGTTCGTCGAGGCGTTCCGTCCCGGCGTCGCGAAGCGACTCGGCATCGACTATCCGTCCCTTGCTGCCGTCAACCCGCGGCTCGTCTACTGCTCCATCACCGCATTCGGGCAGACAGGCCCGCTGCGGGATCGGCCTGCCCACGATGTGAGCATCCAGGCGCTTGCGGGCGTCGCGAACCTGAACCGCGGAACCAACGGCGACCCCGCGCTGCCGGGTGTGCCGGCAGCCGACATGTGCGCCTCGCTCACCGCACTTTCCGGCATCCTGATGGCGCTGCTGCGGCGGCAGACGACTGGTCGTGGCGACTACCTCGACATCTCGATGCACGACGCGATGCTCGGCTGGACCAACAACGTCGTCGGGCCCGTATTCGCCGAGAACCGCGCGCACGACATCCCGAACGAGCGCGGCTGGGGCGGGCGCGCGTTTTACAACATCTATCGCACGGCGGACGATCGCTGGCTCACGCTCTCCGGCAACGAGCACAAGTTCGTCGCCAACCTGCTCACGGGTCTCGGTCGTCCGGATCTCGTCGAACTCGGCCTCTCGGCGCCGGGCCCGCACCAGGCGCCGCTCACGGCCTTTCTGCGCGAAGAGTTTGCGAAACAAACGTTGCAGCACTGGCGCACGTGGTTCGCCGACAAAGACGTGTGCTGGGGCGAGATGCTCGATCTGCAGGAAGCGTTCGAGCACGGCCAAGCGCGCGAGCGCGGCATGATCCTCGCAGACAGCGAGGGCAATCCGCACATCGGCCTGCCGATCCGCTACGCCGACGAGCCGGGCCACGCGGATTTCCGGGTTCCGACACTCGATGCCGATGCTGCCGAGATCCTCGGCGAGGCGGGCTACAGCACTGCCGAGATCGCCGGCCTCCGCGCTTCAGGTGCGTTGCCGGGCTAGCGCGGCACGCAGCACCAGGTAGCCCGCGACCCCCGCGATCAGCGAGCCCGCCAGGATGCCGAGCCGCTCGAGACCAAAATACTGCTCGGCGCCCAACTCGAAAGCGAGCGAGGCGATGAACAGGCTCATCGTGAAGCCGACACCGCAGAGGAGGGCGACGCCGACGAGTTGCAGCCAGTTTGCACCTTCCGGCAGCGACGCGACGCCGAGCCGGATCGCCAGCCAGCTGGTGGCGAGCACACCGGCGAGCTTGCCGAGGACGAGGCCGGCGACTATGCCGAGAAACACCGGATTCGCGAGGTCGCCGACCGCGACGGCATCGATTGCCACGCCGGCATTCGCGAAGGCGAAGATTGGCAACACGCCGAACGCCACCCAGGGATGCAGCGCGTGTTCGAGGCGACGGAGCGGCGCAGCCTCGGGGTCGCTGCGAGGCAGCCGCAGGGGAATGAACATGGCCAGCACCACGCCCGCGAGCGTCGCATGCACACCGGACTTGAGCAGTGCCACCCAGAGCGGGATGCCGACAGCGATGTAGGCTGCTGGCCGCAGAACGCCGAGGCGGTTCATGGCGAGGAGCACGGCAATCAGCGCCGCGACAATCGTGAGTGCCGTGCCCGAGATCTCTGCGGTATAGAACAGCGCGATGATCACGATCGCGCCGATGTCGTCGAAGATGTCGATGCTAAGCAGGAAGGCCTAGAGTGCCGGCGGCACGCGGCTGCCAAGCATCGAGAGCACGCCGAGCGCAAAGGCGATATCGGTCGCTGTCGGGATTGCCCAGCCTTGCAGCGCCACGGCATCGCCCCGGTTGAACCACCAGTAGAGCGTAGCCGGTCCCGCCATACCCCCGACGGCCGCGATCGCTGGCAGCGCCACCTGCGCGGGAGTCGCGAGATGGCCTTCGAGCGCCTCGCGCTTGAGCTCGAGTCCGACCAGGAAGAAAAACACGACCATGAGGCCGTCGTTGATCCAGAGGAACGCAGCCTTGCTGAGCGCGAAAGGCGGAAACCCAACCGTGATCGGCGCCGCCAGCAGCGCAGCATAGAGTCCGGCGAGGGGCGAGTTGGCTACCAGCATCGCGATCATGGCCGCCGCCATCAGCGCGAGCCCGCCCGCAGCTTCCATCTGCAGGAACGCCTGGAGCGGCGTGAGCGCAGCGTCGCGCTCGGGTTTCCTGCTCATGCCCTACACCCAGCGCGGCACGCGCTGGCGATAGTCGTCGAACGTGCGACCAAAGAGGGTCCTGAGCGCGCGCTCCTCCGGCAGGATCTGGAAGCGCGTGATCCACGCCACGAACAGTGCGAGCCCGGCGAGTCCGAGCGGGTTGCCCAGGAACACGGCCCAGCCCGCGAGCAGCAGCAGCATGCCGAGGTACATCGGGTTCCGGGTCCACTGGTAGACGCCACCGGTGACGAGCGCCGTGGCGTCGCCGGGCTTGAGCGGATTCAGCGTCGTGCTGGCGCGGGTCACGGTGCGGACGCCAGCGGCGGCGACAGCGAGTCCGCCGGCCGCGAGCAGTACGGCGAGCCCGTAGCGGAAGGCGGGCAGAAGCTCGACGGGCGCGATGAGGGCATCGGCGAACCACATCAGCGTCCCGCAGAGCAGTCCGACGAGGGGTGGCGGAATCCTGGCCTCGAACCAGCTCACTGCCACGTCTCTCGCAGATTGCGGAACCAGCCGCCGCTGCACACGAACACCCAGAAGCGGTAGAACTGCTCCGCCAAAATGCGCTTCAGGAAATCGCGCACACCGCGAAACCGCTCGGGCGGCACGCGCTCGCGTCGGTGCCCGATGGCCTGCAGCATCAGCGCAAAGAACGGCACCCAGAGCCAGAAGTACGAACGGAAGGGATGGCCCGTGCCGAGCAGCCAGCCCGCGCGCAGCGTGCCGATCAGGAACAGCGGCACCGCCACGATGTGTATGACGAGATTGGTGCGGTTGGTGTGGAATTTTCCGTAGTCGGCGTTCATGGTCACTTATTCTGGCATGAACTTCGCGATGACTTCCGACTCCGTCATCATCGCCGTGCGATTCGCGAAGTCGTAGTTCGGCGGCTTGTGATCGACGTAGATCTGCAAGTGGAAGTGGAAGCCCTCGTTGCCGAAGAGCCCCGCCGGCAGCACGTACTCACCGGTTGGCAGCAGGCGGTAGTACAAGTGCGTGCCGCAGCGCCGGCAAAAGGCGCGCTCGGCCCAGTCGGAGGAGCGGTAGACCTCGACATTGTCGGTGCCGGCGATGGTGACGTCGGGGCCGCAGTGCACCGCGAGCAGCGGCCCGCCGCCCCAGCGCCGGCACATCCCGCAGTGGCAGGCCGACATGGCCGCTTTCGTGGCCGTGGTGAGGGTGACGGCACCGCAGAGACAATGGCCTTGCATGGGCGTCTCTCCTGTCGCTTCAGTCGGGGCTCACTCGCGTGTATAGAGTCCGTCGAACGCCGTCGTCCATGCGCCCTTGGCATCCGTCGACTCCCAGAACTGTCTCACGCTGCCGTCCGCGTTGGGTGTCCAGGTGATGCGGTGGCGTGTGACGACACCCTCCGCGGCCGTGGTCGTGCCCTCGAGCACCATGCGCCCGTCCTTGAGTCCACCTTCAAGCAGGAGCAGGGTGCCCGTGTTGTCGACCCAGGTCTGGTGCCAGACCTTGCGACCGGGGTCGTACATGTTGAGGCTCTCGCCGCGATAGCCGCGACCGTTGCCGTAGCGTTCGTGCAGGACGCAGCCGTCGTACACGCGCTCGATGCGGTTGATGCCGGCGAGCTTGCCGTCCGGCGTCGTGACGCGCCACTCGCCGAGCCAGAAGTCGAACTGACGGTGCTCGGCTGCGGTGCACACGCCCTCGGTGACTTTGGCCGCGTGGGCGGCTCCTGCCACCGACAGCGCGACCAGCATCGCCACGATTTCAGTCTGCATTCGTCGCATTGCGCTGCTCCAGGAACGCCCAGCCGTCGCCACGATAGACGCCGCAACAGGGCGCGTCGAGTACTGCTGATAGTCCGCCGGCAAGCCCGCGAGTCCGTCACGCCGACAGTCGGCGGACCGATGCCGTCAACGCGCAGACCAGCCACCACGCGGCGAGCGCCGCCAGCGCGTGCTTGACACTGTGGCCGCTCATTGCGCCGGCGGAGAGATCGAAGATCGCGGCGTCGTAGTGCTCTGCGACCTTGGCCGCCGCGTAGGCGCCCAGCGCTGCCCAGGTGTAGCGCGCCACGACGCCGGTTACCCGATGCAGCAGCAGTATGACGATGATGAGTACCATCGGCAGGAACTGCACGAGACCGTAGGGCCGCAAGTCGCCGGCGCCCTTGAGTTCGGTGTAGTACCACCAGGCAACCGACGCGACACCTGCTGCCATTGCCGGCCACAGTAGCGCGCGGCCGACACGCTGCGAGACATGCATCCCGATGGTGAGCGCGAAGAACGCCATGAATGATACGGTCATCGGCAGCCGGTCCCACACGAGGGTCGCCGTCGACGGGGCGTAGTGATACCACCCGGAGCCGAGTGCTACGAGGAAGACGCCACTGCAGAAGGCGAGATAGGACGGGCGATGGGTGCCAGCCGGCAGTCGGCCCGCACGAGCGAGGCCGAGCGCGCCGACGAGGAGAAACGGCGCGTTGGACACCACATTCCAGAAATTCGCGATACCGAAGAACGTACGCGTATCGGCGAAGCCGTGATAGGCCGGATCCTGTGCAATGGGCGGCACGACCAGGAAGGTGGCGACGATGGCGGCCACCGTCAGCGCGACGAGCAGCTGCTCACGCCAGGTCATGCGCCGGACCCGAACGCCGCCTCGCTCGGGCCGGAGCTCGTCAGCTGGTCGGCTCGGGCAGGCCTCAGTCGTCGCCCCCGCCGAAAATACCGAGGAGGGACAGCAGGCTCTGGAACACGTTGTAGATGCTCAGGTAGATCGCCAGCGTGGCACTCACGTAGTTCGTTTCGCCGCCGTCGAGAACGCGCTTCACGTCGTACAGGATGAACGCGGAGAACACGCCGAGGCAGAGCACCAGCAGCGTCAGCATCAGAGCCGATGACTGCACGAAAAAGTTGGCAATGAAGCCGAAGAACACGATCCAGGCGCCGACCATGAGGAACTTGCCCATCGCCGAGAGATCGCGTTTGACCACGCCCGCCAGTGTCGCCATCGCCACGAAGATGCTGGCGGTACCCCCGAAGGCCATCATCACCAGCGAGCCGCCGTTGCGGAAGCCGAGCACGACACCGATCATGCGCGACAGCATCAGGCCCATGAAGAAGGTGAATGCCAGCAGCAGGTAGACGCCGAGCGCCGAGTCCTTGTTCTTCTCGATCGCAAACATGAGGCCGAACGCGCCGGCGAAGAACACGATCATCGACAGGCCCGGGCTCAGATTGGCCACGATGCCGGTGTTGACGCCGATCCACGCGCCCAGCACGGTCGGGATCATCGATAGCGCGAGCAGCCAGTAGGTATTGCGCAGGACGCGATTGCGCTCGGCCGCATAGGCGCCTGTGTCGGCGATATCGGCAATCTGTTGGACGTTCGGGTTCATCGGGGTCGACTCCTCAGCATGGCCTATGTGGAAGGCATTATTGCGCAGGGGGACGCCGGCGAAAAGGGTGCTCAGCTGGTGCGCAGCATGGGCACGAGCGATGCGACCAGCAGTGCCGCCATCGCCCAATTGAATGCCCGTGCCCGTCGCGGCTCAGTAAGCCAGTGGCGCAGCCGCGCACCGAACAGCGTCCACGCCGAAATGCAGGGCAGGTTGATGACGAACACGAGTGACGAGACGCCCAGCACCATGGCAGGCCCGGGCGCGGCGGGCACATAAGTTGCAAAGGCGCTGACCGTCATCGCCCAGGCCTTGGGGTTGACCCACTGGAACATTGCGGCGCCGAGGAAGCCGAGTGGCCTGGCTGGACGCGCGGCTTGCGCAGCGTCCCCGTCCACCGGTGTCGCGGCGATGCGCCAGGCCAGGTAGAGCAGATACGCCGCGCCCAGCCATTTGATCGCCACGTAGAGTTGCGGCACCTGCGTGAACACGGCGCCGAGCCCCGCACCGATCGCCACCATCATCACGAAGAAGCCGATGCACACGCCGGCGAGGTGCGGTATCGACGCGCGGAAACCGAAGTTCATGCCCGAGGCGAGCAGCATGAGGTTATTCGGCCCGGGTGTAATCGAGGCCACGAAGGCGAACAGGCAGAGAGCGAGGAAGGCGGCCAGTGTCATACAGGGTGGTTGTGAGGTCCGGGCCGCCGGTCAGCTGCCGATCCGGAGCGAGCCGACCGCCAGAAACACCTCGCGCAGAAACAGGAGCAGTGCCGCGATCAGCGCGAGCATCGCCAGGATGAACAAGGTCGCGATGATGGCCGCGAGATCGAAGCTCACGATCGTATTGAGGAACAGCGTCACGACGACAAGCGCAACGAGCAGGGCACTGATGGTGCAAAGCGTGATCGCGCGGTTGATCAGCCGGGCGCGTCGGGCCATGAGGCCGAGCTTCGCGGCGAGTTCGCTCTGCGCGGCCGCATCCTCATCGACGTGTTCCTCCAGCTTGCGGGCGCGGTCGACGAGGCGCGCGAGCCGATTGGTGAGGACCGTGAGGATCGTGCCGAGTCCCGTCAGCAGGAACACCGGTGCGACGGAGAGCTGGATGATCTGGGCGATTTCGATCGTCTGGTTGGTGAATGGCAGCATGGTCGTCTCCAGTGGCATCGCTCAGGTGTCCTCGTAGGGCTCGCAGTCGCAGCTGAAGCGCGTGGCGCCACAACCCGCGCAGAGTTCGTGCCGGCAGCCCTCGACGTGGAATTCGCCCTTGATGACGCCGCAGTCGCTGCAGGGCGCTGCGGCCGAAGCGCCGGGCTCCGTGCCGTAGCGGACGCGCGGCACCTCGATACCGTTGACGAAACACGTCGGTGTCTTCTGCGCGCGGTGAATCTGCTCGGGCCAGCCGGCGTCCATGGTGGCGCCGCGGTATGTGATCTTGTTGCGGCCTGTCATGCTCGATTCCTCGTTTACCGCTGTCCTCAGCCACTGCTACCAAGCAGTTTAGCCCTTCTCGATGAACTCGCTAATCTCCACCAAATCGACCGGCTCGCCACAGCAGCGCCAGAGCGCCAGCCACCACCACGACTTCCATGAACCCGGCATGCACACCGGCCGGGATGCGCTTGAGCAGTGCTCGCGCGACGAAGGCCCCGGGCGCAGTGCAGGCGCCGACCAGGAGCCCGATGAGGGCGAGCTTCGCATTCAACGCGGCGAGGCTGCCGAAGAGCGCGACCTTCGCGAGGCCCATGATCACGGAGATGATGGCATCGGTCGCGACGAGCGCCGCTCCGGCGACGCCGGCGGACATGAGCAGCGATATCAGGATGATGCCGGCGCCGGTCAACCCGCCGTTGACGAAGCCGAACACCGCGCCGCCGGCGGTCTCCGCGCCGGGCGACAGCGGGATCTGGGCCCGCCGGAGGACTCTGCGCAGCGGCACGCTCAGCAGCAGGAACGTGCCGAGCAAGAGCCCGATCCAGCGCGCATCGAGGAGCGTGTAGCTCCACGCGCCGAGCGCGCAGGCCGGCAGTCCGAGGGCGAGCAGTCGCCGCACGCGCGGCCACTCGATGTTGCGCCAGAATGCGACGACGCGGCTGCCGTTGTTGATGAGCATGCCGACGGCCATGACGGGGACGACGTTCGCGATGCCGACCACCGGCACGAGGAAGACGGGCAGAACGAGGCCGGTGCCGTAGCCGGAGAGGCCGCCCAGGATGGAGGCGGCGAAGGCGACGAGGCAGGCGAGGGCAAGTTGGATCGGCGTCGCGACCAGGGTGGGGAGTGCTTCGGCGATATCCATTTTCGCTTACTGTACTCGCCTCGTGTGCCGCGGCCCGCGATGTCAGGCCGCCACCGGCACCGCCCGCACCAGATGCAGCTCACCGTTTGGCAGCCGTCCAGCCTGAACCCAACCCGCCGCCGCATAGAACCGCTCTGCCCGGGTTCCCGCTTCGGTAGACAAATGCAGCGTGCCCGGCCCCGCTGCCGCGAGGCTGAGGGTCACTTGCTGCAGCAGGGAGCGGCCGATGCCGCGACCCTCGTCACCAGGCCTCACGAACAGCGCCCAGATGCTGCGGGATGGTGGATCGGCGATGGCAAAGCCGACGATGGCGCCATCTTCCTCCACGACCCAGCTGGTCCCGGTTTGAGCGAGGCGGTGCTCATAGTCCAGGACCGTGACCTTGGACGGGTCGCGCAGCGCGTTCTCGCGCACCGACAGGCGCAGCGCGTGCATCGCGGGAATGTCTGCCGGTATGGCGGGGCGAAGTGGCACTGCGTTGTTAAAGCGTTGCGAAGCCCGATAACGCAATAAGCTCCTGGGAAGGCGTGCAGGGCGTGGCAATAGCATTGCCCGCGATTCGCGCCCGCAGGCCGGCCCTCACTGCGGTACCAGCGCGAGATAAACGGCCAGAGCAAAACCAGCTATGGAAACGAGCCCGGCGAGCCAGAGCGCCCACGTGCGCGAATACGTCGCAGGTCGGTCGGACTCGGGCAGCGTGGCAATGAAGTGACCGTGTTGCACAGTTGCGAGGGCCATGCATGCTGCGCCGATGATGACCAAGAAAACGCCGATGATGTGGGAGTAGCCCGGCGGGGGCAGTGACGGGGTATTGCGCCCCAGATCGGAAAAAAGGTGAAGGAAGAGGCCGAAGCGGGAGACGAGGAAGCCCAAGCCAACGATGGCAATGCCAGTGCGTAACCATGCGAGCAGTGTGCGCTCTGAGGCAAAGAAGACGCGTGGATCCGACTTCATTGATGGTGCGACGCGTTGGGCAGGATGTGAGGGCTCCGGCATCGCCTGGTTTCCCGTGAAAAGACCAATACCGGTGATTCTTTACCCGACCGTTCGGCGGTGCAAGCCGCGAACCTCGCTATTTGCCCCGCTGGTGCTTCGCGAGCGCGACGAGGTGGCCGACATTGATGTTCACGTGGGCGTGCCGGGTGGTGCCCGTGGTGGCGGTGGCGATACCGGCGTCGACGTCCTCGGCCGGCAGCGCTCGTTCCTCGAGCAACCGCACCGTCAGCGCATCCTCGATGAGGAGCCGCAGCGTCGGCAGGCCGATCTCCTCGCGCTGGCCGTGGACTTCGCAGCCGGGGAGAGCGGGCGCGGCGGCGTCGATCGTGCCGTCGGGATTCTGTTTGATTGTGATCGGGATCAGCATGGGTCGCTCGTAATGCGGGGCACCTGATTCATGTCGAGTTCGCTACTCGTTGCCGGAGCTCCTCGAGCTCCAGCCAGCGCGCCGTGCAGCGGTCGTGCTCGGTCTGCGTGGTGCGGAGTTTCGCCAGCACGGGTTCGGTGCTTTCCCAGGGCTGGTCGTAGAAGCCTGGTGCGGCGATGGCGGCTTCGAGCCTGGCGATGTCCTGCTCCAGCGCGGCGATGCCGGGCACGAGTGCGTCAAGCTCGCGCTGCTCCCTGAAGCTCAGCTTGGTGCGCGCGGGTTTTTGCTTCGCCGACGTGCGTGAGAGAGCAGGGGAGAGTGACGTGGGTGTGGCTGGGCGCTGAACCTCGCCCGGCTCGTCGATCGGATCGTCCGCCACCGCCAGCTCGTCGCCCTGACGCATCCAGTCCGAGTAACCGCCCGGGTAGCGGCGCACGATGCCGCCACGTTCGAAGGCGAGCGTGCTGGTAGCGACACTGTCGACGAACATGCGGTCGTGGCTGACGATAAGGAGCGTGCCCGGATAAGCGAGGAGTTGCTCCTCCAGCACCTCGAGCGTCTCGACGTCGAGGTCGTTGGTCGGCTCGTCGAGGATCAGCAGGTTCGAGGGCTGGGTGAAGAGGCGGGCGAGGATGACGCGGTTCCGCTCACCACCGGAGAGCGCCTTCACGGGCGTCATCGCGCGCCGCGCGCTGAACAGGAAGCCCTGCAGGTAGCCGATGACATGCACGTCGCTGCCGTTCAGCTTCACGTAGTCGTAGCCGTTGCCGACGATGTCTGCGACAGTCCGCTCCGGGTCGAGCGACTCGCGCAGCTGACCGAAGTAGCCGATCTGGATGCCGGTGCCGAGCTTCACCGAGCCGTGCTGGGGCTCGATCTCGCCGAGCAGGAGGCGCAGCAGCGTGGTCTTGCCCACGCCGGTGTTGCCGATCAGTGCGATGCGCTCGCCGCGCAGCACCTTGATGTTCACGTCGCGAAACAGTGCGCGCCCGCCGTAGCCGTGGCCGACGCTGCGGGCCTCGATCACCTTGCGGCCGCTGAGTTCCCCCTGCTCGATCGCGATCTTGGCCTTGCGCGTCGGCGCGATCCGTGCGGCGCGCTCGGCGCGGAGCTTCATGAGCGCTCGCACGCGGCCCTCGTTGCGGGTGCGCCGCGCCTTGATGCCCTGGCGGATCCAGGCTTCTTCGCTTGCGAGCTTCTTGTCGAATAGCGCGTTGGCGGACTTCTCGTCCTCGAGCAGCTGCTCGCGCCGTTCCAGGAAGGCGAGATAGTCGCCCGGGAAGCTGATCAGCCGGCCGCGGTCGATCTCGATAATGCGGGTGGCGATACGGTCGAGGAAGGCACGGTCGTGGCTGATGAATAGCACCGCGCCGTC
>SXGT01408495.1_pt1 | contig 12279 bp, 14 predicted proteins | sample 3176221 | NCBI WGS metagenome assembly SXGT01 (sample SAMN11356862, study PRJNA531348) | freshwater metagenome | isolation source: freshwater sample F1-120 | place: China: Fuxian Lake, Yuxi | collected 2017-12-25
AGTTTCGTGACCATCGTGGCTTCGACGTTGAATATCTTCTTCTTCGTCTAACAAGCGTTCGAACTCTGGATCTGCTTCTTTGACCAAAGGCACGACTGCGACATCGTCGATATCTGCCAATTTTGGTCCGGCCGAAGTGACGACTTTTCGCGTGGCGTCAGAGTGACCCGATGTCTCGCCGGCAGCCATTGCTGCTTCGCGAGTGATGCGATCGTCGGTCTGAGATTTGTAAGGAAGAATCTCGCCTTTGTACAACCAGACTTTGATCCCGATTCGACCAGATGTGGTCGCCGCCTCGCGGAAGCCGTAATCGATGTTGGCACGAAGTGTGTGCAGCGGAACTCGTCCCTCGCGATACCACTCACGACGGCACATTTCTGCTCCACCGAGTCGACCCGAGCACTGAACGCGAATACCCTGCACGCCTTGCTTCTGTGCGTTCTGCACTGCACGCTTCATCGCGCGACGAAAGGCGATTCGGTTGACGAGTTGATCGGCGACACCTTGAGCAACAAGCGCAGCATCAAGTTCTGCGTCACGAATTTCCGTGATGTTCAACTGCACTTTGTTGTTACCGGTAAGTTTCGTCAATCCGGCACGAAGCTCTTCGGCTTTCTGACCTTTGCGACCGATGACTATGCCCGGTCGCGCAGTGTGCACGTCGATTCGAAGTTTGTCGCGGGTGCGCTCGATTTCAATGCGACTGACGGCAGCATCAGAGAGTTGCACCTTGAGATAATCGCGAATCTTCCAGTCTTCGGTGAGGTATGCCTTGTAGTCCTTTGTGCTGAACCACTTGCTCTTCCAGTCAGTGGTTACACCGAGGCGAAAGCCGTAAGGATTGATCTTTTGGCCCATTTACTGCTCCGTCGCTGTTTCGGTTTTTACATCAACTGGCGCATCTGCATCTGCGTCTGGGGTTGCTGCTTTTGATTTTTGTGAACGTGCGCGACTTGCTTCGACGCGATCACGGCGTCGGGCTGATTCTGCCCCGCCTCGTGACTCACTTTGTGTTTCGCGAATTGCCAGTGCCGCATCACTGAGTTTGTCGACGACAATCGTGATGTGACTAGTGCGCTTGAAAATTGCCGCCGAACTGCCTTTGGCGCGCGGCCGAAAGCGCTTGAGCGTTGGTCCGGCATCGGCAAAACATGCCTTGATATAAAGCTCTTCGGCATTTTGTTCGAAGTTATTTGTTGCATTGGCCACCGCCGATGCAAGCAACTTGCGCACGATGTGTGCCGAGTCACGATCAGTCAAGCGCAACAAGTTGTCGGCAGATTTAACATCCATGCCACGAACAAGATTTAAAACCACACGAACCTTGGATGGTGACAACCGAGCAAATCGCGTCGATGCGCGAAACCCACTCGAGATACCAGCAACTCGTGTCGCTTCGTTTAGTTTTGGACCGGTCATGGATTACCTGCCGCTGCTGCTGCCGCTGCCGCTGCTTTTTCTTGACTTTGGTGAAACTTAAATGTTCGCGTTGGTGAGAACTCGCCGAGCTTGTGTCCGACCATTGACTCACTGATGTAAACCGGAATGTGCTTGCGTCCGTCGTGAACCGCAAAAGTATGACCCAACATGTCCGGAATAATGGTGCTGCGACGGGACCAAGTTTTGATGACCTTACGGTCGCCACTTGCGTTCATTGCGTCCAACTTTTTAAGCAGGTGTTCGTCAACGAACGGACCTTTTTTAAGACTGCGTGACATTGTTTAACCTCGTGCCTTTCCGGATCGACGACGACGAACAATCATTTGTTGCGACGACTTGTTCTTGTTGCGGGTACGACGCTCCGGCTTTCCCCACGGAGAAACTGGTGGACGACCACCAGAAGTTTTTCCTTCGCCACCACCGAGTGGGTGATCGACTGGGTTCATTACAACACCACGTGATTGTGGGCGAACACCCTTCCAACGATTACGACCGGCTTTACCAATTTTGATCTGCTCGTGTTCTGAGTTTCCGATTTCACCAACTGTGGCGCGACAATCAATCGGAACACGTCTCATTTCACTAGATGGCATTCGCAGAGTTGCGTACAAACCTTCTTTTGCTACCAACTGGACCGCCATTCCGGCCGAGCGAGCGATTTTGCCGCCTTGACCAGGACGCATTTCAATGTTGTGAACAGTTGTTCCGACTGGCATGAACCTAAGCGGCAAAGCATTGCCCACGACAATGTCTGCTTTTGGTCCGCTCTCTACGCGAGCACCAACTTCAAGACCCTTTGGCGCAAGAATGTACGACTTAGTTCCGTCGTTGTAATGCAACAACGCAATTCGGCATGTGCGATTCGGGTCGTATTCGATCGCCGCTACTTTTGCACCACACTCATCTTTGCCACGTTTGAAGTCGACCATTCGGTATTGCTGTTTGTGCCCGCCACCTTGGTGGCGAGAAGTGATTCGACCAGCAGAGTTGCGACCACCGCGCGAGGGCTTGGATGCGAGCAACGACTTTTCTGGAATTGTTTTGGTGATTTCACTGAAGTCAGAAACCGTCTGAAATCGACGGCCTGGGCTCGTCGGGCGGCGTTTACGAATTGGCATCTGGGTCGGTCCTTACTTGGTTAGTTCTCGAACAACGGAATTTGACTTCCGGCCTCTAAAGTTACGATCGCGCGCTTTGATCCATCACGAACGCCGATTCGGTTCGTGCCACGCGTGATGCGACGCTTGCCTGGGCGATTGATTGTGTTTACGCGAGTTACTTTGACGCCCCAAATGGACTGCACTGCATCGCGAATCTCCGGCTTTGTCGCATCTTGATGGACTTCAAATGTGTATGTGCCCTTGTCGATCAACGAATAACTTTTCTCGCTAACAACCGGCCGAAGAATAATGTCTCGTGGGTCTTTCACTTTGCAGCCTCCATTGCGGGCAAGCTTGCTTTTGTAAATACGATCCAGTCGTTGCACAGGATGTCATAGGCGTTGAGTTCTGAGGTGCTCAGAACATGAACATCTGTGAGATTGCGGAAACTCTTCCACGCGTTCTCATCTTTGCGCTCAAGCACGATCATCACGCGACCCGACATACCGAGTGCAGAAATTGCCGCCGATGCGGCTTTCGTGCTCGGTGAGGCGAAGCCCCAATCTTCGACAACAACAACTTTGTTTTCGCTCATACGATCTGACAGCGCAGAGCGCAATGCAAGTTGAACCATTTTCTTTGGGGTTCGCTGCGAATATTTGCGGGGCTTTGGCCCAAGCGCAACTCCGCCACCGCTGAAATGCGGGGCGCGAATCGAACCTTGACGCGCGTTACCGGTGCCTTTTTGCTTGAACGGTTTTTTACCGCCACCGCGAACTTCAGAGCGTGTCTTGGTGCTTTGGGTGCCAGAGCGACGGTGAGCGAGTTGTGCAACGACCACCTGATGCATCACGGGAATATTTGGCGTAATACCGAACATTGAATCAGCGACTTCGATTGATGCGGCCTTTTTGCCAGCGACGCTTTTCATTTCAATCTTTGCCATGGCTATTCCTTCACCCCAGCTTTGACTGCATTACGGATGATTACCACGCCACCGTTTGGTCCAGGAACAGAACCTTTAACCAGCAACAGATTTCGTTCGAGATCCGCTTGAACCACTTCAAGATTGAGAGTTGTCACTTGTTCGTGACCCATGTGACCAGACATTCGCAATCCTTTAAAAACTCGACCAGGAAACGTGCACGAACCGATTGACCCCGGTGCGCGGTGATGTTTGTGGTTACCGTGGCTCGCGCCTTGACCGCCGAAGTTGTGACGCTTCATCGTTCCGGCGAAACCTTTTCCGCGGCTGACGGCAATTACATCGACACGTTCGCCGACAACGAGGGTGTCGACTTTGATTTCTTGACCAACCTCAAAACCATCTACAGAGTCGATTCGTAACTCGATAAGACGACGACCCGCAACAACATTGCGCGTACCGCTCTTAGGAGCGAAGTGCCCGGCTTCTGCTTTGTTGAGTTTTTTCGGATCTCGCTGGCCGTATGTAACTTGCAATGCGGTGTACCCGTCAGTTGCACCAGTTTTAACCTGAACAATTCGAGCTGGCTCAATTCTCAACACGGTCACGGGCACGACGCGTTGATCGTCACTCCACACCTGTGTCATGCCGACCTTTTCGCCGACGATCGCTTTTTGTGCCATGAGGCCAAAACCTTTTCTCGAAACGTTCAATAAAAATCATTCGTGTATTCGCACAAATGCTCCGCGCGGCCAGGGCCTGCGGAGCACTTTTTTAGTTTTCGCTGTGAGGTACCCGCAAATTGCACGGGCGCACACAGACATCAATTTTTTGAATTGATCTCTCCATTTGCGACTTGGCAGAACCAATGTCACGAACGAGCTTTTTACTCTACCCCCTTTAAATCCAGTCCCCAAACGACAACCAGCACAAATTGCCATATTTTTGGGCTAATTTGCTCGTTTAAGATCTGGCTTTACAGCTGGTTACCTAGCCAGTTCACTCGATGATTCGGGCAACCAAAGTGGCTTCAAAGGTCATTCTTTTGCCATCACGTGAAATCTCAATTTTCACGATCTGACCAGGGACAGCATCACGAATAGCCGCCACGAGGCCTGCCTGCCCGTCAATTGGCTCACCATCTACTGACAACACGATGTCTTTGACGAGAATCCCAGCGTCATCTGCAGGTGAACCAGTGCGCACGTCGGTAATTATCGCGCCTTGACCACCATCTTCGCGACTTGTCAAGCCGACTCCCAAAAAGCCCTCGCGACGTTCAACACCGTTTGCTTGGGCTCGAAGTTGCTCAATCACAATTAACACCTCATCAACCGAAATCGAAAATCCGATGTTGGTTGCAGCCGACTCAGAGTCGCCCCGGGCTACGGCAGTATTGATGCCAACAACTTCACCTTTTAAGTTGACCAATGGTCCACCCGAATTGCCGGAAGAAATGGCCGCATCAGTCTGAATCAACGAGTTCAAGGCACCGGTTTCTGTCTCAATTGTGCGCTTCATCGCCGAAACTATTCCTGAAGTGACCGTCGGTCCACCATCTAAGGCAAGTGCATATCCAATTGCGATTACAGCATCACCGATTTTCACGCTGCCAGGTTTGGCAAAAGTTGCTGCAACCAAACTAGTTGCCTCTACCTTTATCAAGGCAAGATCATTGCCGGTGTCAGTGGCCAAGATCTTTGCAACGCGTGGTTCGGTCTCGCCAGCGAAACGCACCACCACCGATGTTGCACCTTCGATGACGTGTGCATTCGTCAAAATCTCACCATTTGACGTGACGACAACCCCAGAACCAACGGACCGACCGTCGGCTTCGGTCTCACCCAAAGTCGATATAACCGTGACAACGCTGTTGGCAAGTCGTGTCGCAACTAACAATATAAATGAGTCGGCTTTACTGGCGTCGTCAGACGCAACAACGACTGGGGCCGAAGTAACTTGCGTGACCGTGTCGGCTGAGTTTGAATCAATCAAATTAGTTTCCCGCACAACATAGGCACCCAAGGTGCCACCGATCAAACCAAACAGTGCGGCGAAAACTGCAAGCCCTAAAATTGTTCGACCTCGTCTCGACCTCGGAGAATTATCTTGGAAAGACGGCTCACTCCCGTTGGACTGCGGCAATGAAGGTGGCGGCAATTTTGACGGACCGTGATCCTGCCACTCCGGCAACGAAGATGGTTCAAATCTTGTGTAATCGCTCATAAATAATTTCTATCGTTGATTAAATGCAATTTTTGACTAAACCGAAAACTCTTGAAGAATTCTTATGTAATATTTGGTGGTACTGCCCACGTGATATCTCGATTGTTCAGCCTGGTCGCAATTTTCTCAGCAAGAGTTGTGATAAACGGCAAATAAACAAGGGAGCCAGGCAGAACTTGACCCGGTTCGATCACGGGTCTTCCATAAAGCTTCTTACCAATGCGAGACGGGTCTTCATCAACAAAAAACTTGACATCTAGTTCCAATTCGCCAAATAGCCACAAGGCATTGATCGATGTTCCGAATATGCCAAAAGACTTTGATTTCGCAAGCGAACTAGCGTGACTTTTTACTTCGCCCAACCAGCGAATTGATTCACCAACCCACGCAAAATCTGAGTTTGAAATATTCGTGGTCCTAGAGGTTTGGCTGGGTTTGCAGACGGCCCAACATTCGCGAGTTTCGATTCGCGACTCAATTCGAACAACTTCAAAACCCGCATTTTCAAGGAATATTTTGAGCGTCGCCACCGAAAAATGCGAACAGTGGTCGGCGATCAGCAACTTAAACGGATCTTTTGAGCAGTCCGGAACTGCAATAACCAGGTGTCCATTTTCGTTCAATAGCTCACCTAGCGATTTCATTGTCTCAATTGGCGAAACGAGATGCTCGAGCGAATGGGACATTGAAATCAAGTCAAACTTTAAATTTTTATCTAGTTCACCAACGAGTAGTTTTTTAAAATTAGGAATTGCTGAGAGTTTCTTTGATTCACGATCATCAAGATCAAAGCCGAATAGATTGAAGTCACTCCTTAATTTTGCAAAAGACCAAAGCAATGTGCCTGCTCCACACCCGAAATCAAGAACTGCGCCACCGTGTTTGGTTTGGCTTGTTTGGACAACTGACTCAACGAACAACTCACCGCGGCCAGACGAAGCACCGTCAATAAACACTGTTTGATCGTTGTCGCTTGTCTGATAGTACGACGCATAGTCACTGTAAATTTCGGATGCAGACTTTTGCCATTCGTCGGTTACTTCGGCTTGAGGAAACCCACAGTCATCGCAGACGGCAATGTTTTGGCCACGACGCCAAGGCTTGACGTCCGAAGTTATGGTGCGGAAGCCGGAGAACAAAGGCTCTCTGACCAGATTTTTATTCCCGCAATAAATACACTGCATCGATTTAAAAACCAGACCCAAAACTAGATCTAAAAACTAGACCCAAGTTGTTCTTAAGAGTTTTGGATTTTGATTTCGATGTCAACGCCCGCAGGAAGTTCTAAACGCTGCAGACTGTCGATCGTCTTTGCATTCGGATCAACAATGTCGATCAACCGTTTGTGGATTCGCATTTCAAAGTGTTCACGCGAGTCCTTATCGACGTGCGGACCACGGATAACCGTAAAACGATGCTTGTCCGTCGGCAAAGGTATCGGACCACGCACCATCGCACTCGTGCGAGTCACCGTTTCGACGATTTTCTTTGCAGACTCGTCGATGTTTTGGTGATCGAACGCCTTGAGACGGATGCGGATACTTTGTGCCATCAGTTTGAACCGGTTCTGAAACGATCTACTTGATGATCTTCGTTACACGACCAGCACCAACTGTGCGGCCGCCTTCGCGAATTGCGAAGCGGAGACCCTCAACCATGGCGATCGCCTTGCCGAGTTCGACCGTCATTGTCACGTTGTCGCCAGGCATAACCATTTCTGTGCCCTTTGGAAGTTCAACTGTTCCGGTTACGTCGGTGGTTCGAAAGAAAAACTGTGGTCGGTAGTTGTTGAAGAAAGGCTTGTGGCGTCCGCCCTCTTCCTTCTTCAATACATAAACCTGACCTTCGAAGTTCGTGTGTGGAGTGATCGAGCCTGGTGCACAAAGAACTTGACCGCGCTCAACTTCTTCCTTCTTGGTACCACGCAAAAGCGCACCGATGTTGTCGCCCGCCTGACCTTCGTCAAGTAATTTACGGAACATTTCTACACCTGTGCAAACTGTCTTTTGGGTGTCACGAAGTCCGACGATCTCAATTTCGTCACCTGTGTGAACTTTGCCTTGCTCAACTTTGCCAGTTACGACAGTTCCACGACCAGTAATCGTGAATACGTCTTCAATTGGCATCAAGAAAGGCTTATCAAGTTCACGCTTCGGCTCCGGGATCGAAGCATCACAAGCTGACATGAGATCCATGATCTTTTCTTGCCAGGCGGCGTCGCCTTCAAGAGCCTTAAGCGCCGAGACGCGAACGACCGGGCAATTCTTGCCGTCGAACTCGTATGAAGTGAGCAAATCACGAACTTCTTCTTCTACGAGTTGCAACATGTCTTCGTCATCAACTGAGTCTGACTTGTTGAGTGCAACGACGATGTATGGCACACCGACTTGGCGAGCGAGAAGAACGTGCTCACGAGTTTGTGGCATTGGGCCGTCGGTTGCGGCTACCACCAAGATTGCACCGTCCACCTGAGCGGCACAGGTGATCATGTTCTTGATGTAGTCGGCGTGACCTGGCATGTCAACGTGTGCGTAGTGACGTTTCTCGGTGTTGTACTCAATGTGAGCGATCGAGATCGTAATACCACGGGCTTTTTCTTCTGGTGCCTTGTCGATTTGGTCGAAAGGTGTGTACTCGGCAAGACCTTTGCTCGCAAGAGTCTTTGAGATCGCTGCAGTGAGCGTTGTTTTGCCGTGGTCAATATGGCCCATCGTTCCGATGTTTACGTGTGGCTTATTGCGCTCAAATTTCGCTTTACTCATTGTCTTTCTCCCTTATCAATTGTCATTTTATCGCTGATTATTATTGAGACTTTGGCTTGCTTGACTATTCGCCACGCACGCGCTTGATGATTTCTGTCGATATTGCTTCGGGCACTTGCTGATACGAATGAAACTGCATCGTATAAGTCGCACGCCCTTGTGTGCGAGAACGCAGATCTGTACTGTATCCGAACATTTCCGAAAGCGGAACCTGCGACTTGACGATTTGTGCATTGCCGTTTGCTTCCATACCTTCGATGCGACCTCGACGGCTTGAAAGGTCTCCGATTACATCGCCCATATAGTCCTCTGGGGTAACGACTTCAACGGCCATGATCGGCTCAAGAAGTACAGGTTTCGCGAGTTGGGCTGCCTTGCGAAACACCATCTGACCGGCAATTTTGAAAGCCATTTCGCTTGAGTCAACGTCGTGGTATTGACCGTCCATCAGTGAAACTTTTACGTCAACCGTTGGGTACCCAGCGAGCACGCCGTTGTCGAGTGCCGATTGAACACCTTGGTTTACTGGCTGAATATATTCACGCGGTATTCGACCGCCCGTGATTTCATCTTCAAATTGATAACCGCCACCCGGGCCACTTGGCTCGATCGTTACTTTTACCACCGCAAATTGACCCGAACCACCAGTCTGTTTGATGTGTCGGTATTCGATGTTCTCAATTTTCTTGGTGATTGTCTCGCGATATGCAACTTGTGGCTTGCCAACTGTCGCATCAACTGCAAACTCTCGTTGCATTCGGTCTACGAGAATTTCAAGGTGCAACTCTCCCATTCCTGAAATAACTGTTTGACCAGTTTCAATATCTGTACGCACACGGAAAGTTGGATCTTCATCTGACAATGACTTGAGCGCCTTGCCAAGTTTGTCTTGATCGTTCTTGGTCTTTGGCTCAATTGCCACGTGAATAACAGGCTCGGGGAAGATCATTCTTTCCAAGATGATCGGATTTTCGCGATCACAAAGAGTGTCACCAGTTGTCACATCTTTGAAACCGAGACCAGCCACGATGTCGCCAGCCATCGCGAATTCAATGTCTTCGCGTTGGTTCGCATGCATCAACAACAAACGACCGACACGTTCACGCTTTTCTTTGACCGAGTTGTAGACCTCGTCGCCTTTGGTGATCGTGCCTGAATAAACGCGGAAATAAGTCAAGCGACCAAACGGATCAGCAACAATCTTGAATGCCAAAGCGGCGAACGGACTCTTTTCGTTCGAGTCACGGGAGATGTCTTGATCACCTTTGATGTTTGTGCCGGTTGCAGGCGGAATATCGAGTGGGCATGGCATGTAGTCGACGACTGCGTCCAACATTTGTTGCACACCTTTGTTTTTGAATGCCGAGCCGCAAAGAATTGGCACGAAACTAAATGCCAGAGTTCCTTTTCGCAGACCCATTCGCAAATCTTCTTCGGTGAGGTCGTCGTTGAGCAAGAACTTTTCCATGAGTTGTTCGTCTTCTGATGCGACAAGATCCAGCAACTCGGCGCGATACTTTTTCGCCTTGTCGAGATAGTCAGCAGGGATATCTTCTTCGTGATATTCGGAGTCTTTTTCATCGCCATCCCAGACGATTGACTTCATTTTTACGATGTCAATCAAACCTTTGAACCCGGCCTCGGCGCCATACGGCAATTGCAAAACTGCTGGCACTGTTGCGAGTCGATCTTTGATCATGTCGAGAGTGCGATAAAAGTTGGCGCCCGTGCGATCCATCTTGTTGATGAAACACATACGCGGAACCTTGTATTTATTGGCTTGACGCCAAACTGTTTCGGTTTGTGGCTCAACACCGGCAACCGAGTCGAAAACCGCAACCGCACCGTCAAGCACGCGCAACGAACGCTCTACATCGATTGTGAAGTCAACGTGACCAGGCGTGTCGATGATGTTGATGCGGTGCCCACGCCAAACTGCAGTTGTCGCAGCCGAAGTAATCGTGATTCCACGCTCTTGCTCTTGAACCATGAAGTCCATGACGGCGGCACCTTCGTGCACTTCACCGATTTTGTAAGTCTTGCCGGTGTAATAGAGCACGCGTTCGGTTGTGGTTGTTTTACCTGCATCGATGTGCGCCATGATGCCGATGTTCCGATATTTTTCAAGAGGATATTCACGTGATGCCATATGGGGGTTACCTAAAAAGTCTTGCTCTGATTTACCAGCGGTAGTGAGCGAATGCTTTGTTCGACTCCGCCATTTTTTGCATATCTTCGCGCTTCTTCATCGATGCGCCAAGACCATTTGATGCGTCCATTAATTCACTTGCGAGACATTCGGCCATCGTCTTCTCACGACGACTACGCGCATTTTCGACGATCCAACGAATCGCCAAAGTTGTCGCACGACGAGGTCGCACTTCGACTGGCACTTGGTAGGTCGCGCCACCAACGCGACGGCTTCGAACTTCGAGTGGCGGCTTGACATTGTCGACCGCACGCTTCACTGCGGTGAGAGGCTCTGCGCCCATTTTTGCTTCCATGACTTTCATTGCGTCATAGACAATTGATTCGGCGATGCTCTTTTTGCCGTGCAACATGACCTTGTTGACGATCTGAGTTACGAGTGACGAGCGATATACAGGATCTGCTGCGAACTCGCGTCGGGCTACTGGACCTTTACGTGGCATAAATACCTTTACTTGCTCTTCTTCGCGCCATAGCGGCTACGAGATTGCTTGCGGTCTTTGACTCCAGCGGCATCAAGTGCGCCACGAATAACTTTGTAACGAACACCTGGCAAGTCTCGAACTCGACCACCACGCACGAGCACGATCGAGTGCTCTTGCAAGTTGTGCCCTTCGCCAGGGATATAAGCCGTAATTTCTACGCCACTAGTCAAACGCACACGCGCAACTTTACGCAATGCAGAGTTTGGCTTTTTTGGTGTGGTCGTAAAAACACGCGTGCATACTCCGCGACGCTGAGGAGAACCTTTAAGAGCCGGAGTCTTGGTCTTTGAAAACTTTGAACTGCGACCTTGGCGGATCAACTGTTGAATTGTGGGCACGCAAACGACCTTTTTTATTGCTTTAACGGAAAACTACCTATTCGAAACCACCCGCAAACGGGACAATGAATACTACGGCTCATTGTCTCATCTCGGCAACCTGCCCGAAATCACATTTACGGGGTCACCACAACGAAGTATTGACCGCCCAAGGGAATCTTTTGCAAGACTCGGTCTAACTTCACCAACACCTTTAATGGCTCAGGAAAGAACGAGCAATACCCGGTTTCGCGAATTTTAAACCCACAGGTTGCGCCAAGTAATTTCTTTATGTCCCGCATCGAGATCAATTCGGCATCGGCATCCATTGGGCAGTTTGAAACAATTCGTCGCGTCATGGGGTTGTACTTGTTGTGTTCGATCACAACCAGGCGGCCATCGGGCTTAAGGTTTGCGCGCAAGTTCTTGAGAATCTCGACACGAGTGCTCCCTGTCATGTGATGCAGCACAGTGGACATAAAAATTATGTCGTACTTCGCGACAGCATCTAACGCCGAATCGACGATCGTGACCTGTGGAAACTGCGCCCGAACAATGTCAATCGAAACCTCCGACACGTCAGTTGCAAATATCTTCGAGCCAGAAAACTGCTCAAGCAAATATGGCAACGACAATCCCACACCACAGCCAAAGTCAAGAATATTTAGACCGCTACCACTCTGTGAAAGGCGATTCTTCAGCAGCCGAACCTTGTATTCGGCTTGGTATTCATCGCTGGTTCGAGTCACCGCCAGGCTCTTGCTCAATGTCTCGTGATAGTTCTCGGCAAACTTGTCGAACTCAGACATTGTTTAC
>SXGT01711814.1_pt1 | contig 12278 bp, 10 predicted proteins | sample 3176221 | NCBI WGS metagenome assembly SXGT01 (sample SAMN11356862, study PRJNA531348) | freshwater metagenome | isolation source: freshwater sample F1-120 | place: China: Fuxian Lake, Yuxi | collected 2017-12-25
CCGCGCACGGTGAAATCGTCGCCGCCGATGACGACTTTGCGCCCGCCGATGAGGGCGGTGCCCAGAACAAAATTTGTCGGCGTGAAATCCTGCAATTTTCCGGTTGCGTCATAGGTCGCGCGTCCGGCGAGTGCGCCGATCTCGTGGAAGGTGCCGGGGTCGGTCAATTTGTCGATGCGTTCGCGCACAGTGAGGCGCTGGTTGGCGTGATGCCGCGCGATGCGCTCGGCGCCACCCATTTGTTGCGCGAGTTCCTCGCGCCGGTGCAATTCATCGACTTCGTCCTGCCAGCTCACGTATGCGTCCTCGACAAGTTTGAGCCGCTACGATAAAGGAGGAGGCCGCCGCTAGCAAGCGCGCACACGTTCGCCGCTTTTGCTAAAGTCTGTATGGGCGCGTCACGGAGATAAACGATGAGAATGAGATCACTGAAGACATTTGCCATCGCGGGCTTGCTGATGATTGGGATATCGCCGCGGGGTTTGGCAGAGGACGCGTCGAAAGGCTTCGCCTTCACCGACAAAGTCGTGCTGGCGTATTACTACATCTGGTTCAAGGAAGAGAACTGGCTCAAGACGAAGGCCGAGGGCGGGCGGATGGAGGGCCTCGAAGGCCTGCATCCGGTGGTGGGCGCGTACAACTCCTGGGACCCGGCGATCATCGAGAAGCACATGCAGCAAATGAACCGGGCGCTGATCGATGCGGTCGCGGTGTCGTGGTGGTACGACGAGGAAGTGAATGGGAAGAACGCGATCCTCGATACGATCTACGAGAAGGCCATTGCGCACAATCTGAAAATCACGATCGACTACGAGCACGGCCGGTATGAATTGGAGAAGGTCTATCACGACCTTTTTTATTTCCTGAACAAGTACAAGGACCATCCGGCAATGCTCAAAGTGGAGGGGCAGCCGGTGGTGATGGTGTGGACGGCGTGGGGGCATACGCCCGCGGAGTGGCAGGGGATTTTCGATCGGCTGGAGAAGGCGGGGATCAAGGCCTTCCCGATCATGTCCGGAAGTTACCAGGGCGGCAAAGGCGCGGCGTACCTCGGGCCATTCCGATCGCTCGAGGAATACACGCTGGTCGACATCGAGGATGTGCAACTCGCGGATTTCATGAAGACCATGCGCGGGCGCATCGACGCGTACAACGCGGGCGAGGGCGCGACGAACGGAAAGCCTGCGCAACATCACGCGACGATTTCCCCGGGCTACGACGAGACGCGCAATCCTGGACGCAAGACCTCGGGGGGTGGTTTCCTGGGCGCGGGATGGAAAGACCGAACTAAGTTCGGCGTGACGTATCCCGACGATCCGGCGGGCGCATACTACCGCGGGACGTTTGAGGCGGCGATGGCGTCAAATCCGGATTGGCTGCATGTGTCGACGTTCAACGAGCTGGCGGAGTTCAGCCACATCGAGGCGACGTTTGAGCATGGGTATACGTATATTGATTTGACCGCGGAGTTCGTCAGGAAGTTCAAGGGATTGAAGTGAGAAGGTCAAGAGTTTGGACAGGATTTACATGATTTACACGATTGAAGAAACGCTGGGGAGTGGATCATGTTTCATTCCGAATCGATTCGAACCTTGTTTGTTGGCGTATTTGTTGTTGGGAATTGTTTGATGCCGACTGCGAGCGCACCGGAGACCTTTGGCGAGGATCTGCAATTCTTGACCGAGCATACCGACGCGATTACGTTGTCGGATGCGACCGGGAAAGCGCAGGTGATCGTCGTGCCGCAGTACCAGGGGCGGGTGATGACGAGCACAACCGGCGGACTGAATGGGCCGAGCTTTGGATGGATCAATCGGGAATTGATCGCGTCGGGCAAGACGTTGCCGCACATGAACGCCTACGGCGGCGAGGATCGCTTCTGGCTCGGGCCCGAGGGCGGGCAGTTCGCGCTGTACTTCAAGCAGGGCGATCCTTTCGACTTCGATCATTGGCAGACGCCCGCGATGATTGATACCGAACCCTTCAAACTACTGGGCCGCGCGCGCGACTGGGCGATATTCCGGAGAGATGCGACCCTCGTAAATTACTCGGGCACGGAGTTCGCGGTGCGGATTGATCGCCTGGTGCGTCTGATTGATTTGAAGAAGGCGGCGGAACTGTTAGGCATCGACGAAATTTCCGGTCTCGACATGGTGGCATATGAGACCAGCAATACGCTGACGAACACCGGCAAGGCTCCTTGGACGAAAGAGACGGGGCTGCTCTCGATCTGGATTCTCGGCATGTTCAAGCCATCGCCCGAGACGACCATCGTCATCCCGATTCAGGAAGGACCGGAGAACGTACTGGGGCCGAAAGTGAACGACGCGTACTTCGGAAAGGTCCCGGCGGATCGGCTGCGCGTCGAGGAGGGGCGGCTGTTCTTCAGCGGCGACGGCCAATACCGCAGCAAGATCGGCATCTCGCCGCGCCGCGCGAAACCGATCGCCGGCAGTTATGACGCGGGTGGCAAGGTGCTCACGCTCGTGCAATTCAATCAGCCCGAGGGCGCAACCGATTACGTCAACTCGATGTGGGAAATCCAGAAGGAGCCGTACGCCGGCGATACCGTCAACAGCTACAACGACGGCCCACCGTCCCCCGGCGCCAAACCGCTCGGGCCGTTCTACGAACTGGAGACCTCATCGCCCGCCGCCGCGCTGAAGCCCGGAGATTCCATCACACACATCCACCGGACGTTTCATTTTCAAGGGGATGACGCGGCGTTGGATAGTATCAGCGGCAAGACCTTGGAGGTCGCGTTGCCTAGGGTGAGAGAGGCGCTACTTGTACGCTAGGCGAGCTTGTTGTGTATTGATCGCGGATCCCGCTCATCTTCGCAAGTCCGAGAGCGCTGCGCGGAGAGTGTCGAGCGATTCGGCGCAGTGCAGTCCGAGGTCTTCGAGGTGGGCACGATGATTTGCAGCGCCGGAACCGCCGACGAAGATGGGGATGCTTTCGGGCAGAAATCTACGCAGGTTCCCCAGTTCGTCAAAGATATTGGGGTCATCCCCCGGAAACGAGAGACTTAGTGCGACGGCTCTGGCACTATTTTCAAGCACGACATTAGCGATTTCCTGCCAGGGAGTGTTGGGCCCGAGATAGACATCGCGCCAGCCGTCACTGGCGGCGGAGAGTGAGGCCATCAACGCGCCGAATTCGTGGAGTTCTCCGGAGGGTGTGGCGACGACTAGACTGGGCGCGCTGGCGCGTGGACGGTTCTTTCGCCGGAGTTCAGCTAGGAAGTCGCGTAGTACGCTGGTAGCGAGGTGCTCATTGGCGATGCGAAGAGAGCCGCCGTGCCATTGATTGCCGACCCAGGTGAGCAGCGGGCCGACGATCTCGGACAGCAGGACAGGTTGAGTGAGGGTCACGTTTGCATTTGTTAGGGCGTCAAGAAGTGCGTCTGCATCTGCGCCTGCGACGGCGGCCTGGGCGTGACGCAGGAGACTTGCGGGGGTACCAGATATCGCGCGAAACTCGGACTCGATTCTGGGCGGGACTTCCGTGGGCTGGCTGGCATGCAGGATGGCGTCGAGGCGGGTCCGGTCTAGGGCGGCGATTTGTCCGATCGAGTGCCCTGCGGCGATGACGCGTGTAAGGAGTTTTAGACGGTCGATGTCGGAATCACTATAGAGTCGGCGATTGGTATCGGTTCGTTTAGGGACGACGGCGTTATATCGTTTTTCCCACGCGCGGATTAGATGCGTGCTGAGGCCGGTACGCCGGCAGACGAAATTGATAGGGTGTCTAGGTTCTGTATAGTTCATGTGTGGATTATGGGTTGGCAATGCCTGCTTTTCAATGCTACAACCGCGCTATACACCGAGGGCCAGCTCCCGGGAGATGGAGCTGGCCCCGACTGCGAGTCGTGATGCGCGCGTCGCACTACGGCATGATCACGGTGTCGATGACGTGGATGACGCCGTTCAAGGCGATGATGTCCGTCGCGGTGACTTTTGCACCGTCTACGGTGACATTGCCACCCTTTGCAGCGATATCGATCTCGCCGCCCTGTACAGACTTCGCGGACTTCATGCCCACGACGTCTTTGGCGAGGACCTTGCCCGATACGACGTGGTAGGTCAGGATCGCCTGGAGCTTGGCTTTGTTCTCCGGCTTGAGGAGGTCAGCGAGCGTGGCCGCCGGAATTTTAGCGAAGGCCGCGTTTGTCGGTGCGAAGACCGTGAAGGGACCGTCGCCCTGTAGGGTCTCGACCAAACCGGCGGCTTTGACCGCAGCCACGAGGGTTGAGAAATCGGCGGAACCCGCCGCGATCCCAACGATGTCCTTGGGCATCATGACCGAGTCGATCACGTGGATCACGCCGTTGGAGCACTCGATATCGGTCTTCACGACCTTCGCCCCGCCGACGGTGACTCCTTCACCCGCCTCGATGGCCAAGTCCTGACCGAATAGGGTCTTCGCCGAGTTGAGCTTCATGGCGTCCTTCGCCATCACTTTGCCTGGTACGACGTGGTACAGCAGGATGGAGGACAACTTTTCTTTGTTCTCCAGCAGCGCGGCCACAGTGCCTTCTGGAAGTTTGGCGAAGGCTTCGTCGCTCGGGGCGAACACAGTGAACGGACCTTCTCCTTCGAGCGCTTCGACGAGCCCTGCCGCCTTGACGGCCGCGACAAGGGTATTGAACGTGCCTGCCTTGACTGCAGTTTCGACGATGGAGGATTTCTCCGCCGTGGCCGTGACGGCGGAACTCAATGCCAACACCGTAGCCGCTAACGAGGTCTTCAGAATTGTAGTCATTCTCTTTTCTCCTTTTTGAAGCGATGTGCTTCGTTTCCGCAACCCATTTGGGCCAACTTCGTAAGTATATAGAGGTGTTTATGTTTTGTCAAGATAAATATATACAAAATATAGACTATGTACAATGGACCGGCTAAGTTATTCATTAGCAGGGACATATAGGTGGTTTACGGCCCGAGGGTGCGGCGGTGGATGTGGTTATACGGCGACTATGGAGCAGCAGATTCAACCTCTTGCTGGCGACACCGTCAGCAGCGACAACGACAGCCCACCCGCACCGGGCGAATCAATCACGCACATTCACCGGACGTTTCATTTTCAGGGAAATGAGGCTGCGTTAAATCGCATTAGCACGAAGACACTGCAAGTATCAGTTGTCGACGCGCAGGACGCGCTGAAGAGCAGATAGACAGGATTCGTTCATTCGCCGCTGTCGCGATTATAAGAAAGGCGCTGCTTTGTCATTGCGAGGAGCGCGGTTGTGACGAAGCAATCTCTTCCTGTCGCTTAGGCATGCGCGATGCCTCTGCCTTCATGTGACGGCACCGGTTAGCTTGCGTCACATGAAGGCAGAGATGGGGAAGGCACTAACATGGCAGTAGTCTGGGATACTGGCTAGGGAAGAAATGAATGTGTGTTTTACTTATCAATCAGCCGTGACTCGGCGACCATATCCAACGTGCTTTAGAGACTCCCCAAATTACATCGATCGCGTCTATACATTGAGGCTTAGGGACGTTCTTCACACAACACAAGTACAACGCGACTAGACGGGCAGATCCTTCGGCAACAGTATAGACTTCAGATCCGAGTGTCGAATGGAGGGTTATCCCCGTAAGATTGAGAGACCCTAGGCTGAGTGCGCTGACTGCACCGGATATTCGAGCGTCCACTCGGGTACCAGATTCGATATTGAGTGCGGCGTCTACAAGTTTGTATGACCCATTGGTAAGGAATCCCCATCCCTGAGGGTCTTGGATTGTCCGTATGCGCTCGAATTCGAGATCTGTCAACTCAAGGCGGGCTGTCTTCCATTCTGTGTCGGCGGGCAAGGAATTCCAGTAGTTGATGCGTTTATGATGACTAAGGATTCCTTTGCTCTCGAATGTTTCATTTCCTGATTCAAGTAACGTCCGAACCGCTTCCTGGTTCTCTCGCCCTACACCGAATGTTGTTGAATCAAGTTCTCCAAGAGTCCAACGGCGGTGCATTTCGTGCCAGGTTGTGTCATTAAATACTTTCATCAACTGGAAGGGTAACAGGAGTACTGATCAAGGAGCGATTTTCCATTTCGTACCAAAATCGCATGTGCGTGTGCGGTTCCCGGCAGAGATTGCTTCGTCGCAACCGCGCTCCTCGCAATGACAACGTAGAGTATGGTTTGAGCCGGAAAACATGACACAGAAAATGAACGTAATCGACACAGGATGCCGACTAGCAGCGATTTAGCGGGTGAATGATTCTTCTTCCGCCGACCTCTTTTGCCATTCTGTTTGATAGGCCTTGGTGAGTTCTTCTTCACTCACCTGTTTTTTGATGTTTTGATGGATTTGCAACTCGTAACCAAAGGGATCCAGGCAGGTGAAGATTCTGTCTCCCCACAGTTCGTCCATGGGCTCCATCGTAATTTCGCAGTTCTGTTTCTTGCAGTAGTCATAGGCCTTGGCCAGATCCGGCACGTTGAAGGAGATTTTCGCGCCGAGTCCGCGCGGTCCTTCCTGAATGGCCAGCTCCCTCGGCGTTGGCGGATAGGGCAGCCCTTGTAGCCGCGCGACGATGAGGGTGTGACCGCCGTATTCCAGAAAGCAGATCAGGGTCTTGTTCGATTCGCCTGGAACGTGGTAGCTGTTTGTAAAACCGAAGGCTGAGTAAAACTCAATCGCCCGGTCTACATCGCTGACGCGCAACGCGGTGTACATGAAGGGTACAAAGTTTTTGTCTTTTTGTGCTTTTGCCATGCATTCAGCCCTTGTGCACCACGTGCGAGAAATCCGGCGCGCGTTTTTCCAAGAAGGCCGCGATGGCTTCCTTGTTGGCGGGACCTCCGGCCAGGTTCCCGATGATTTCATTTTCGAGATCGCGAGCCGCGCGGATTTGGTTGATGCGGGCGCCAAGGAGGAGTTTTTTGGTGGCGACCAGTGACGTGACGGGATTCGCGGCGATTTGTTGCGCGAGCTGATCGGCCTCGGCGGCGAGTTGCGCGTCGGGCACTACGCGCCAGGCGAGGCCGAGCCGGACGGCTTCGTCGGCGGGAATCCAGTTGCCGGTGTAGAGCAGATGGGCGGTGTTGGCCCAGCCGATGGTCGCGGGGAAGAGGTAGGAGCTGCCGGCTTCGGCGGAGATGCCGAGACTGACGAAAGGCGCGCGGAGTTTGGCGCTCTCGGCCATGAGCACAAGGTCGCAGTGCAGCAGCATCGTGGTGCCGATGCCAATGCCAAGTCCGTTCACGGCAGCGATGAGCGGTTTGGGAAAGGCCTGTAAAGCGTCCATGAAGGGCTGAAAGCCGTGCGCGGCGTGGTCGGTGTATTGTGGGCGCTGGCCGAGTTCGGCGAGGTCCTGTCCGGCGGAGAAGGCGCGGCCGCTGCCGGTGATGACGGCGACCGTGACGCGCGGGTGCTCGGCCGCGGCGCGCAGGGCGGCGGCGAGCGCGTCGTACTGCGCGTCGTTAAACGCGTTGAGTTGCTTGGGCCGGTTCAGCGTCAGCACGCGGACACGGCCTTTGTTTTCGACCAACACCAAATCGTTTTCGCTCATTCAACACCTCGCACGCGTTCAGGATGCCCCGACCATTTCCACGCCATCGTCGGCCGGGAGAGCCCCAGCATAACACCGCCCAGGGAGGGCGGGTGTAACCACATCTGATCGGCGGGCCGGTCAGCGCGGCGGCCCGCGGGCCGATCGACGGTGATGCCGGCGCCGGCGGACTTCGCGCGCTGTTCGATACCGAGCAGGTCGCGCGATTCCGCGAAGCACATATAAAACGCCTCGCCCTGGCGTTCGAGATAGCGGCCCATCGTGGACTGGTTCGAACGCGGGCAGATCACTTCGAAGCGGTGGAGATCATCGCGCGAGAAGAGAGTCAGAATTCCAGAGTAGTCGAAATGGTCCGACGCGATAGGGACGAAGTTCGAGTCGTTCAGATTGAACAATTTTGCCAGCCGTGCGGAGACGCCAGGCGCGTCGTGGGCGAGCAGAGTGACTTCATAGAGAAAATCGATCGCGCCGACATTGGGACGATCCGCAACGGGACTGAGGGTCAGCGGAAACGGTACACCGAGCGCCTTGGAAGGATTCAGGTAGGCCTGATTGCCCTCCAGCGCGACTTCGATTCCCTGCGTGCGAAGGTGTGCGACGGTTTGGGATAGATCGTGGGTCGATGCACCGCCCGCGAATAAATGCCCCCGTCCGCGCTTCTTGAGGGCGGTGTCTATGGAACCCGCACCGTCCGGTTCGAGGAACTCAATCTCGCTCCGGCCGAGGCGCAGGGTCGTGCGCTTCGCGCCGAGCGCCCGCACGCGATCGGTGGAGTGAGGTTGTGCGCCGAGCAAGCTGATCCAGCCTGTGGCGGCTTCGTCGGCGTCGGGCACGGCGATCTGGATCCGGTCGATCGTTTTTAGCATCGCGAGAACCCCGGGATCCAGGGAGAATACCGCGAACGGGCGCGTTATGTCGATGGAGCCGTGCTCTGACTAGGGATTCAGTCCATGGACGAATGCAAGCAGCGGCGCGGGATAAACGCCGAGAACGATGAGTAGCACGGTGAGACCGGCGAGGGTGAGCTTGATCGTCAACGGCAAAGCCAGCCGCGAATGGACCGGGGCATCGGCGGGGACTTCGGCAAACAGCATCAGCGCGACGCGCAGATAGTAGTACGCGCCGATGGCGCTGCTGAGCGCGAGAATGACGAGCAGCGTCCAGCGTTCGACTTCGGCGCCCGCGAGCACGATGTACAGTTTTCCCAGGAAGCCCACAGTGAGCGGAATCCCGGCGAGCGAGAGCAGGCTGATGAGGAGGACCAATGCGAGCGCGGGGTTCGTCCGGTAGAGCCCGCGGAAATCGTCCAGGCGTTCGACATCGTGCGCGCGGCCGAAACCGGTGGAGAGCGCCATGATGACGCCGAAGGCCGCGAGCGAAGCGGCGGAGTAGCCGATCATGTAGAAGGCTATCGTGTCGCCCGTCGTCTTGTTCGCGGCGAGGAAGGCTACGGCCAGGTAGCCCATGTGCGCGATCGAGGAATACGCGAGCATGCGCTTGAGATTGTTCTGAATCAGCGCCATGAGGTTGCCGAGGATCATGGAAGCCGCCGCCGCGACACTGACAAAGAGCGGCAAGGCCTGCGAGACGGGCGCCGTATCGTTCGCGAAGTAGCGCAGCAGCATCGCGAACACGCCGATTTTGGCAGCAGTCGCGGTGAACGCGGTGACGGAGGGCGGGGCGCCTTCGTAGATGTCGGGCGTCCAGTAGTGGAAGGGAACGATGGAGAGTTTGAAGCCGATACTGGCGAACATCATGGCGACGCCGAGCAGGACGACGTGGTTCAGGACCTGCTCTTCCGAGGCATTGGCCAGATCAGCGAAAGACATGGTGCCGAGTTCCGCATAGACCAGCGCCATGCCGAACAGCAGGAAAGCGGCCGACGCCGCGGCGAGGACCAGGTACTTGAGACCCGCCTCGGTGCCGCGGCGATCACGGCGGACATAGGCCACGAGACCGTATTGCGCCACGCTGAGGATTTCGAGGCCGAGGTAGAACGAGATGAAGTGCGTGCTGACCGACATGACGCAGGCGCCGGCCGTGGCGATGACGATGAGGATGTAGTACTCCTCGGGCTGCGCTTCCCGGTGCGCCAGATAGTCGTAGCCGAGCGCGAGGACAACGAGAGCGATGCCAATCGTGAGCGCGATGTAGAACAGACCGAAGATGTCGATGAGGATGAGGCCGGTGACTTGGTGCGGCGCTTCCGACGCCGCGAAGATTACGAGGGCGAACGCTGCAATTAATCCCGCCGACGCGATGCCGAGGCTGACGCTGTGTCGGCGGCCCACGGCGATGGCGAGCATGAGCGCGATGGGCGTCAGCCCCAGGGCGATGAGCGGCGAGAGTACGATGAAGTCGGCCGAGGTCACTGGGCGGCTCCTGCATCGCTGGTCTGCACGGCGGCCGGCAGATTGACGGTGTCGAGCAGCGCCTGCGGGCGCACGCCGATCCAGACCAGCGCCGCGATGAGCACTGCGCATACGGCGAGCGCGGGCGCGGGAAGTTCCGAAACATTAATGGCGGAGACCCGCGGGCCGAAGAAGACGCGCTGCATGAAACGCAGCGCGTATGCCCCGCTGAGCACGGCGCCGACGGCCGCAATCGCGCCGACCATGGGATAGGCCTGGAACACGCCGGCCAGGACCAAAAACTCACCGATGAAATTGCCCAGCCCCGGCAGGCCGAGCGTGGCGAGAATGAAGACGAGGCTGATGCCGCCGAGGCGCGGAGCGGCCTGCCAGAGTCCGCCGATCTGATCGAGGTCGCAGGTGCCGGTGCGCCGCTCGACGTGCCCGGCAATCAGGAACAAGCCCGTGACGCTGAGGCCGTGGCAGAACATTTGTAAGATGGCGCCGCTGTACGCGAGGTCGTTCGTCGCGAAGGCGCCGAGGACGACATAGCCGAGATGGCCGGCGCTCGAATACGCGATGAGCCGCCGCATGTCGCGCTGGCCATAGGCGAGCCAGGACGCGTAGACAATCGTGAGCAGGCCGAGGGCCATCGCCACGATAGCCCATTCGCGCGCCGCTTCGGGGAACAGCGGCAGGGCAAAGCGGAGCAGTCCGTAGCCTGCGGTCTTGGACATCAGCGCGGAGAGCAGAATGGCGGTCTCGATGTTCGCACTGGCGTAGGCCTGCGGCTGCCAGGTGTGCAGCGGGACGACCGGCAGCTTTACCGCGAAGGCCGCGGCGAACCCGAGGAACAACAACGTGGCAATCGGGCCGGACATCGTCATTGTGCGCAGCGTCGCGTAGTCGAAGGTGCGTGTGCCGGTCTGGTCCCAATAGGCGGCATGCAGGCCGAGAATGGCGACGAACATGAGCAGTCCGCCGGCTTGCGTGAACACGAAGAAGCGCAAGGCCGCGCGCGGGCGATCGCCGGAGCCCCAGCGCAGGATCATCGCTACGGCGGGCAGCAGCATGATCTCGTAGAACATGAAGAAGAGCATCAGGTCGGTGGCGAGGAATACGCCGAGTACACCGGTGACCGCGGCGAGAAACAGCCCGCTGTGCAGGCCTTCGTCGCGGCGATTGCCCGGGCAGCCCAGAAGCGCGGCGAGACCCGCCACGCAGGCCATCAGCGACAGCACCAGTGAAAGGCCATCGATGCCCAGCGCGAAACGGATGCCCAACTGGGGAATCCAGTCCGCAGACCATTCCGCCAGTGAGGCCGATGGTGCTCCATCCTGCCGCGCCCACAGCGCGAGAAGGAGGACGCCATCGAGCGCGAGGGCGAGCGAAGCAATCCCGCGCGCGGCACGCGGCGAACCACGGCCAGCGGCCAGGGCGAGCACCGCGCCGATCGCGGGGATGAGAAGGATCCAGAGCGCCATCATGCGTACACCACCAGGTAGATCGCCACGATTGCGCCCGCCCCCGCAGCGGCGGCGTACCACCGCAGCCGGCCATTCTGCATGCGGCGCAAGATCCTGGCGATGACCTCGAAGCACTTCACAAGGACGGTGTAGATGAGATCGAGTGCGTCATTCGCGTTCGCGCGGGCAAAGCCGACGAAGGGGCGTACGATGGTGCGGTCATACAACCAATCGAAACCCCAGCCCGCGGACAGGAACCCGGCGACCGGCGACGCGGACAGTCCCTTAAGCCGCGCGGAGCTGCGATACCAGAAGCTGGAGGCCAACAGCAGCCCGAGCAGCACGATGCCGCCGGACGCGACCTGCAGGAGCATCTCGGAGCGAATCGAAGTCTCGCGGAGCGGCGCTTCGGGCAAGGTGTGCTCGATGAAGTGCGAGAAGCGCGGGCTATGACCGAGCGTGCGTGGCAATTCGAGCAACCCGGCGATGGTGGCGGCGACGGCGAGCACGATCAGCGGAAGGCTCATGGCGATCGGCGTGGGTCCGTGCACGTGGCTCTTCGCATCGCCGAAGAAGGTGACGAAGACCATGCGGAAGGTATAGATGGACGTGATGAACGCGCCGAGGAAGCCGGCCATCCAGAGACCCGTGCCGCCGAGTTCCGAGGTGCCGGTTTCAAAGAGGATCATGTCTTTGCTGTAGAAGCCCGCGCCGATGAGGGGCATCGCGCTGAGCGAAATCGCGCCGATGACGAAGGTCCAGAACACGACGGGGAGCCGCTTGCGCAGTCCGCCCATCTTAAACATGTCCTGCTCGTGGTGCAGCGCGACGATGATGGCGCCGGCGGCCATGAAGAGCAGCGCCTTGAAGATGGCGTGCGTGAAGAAATGGAAGAGCGCGGCGGACCATGCGCCGACGCCGAGCGCGAGGAACATGTAGCCGA
>SXGT01718556.1_pt1 | contig 12276 bp, 13 predicted proteins | sample 3176221 | NCBI WGS metagenome assembly SXGT01 (sample SAMN11356862, study PRJNA531348) | freshwater metagenome | isolation source: freshwater sample F1-120 | place: China: Fuxian Lake, Yuxi | collected 2017-12-25
CAGCGCCAAAACGGCTTGAAAGGGAAGACTGTCGGAAGTGGCAGTCATCAACGTAAATTCCCTGTCTGCAAGGGCTCTGAATCTTTCACCTCGGTAACATTGTCCAACCATCTTGGCTCGCCAACATACAGCTTGCCCTCCGCTGCAAACAGCGCCTTCATAGCAGCCCTGACAACTCTTGCGGAAAGACGCACATAATGAACGAACGATGCATGACGCAGGCTGAGCTGGCCGAGCGCTGGCGAATCAGCGAGGCGACTCTGGAACGCTGGCGCACCGAATCGAATGGCCCTGTGTTTCTCAAGCTGGGCAACCAAGTGCGCTACCGCGTTCAAGATGTCGAAGCGTTCGAAGAGGTCGCGTTGCGCGGATCGACTAAAACCGACGGCGGGGTCGAACAGGCGGCAACAGCCCCGCGTCTCGCATCTCGGCCTTCCCCGCATGTCGCCATGTCCGCTCGACCAATCACGATCTGGTTGCGCACTGGCTCTCGCAACACACGTCTGCGCCCGTTGGTCGCCGCGCGAACTTTGCCACGCTCATGATCGCTCGCATGGGTGCCCTCTGGAAAAAGCTGCCGATGCCAGCGCCTACCCATCCGGAACGCCAATCTTGGAAATCGCCGCCCACTCGTTCACAATCGCGACATTGTGAAATCGCATCGGGGTGGTGTCATGAACGAAATTCGAGTTGCGTGGAACGTTATTGGTCGCCGCAGTATTGCCGACGAACCAATTCAAGGTGGGCTCTGGCACCCGGACACGCCCGAAAACCGGGAAACGCTGGTCATCGTCGTTGAGTCTGGCAACGAGTCCTAAGGCCCCGATTCGCATTGGGTTGAGGAACGGCAGGCCTAGCATGGTGGCTGACTGCACGGCTTAGCCAACTAACTCCAAGGCCTGCGCCTCGGCCTCCTGCTCCAGATAGACCCAATCCACGATCTCATCGCTAGGGGTGTAACCGACCACGAGCTTTTCCATCATCAGCCGGATGACGCCGACGTCGTTCACATTGAGCGCCATCTCCAGCGATCTGAGCTGGCCTTCAAGCTCTGCCCACGGGATGAACTCTTCGTGAGCTTTCATGATCCGCGAATGAGATGTGGGCTTGGGGTTGTCGCCAATCAGCAACTCTTCGTAGAGCTTCTCACCAGGGCGTAGCCCAGTGATTTCGATCTCGATGTCGCCATCGGGGTTTTGCTCATCTTTGACTGTCAAACCAGAGAGCTCAATCATCCGACGAGCCAGATCTATGATCTTGACCGACTGGCCCATATCGAGGACAAACACGTCGCCACCTTTGGCCATAGCGCCCGCCTGGATCACCAGCTGAGAGGCCTCAGGAATAGTCATGAAGTAGCGGGTGATTTCAGGGTGAGTCAATGTGATCGGACCGCCGTCGCGAATCTGCTGTCGGAACTTCGGCACAACCGAGCCTGACGAGCCCAGCACATTACCGAACCGCACCATGCTGAACTTGGTCCCGGATGTGCTTGCCGCCAAGGCCTGCAGGGCCATTTCCGCCAATCGCTTGCTGGCGCCCATGATGTTGGTCGGGCGCACCGCCTTGTCAGTGCTGATCAGAACGAAGTCGGAAACGCCATTCTCTGCCGCTGCTTGGGCGGTGCGCAGCGTGCCGAGCACATTGTTCTTAATGCCTTCGGCTGGGTTGTGCTCAACCAGCGGCACGTGCTTGTAGGCGGCGGCGTGGTAGACCGTGTCCGGGTGCCAGGTGGACATGATCTCGTGCATACGCTCGTTGTCTTGCACCGAGGCCAAAAGCGGCACCAGAACGATGTCACGATCGGCGAGCTTTTCTTCTAGCTCCTGGTGAATGCCATAAAGTGCGAATTCACTTTGTTCGATCAGCAGCAATTTGCTTGGAACGACCGTTAGGATCTGGCGGCAAAGCTCGCTGCCAATAGAACCGCCAGCACCGGTCACCAAGACCACCTTGCCGCGCACATTCATCGCAAGCAGGATGTGATTGGGCATCACCGGCTCTCGACCAAGTAGGTCGTCAATATCCAGTTCGCGCAGATCGGAAATGCTGACCTTGCCTTGGGCCAGTTCGGTTACGCTGGGCAGTGTCCGAACAGCAATCTGAGCACTACGGATCTCATTCAGGATTTCGTTTCTGCGCTTGCGGCTCAGATTGGGCATGGCAAGCAAGACATCGCTGATGGTTAGCGTAGGCACCAGACTGGCCAAATCCGCAGGGTTGTAGATCGGCTGGCCGTTTAGCACATGGCCATGCAGACGATCGTCGTCGTCGAGAAAGCCGACGACCTGCATTTCATGGCTATTGGCCATGGCTGCAACCAACTGGCGTCCCGTTTGTCCGGCACCGTAGACGAGCACCTTGGGTCGGGAGGCGTGCTTCAGGATGTTCTGGTACTGATCGCCAAGCCAAATGCGTGCTAAGGCTCGAGATGCGCCAACAAACAGCAGAAGTAATATTGGCTGGATGATGCCAACGGTACGAGGAACCTCTTGAATTCCAATCGCTGTGAATACGGATACGTAAAGCAAGCCATAGATACTGATTGCCCTAGCAACCGCCAACAAGGCGGGCCAGCCGCTGTAGCGAAAAATGGCTCGGTACAACCCCGACACGACAAAGATTGGCAAAGCAATGCCAATGGAAATCACGACCGCCCAAAAGGCATTCCCTGACAAAGCGACAAATTCGCCGAGCCGAAGATAGTAGGCCAGCCAGACGGTCAGTACGCACAGGGCGGTATCAAGCGCCAAGACAACAACGCGTTTGGCCCATCGCGGTAAGGCCAGCATAGGCATCGCAAAGTTTTGCAAAAGCATTCCTACTCCAATCCGTTCAGCTGGTTAGTGGGAAACCCCATCCCGACGCAGGACCTTCAGCATCGTCAGCCACAGAATCCACAGGTCAAATCCAAATGAACGCCTCTGGAGGTACTCAGCGTCCAATTGGACCTTGTCGGGAATCGGCAATTCGTCCCTGCCGTTTACCTGTGCCCAGCCCGTAAGACCTGGCACCAGTTCGTGAACGCCCGCATCAGTACGCAAAGTGATTAGGTCATCCTGATTGAAAAGCGCGGGCCGAGGACCGACAAAACTCATGTCGCCTTTGAGGATGCTCCACAACTGAGGCAGTTCGTCGAGACTTGTTTTACGCAGAAACGAACCGATTGGCGTCAGCCATTGCTCGGGGTTCTGCAGCAGGTGCGTGGCCACCGCAGGTGCGTCAAAGCGCATGCTACGAAATTTCGGCATGCGGAAAATTCGGTTATTGCGGCCCACCCGGTCGCTCCAATACAAAAGAGGTCCCGGGGAAGTAACCCGCACCAACAGAGCGACAAGTAACATGGGAAGCCAGAGGATGGCCAGCGCCATCAGCCCAATAGTGAAATCAACAAACCGCTTCATCTTGTTGGTTCAGATGACTACGATAGAACTCAAGCCATGCATCGGTCACTTTCTCGCTGCTGAAATCGCGAACTGCACGATCCCGCGCTTGCTTGCCGAGAAGCAAGCGTAGCTCTTTGTCGAGTGCCAGTCGCTTCATAGCTGCGGCAAAGGCTTCGGGCTGCCCCACTTCAACAAGTAAGCCACTGCTGCCATCTACGATGGCGTCGATCACACCATCGATACGATAGGCAATTGCGGGTATGCCGCAAGCAGCCGCTTCGATGACAACCGACCCAAAGCCCTCGCGGTAACTCGGCAGGACGAAGACATCGGCTGCAGCCATGTAACGTTCAGGCACCGGCGTCGGGCCGAACCAACGGATGCGTGCCCCTAGTCGCTCTCCCTCGATCTGCAAGGTGGCCTGCAAATCCTCCTCATCAGGACCGACCATCCACAATTCCCATTGCCCATGCCGAGCATTTAGCGTAGCGAAAGCTTCGACTAGATCAAAGACCCCCTTGTCGCGTACCAGGCGGCCGACGAAGAGGAAGACCGGGACCGCATCGGCAACGCCGGTTTCAGTGCGCAGCGCGGCCCGCGCCGCCGGATCGGGACGAAAGCGCGCCAGATCGACGCCAGCCACCGATCCCTGACCGAGCACCGTGACGCCGCCGTGCCGGACCACGCCTTCCTCTTCCAGAACGCGGCATTGCGAGGCGCTGTCGGCAAATACCTGGCTGGCACACAGCGCAATCAACCGGTCGATGCCTTTGAGCAAATACCTGGCGATGCCAGTCCTGGTCGCCCACACCTGCCCAGTGAAGGTATGGAAGCGCCACGGCACCCGAGCCAGCCACCCCGCCAGCATGGCCAGGAGACCAGCCTTAGGCGTCAGGCTATGCACCGTCGCCGGCCGGACTTCCCGGAAGCAGCACAAAAGCTGGAACAACGCCCGCAAATCCTCCCAGGGCGCAATCTTGCGCGCGATGTCGACATGACGAACGCGCACGGCACGTGCCACATCATCAACCAGGGGGTACGCCGAGGTGTTGACGCACAGCGTGACATCATGAGTTTCGGCCAGCGCCAACAAATGGGTACGCAAAAAGGCGTTGACCGCAAAAGGCGTGGTGGCGACAAAGACCAGCGATTGTTTCATGATCGACACCGCTGCCTCAGGCACCCTTGCGCGCCACCAACCAGTTCACCGCCTGGCGCAAGCCCGGCAACGAAGCCCATTCCCACTCGCCAAGACATTCGACCAGATTGGCACCGGTGCCGTGCTTGAAATCGAACACGCCCTTGTTGCTGACCGGATCGACACCGCTCAGATCGTAGTCGCGCAAACCCAGTCGACTGCAGTGATCGAGCAGTGCCCACAGCGTCGCGTGCGAGGCATACACCTTGCGCGCCTCACCGCCGGCCACCGCGAGCAAATCCACCGCCGTCGCCCCGCACAGGCCGGCCGCACGGATCGCCAGCAAGCGCCCCTCGGCGTCCAGGCAACGGTAGACGACCACTTGTTGGCGACATTGCATGAAGATCGCCGCCAATTCGGCCGCGCTATGCTGTTCCGGCAAGGACTTGAGGCTTTCCATTTCGCGATAGAGCGCCGAAATCGCGTCGAGATCGGGATTTTCCCAGTGCTCGATCTTCAGGCCGTAGCGCCCGGAACGCTTCAGATTGTGGCGCCAGTTGCCGCTGGTCCGCTTCATACGCTCGGCTTCGTCGCCGGCCAGTGCATAGGACATGGTCAGGCCACTGCTCATGGCCACCCTCGGACGCTGCCAATTGGTACCGGACAGGAATGCGGCTTCATTTTCCTGATCAGCCCGCAGCAAACTGATCCGGCAATAGAAGAATTTAGTACCGAGCGCACTGCCGAGCGCCGCCCGGAATTCGCCATCGAGGACTTCAGTGGTGCCGAGCGGCCCGCCGGGCACCCAGCACACGGCCATTCCAAGCTTGCGTTTGACCAGCACGCTGGCTGCCGCAACAACCTCTCCGCCGCGCCGTGCCAGCAGGCGCAAGGGTTGCCAACCAGCCACCCTACGCACTTCGCCCCAGCCATAGGTCTGGTAAAAGCCGCCGGAGAGGGCGACCACATGCCCGTCCCATTCATCCGCCAGACCCCGATATTGTTCCCAAGTCACCATAAAAAATTGACCGAAAATACGTTGCGATAATGTGCCGGCGCCTGATCGACGATCTCCGTCGGCAGATCGGGCCAGCTCACCAGATCGAAGCCATGGCTGACGGCATGACGCCGCATGCCGGCCAGCGCAGCGGCGTCACCGCGAAAAGCAAAGGCATACGGCGCACAATGCGGCGGCAGGACAGCGAACACTGGCAGCGCCCCCACTTGCTCGCCAATCGCCGCACAGCGAACATAGGCCGCGCGCCGCCGTGCGATCTCCGCCGGCACGGCACACGCGGCAAGTGCGGGCAACAGTCCGGCCCACGGATTTGCCGCCGCCGGCAGCGTCTGCTCCGACGCCGGATCGGCGGCCGGGATGTCGCTCCCTGTCCGCCACTTGCGGAGCGTCCTCGCCAGGCCGGTCGACAGCCGATACGCCCACTCGCCCACCACCGGCAAGCTCCGCAGGCGCACCTTTGTCAGCTGCGCCGGATTGGCCCCTTTGCCATCGAACGCGACTTGCGCCGGCAGCTCGCGGGCAGCGTACTCGGCACCGACCCACAGCGCTCCGCCATCGGGAATCCGCAAAGTCTTACGCAAACTGAACACACCGAGGCCAGTGCGACAGCCTAGCCATTGACCCACCTTATCGCGGCTCAGATAACCGTGGGCATTGTCCTCGATGACGACGGCGCTGGTCCGCTCGGCATAGACCAAGAATGGCGCCAAATCCTGGGGAAAGCCGAAGAAATTGACCGCCAGCACGACATCGGCCAGCGGCCAGGCTGCCGGAGCGGTCGCCGGCGTCATATCGGGGGCAATCGGGTACCAGCAAGGAACAGCCCCCAACAGATGCAACGGTGCCAGCAGATCGCGGCACAGGTACTCCGGCAGCAGGACACGGCACCCCTCCCGCACACCAGCAAGGCGTAGCGCCTCGACCAAAGCATGGCGCGCCAGGCTGTAATAGCGGACTTGTCCCGCGCCGACGAATACCGGCTGCCAGGCTTCAACGGTCGACATGCCGTTTCCCCCAAAACCGATGTTGGCGGCCAACCTGGCTCCGATCCCTTGCACGATCCCCAGCCATTTGGCGATATCGAGCGCAGCTACCAGCGGGAGCGCAATGCACGCTGCCCCCGGCTGACGCCCCCACCACGGCCGATCGAGGCTACGCCGGGTCGGATCGATCACCCCACGCAATAGCAAATAGACGACAAACACGGCAGCGCCGACACCACCGCCAGCACCAGCCAGCGCATAAAGTATCGGCAAGCCGAATAGGTAGACTGCCTGCTGCCCGGTTCGCACCCCGGCCAGCACGCAATGCAATTCGGTCACCCGCCACTTGCGCAGCGCCTGGTACCAACCCGTCGGGAAATGGGTGTAACTCACCCGCGCCGCCTGACAAACTTCCCACGCGCCATAACGCGCCTGCAAGGCCGCCATCCAGACCAGGTCTTCACCCGCCCGCAAGTGCGCGGGAAATTCGCCGATCTCTTCGAACACCCGACGAACGAACATGGAAGCAGGAATTACCGGATGTATGGCCCCGTGGCCGTAGGACAGGGCACAGACCGCCTTGGCGAACGGCGCCTGCGCCGAAAAATGGCAGACGCCGAACACTGCAGGAACTTTCTTCGCCAGTGCATGCCGGCACAGTTGCTCCAGCCAGTCGCCGGTCGGCGTGATACCGCCGTCGATAAAGGCGATCCAGTCGTTGCGTGCAGCGCGCACCCCCGCATTGCGCCCAGCACCGGGCATGGCGCCTGGCCACAAGAGAACGCTGCAACTACCGTCTTCCCAGCCTTGATCGCGCCACCAGGCCTCAATCAGTGCCGGGCTGCCATCGGTCGAGCCCGCGTCGGAAAAAATGATCTCATCCGGGCGATGGCTCTGCGCCTTGAGCGCCTGCAACAACTCGGGCAACGATTCCGCTTCGTTGAGGATCGGAATCACCAAGGTGACGGGGAAATTCAAAGACATGCCGGATCCTGCGTACGCCAGCGATACCAGTCCCAATCTCCATGCAATTTCTGGGCGAACACGCGCTCCCCGTCGAAAGACACGATTTCGGTACGTGCCAGCAGTAGCGGATCGCGCTCAGGCGGATTGATTCCGGCCAGACTGCACGCGCCCAGCTGATAACCCGCTGCCAGCGCGGCATCCCGGACGCGACGATCCGCCGCACCATACGGGTAGGCCAATGTCCGGACCTCGCGACCCAGCACATCCTCGAGAAAGTGCCGACTCGATGTCAGCTCGTTGCGCAAGGTCGCCTGATCGCATTGCGTCAGGGCCACATGGTTGGCACCGTGGGCGCCGATTTGTGCCCCAGGCAGCGCAGCCAGGGCGCGCAGGGCATCAGGAGACAGGAACCCTGCCTTGCCGCTGCGTACGAATTCGGAAGTGACGAAGACCGTAAACGGCAACCCCAGCTCGCCAAGAATCGGCGACGCCACTTCCAGATTATCGAGGTAGCCATCATCGAAGGTAATCGCCACCCTGCATCCGGCACCGATCAACGCGGCAGCATCAAAATCGACAACCTGGCCCTGCTGCCATCCGGCCAGCAATGCCATGTGCTGCCGGAAACGGTCCGGCGTCAGCGAAAACAGGCCCAGCGTATCGCCGAGCGCCGGCGTCCCGATGGCGTGGTACATCAGCACGCGCAAGCCCCCGGCAGGTGGATGCAGCCAGGATACCCCGGCCACCGTCTCCGAAATCGTACGGGCCAGCAAACGACGCAGATTCATCGTGTCGACCGTTCAGGGCCGCCGGCCAAGCGCGTTGAGCAGCATGGCGGCGTAAAAACGCGGCACCCAGGGGTAGCGCAGCACCGCCTTGAAGAAGTGTGGCCAGGCCTGCCGATGCTGGCCACTATCCTGCAAACCGCGCGCCCCGCTGTACAGGATCACCGCTTCGCGCCGACGCAAGCGACCCGCCGACGTACGCCCTTCCAGAGCCGACCGGTGATGCTCAAAGACGGCCATGACAGCTTGCATATTGCGCAAGGCGGCCCGGCTCTGGCTGCCCTCGTGGATCAGGTATTCGCCCAGCACTTCGTCGACAAAACCAATCCTGGCGCCATTGCGCGCCAGCTTGAGCCACAGCTCGTAATCCTCGGCGGTGACGAATTCCGGCTGGATACTGAAGCCACCGGCACGCTCGAGCAATTCACGCCGCACCACCACCGCCGATGTGGAGATACAGTTGCCGTCCATCAGCAAGCTTTCGTAAGTCGCCCGCGCCTCGGGACCGTAGTTCACGGTACGTCGCCGTTCGCCTGGTCCCACCCAGACTTCGGCATGGCACACCAAGTCGTAGCCTTGCGCCAGCTTGTCCATACAGCGTTGAAGTTTCTCCGGATACCAGAGGTCGTCCGAATCGAGAAAAGCGATGAACGGCGCCTGTGTCAGCGAAAAGCCATGATTACGCGCGGCAGCAATAATGCCGTGATTGGCAAAATTGACCAGTCGGATGCGCGGATCGTCGTAGGATTCAACCACGGCAATGGTGTCGTCTTCGGAAAAATTGTTGACGACAATAGCCTCCCAGTCAATGAAGCTCTGCGCACGGATCGAGTCGAGCGCGGTGCGCAGAAAGTGGGCGTGGTTGTAGGTAGGAATGACAACGGCGACGCGGGGTGAAGTCATCGGGTGGCACCGGGTCCGAAGGCATCGAGGCTCAGGCGCAGGGTGGCGTCGATTTCCTGGTCGAAACGATGGGTCCATTCAAAGCCGGTGTCGCGCAGGCGAGCGTAATGGTAGTGCAGCGGCAGCGGGGTCGGACCCGGGCCGTCCTGGCGGTGGATGGCGATGGCCTTGCCCGTCATCGCCTGCCAGCGCCGCGCCACCCGCTCCGTCATCTCGAGGACCGAGTAGGCATGGCCGCCAAGGTTGAACAGGCCGCCGCCGAGGGCCGTCCTGGACAGGCCCAGGACATGGGCGCTGGCCCGGGCCACGTCGCCCAGGGTGACGAAATCGCGCAGCTGCAAGCCGGTGCTGTTCAGGCGCAACTCCCCTTGAGCCGCCGCCTGCCGGCACAGATCGTTGACCAGCAGGGTCCAGCGGTCCACCTCGTGCGTCATCGGCGCGCCGAAGGCGTTCGACAGGCGGAACACGACCCCGTCCAGGCGGCCCTGATCATGCGCGGCGAGGACGAAATCCTCGGCCACCCGATGGGTGATGGCGTAGGGATGCACCGGACGCGCCAATGTGGTCTCGTCGATCTCGCCTTGCAGGGGTGCGCCGTAGACATGCGCCGTCGAGAAATAGACGAAACGCCCCACGCCGGCCTGCTGGGCCGCCGTCAGCAGGGCCAGGCTGGCCAGACCGTTCATGCGCAGCGCCCCGAGCGGGTCGCGCGCGGACTCGATCTCGTTCATCGCCGCCAGATGGACGACCGCCGAGACGCCTTCGCAGGCACGGACCAGGCTGTCCATATCCCCCCAGTCGAGCCGCACCATTTGCATCTGCGGCAACCAGGACGGCGCCGGCTGCTCCCGCCGCGAGCCGCAGCGCACCGTATAACCGGCATCGACCAGGGCCTGGGCGATGCGGCCGCCGAGATAGCCCAGCCCGCCGGTCAGCAGCAGGGTGGCGCTCATCGGTGCTTGATCGCCCAATCGTAGGGTATCGACGGATCGAACGGATCCTTGCGGTCGATCTCGTCCGGATCGTGGGGGATGCTGGCGCAGTTGGCCACCAGCGCCGTCTCGGTGCCGACGCCCTTGAAGCCGGTCCAGACCAGCGGCGGCACCGTCACCAGACAATAGTTGTCCGGGCCGAGAAACAACTCCTGCAGATCGCCGGAGGTCGGGCTACCGGGGCGGTCGTCGTAGAGCACGAACTTGATGTTGCCGTGCGGCACGGCATAGTTCAGGGTCATCCGCCGATGCACGTGCCAGCCCTTGATGGCACCCGGATGCACCGTGGAGAAATAGATTTCGCCGAAGCTGCTGAAATGCGCCGCGTCGTTGCGCAGCATGTGCATCACCTTGCCGCGTTCGTCGACGATCTGCCGCAGCGGCGTCACGATCACGCCATCTATCACCATGCACCTCCGAAATACTCGTTGATCTGGGAACGGGTCGCCTCGGCCGCCGGCCGGCCGTCCAGCAGCACGTCGCGGTACCAGCCGCCGGTGGCGCGCAGGGTCTGTTCGAAGTCCCAGCGCGTATTCCAGCCCAGCAGCTGGCGCGCCTTGTCGCTGTTGAGCTGCAGCAGACGCGCCTCGTGCGGCCGATCGGCAGGGGCGTCGACCACCACCTCGCCGCGCCCGAACAGCGACACCATGCTCCGGACAACATCCAGCACCGTGCGCAGCTCACCCACGTGGGGGCCGAAGTTCCAGGCCCCGGCGAAGGCGGCCGGGTCGCGATGGAGGGCCGCGCCCAGCTGAAGATAGCCGCTCAGGGGTTCGAGCACGTGCTGCCACGGCCGGGTGGCCTCCGGGCTCCGGATGACGATGGGACGACCGGCGACCAGCGCGCGCACGCAGTCGGGCACGATGCGGTCGACGGCCCAGTCGCCTCCGCCCACCACGTTGCCGGCCCGCGTCGTGGCGGCGCCGAAGCCCGGCCGGCTCGCGAAATATGACCGTAGGTAGGACGAGAACACCAGTTCGACCGCCCCCTTGGAGGCGCTGTAGGGGTCGCGGCCGCCCATGACATCGGTCTCCCGGTAACCCCATATCCACTCGAGGTTCTCGTAGCACTTGTCGGAGGTGATGAAGACCAGCGTGCGCACGCTGTCGCAGACACGCACCGCTTCCAGCAGGTTGACGCCCCCGCTGACGTTGATGTCGAAGGTGGTCTTGGGATCGTCGTAGGACGGTCGCACCAGCGCCTGCGCCGCCAGGTGGAAGACGAACTCGGGCCGGAAGGCCGCTACCTCGGTGGCCAGCCGATCGGCGTCCCGGATGTCCGCGGCGACGTGGTGCAGCCGCTGCGCCAGGTCGAGACGCTCGAAGTGGCTGTCTTCGCCGCTGGGCGGCAGGGCGTAGCCCATCACCTCAGCGCCGACCAGATGCAGCAGGTAGCTCAGCCAGGATCCCTTGAAACCGGTATGCCCGGTCACCAGCACCCGCCGGCCGCGGTAGACCTGCAGACAGTCGTCGTTCACCAGCGGACCCACGGTGCATCTCCCTTGTCGTACAGCGCGTTGAGCAGTTGATACTCGCGCGAGGTATCCATCGGCTGCCAAAAGCCGTCGTGCTCATGGACCATCAGTTGACGGTCCTGCACGAGGCGGCGCATCGGCCGTTGTTCGAACACCAGCGAGGCATCGTCCTCCAGGTAATCGAACAGGCCGGCCCGGGCGACGAAGAAGCCGCCCGAGATGCGGCCTCCAGTCGCCTGCGGCTTTTCGTTGAACTCGGTGATCACGCCCTCGTCGTGCACCAGCTCGCCAAAGCGGCCGGGCGGACGCACGCCGGTGACGGTCAGGACGCGGCCATGGCCGGCATGGACGCGTACCAGCGCGTCGAGGTCGATGTCGCCGACGCCGTCGCCGTAGGTAAGCATGAAGTCCTCGTCGCCGACGTATTTCCGGATCCGGTGGATGCGCGCACCGGTCATGGCCTCGAGCCCGGTCTCGGCCAGCGTGACCCGCCAGTCGGCCTCAGCATGTTCGCTGTGGAAACGGATCTCGTCGCGCCGACCCAGTTCGATGGTGAAATCGTTGGTGCGGGCCTCGTAGTTGAGGAAAAAGTCCTTGATGACGTGGCTCTTGTAGCCGAGGCAGAGCACGA
>SXGT01589946.1_pt1 | contig 12274 bp, 9 predicted proteins | sample 3176221 | NCBI WGS metagenome assembly SXGT01 (sample SAMN11356862, study PRJNA531348) | freshwater metagenome | isolation source: freshwater sample F1-120 | place: China: Fuxian Lake, Yuxi | collected 2017-12-25
GAGGCCGTGAGCCCAGAGGCCGTGAGCCCAGAGGCCGTGACCCGCGGTGCGCTCAGCCGCGGTGCCGTCAGCCGCGCGGCCGGCGTAGCGTCGTGATCCGCGCGCCGCGCTCGACCGGCGGCGGCTCGAACGGCGGGATCGTCTCGAGCAGCCGCTCGAGGTGGGGAGTCGCGCGGCGGACTGCGCCATCTGCCGCGAGCTCGACCATCGCGCCGCTGAACGCGAGCGTGAGCGCGTACACGTCCGACACGCCGCGCGCATAGCGGGCAGGCACGCTCATGTCCGCTTGGCGCACGAGGGGCAGCCGCGACTCGTGCACGCAGATCGTGAGCTCCGCGCGTGCCCACGCGATGGCGCGCGCCGTGAGCAGGAGCCGCTCGAGCTCCTCCGGCAGCTCATCGAGCGCGTGCCGCAAGAGCTCCTCATCCGAGTCGGCCTCGACGAGCCCCGGCCAGACGGCCGCGACGCACTCGGACGGCGTCCCCGCGCAGAGGCGACGCAAGCTCTCGGGATCGTGGTGTGCGTCGAGCCGCTGCCCGAGCCGCTCGAACGCCCCGGCGCCGCGCATCCGCCCGACCACGTCGAGCGCGTCGTGGGAGCGACCCCAGAGCACGGGAGACGACGAGTCGACGATCACCGCAGACAGCGCGCCGGTCGTCTCGGCGAGGGCGAGCAGCGCCTCGTCGAGCTGCGCCTGGGGCGAGATCCCGACATGCGAGCGGACCGGCTCGCGGAGGCCCCCTTCTTCGGCGTGCCGGCGCTCGATGAAGCCCTGAAACGCCTCGGCCATCGCCCCGAGGCGCTCGAGCCGCGCGGCGCGATCCGCGGGCTCGGCGTCGTAGGTGACGACGATGCGCCAGAGCCCGGGCGGCACCGTGACGTAGAGCACCTCGGGCGCAGAAGGGGGCGAGCCGCCGAGCTCGAGCCGAGCCTCGCGCGCGCCGACCTGATCCCGCGTGGCTTCGAGCAACCTGAGCAGCGCGTGGTCCTGGCCGAGGTGCCCCATCGAAGTTGCATCATGCCACGCCCCCGCGTGGGGCGTCACTCGGGGAGCGCGATCTCGCGCAGCTCGGTGCCGGCGGCGTAGGCGTAGCTCACATACGCGTCGAAGCCGAACACGAGGGCGCCGACGGGAGAAGTCGCCGTGATGCGATGCACGCCGTCGTTCTGCTGGCCGGGGCTCACGCTGCCGGTGTTCGGATCGACCGACGGGAAGCTGAGCTGGCAGCGGTACGTGAAGATCTCGGGGGGCTTGCCGCCGCGCTCTTCTTCGGTGAGGCCGTCCGTGGGCTCGACCACGCAGAGCTGCGGACCGAGCAGCTGCCCGTCGAGGCGGGGCTCCGCGCCCGCGGGCGCGACCACGACGACGAAGTCGAACGCGTACTTGTCGGGCGTGAGAAACACGTAGCTCTGCCGAAACTGCTCGCGCGGCGGCACGACGAGCAAGCTCGGATCGCCCCCGGGCAAGCCGCGCGGAACATTCGCGGCGTCCTGGCTCGCCATGATCTGCGCGACGTGGATGGGCCGGTCGCTCGTGGCGAGAAAATCCCGCTCGGCGCGCAGCTCGTGCCAGTCGCCCGGCGCCGAGAGCGAGATCGCGTTGTCCGGCGGCGGGAGCGTCGTCGTCACCGTCGTGATGCCGTTGTCGACCGCGATGAAGCGAAAATACTCGGGCTCCGCGACGACCGCGAGATCGCCGCCGGCTTCGCTCACGGCCAGCGTGCGCGCGGGGGAGCGGGCGAGGGCGAAAGATTTACCTGCGGTGCGCACCGGATCGAGCTGCTCCTCGAGGTGATCGGCGCAGCAGCGGCGCTCGATGAGCGAGTCGAAGCGCGGCGCGTCACTGGCCTCGCTGCCCGAGAAGACGGCGATCGGGCCGTCGGCTTCGATGCGCGTGCCGGTGAAGTCCGCGCCGAACGAGCCCATGCTCGGCGTCTCGAGGTTCACGACGTCGAAGGCGTCGATGACGAGCTCGAGCGTTCCCCCGCTCGGCGTCTCGGGGATGACGCCGCCGCCGAGGACCGCCGTCGAGGGGTGCACGCGCACGGTGGTCCCGTCTCTCGTGCCGACGACGGTGACGAACACGCGCAGGTTGATGGGATCGAGCGGGTTGAAGTTCGTGTTCGGATCGTCGGTGACGGCGATCGTCTGCGGCCAGCCCGCCACGACGTACGCGAGCGACACCGCGTCGCCGGCGTAGGTGAGCGCCTCGCGCGGCTTGAGCAGCGAGGCGTCGTTGGAGAACACGTTCGCGTTCTCGAGTGGGTTGAACTGGTAGGCGACGACCGGGAAATCGCTGTCGACGCGGTAGGCGTGCCGCGTGAGGGCGGTGTGCGTGCCGGTGTTGTATTCGCCGTCGGGGCTGCCGTCGACCTCGCGCGGACCGAGCTTGAACACGCGCAGGTTGAGCGGCGCGACCAACGCCTCGGCGACCAGCGTCTCCACGTGCTCGCCGCCCGGCTCGCCGTCGTCCTGATAGATCCTGATCGTCGCGGCGACGTCGGGCTGGGGGTTCGACACGACGACCGCGAACTGCTGCGCCTGCGCGTTGTGCGAGGCGTCGATCATCGCGTTGTCGAGATCGACCGCCCAGTACTCGCACCCGACGTTGCTCTTCCCCTCGGCGGCGCCGGTGCAGAGGTGGTGGCACGCGCCGCCGCGACAGGCGTGGCCGGTCTCGGTCTCGCAGATCGCGGCGACCGTCGAGTCGACCCCGTCGGCGTCGCAGATCCTGACCTCGTGACCGTCGCAGAACGACGCGCCCGGGGCGCACGCGACGCACTTGTCGAGCCCCTCGGCGCACACCTTCCCCTCGGCGGCGCAGTCGATGAGCACCGTCCACTGAAGCTCCCCGCCCGCGAGCTCGGTGCACACTTCGATCGCCGTCGTGCAGCGCGTCGCGCCGACCTCGCAGAGCGGCTTCGGCTTCGGCTCGGGCGCCGGCTCGGCCCACCGCAGCGTCGAGTCGAAGGTGCAGCTCGCGAGCAGCGAGAGCCCGTAGGCCGCGCCGAGCGCGCGCAGGGGCGACGACTTCATCGTCATCAAAGATACGAGTTGAAGAAATCGAGGGCGTACGCGCTCATGCCCTGCGGCCGCATCTGCCGGTAGGTGAGCTTGCCGTAGTCGAACTTGTCGACGCGTCCGCCGTAGACACCGATGACGAGCGGGCCAGGGATGAGCCCCGCGTCCTCGAAGCCGCTCAGCTCCGGGAGCGTGACGGCGTTGTTCGCCTTCGGCACGACGACGAGCCAGCGCACGACGCCGCCGCCCGTGCTCACCTCGTACACCGTGAGGTCCGGCGGGAAGCCGCCGCTCGGGTAGTTCGCGGCGAGGTGGCGGCCATCGAACTCGGCCGAGGGCTGCGGCGTCGCGAGCTCGGGGATCCGCACGAACCCGTCCACGAGCACCGGCACCGAGGCGCTCGTCGTGGCCACGCTCGCGACCACGCTGAGCGGCGCCGAGTACGACGGGCCCGTAACCGCCGACGCGCTCGAGACGTAGCGCATGCCGGTGAGCTCGGCGTCGAGCGGCGGCAGGCCGACGAACGGCACGTAGCCCGCGAGCGGCAAGAGCGGCGTCTTGTCGGCGGCCGGCAAGATGGCGTACTGCGTCTGCGCGACCTCGATGACGACGCGCGCGTGGAGGCGATCGGGCCCCTTCTTGCCGGACGCGGGCGGCTTCGGCTCGAGCTTCAGCGCCTGGTCGAGCGCGTGGGTCATCTTGATGTAGACGTATTTCGTCTCTTCGCCCGGCAAGATGGCGACGCCCTTGGTCGCGCCGAAGACGTACGCGGTAAACTCGCCGGTCGATTTCTTCATGAGGCCGGCGAGCGCGTACATCCCGATATTTCCGGGCGATCCGGTCATCGAGAAGCCGTAGCCGAAGTCGCCGGGGGAGGACTCGGTCACGGCGAGGGTCGGAGACGGCAGCTGGAAAGTGCGCGTGCGGTCGCGCGTCGCGAAGAGCACGTAGGCGATGCGCTCCTCGTCGTCGCTCTTCGGTGCGGGCACGTTGTTCCACTTGCCCTTGCCGAACTCGCCCTCCTCGGGCCACACGAGCTCGCCCGTGACGACGCCGGTCAAGGTGGGCTTGCCGCCGACGGGTGGCGGATCGCCCGAGCCCGCGCACGCCGGCACGAGCGTCGGATCGAGGTACACCGTGACGCTGTCGACCGGGACATCGACGAAGGTGATCGGCGCGTGGCACTTGGCGGTTACGGTGACCGTGACCGGCGACGTGAGGCTCGGATCCTTGAACAGCGCGACGCCGGTCGTGTCGGCCTGCTGGTAGAGCCCGGTCGCGAGATCGGTGCCGACGATGGCGTGTGCGCCGGCGATCGCGTCGCCCGAGTAGTTGTCGAACACGAGCACCTTGAGCGTGCCATTGAGGGATTTACCGCCGAGCCCGCCCTTGAAGCCGTCGGAGCTGTCCTCGTAGGTGTACGCGTCGAGCGCCGTCGTGGTGCCGCCGCTCGCGGTCACGCTGATCGACTTGGCGCCGGGCGTGCCCTTCGGCACCGTGCAAAGCAGCGAGTCCGGTCCGAGCACGGTGAGGCTCACGCACGGCTTCTGATCGACGCGCGCCTCGAGGCTCGGCTCTTTGTCCCACGCCGCGCCCGAGCCGAAGATCGTGATCGCGGTGCCGCCGGCGACCGGGCCCGTGCTCGGAGCGGCGTAGAGCGCGTCGAAGGTGGACGCGCCGGGCAGCGAGCGGCGCGTCGACTCGTCGTCGCCGTTCTGGGTCGTGACGTCCACGCTGCCGGGCGCGTGCGGCGGGGTCGTGAGCTGCACGCGGGCCGGATCGATGACGATGCGCTCGGTGACCTCGGTGTCGCCGAGCCACACGCGCACGTTCGGCTCGAAGCCGGCGCCGATCACGAGCGCGTGCTGTCCGCCATTGAAGGGACCGTTCGGCGGAGAGACGCCGAGCACCGCGTGGGGATCCGTCGTGCCGGCGCCGCTCGACGCCGGGCTGACAGCGCCGCTCGTCGCGCTCGTGGTCTCGAACAGCTCGCCGCCTGCGCCGCCGGTGCCGTCCGTCTCTCGGTGGATCCCCTCTGGCGCGGTCGCGATGCACGAGGCGTGCGCCGCGATCAGGGTCAAGAGCAGCCCCGGCACGAGCCCGCGTCGAAGCAGGCGCGCATGCAGGCGCGAGAGCAGGCCCGATCGAAGGGCACGGCCGCGTGTCATGGGGCGAGGATACGACGAAAGCGGGCCACGAGCATGCGCCGTCATGCGTCGTCGTGAGACCATGGGCCTCGGTCGTCGCGCGGCGAAGTTCCGGCGCCGTCGTTCGCTGCGGTGGACGAGAGCCCGAGCGCGAGCGAGAGGCGCAGGGCCGCGCTCTTACGATCGATCGTGCCGGCGGGGAGCGCGCCCGCCGTGGTCTGCCCGGCCGCGAAGCCGAGGGAAGCGGACGCCATCGCCGTGGCTCCCACGCACGACGGGCAGCCGAGCGGGCAGCCGCAGCGCGCGATCATCGCCACCGAGTCGCGCACCAGCTCCGAGGCTCGTTCGTAGATCCGCTCGGCGAGACCGACGCCGCACGGCACGTTGTCGAAGAGGTAGGCCGTGGCCGAGAAGGGCGCCGCTGCCGGGGGCGCGTGCTCGCGCTCGTGCTCGTTCGCCTGCTCGTGCTCGTGCTCGTGCTCGTTCGCGTGCGCGGGCGCGCCGCTGCTTCGCCCGTCTGCCGCGTCCTCGAGGGTGCGGCCGAGATCGCGCGGATCGACCATGAGCGCGAGCGTGCTCACGAGCTCGAGCGCGTGCGCGACGCCGACGAGACCCTCGACCGCGGTCGCTCGCCCGAGCTCCGCCATCACCGCCTCTGGGAGGGTGAGCCAGAAGCTCGTCGTGTGCATCTCGATCTCGGGCAGGCGCACGTCGCCGTAACCCGCGTTCTCGTGCGTGTGGTACTTGACCTTCTTGTAGCCGACGATCTTCTCGACGCGGCTCACCTCGCCGAAGCCGATCTGCGCGCGGCCGAACGCGCGGCTCGCGGAAGACTCGAGCACGCTCACCTTGTGGTGGCGCTCGGCGGTCGTGAAGTAGTCGGGCTTGACCTTGCGGACGAATGCCTTGTGGTTCGGGTAGTCGAGCCGCTCCACTTGGTACTGCTCGCCCTCGTGCTGATAGATGGCCTGCTCGTGCAGCATGCTCGGCGTCGAGTGCCAGTCGAGCTCGGCGAGCGTGCGGTCGTGCTCGACGTCGATGATGACGGTGTTGTCCCAGCCGACGCGGCGCAGGCTGACGTGGTTGGCGGGGAAGGAGTCGGCGGAGGCCCAGTGAAAGCGCTCGCGGCCCTTGTGCAGGACGCCGTGCTCGGCGAGGTAGCCGAGCGCGTCGCCGGTGTCGCCATCGCCGAGCGTCGCGAAGCGCTCGTGAAAGCGAAACGGCAGCTCGAACGCGGCGCATTTCAGGTGCTGCACGACGAGCTCCGAGTTCTCCGGATCGATGCGCGCTTCTTCGGCTTTGCTGTCGAGCAGGTGCTCGGTGTGCGCGGCGAGGTATTGATCGAGCGGCTGGCTGCAGGCGACGAGCACGGCGAGGCTCGTCTCGCCGCGGCGCCCTGCGCGCCCGAAGCGCTGCCACAGCTCCGCGACCGAGCCCGGGTAGCCCGCGCACACGACCGCGTCGAGCTCACCGATGTCGATGCCGAGCTCGAGCGCGTTGGTGGCGACGACGCCGAGCACCTCGCCCTTGCGGAGGCCGGCCTCGACCCGTCGGCGTGTGTCGGGGAGGTAGCCGCCACGGTAGGAGACGATCCCGTCGCGAATGCTCGGCGCGTCGCAGAAGCGATCGCGCAGGTACTTGACCAGGATCTCGACCGAGTTGCGCGACGGCCCGAACACCAGCGTGCGCACGTTCGCCTCGAGCAAGTCGCCCGCGAGCCGCACGGCGCACTTGAGGTAGCTCTGCCGCACGCCGAGCTCGCGGTTCACGACGGGCGGGTTGAAGACGAGCACGCGGCGAGCGGCCCGCTTTGCGGTCGTGTGCACCACGGCGGTGACGTCGCTCGGTACGACGCCGAGGAGGCGCGCGGCGTGCTCGGCGGGGTTGCCGATCGTGGCCGTGGCGGCGATGACCGTGGGGCTCGCGCCGTGAAAGCGCGCGACCCGCATCAGGCGAGCGAGGACCAGGGCCACGTTCGAGCCGAAGACGCCGCGATAGGTGTGCAGCTCGTCGACGACGACGTAGCGCAGGTTCTGAAAGAGGCGCGCCCAGCTCGCGTGCTGCGGGAGGATCCCCGCGTGGAGCATGTCGGGGTTCGTCATCACGAGCCGCGCGCTCTGGCGGGCTGCGCGTCGCGCGTCGCCGGGCGTGTCGCCGTCGAACACGATGGCGCCGACGCTGAGCCCCGCGTCCTCGGCGAGCGAGCGGACGCTGGCCTCTTGGTCGCGGCTCAAGGCCTTGGTCGGGTAGAGGTAGAGCGCCGTCGCGCCGGGATCGCGGGCGAGGGCGTCGAGGACGGGCAGGTGAAAGCACAGGCTCTTGCCGCTCGCCGTGGGGGTCGCGATGACCGTGTGCCGGCCCGCGCGCGCCGACGCCAGCGCCTCGAGCTGATGCAGATAGAGCGAGGTGATGCCGCGCTCCTCGAGGCCGCGGACGAGCCGCCCGTCGAGGTCCTTCGGGATGGGGCCCGTGGTGCCAGGCTCGCTCGGCAGCGTGCGATCCGCGACGAAGGAGGCCGCGACGCTCGGCGTGGACTGCCAGCGCGCGACGGCCGCGGCGATGCCGGTCGGGTGCTGCCAGGGCGGGGCGGGCATGGCGCGGCAGTATACGGATGTTTAGTGGTTCGGGGTGATGGAATTGCCGGCGCGCGCGGCGGTTCTACCTTTGCCGAATGGGGCACGATGGCGTAGAGAAGGGCGCTTTCCGAGCGACGAGCCGCACATGAGCGACACGACCGAGGCGAAGGAACCGGGCACATTGGATGGCGGCGACGAGCTCGCGCGGGCGGCGGCGGACGGGGTGACCGGCGCTCCTCGCGGTGACGCGGGCGACGAGCTCGCGCAGGTGGCCGCGCACGAGCTCGCGGCGCCCGAACCCGACGCTGGCGGTGACGCCGCGAGCGCACCTATGGCAGCGAGCGTGACGGACGAGCCCTTGCTCGCGAGCGCACCTATGGCAGCGAGCGTGACGGACGAGCCGTTGCTCGCGAGCGCACCTATGGCAGCGAGCGTGACGGACGAGCCGTTGCTCGCGAGCGCTAGCGCGGATGCCGAGCCGGCGTACCACGCGTCGATGACCTTCCTCTTCGTCGTGGCGGCCGTGAACCTGGTGCTCGACGTCGCGAGCAAGCAGTGGATCAAGGCGTATTTCGAAGATCCTTCGAACGAGCGCCAGAAAATCGTGGTCGTCGATGGCGTGGCGCAGCTCATATACGCTACGAACAAGGGCGGCGCGTGGGGCATTCTCCAGGGGGAGCACGAGGCGCTGCGGAGGCCGTTCTTCCTCGTCGTGTCGGTCGCGGCGATCGTCTTCATCGTGTCGCTCTATCGCAAGCTGGCCAAAGAACAGCTCGCCCTCAAGTGGGGTCTGCCGCTCGTGCTCGGCGGCGCGATTGGCAACCTCGTCGATCGCGTCCTCTATGGCTCGGTCATCGACTTCATCGACGTCTACATCACGAGCGGCGGCGCCGAGAAGCACTGGCCCACCTTCAACGTCGCCGACATCGCCATCTGCATTGGCGTCGGGCTGATGGCGGTCGACATGTTCACGTCGCCCACGGCGCACTCCGGCGCTCGAAGCGCGCCGTCGTCCGGGTAGGATCCCCGTCGCCGTGCGCCCCGAGCTCTTCAACCTCTTCGACGTCTCGTTCCCGGCGTACTTCGTCCTCCTGATCACCGGCTTCACGTTCGCGACCGCGATCGCCGTCGTGCACGCGCGCAGGCTCGGCGAGAACCCGGACGTCATCGTCGATCTCGCGCTCGCGGCGCTGCTCATGGGCGTCGTCGGCGGGCGCGTCTTTCACGTGCTCTTCGATGGGTACCTCCTCGACTACGTGCACCTCTGCACCAAGCCCGCGGCCGTCGACTGGCACATCACGAAGGCGGCCTGCGTGAGCGAGCGCTATCGCGGCGTGTGGGACGCCGTGAAGGGCGTGTGTCACCCGGCAGAGACGGACTGCTTCGCGTGGGCGCGCTTCTGGGCCGGCGGGCTCACTTACTATGGTGGCCTCGTGTTCGCGGTCGCGGCGGGGATCTGGCTCTTGCGGCGCGATCGCTTCGACGTGTGGAAGGCGGCCGATCTCTCGAGCGTGGGCGTCGCGGTCGGGCTCGGCTTCGGGCGCATGGGGTGCCTGCTCGCGGGCTGCTGCTTCGGCACGCCCTACGATGGGCTCGGCGCGCTGACGTTTCCGCCGCGCGGCGCCGCCAGCGAGGCGCAGCACAAGGTCGGCCTCCTGAAGAGCGGGAGCGAGTGGTCGGTGCCCGTGCACCCAGCGCAAATCTACGAGTCGGCCGCGTCGTTCGCGATCGCGGCGTTCTGCATGCTCTACCTCCATGGCCGAAAGAAGTACGACGGCCACGTGTTCCTCGCCTTCCTCGGGCTCTACGCGCTCGCGCGCTTCCTGCTCGAGTGGCTGCGCGCGGACGATCGCGGCGGCCTCGTCGGCCTGTCGACCTCGCAGCTCATCGGCCTCGCGATCGCGGCCGCCGCGCTCGTCATCCATCAGCGCAAGAAGAGCGCCGCGATGGCCGCGATGGCGAGCATGGGCGGGTAGCTCGCCAACTCGCGGAGGGCGAAGGTCGACGGCCCGCTCGGCCCCGCTCGACGAGCCACGCGCCGCGTTGCCGGCAGCGAGTGAGCGAGGTGGCGGAGAGGGAGGAGGCGACGACATGGCGAGGGTGACGGGGATTGGCGGCGTGTTCCTGAGGAGCGCAGATCCGAAGGCGCTTGGCGCCTGGTACGCAGAGCACTTGGGCGTCGAGGTCGGCGCGTACGGGGCGAGCTTCTCGTGGATCTCAGCGGCCCGGTGTTCAAGGCGGTCGCCGGTCGCACGCGCCGCCACACCGGCATCGCCTCGGCGCTGTGCCGCCCATGCGGCGAGGTCCACCGCATCGCGCACGACTACGCGTTCTGAGACGACCGCCTCCCGCGCGATCCTCGGGGAGGCCGAGCTTGGCGATCGGTGCGCTAGTCCCGATCGTCGTGTGCGCGCACGCGCGATAGGATGCGGCGATCGCGCTTGGTCGGGCGTCCGGCGCCTCGGTCGCGGCGAGGCAGGCTCGCGTCTTCGGCGGGCGGCGGGGGCGTGTGGTCGACGTAGAGGCTGCGCGCCGCGCTGGCCGGGCCGCGCTTGTCATCGACCCCCAGCAGCTCGAGGAGCCGCTCGCCGCCGGGCGTGACGGCCTCGACGCGGTCGCCACGGCGCACGGCCTTGGCGGGCTTGGCGCGCTCGCCATTGACCTTCACGTGGCCGGCGTCGCACGCATTGGCCGCGAGCGAGCGGGTCTTGTACACGCGGGCGGCCCAGAGCCACCGATCGAGCCGCGTAGTTTCGGCTGCACCTCCGGGCGCTGTCTCCATCGCGGGCGATTCTACTGCGCCACGCCGCGTCGGGGGCGTCGCTGCGCCCGAGGAGCGATAGAATTGGCCAATGCCCGTTTGCAAAGGATGCGGCGAAGAAGCCGACGAGCTCGTGACGGTGAAGGTCGACGGCAGGAACAAGCGCCTGTGCGAAGAGTGCGCCGATTTGCAGCGCGAGAAGGCCGAGGTCGCCGAAGCGAGCGAGGCGGTGGTGCAGGGGATGATGGGCTTCAAGGGCCGCCGATGACGGGGGCGTTCAGCGTTCGGTCGCGGATCGTGGCGTGCGAGTTCTGTGGTGCGCCGCTCGAGCTGGCAGCACCAGGCGGCACGGCGACCTGTGGGCAATGTCGCCAGCCGGTGCATGCGGCGGCGCGGCCCAACACGTCGGTGCCGCGCTCCGCGCCCTCCTTCGAGCCGGAGCGCATCGCGAGGTTGCGCGCTCAGGATGGTCGACCCATGGTGGCGCCGCCCGGGCTCGAGGCCGTCGTCGATGCGTCAGGCCGGATCGAGCCGTGGAAGCTCGACGAGGCACGACAAGTGTGGGGCGCGACCTCACGTCATGTGCGCGCGAATCCAGGCGACACCGCCGCCGCCGAGCGGCTCTATTTTCTCACCCTCGCCCTGTCCAATGTGCTCGTGAGCGCGCGCAACGACCTCGGGCTGCGTGCGCTCCATGAAGGCGCGCTCGAGGTGCTGCCGCTGCCGCGTCATCGCCAGGTCATACGTGGCCATCTCGCGCGCGGCGCGGCAAAAGCGGGGGATCTCGACTCGGCGCGCGGCTGGCTCGAAGGCTGCGATCCGGCGAGCAGCGAGCTCGAGATGGACAGCGCGTTTCGCATCTCGCAGGCGTTCATCGCCACCGCCACCGGCGACGCGAACGCGCTCGGTCACTTGCTCGGCGCGGACGAAGCGACCGTGCCGATCGTCGACTCGATGGATCCCATCGCCATCGTGTTGCGAGCGCACGCCTTCGAGCGCTTGGGCAATCTGGCCGGGGCGAGCGCGACCCTCTCACGCTTCATGTCGTCGCGCGGCGGGACCGCCGCGGTCATCGAGACCATCGTCGCGTCCCTGCCGCCAGCGTGGGGAGTGTGCGCGCAGTCGCTCGCAGGCGCGCGCCAGGATCATCGCCAGCAGCTCGCGGCGCGTGCGGCGGGTGGAGCCGGCGTCTTCGGCTGGGCGTTCTTGATCGCCGGGCTCTTGCCCGCGGGGCTCCTCTTGCCGCTGCACTTCGCCACGGGCGAGCTCCCGCTCTCCCTCGCACTGTTGTTCTCGGGGCTTTCACTGGTCCCTTTCGGGGGAGTTGGGCTCTCAAGCATTCGCACGGCGCGCCGGCAGCGCCTCGTCGCCGAGAGCGGCCTGAGCGGTCGTGGTCGCGTGGTTCAGGTGGCTTCCACGGGCGTCAAGGTCAACCACGTGCCCATGATGCGCGTCGTGGTGCAGACGAGCGTGCCTGGACATCCGTCGCTTCAGGCCAGCGTGACGAAGCGGATGTCCCCGCACCTCGCGGCGGCGCTGATGGGCCAAGAGCTGCCCATCGTGTGGCATCCCGCCTACCCGGACGACGTCGTGCTCGAGATCTAGGCGCCCCGAATGGCGTGCTGGCCTGAGCGCGGTCGTTGGTCGCGCGGGTCCCCCGTCGACGGGACCACGCCGTGCGGTTCGCGCTCCGGCGTCACGACGAGGGCTCGAGCGCGCCGAGGCGTCGGGTCGCGGCCGTGAGCGTGTTCGCGAGCAGGTAGGCGATC
>SXGT01631884.1_pt1 | contig 12274 bp, 9 predicted proteins | sample 3176221 | NCBI WGS metagenome assembly SXGT01 (sample SAMN11356862, study PRJNA531348) | freshwater metagenome | isolation source: freshwater sample F1-120 | place: China: Fuxian Lake, Yuxi | collected 2017-12-25
AGCAGAAGATTCTCAACATCTTCTCCGACATAGCCGGCCTCGGTCAGCGTGGTTGCATCTCCAATGGCGAATGGCACATTGAGAATGCGAGCAAGCGTCCTTGCAAGCAATGTTTTTCCAGTTCCAGTTGGGCCAACAAGAAGAACGTTGCTCTTGTCCAATTCGACCGGCGCTTCGGCATTATCAATCTGCGTCAATCGCTTGTAGTGATTGTGCACGGCAACGGACAATGAAATCTTTGCGCGGTCTTGGTCAATCACATATTGATCAAGATATTCCTTGATTTGCCGCGGGGAAGGGATCTGCGTTAAAGCTGGAGCCGCGCCTGTAACGCGCCGCTTTTCCTGCTTGAAAATGTTCTGGCAGAGATCGGTGCAATTCGCACAGATGTAGACATCGTTGGGACCTTCGACCATCGGACCAACTTCTCGACTTGTCTTGCCACAGAAACTGCAGGTCGTGACTTTCTTTCCGCGAAATCCTCCGTCGCCACCCGTGCCGGAACCAGAACTGCCTCCAGCTCCACCGCTTGATGACGGACCATTGGGGCCAAGCCCACTTTCTCGCGGTCCGCCTTTGCGGCCACCGTTTCCTGGTCCTGCGGCTGTCGTGAGAGGATGTTGATTAGGGTTCTTCTTCATTTTATCTGCGCTTGTTGGCAGTGTACTTCGCATTCTTCGCCTTTGTTGCTGCACCTGTTGCTGCTTGTTTTTTGACTTGAGCAATCATGGCATCGCGTGCAGATTGAAATTCGACTGGAGTGATGTCGCCAGCCTCAAGCATCTCTCGAAGATCTCCAAGAGTAAATCCAACTGGATCGTCGTTCTCTCGGCGCATCCAACGTCGAATGAAGTAGATGCACAATCCTCCTGCGAAGACGATGACCACAAGCCAACCCAAGATTGGGAAGATTGATGCGGCGGCATCACCTGTACTTGCCAAAGACTGAGTGGCAAGAGTCAGATGATTTGGCACCAATGATGTGATCATTGTTCTCTTACACCCAAAAGAGGCTTAATCCTTGGACTTACTTTTTGATCCCTTTGCAGGCGCTTTGCTCGCACTTTCTTTCTTTGGAGTAGAAACAGTCGACGGAGTTCCGGACATTCCTTTCGTCTTCGCTTGCGCTTCTTCATTCCACTTCTCAGCGGGAATGTCAGAAATTACAGCCTTTGAAATCACACGGTCCGCAGATTTGTGTTCACGGATTTGCAATGCAATTTCGCCGACGCGATTTGATTTGTCCAACTCCGCTCGCATTGCATCTGGTCGCATTCCGCGTGATCGAGCGATCGCCGCAATTCGTCCGTTGACTTCGCCTTCCGTTGCTTCAACTCCAAGAGTTTCGGCGAGTTTTCCCAGAAGGAAGAACAACTTGAGTCGTCGACGAGTCTCGTCCGCAGTTGCGCTGCGAATTTCCGCGAGACGACTTTCGACGACCTCCGTATCTGTTCCGCGGTAGAGCATTTCGAGGCGTTGACGCTCGAGATCTCGACCAACTTGCGCTTCGGAAAGTCGCGCGGGAAGTTCAAAATCGACCTTGCTGGCAAGCTGTTCAAAGACCTGATCGCGCAGGGCGCTTCGTTGTTCCTCGTCGCGCCGGCGTTCGAGAACACCCTTGAGATTTTCGCGCATCAGATCGACTGTCTCAACGCCAATCTTCGATGCGATCTCCTCGCGAGTCGCAGGAGCGATGCGTTCTGCTGCGTTGATCGTATATTCGACCGACAGAGGCTTGCCTCGAATCTCGATGATCTCGTGGCTTTCCGGACCATCCATCTGAATGGTGACCACATCGCCAACTTTCTTGCCGCCGAGAATTGCGTCAAGTCCTTCGACGAGCAATCCCAGAAATGGTCCTTTTCCTGCATCATCTTCAGCAGGAACGACCGAGAGTGCATTGTCAGTTGCGAAAAACACTTTGTCATCTCCCTTGAGACGAACAACAGCTTTTCCAACCATTCGATCGAGCGGTTGGAATGGACCTTCTATTTGCGCCGGCGTTCCAAGGCGATAGGAGAGTCGTTCAATTTCCTCTTCAACATGTTTTGGTTCAATGTCGAGAATTGGTCGACGAAGCGAAAGACCTTCCCATTTGGGAAGTTCGAACTCTGGCATGACTTCGACTTCGAGTGAAAGAAGAAAATCTTTTCCACGGACAAGTTCGGCATCGACCGCGCCTGGCGCAAGTTCCGGCTGACCAATCGGACGAATTTTATTCGCTTCCAAAGCGGATTGATATGCCTGCGAAACAAGTTGTTGGCGAGCCTCCTGAAGGACGGCTTCGCCGAAACGTTTTTCCAGAAGTCCGCGGGGAACATGTCCTTTGCGAAATCCTGGGACAACAGCTTGTGAAGCAAGTCCGCTGAATGCGCTTTCAATTTGTTCGTTCACCTTCGCAGTTGGGATGGTGATATCGATCCGCTTCAGTGCGGGGCCGGCGTCGGTGATTCGAACAGTGTTTTCTATGGTCGTTGCGGTGCTCATAATGGTCCTTGTCTCAGACTTGTTTCAGAAATGAATCAATTGTCAAGAGCCCAAGAGTATAAGAAAAGACCCTGGCTTTGCACCAGGGTCTTGGAAACTTTACAAAGCATCACAGTTCAGCGAATCAGCAACATCGAGGCATAATCGGGCATTGGCCAGATGTCTGCGGGCACGATTCGCTCCAGCGCATCGCTGATTTCGCGCACTTTCACAAGCGCAGGGACCACGACATCTCGGAAATGGCGAACACGCTTTTCGATGTTCGGCACATCTTTGGATGTTGCAGAATCGAGGACCGCAGCGGCGGTGCGTAATGCCGCGACTTGTCCAGCAAGATCTCGAAGAGCTGCTTCGCTTTCAGGGCAGGGGACGCCTGCGTGTTGAGTTGCGGCAACCACATCAGCCAATTCGCCTTGCGCGCGTAGACCTGCGGGCAAGATTTGAGTGATCGCCATTTGCGAAAGAGTTCGTCCTTCAATCTGAACGATCTTGCAATACTGCTCCATCTGAATTTCATATCGAGCGTGCAGTTCGCGGTGAGAAAGAACGCCGTATGTGGCGAACAACTTTTCCGCTTTCTTTGTCGCAAGTGCTGGAAGTGCATCTGCAGTAGATGGAAAATTCGGCAGTCCACGCTTTGCCGCCTCGGCGTGCCATTCAGCGCTATAACCATTTCCATCGAAGCAAACACGTTTATGCGTCTTGATGATGTCTTTCAACAAGCCTCGAACCACCGTCTCCATTTTCGCAGGAGATGGATTTTTCCCTAGCTTCGCTTCGAGTGTCGTCGCTATGTAATCCATACTTTCGGCAATGATGGTGTTCAGCACGGTATTCGGCCAGGCCACTGACTGCGAAGAACCAACCGCGCGAAACTCGAACTTATTTCCAGTGAATGCGAAAGGACTTGTTCGATTGCGATCGCTGGAATGTCGAGGAATCTGGGGGAGTGTTCGCGAACCTAACTCGAGATCCGCTGTCTTTGCAGATTTCTTTGTTTCACCTGCAACAATTTGATCCAAGATGTTTGTGAGCATCTCGCCGAGATAGATGGACATAATTGCAGGAGGCGCTTCATTGGCGCCAAGACGATGATCGTTGTGGGCCGTTGCGATGGAAACCCGAAGCAAATCCGCATGCAAATCCACCGCGCGAATGATTGCGGCGAGACAAACCATAAACTGCATATTGGGATGCGTGTCGTCGCGTGGATCAAGAAGATTGACCCCAGTATCGGTGGACATCGACCAATTATTGTGCTTTCCAGAGCCGTTGATTCCAGCAAATGGTTTTTCATGGAGCAGGCATTCAAATCCGTGCTTTCGGGCAACGGATCTCAATACATGCATCGTGGTCATTTGATGATCAACAGCGACATTGGAATTTTCGAAGGTCGGAGCGAGTTCGTATTGGCCCGGAGCAACTTCATTGTGGCGAGTTTTTACGGGTATTCCAAGTTCGAACAATCTCTCTTCGCATTCGGACATATATCCCAAGACAGATTCCGCGATTGCGCCAAAGTAGTGGTCTTCCAGTTGCTGTCCCTTGGGCGGCTGAGCGCCAACGAGAGTTCGACCGCAAACAACCAGATCGAGCCGCTGCAGAAAAAGTTCGCGATCAACAAGAAAATATTCCTGTTCGCAACCAAGTGTTGCGATTGCATTCGTGGTTTTTGTATCGCCAAACAACCGCACAATTCGCAGAGCGTGTTTGGAAACTGCGTCAATCGATCGAAGAAGTGGCGTTTTTTGATCAAGCGCTTCACCAGTCCACGAAACGAAAGCAGTTGGAATGCAGAGGGTCATGTTTCCATCGCTTCCGCGCAACAAGAAGACCGGACTGGTTGCATCCCATGCTGTGTATCCACGCGCTTCATATGTATCGCGAATTCCGCCGGAGGGAAAACTTGAAGCGTCTGGCTCGCCTTGAATGAGAGCATCGCCAGAGAATTTTTCGATTGCACCACCATCACCGGTTGGCGAGAGGAATGCATCGTGCTTCTCGGCGGTCAATCCAGTCAGCGGTTGGAACCAGTGACAGTAATGAGTGGCACCATGTTCGAGCGCCCATTCTTTGATCGCGGAAGCAACCGTGTTCGCGATCGATCGATCGAGCGAAAGGTTGCGTTGCATAGTCCGCTGGAGGTTCATGAAAACTTCCGGCGGCAATCTTTTGAGCATCACATCACCGCTAAAGGTGAGCGAACCGAAATAATCAGAAGCGCGAGTTGATGTCTGCGTGTCCATAGGCATTGTGAATGGTTTGGTCATTCGATCTTTCTCATCCGTGAAGGTCAAAGTGCTGCTCCGCGAGCTGCATATAGATCATCATCCAAGATTCTTCCTTTGGGCGCAAGGGGGTAAATACAGCGATCTTTACAAGGCAAAAATGAATGTGCTCAGATATTTACGGATTGATTTATGCCCGCGCCGCAGAACGCATGACCTGGCGCTCAAACACGCTGCGCCTCGCCCTACGGGGACTCTGGCTCGGCTTGCAAAATCGCGCAGGACATACCTCCCAACGGCGCACACGCGAAACGATGTGCGATTTCGGGGCTGTGTGCTTGGCTCGAATCCGTGGCTCGAATCCGTGGCTCGAATCTGTTTGCGTCTCCAGCCGTTGGAAAGTTCTCTCGGGCGAGTTCCGCAGGCGACCCGACGGCGCACACGCGAAACGATGTTCGTTTTCGCAGCTGTGTGCTTGGCTCGAATCTGTTTGCGTCTCCAGCCGTTGGAAAGTTCTCTCGGGCGAGTTCCGCAGGCGACCCGACGGCGCTTGCAAATAAATTTCGTAAATCGGATCGTGTCGGTCGCCGAGGACTGTTTGAGCCCCGAGAGGACTTTTCACGGCTGATCACTTATGCGATTCTGTGGCTGTGTCCGCGACTGTGTCCGCGACTGTGTCCGTGGCTCGAATCTGTTTGCGTGTCCAGCCGTTGGAAAGTTCTCTCGGGCGAGTTCCGCAGGCGACCGACATCACTTGCAAACAAATTTCGCAAACTGGATCGTGTCGGTCGCCGAGGACTGTTTGAGCCCCGAGAGGACTTTTCACGGCTGATCACTTATGCGATTCTGTGGCTGTGTCCGCAGCTGTGTCCGCGGCTGTGTCCGCGGCTGTGTCCGTGGCTCGATTCCGTCGCTCGATTCCGTCGCTCGATTCCGTCGCTCGATTCCGTCGCTCTATTCGCGTCGCGCAGGCCGCGCGCCCATCATCGCCGAACGAAACCAACCGCGTCGCCAAAACATCAGCAGAAATCCACCAATGGTCAACCCCATCAAGCCTAGCGCAAGCCCGTATCCATACTTCCAATGCAGTTCGGGCATAAAATCGAAATTCATCCCATAGACGCCGGCAATAAAAGTGATCGGAATAAAAATGGTGGCAATCATCGTCAGCACCTTCGTCACCTCGCCGAGTTTCGCATTCGCGATCGCAATCGAAAGCTCCATCAAGTCAGAAGCCATCGTGCGCTCCGAGTCGAGCATGTCGATGAGTCGCATGACATGATCGAGTGCGTTGCGTAGAAAAATGCGGTGTTCCATATCAAACCAAGCTTCCATCGTCATCATCGCCGTCAACGCATCGCGCATCGGCCAAATCGCTTGACGCACCTTTGCCAGATCATGTTTCGCATCGCGGATCGCATACATATCGGGCGCAGTGCGGCTGTCGACAACATCCTCCTCGATCATGTCGATGCGCTCGCCGAGTTGGTTGACGATGGGAAAATAATGATCAATGACCGTATCAAAAATCGCGAATGCCAAATATGGCGCGCCTTTATCTCGAATGCGACCTTCGTGCTGTCGAATGCGTCGCCGCACAAATTCGAGACAATCACCGTCACAGCGTTCTGAGATCGTGATCACCGCAGATGGACCGACAAACATCGCCAACTGTTCTGTTTCAAATGGTCCACTTTCATTTATAGGCATTGGAACAACAACAAAAAGATTCTCACCAAATGGTTCAACCTTTGCGCGTTGAGTCGGATGTTGCACATCTTCGAGCGCAAGAGGATGGAGATCGAAGAGTTGACCGAGTTGTGACAGAATTGCAGCGTCGGGCGTTCCATCGATGTTGAGCCACAGTATCGGAAGATTCTCACGCAGCCTTGCGATATCAATGAGAGAAGTGATCTTGTGTTCGACGAATCGATCCGTATTCCACGCAAAAATGTCTATCGTAAACGGAGTGGACGTATTCGATTGCTCAAGTATTCCAGGGCCCAAATGAATTGGCGGAAGTTCAATGCGCTTGCGAGGTTTCCGGTGCCGACTCATAGGCATAGCGTACAAGTTCGCAGCATCTTCAAGCACTTTGCGCCAGTGCTGTCAAACATATCCAGCACATCCAACCTGTCAGGATGCCGTGGAAAGTCCATGCGATGGTGCGAATCCAATTTGTGCGCACAAGCCGGAGATACGAGGGCGAATCAAATCCCAGTGCGAGTTTTTCGTGGGCGGGGATTTGCATCGTCCAAGTCGATATCCAAGCCACTGCGACCAGAATCATTCCGATGACCACCATCCACATCTGCACCGCAGGCGGCCGAAATACGAAGAGCGCAATCGATGTGACGAGTTCAATCAACATAATTGGCGCAACAAGGAATGTGATTCTTCGGACATGCTGGGCGGCATACGAGACGAATGGGTCTCTGCCTACGAAAGCAAAGAGTGGATAATGGACGAGTTGAATCAACCAAATCAGCCCGACCATCATCCAAGCAGATGCGAAGTTGAATAGGAGGACAAGCAGTTGAAGCGTTTCAGATTTCATTGGGTCAGTTGGATTTCATGTTGAGATTTCATTTGCACATGCGAGCTCTTACAAGATCGTTTGAAATTCCACCCGCCCGCTGTTGGGAGTGACCAAAGCAACAGTATGCGGCTTCGCTCGATACAACGCTCCAGGATTGATCACCCTTGTTGATTCGATTTTGATATCTCGCTTGAGATGCGTGTGTCCATGAAAAAGCCAATGTGCCTTGGAACCGATCGGTCGCTGCATGCACTTGGGATCATCACCGTGGGTGAATGCGATCCGCTGACCATCGACGATGACTTCGCCAAGCGGATGATGAACAGCAATGCCGATCGAGCGTGCGTATCCCTGAAGATCGGATGGTTCGTCGCAGTTGCCAAAGACGATGTGTGCGTCAAGTCCAGCCAGAGGATCGAGACACTCAATTGTCTCAATATCACCGCAGTGAATGAATATTGTTGCGCCAAGCCGACTGAGTTCTTCGACCGCGAAACGAGTGCGCAGCGCATCTCCATGACTGTCCGAAAGCACGCCGATTCGCGTGCCTTCATTTGACACAACTTCCGATTTGCTAGGCTTCACAACTTCATCTTACTCCGCCAGTTCATAGGGCAACCAATGAGTTCAACTTCCAGCACAATCGTCACCCGCTTTGCTCCAAGTCCATCGGGTCATCTTCATGTTGGAGGGGCGCGCACTGCGCTTTTCTGCTGGGCGTTTGCCAAGGGCAGAGGTGGAACATTTGTTCTGCGCATCGAAGACACGGATCAAAAGAGATCAAGCGACGCGGCGAGTATTGGCTTCGTCAAAGATTTGTTGTGGCTTGGAATCGATTGGGATGAAGGACCCGTCTTCGAAAGATGTGGTGGTGGCGATCGCGGGCCATACTTCCAAGCACAGCGACTGGATATCTATCAGAAGTATTTTGATCTCTTGCTCGCCAGCGGCAAAGCGTATTACGCATTCGAAACAACTGAAGAACTCGCCGTATTGCGTGACGCCGCGAAGGCTGAGAACAAGCCGTTTCGGTACACAGGAGAAGCCGCTCGTTCGTTGAGCGCGGAAAAAGTTGCTGAATTTCTTGCTGCGGGAAAGCCCGCTGTCATTCGATTTCATACGCCGCAAAATTCCATCACTATTTGCGACGAGATTCTTGGTGACGCGATCATTCCAGCTGGGGAGACCGACGACTTCGTCATACGCAAAGCGGATGGTTTTCCAACGTATCACTTTGCCGTTGTTGTTGATGACGAATTGATGGGAGTGACGCATGTCTTGCGCGCGCAGGAGCATTTCAACAACAGCGCGAAGCACATTGTTCTGCAAGATGCACTTGGTTTTCGCAGGCCGATCTATGGTCATTTGCCTCTCATCTTCAATCCTGATGGATCGAAGATGTCCAAGCGTGACAAAGATAAAGTTCTGCGCAAGGCAATCGCAGAGCGGGGGATGACTGCGCCACCAGCAGGCACGGTCGATCCCACCATTTTCGCCGCATGGATCAAGGATAAAAACACGCAATTGGACATTGCTTCTGCTGGCGCTCTGGCTTCAGCACTTGGAGTGATACTTCCAGAAATCAATGTGGACGATTTCCGGCGATCTGGATATTTGCCGGAAGTCATCTGTAACTTTTTATCTCTCAATGGATGGAGTCCTGGTGGAGATTTGGAAAAGTTTGACCGAGAATTTCTCAAGAGCCACTTTGATCTTGCACGCGTTGTGAAGACTCCAGCGAAGTTTGATCGTTCCAAATTGCTTGCATTCAATTTGCACGCATTACAAGCGATGCCGCGCGAGGAATTTGTGACCAAAGTTGCCGACCATGGACGCGCATTTCATCCTGAGTTCATGTCACGCGTGACGGATGCACAGTTCCGATCTCTCTGCGATGCAAGCCAAGAGCGCAGCAAGACACTTGACGATCTCTTTCGAACAAATGGCTTCATCACAGTTGCAGACGATGCGCTTGAGTGGGATGCGAAGGCTGTCAAGAAAGTGCTACAGGGAACGGCGCCGAGCGGGCGGGACCATTTGAAGGCACTCAACAAGATTTTGGCAGAGTGCGACGATTGGTCTGTGCAGGGTCTTGAGGCGGCGATCAAGCCTTACATTGATCTTGACGCAGGAGGAAATCTCGGATCAATCGCTCAACCTTTACGGGTTGCGCTTTGTGGTGGAACGATCAGCCCTCCAATCTTTGACACGCTGGCAATTCTTGGCAAAGCAAGTTCCATCAAGCGAATTGATCGCTGCGTCGCCGCGCATTCGTGAAGAGTGGCTCGCTTGAAGAACAGCCTTGCTTGCCCATTCGTGCGCATCGTCGTAGGATGTGATTTGACGGACCGTTGGCGCAGTTGGCTAGCGCGCCTCCATGACACGGAGGAGGTCACTGGTTCGAGCCCAGTACGGTTCATTCTGTTTTTCGCATTCAATCCTTCTTTGTGAAGGTGTGAAAGGGGGGTTTGCGAAAATAGGCAAACAAATTTTTTATGGGGAAAATCATTACCAAATCGGCATTTGGAATTCGGCTCAAATTTCTTTCGCGTGGATTTTCGCGTGGATTTTCGCAGCGGACTGATTTCAACACAGGCTTAAACAAATACGGAATTGTTTTATGTGAACGCTGCGGGGCGTATGTTTTGGCGCGCAAACATACTGCGCCTCGTCTACGCGGAATCCGGCTCGGCTTGCAAACTCGCGCAGGAAATGTTCTCGACGGCGACCACGCAAAACGATGCTCGTTTTTGTGGCTCTATCTGGAGCAAAGTTCGTGGCTGTATCCGTGGCACTTCTGTAACCGATGCGAACTGTATCGCTTCTTCGCACTTGAAATGCACTGTAACGGAGCTGAATATTCTCGACTATTCGCCCCAAGCACTCAACACATAAGTGAGATCAGATGAGTTCACAATTCCATCACCGTTTATGTCAGCGGGAATGTTCGATGTACCCCACGCACTTAAAAGTATCGTAAGATCAATCGCATTCACACGACCATCGCGGGTGATATCCGCACGCGACACACTACCGCCATGCCAAAGATATTCAGGGGCGATGATCTGGCTCGTCATCCCTGGACCACTCCATGAAAATGTCATTCCTGCACCGCCACCATTCTCGAAAAATTCCAATCGAATCGGATACATGCCTGCCTCGAAAGAAAATTGCGCAGACTTGGTGAGCATTCCGTGCAATCCATCATTATCAATAACAACTTCTGATCCAATCGAGAGTTTAGAACCATCATCCGATCCGATTGAAAGGGTCCAAATACCTGAAGTCGGCACCATCAACCATCCGTCGTAGACAGCTCCAACTTGATCGGCTCGACCACTGCCAGAGAAAATTCCATCCGTGCTTGGAAAATTCACTGACGCAACCAATTCATGCATATACGGACTCAGCGTGCTCCAATCCGGTAAAACACTTAACTCAGCAAGTTCGTAATACTTGCAAGCCATGCCAGGTGTTTCACCGATTGGATTGGTCGGTTGTCTTGATGGCTCAAGGGTGAGTGTGATCGTCGCTTGAGAAGTCAATCTAGAAATTGGTTCGCGAAGTCGATATTCGATCGTTCGAGTTCCAGGATTTGCCGAAGTAAGTGTTGTCAGTCGAACCACATCTCGTCCAGCTGGCCCAACACCTTGAACAATACTTACAGGATCTCCCATCGAACTTTGAGGTGCAGCCCAATCGATTACAAGCGCATCCATGTTTGCGTCATAATCATTGTTGAGAGCATCAATATCAACAGGGCCTCCTGTGAATGAATTCGCGATGTCATTGCGAGCAACAGGAGGTTGAGGTGACATCGCCGCAATCGCTTGTTCCGCTGCAATCTTGAGATTGATGCGTCCAAATCCCCATGCAATCGTGTTGCTTGCACCGCCCCATGGATCACATGCGTTGAGAAGTATGTACTCCGCATGGGTCGCAGAAAGCGCTGGATTTGTCGAGCGAATCACGCCAAGTGCACCATTGGCAACTGGAGTTGCCATACTCGTTCCGCTCCAAGCTTGATAGGAGCCATCTTTTGTGGAACTGAGAATTGCAACTCCAGGAGAGAAAAGATCCACACCAAATCCGTAACTGGAAAAATATGCACGCTGATCATTCTGATCGCTTGCACCGACAACGAGTACATGTTCGAAATCCCAGGCCGAATGGTTTGTAGAAGAATTTCCTGCCGCCCACAGAAGCGATCCATCAAGAGTACGAATATACGCACCCGTCGTTTCGATCGCCTCATATCCAATGCCTGAATAGCTCGCACTGACAACCTTCGCACCATGTTCGATTGCCCATCGTTGACCTTCCAAGAGAGCATCCATGGAAGCACCGCCTCCTGAGGCCTCACTGACACGAATCGGCATGATCGAAAGCGACCAACCAACTCCTGCAACTCCGACGCCATTGTTGCCAGACGCCGCAGCACAACCTGCGACATGCGTTCCATGACCATGCAAATCAGTCAAGTTTCCGCCATCAACCTCCGCAAGATGCGAAACGGCGTTGTACCCACCGACGCGGTGCGTGAGATCTTCGTGAGGAACAATTCCAGTATCAGTCACGGCAACAATAACGCTTGACGAACCACTGGAAATATTCCAAGCTTCGGCGGACTTCATCATGACGTGATGCCATTGTTCGTTCAATCGTGGATCATTGGGAATCACCGTTGGGTAGACGATCCAATTGGGATGGGCATATTGAAAGAGGCCAGTCGAAAGCAATTCTTCAACGCGTCGATTTTCGGAAATGCCAATTTGTTCTGGTGTCAGTCCAAGCGAGAGAATAAATTCATCGGTCGCCAGATGTTGGCGAACGGTCTGCTTCGAGATCAATCCAAGTGCGGTTGCGCGTTGCGACTTGTTCAAGCCTTGATTCAAACGAACAATCAATTCGCCGGAGAATTCGAGTTCGCCTGGAATCTCAAAGTAAGGCGGTGCAATGCCAGCAGAATGAACTGAATTTAGAGGCAGAGGCTGTCCTGCAAATGCACTGCCGAACAAGA
>SXGT01154039.1_pt1 | contig 12272 bp, 7 predicted proteins | sample 3176221 | NCBI WGS metagenome assembly SXGT01 (sample SAMN11356862, study PRJNA531348) | freshwater metagenome | isolation source: freshwater sample F1-120 | place: China: Fuxian Lake, Yuxi | collected 2017-12-25
GCTGGCCGAACGGGGCGACGATGCCGGTGGGATTGCCGAGGGCGTCGCGTTCGATCTTGGTGATGTTGCCGGATACGTCGGTGACTTGGGTCAGATGGCCGTCGCTATCGTAGGCGAAGGCGTAGCGAACGGCTTTGGTTTTGGCGTCTAGGGTACGGAGGTGACGGCCAGCGTTGTTGAAGTGGTAGATTTCGGTGCCGTCTTCGGAGGGGATAATTAAATCTTCAAAAGAAAGTCCGGGCATGATGGAGCGGACCTTACGAACTCGGTCATTGATAACGTCGGCAAGATAGATATTGCCGTTGTTATCTATCGCCGTGTCGTTCACATAATTAAAGCCTGCACCCCTGGCTGGGCCATTATCTCCACCATAACCACGATTCCCTCCCGTCACAGTTGTGACAATGCCATCCGGGCTGATCCGGCGCAGTCCTCCTTTTAGATATGGTGCCGTTCCGCCGTTATATCCTTCAAATAAATAAAGGCTATTATCCGCAGCAATCGCAAGTCCGGCAGAGAGCGGGAAGCATCCACTCATGGCGGATTGTCCATCCTTGATAGAATCGACGCATCCATTAGTACCAGCCGGGCGGCCAATGGAAGTAATTGTGCCCTTATTATCAACTTTGCGGATAACTTCGTTGGGAAAACCGTCCAAAATATATAACTCACCCTCCTTGCTGATCGCAATATCAAGAGGGACGAGGCTTGCAGCAGTGGCTGGTCCTCCATCGCCGCTATAGCCTCGCTGACCGTTACCGGCCACAGTGGTAATAATTCCATCCGGCCCTACGCGACGAACACGAAGATTATAAGAATCAATCACATACAAACCACCATCAGGACCAAGTTCGATATCTGTTGGCGAACCCAAGCTTGCGTCGGTCGCAGGGCCACCATCGCCAAGCACGCATTGAGATAAATAACCACCACAACCATTTCCTGCTACGGTGGTAACACTGCCATCCGGTCCAACCCGGAGAATGCGATAGTTCTCACCATCGGCGATATACAAACCGCCATCGGCTCCTATCGCGATTCCAGACGGACTGAATGTATTCGCATCAGAAGCAGCGATAATGGTAGTGATGATTCCGTTTGGATCGACTCGGCGAATACTTCCACCATCGCCAATATATAAATTACCAGCGGCATCAAATGCCATTCCTCCAGTTATACTCAGGCTTATATTAGTGGCTGGACCACCGTTTCCGTTCCCGCCGCCAGAGGTCTCATTTCCTCCATTCCCCGCGACAGTTTCGATTATCTGGCCACCTACCGCTTGAGTACTACGTTGACCTCCATATCCGAAAGATAGAATCTTACCCACCGGGTCATAGGCATGATGAATGCCGAGACTCCATCCCTCGGTTACGCTGTCAGGGCTGGTCTTGGGGCCGACCGACACTTGTGCATCCCGCCATAGCGTGACTTCCTGCCGTGCCCTGTCCCCGGTGATAGGCGTACCGCTGCCTGCGAGGCTAAACCGGGTGGTTGCTTGGTAGATCCCGTCATATACAAAGCCAAGGCGTATACCCGCTGTTTGCTTCCCCGAAAATTTCCGGCCATAGGCATCCAGCCCACCCCAAAGGAAGGTGTGGCTCTGGTTAGCGACCGCGGCGAAAGCTTGGGTTGTCTTTTGCCCGGCCACGGAAATCTCCAGCTTGATGCCTTTCAAACTACCCGGCACGCTGGTCCCGCTAAGGGGAATGGTCGCGGAAGAAGCCGCTGTTCTGCCGGATACCCGGCTGCTCTGATAGTGCAAGCCGAAGGGCACGCCATTAACCGGGATGGTTTCGCCTAATGCTTGGTTCTGGCACTGGATGATGGAACCCTCGGCACAATCGGGATCCTCCGGCTCGGGATCGGATGTCGGCTCCTCGGGCGGATTCGGGGGGGTGGCATCGCTGGGCGGGCCAAACGGCCAGTTGTAATCCCAAGTGGAAAGATGCGCGATCTGGGCCCGCCACAGGCTTTTGCCCGCCGGATACATGCCCCCAAGCTTGGCCCGCTCGGCATCGGTCATACCCAAGGCCGCCAACTTCGCGGCATCGTCCGCCACGTTGTCGCCGTCGCCATCCACCTCGGCCAAGCCCCCAGCAATCGACAGAATCTTGATGACCCGCCCGCTGTCGCTGGGAATCCAGGCTTTCTTGTCGCCGTCGTAATAACCCACCGGCACCACGGTCCCCGCCGGGAAATTCAGGAAGTTGTCCACATAGAACGACACGGGCTTGTCGAACAGCGTGTCCTTGCCATTCAACTTCACCGCGCCTTCCTCGGCCTTCAACTCCACCGCGTAGGTGTAGGCACTGGTGGGTGGCAGCGGGCCGGGCATGGTGGCCGGGCCATTCGCGCCCACGGTGTACTCGGTCAAGTGCAGGTTCAGCGTGGTGGTCTCCCGCACGCTGCCATCGGCGTTATAAACCTGGGCCTTGGTTCCCTGCGGAATCATCAAAGTGGCCTGCCGGGTGCCGTCGCCGTCGGTCACCACGCTGCCCCGCGCCACCTGCATGGGCGCGGAAGAGGTCAGATCGACCTTTGTCACCTTGGCGTCCAGCGGAATCAGCACCGCATCGTCCGCCACCACATAATTCTGCCAAGGCGCGTTCACCTGCCGCTGAACCGGCAGAAAACCCGCCTTCCGGTAATCCACGGTCAGATAGCCGCCGCCGTTCACCGCCAGATCGAACTGGCCGTCGGCCCGGCTCAAGGTCTGGCCGAACTCGGGATGGTCCTTGACGACGACGGTGACGCCGCTCAGCGGATTATTCGCCTTGTCCAATACCTTGCCCCGCACCACGGCGGCGCGCTTGGCCTCGATGGTTCCTTCGGCCACGCCGGTCTGCACGGCATTCGGGCCGGTGTAGAGGAACTTAGTTGATTCGGCCACGGTGGTGGCGACGGTTTGATCGACCGGCGGAGCCACGGTCTCTGGATTGGGCGGCAATTCCGCATCGGGGCCTAACGAAATCGTTAGCGCGACTTCGGTTCCCACATTGGCCTTGCTGTCCGCCGCGAGGCTTTGCCCCAACACGATGCCGTCGGCTGCCGTGGCGTCATGCCGGAAGCTGGGAACGCCCAGGTTCAATTGCGCCCGCGCAAGCGCGGCTTCGGCGGCGGCGCGGGTCAGCCCGGTCAGAACCGGCACCGTGGTTCGCGGCACGTTGGCCGCGCTCACGGTGATGGTGAAATCCTGGCTGGCCTCACCTCCCCGTCCATCCGCGGCCTTCACGGTCGCGTTGAAAACGCCCGCCTCGTTGGGTGTCCAGGCGATTTGTCCGGTCGAAGCGTCGATGTTCATGCCGGCCGGCGATGCCGTCAGCACATAGCTCAGCGTGTCGCCGTCCTCGTCGGTCGCGACGACGGCATAGCTGTAGGCTTGCCCGACCGTGGCGGCGGCCGGCGCGGCGGAAGTGATTCGCGGCGCGTGGTTCACGGGCACGGAACCGGTCGCGGTAATGGTCGCCGTGTCCCCCTCGCTGTCCTGTTTGCCGTCGTTAACGATCAACTGCGCCACGTAATCGCCCGGCAAGTCCGGCACGAAGCTGCAAACCTGGGCATTGGCGTCGATGAGCGCCGCCGTGCTACCCGCGGGCCGGGCGAGCATGGACCAGCGGTAGCCGAGCGGGTCGTGGTCCGCGTCGGTCGAGGCCGAGCCGTCCAGGTTAACGGCCTGCCCGACCGGCTTGTCGGCCCGATCCGGCCCCGCGTTCGCCACGGGCTTGGAATTCACGGTGTCGAAGGCGACTGTAGCGGGGTCGCTGTCCACCTTGCCATCGTTGACCACCAGCCGCGCCGCGTAATGGCCGGGCTGGTCAAGCGTGAAGCTGGGATGGATCGTGGTCGGCGCGGACAAGGACGCGACGCTGCCTTGCGGCTTGCCGGCCAAGGACCAGAGGTAAGTCAGGGGATCGCTGTCAACGTCGCTGGACTGGCTGCCGTCAAGGGTCACGGTGGCGCCGAGCGGCGCGGTCTGGTTTAGCCCGGCCTTGGCGACCGGCTTGGAATTCTCGGTGCTGAATGCCTCCACGACCGGCGCGCTATCGACAATCCCATCGTTCACAATCAACTGGACCCGGTAAGTCCCCGGCGCATCGACGGTGAAGCCGGACCTCAGCCCTTCGGTGGCGCTCAACCCGGCATTGCTGGCGGCGGGCTTATCCGGCAGGCTCCATCGGTAGGTCAGCGGGTTGCCGTCGGCGTCGGTGGAAGCGGAACCGTCGAGCGCAACCGCGTCGCCGACGTATACCGCGCGGTCGTTCCCGGCGCTCGCCACCGGCAGGTGGTTCGGCGCCAGCAGGCCATAAACCCGATAGCGCGCATTGAGTTTCTTGCCGGGATTGGCGAAGCGCAAAGCCACATTCTTGATCTTCTTGCCGGGCGCCAAACCTTCGGTAGGAAGCTGAACCACGACATAGGATTGCCCCACCGTGGTTTGCCCCGTGGCGTTTTCGAGCACCAGGCCGGGGGGATTACTGGCGGTAACCATGAGGCTCAAGGGGCCGTAAATGGTCTGCTTGGGCTTGGAGCGATTGGCGAGCGTGGCCTTCGCCGAGTACAAGCCGGTTACGTGATCCAACTTGAAAGGCGTGGCCAGAACCTTGACCCGCTTGCCCAGATCGATGCCGGCCGGCTCGCCGGGATAACCATACCCAGGCAAAGCCAGCCACGCCAAGAAAACCAAAATCCAACTGCCGCTTTGATGAAACATGGCATATCCCATAGACTCGAATTCTTGCCTTACTCACCAGAACTGTTTATATTTTGGGATTATTACCGGAATTCATGTTTTTTTAAAGCGACCTTTTGGGCGCCAAAATCGATCTATTTGCTAATTTATGTAAATCCAGTCGCACGATTAATGAAATTCCGCCCATTCATCGCCGAAAAAAACGTAAAAGCTACTTCGCCAGGGAAAGAGAGGGCGCCAAAAGCCCACCCGATAAGAGAGGTTGGTGGGTTAAGCGCATCGGCTCGTATCGCATCCGAATACGCTCCATGAACCGGAACGATTCCCGATGGATGCTAGAATGCGGATTTTTCATCCAGGAGAACCGAAAATGTCCCTCATCCGCCCCTTCGCCGCGTTACGCCCGGCTCCAGGCCGCGCAGCCGATGTCATCGCCCCGCCCTACGACGTGCTGAACACCGAGGAAGCCCGCGCGCTGGCGGCCGGAAAGCCGTGGAGTTTTCTACACATCTCCAAGCCGGAGATCGACTTGCCCAGGGGTACCGATGTTTATTCCCCGGAGGTCTACGCGAAGGCGGTGGAGAACCTAGGGCGCATGATCGAAGCCGGCGTGCTGCAACGGGACGCAAAGCCTTGCTATTACGTGTACCGGCTCATCATGGGGGAAAGAGTGCAAACCGGGCTAGTAGCCACGGCTAGCGTCGCGGCTTACGACGCTAACCGCGTCCGCCGGCATGAATTCACCCGCCCGGACAAGGAAGATGACCGGGTGCGCCAGATCGAGGCGCTCAACGCCCAGACCGGGCCGGTGCTGCTGGCTTATCCGGACGCACCGGAAGTGGATGCGATATTAGCCGAGGTGTCCTCGGGTATCCCCGAAGCGGATGCCGTGGCCGAATCCGGCGTGCGCCACACGCTTTGGGTTATCCGCGACGAGGCTGTCATCGCCAGCCTGACGCATTCCTTCGAGACGCTGCCGGCCTTGTATATCGCCGACGGGCATCATCGTTCCGCCGCGGCTTCCCGAATCGCGGCGGCGCGCCGTTCGGCCCATCCGGAGGTTTCCGCCGACGCGGATTACAACTATTTCCTCGCGGTGATGTTTCCGCATCATCAAATGCGCATCATGGATTACAACCGCTTGATCCGCGATTCGAACGGCTTGGGCGAAACGGAGTTCTTAAGCCGCGTAGCCGAACGTTTCGAGTTCGAAGAGGCTTCGGGACAAGTGCATCCCTCCAAACCCGGCGAATTCGGCCTTTACCTCGGCGGACGCTGGTTGCGTTTGACGATCCACGAGGAACTCATTCCCGGAGACTCGGTGGGCAGGCTCGACGTAAGCCTTTTGCACGATCATTTGATCGAACCGATACTCGGCATAGCCGATGCCCGGCGGGACAAGCGCATCGATTTCGTGGGCGGAATTCGCGGGCTGGCTGAATTAGAGCGGCGGGTCGATAGCGGAGAAATGGCGCTGGCTTTTTCCCTGCACCCTACTCGCATGGAAGACTTGATGGCCGTAGCGGATGCCGGCGAGGTGATGCCACCGAAATCGACTTGGTTTGAGCCTAAGTTAGTGGATGGCATGGCTTCGCATGTTTTGGGTTGATTTTTAGTTTTGGTTTAGGGGTTGTTTATGATTATTGCCAATATGATACTGTTATCATAATGCTTGTAAGCGCCGCAACAGCGAAAACGGCTTCATTCCAAGGAGGTTCAGCATGGCAAACCAGGATTCACAGGCTCAGGTACTGCTGCTCCGCCACATCGGCGAATTGGAAACCGCCTTGTTCAATCTTGGCGCGGCAGTCATCAAGGACGGGGGGCGGCCGGCCTGGGTGGAGGAACAGGGCAAACCGGCGCTGGCGCGGCAGGCTTGCGCGGCTTTTTTGCGGCGTCTGGATTACTCCGATGAACTGGAGCCCGGAGGGACCGAACGTTTTCAGGGCTTGATAGGCTCTTCCGAGGAAACCCTGCGCTGGGTGGAGGTGGTGAACTCGCTCAAGAAATCCCTGCACGAGTTGTTGATGCGCCTGGATTGCGGGGTGTTGGAAGGGCCGCGCGGGCAGGCCACTCAGAGAGCTTGGACGGCGCGGCTGTTGGCGGACATAGGCCGCGCCCGTTTCAATCGTCGCCAGGCGATCCGGGGGTTCACCCTATTGGACGAGAGGCCCATCGCGGCGTCCTATTTCTGGGGGCGGGTGAGGAAGATCGTTCGAATCACCCGCGATGAAGCCCGCGCGCTGTTGGAAAAACGCATCGCCGAAGCGGGCGACATCGATCCGGGCCACCGCTCCCAACTCGAAAACCTGTTGAACCTGCCCGAGGACGAGCCGCTCGCCCAAGTGCAGCAACTCAGGGAGTATCCCCGCGTAAACCTGACTTTTCTTACCCCCGAGGGTCCGATACGGAAACAGGTGATGGCGGCCTCTCCCCTCTTCTATCCGGCCGGTCCCGCGGCGCGGGCGCCTGAAATCATCCCTCTGCCCGATCTGGAGAAAAAGCGGCGGCGGCTGCGGCGCAACGACCTATCCATAGAACTGCGGCCCTTTCTTCCCGCGATTCGCGTGCATCGCTATATCAAGCACGCCAAGCACTCCGGCAAGGATTAGGGTTAGCGCGCGCCAATACCCGCGCGCTAACCGATTGGAATGAGATAATTCGCCCCTAATCAGCGAAAACGAAAATTTCAGGAGAAGCCGCGATGAATACCCAATTATCGAAATCCATCAAACGCCATATTCCCGGATTATTGCTGGGCTGTTTCCTGGCGTGCTCGGCGCCATCGGCCCTGGCTCAGAATTTTCAGCGGGGACAAGAGCTTTTCGAGGATCACTGCCAGGCCTGCCATAACGACTTCGATCGGCCCGACACCCGGCACATGCGTTCCCTAGAAGAGCTTCGCGCGCGGATCGATGCCTGGGCCGTACACACCAATGCCGGCTGGAGAAAAGCCGAGGTCGATGATGTGCTCTTTTACCTTAACAAGAGCTTCTATCGGTTCGAACAGAAGCCATTGAAGCTGGGCGAAACCACCCCCGGCCGAATCGATCCAAGCTCAATAAGACCATAGCGGCGGCTCGTCCATCCGCGCGATCTGTTCGCGGATTTCGAGAACGCGATCCTGCCAATAACGCGGCGAATCGAACCAGGGAAACGCGCTGGGAAAAGCAGGGTCTTCCCAGCGGCGGGCGATCCAGCCGGAATAGTGGATCATGCGCAAGGTGCGCAGGGCTTCGACGAGATGAAGTTCGCGGGGATTGAAATCGAAGAAACTCTCGTAGCCGGCAAGCACGTAGCCAAGCTGCCGGCCCATCTCCACGCGGTCGCCCGATAGGAGCATCCATAAGTCCTGTATAGCCGGTCCCATGCGGCTGTCGTCGAAATCGACCAGATGCGGGCCGGCATCCGTCCATAACACGTTGCCCGCATAACAATCGCCATGCAGCCGCAAGGCCGCGACGGTTCCGGCAAGATCGAAGCATTGGCGGATTTTTTCCAGCGCTAGTTCGACGGTGCCACGATAGATTTCCCTGAGATCGGCGGGGATGAAACCGTGCGACAGCAGATAGTCACGCGGTTCCTCGCCGAAGCTGGCGATATCCAGGATCGGACGTTCGCGATAAGGCTGCAAGGCGCCCACCGCGTGTATTCGTCCGATCAGGCGCCCCATGCGTTCGAGCGTGGCGGCACCGTCGAACTCCGGCGCGTGGCCTCCGTGCCTTGGAAACACGGCGAATCGAAATCCCTGGTATTCATGGAGAGTGATTCCCATCTCGTTCGGCATCGCCGGAATCACCGGCAATTCGCATTCCGCGAGTTCACGCGAAAAGGCATGTTCTTCTAAGATAGCCGGGTTGCTCCAGCGGCCGGGCCGGTAGAACTTCACTACCACCGGCGCACCCTCTTCCATCCCAGCCTGATAGACACGGTTCTCGTAGCTATTCAACGCGAACAAACGTCCGTCGGCGTGGAATCCCGCGCTGTCGAGCGCGTTCATGACACAATCGGGGGTGAGGGTCGAATAAGGGGTTGTGTTTGCCATTAGGTGCATTCTATAGGGTTTATGCCATTAAAATTGGAATCAAAAATCTTGGATTTTTTTCCAAAACTGATGATACTGTTATCATAATCATTTACACCTAAACCACTCGCCACGCACTGATTCATTTTTTAATCGAACAGCCCCTGGGAGATTCAAGAAAATTTGATCGCGCGCATTTCTTCCATGGCTCCGGCAAAACAAGCCCTGAATTGTCTAAGCGGGGCACTCGGGATTGAGCGGGAGAGGTAGCTTATCCGATGGCCGCGATAACAAGGGGAAATGCCTATTGTCCAGTATAGTAAGCTTCCGATTTTATTTGCCACGCATAATTTCCGGAGATTATGAACAAGGCGAAATTAGGTTAATTATATACCTTCGAAACCAAACGGCGTATTCTCTCCCCGCCCCGCCCAATGGCTCGCGACATCCGCCAACTCGGGAATTGTTTATCGCACGGAGCCGCCGCTCGGTCGAAGCGGATTTTCACAGTCCACCAAAACGGTAAACTTTCTATCCTGGGTATAAGCGGCTATCGACAGCTTATAATCTTGCATTTTATTCCAAAATTCGTCGTTGCCATTCACCGGCGGACAAACCTTGTTTTTCAATAATTCATGTTGGGCTTCCAAAGTGCCTTTCATGGGCTGGGTTACGAGAATATCCACGACCAGTTCCCGGCCACCGAAACCGTGGGTTACCTTGACGAATTTCCAGCCACTTTCCATGGCCTGACCCATAAATTGCCTTTGCAGCATGTCCAGCATGTCGGCCGGTATTTTTCTAGCGCAGGATGCCGCAAGAAACATTGTGATACATAATATTATAATTCTCATATTTTCTCCTCATATAAAATGCGCCATACCCTTATATCGAGCCGTGGCGGACGCGCATCGTCCGGCACACTGGTTATCGCCCTCACGCCTATCCGCGCCCGATTATTATAGGCATGTTCTTGAGCAAATCGCTTGGTTTTTATGGCGAGATGTCCCGGCAATCCGCCGTCGGGCCGGATTATCCTCCTCCGCAATCCGAGCGGCTGGCTCGATAAAACCGATAATCGAGCGGTATCCTCATCGCCACGCCCTGGATAAATCGAGAGTATCGGCGTATGCAGCCCGGCGGGTTACACGAAAACTTCCAACCCAACACCGCTTGGTTTTGGGTTGGAGCGCGAGACCTGCCTTTGGAGGAGCGGAGATATCCGGGGAATCGGCGACTCCCTCGGTAATTCCTCGCGGGAGGGGCAATTCCGTGCTTGTTCGAATCCCACTGTTGTCTCCGCCTCGCCAGCCACGGACGCGGCGGTGCCTTTAATCCGGGATTTAAACGCGGCTTACCTTATTGATTTCAAAACGAAAGCCATGATGGATCATGGCTTTGGGAAAGAGTTCGAGAAAAAAGTGTGGACAGTGAATTTTTTTTCTTTAGACTGTCGCCAGCTTCAGGGAGGAAGCCAACTTTGAGAGTCGTCAAAGAGGAGGAGGCCCTATTGGGCTGTAGACAATAACAATAATTACGCTAGTAATGGACCACTCGAATCGAGGCGTCCACAGCTAAAAATAATAAAAAAATACGCCCGCGATAATCTGCGGGCTTTTTTTTGCCCGCTAATCCCGGCGCAAAAAAAAGCGACCGCTTAGGGCCGCCAAGAGGAGGAGAACTTTTTGGCTCGGCGCACCCGAGGGAACAAAGTGGCTTACCGATAAAGTTCTGCCGAGGTAGGCATAAATTGTACATATTCTTCCCCGCTTGATTTATCAGAATTTCTTATGGATAGAATAATCACGGATGAGCATGGGGATTCCCGGCCGCGAACGGATATCCTCGTTCAGCCCCCTTGCAATCCATAGCGATCGGCTAGCCGGGCCATGTCCTCGTATCCACCAAGCTTGAGCTTGCCCTTGAGCAACGTTGCATAATTGGCGGCGGTTTTATGGCCGAGCCGCAATTCCTCGGCCACTTCCTGGATGCTGTACCCTCTCGCGAACAGGCTGAAGACATCGAACTCCCTTGGCGACAAGGCATCCAGGGCCGAATGCGCCTCGGCTCGCTCCAGCCGGTGCAAAGCCAGCTTGTGGGCGATCCGGGGTTCGAGGTATTTCTGCCCTAGGGCAACCTTGGCCACCGCCTCGATCAACAGTTCCGGCGGACAATTCTTGGTCATGTATCCCCTGGCCCCCGCGAGCAAGGCTCTTGAGACATAGGCGATTTCATCGTGTACGCTCAGGATCAACACCCTGGCCGGCGAATATTGGTTGACGACGCGGCGTACCGCCGAAAGTCCGCCGGTACCCGGCAAGGTGAGTTCCATCACCACTACGTTCGGCTTAACCTCGGGATGGGCTAAACAGGCATCTTCACCCCTCTCCGCTTCCGCCACCACCTCGATGTTTTCGCTTCCCGACAATAGCCCGCGGTATCCCGCGCGAACGGCCTCCTGGTCGTCCACCAGCATTACCTTGATTTTCGGATTCATGACATCGCTACTCCCGAAGATACTTGAGTTGTTCCGGATTCGAGGCCAGCCCCGCCCGGCCCTCGGCTCGCGCGCGGGAAACGCGCCGTCCGCTGGGCCGCGCGCGCTCGGGCGTGGGAACTGCGCTTCCCGAGCGACGGGCGCGAAGCACCCCATGGTTCCGGGCGATTAGGGACGCCCCCCATCCCATCATGGAAATGGGTTATTCCGCAGGGTTCGCCTCCGTCACTCGCGAAATCTCCCGTGCCTACGAATCGCCCGGACTTAGAGCACATTCCATCACTTTTTTGACACAAACTCAGTGAAAATTCAAATACCGTGGCACGGGACGGCCCGACCGACAGGTGTCGGAGAAAGCGGTTACTCAATTCGCGCCCGGCAATCTCGGTTCGACTTTCGGTGGGTGGAGCATTATTATTCAATGCGTTTTACCCCCGTCATTCGAGCACATCCTTATTCCCCCATCGTTCCAGAGCATTTCCCCGGAGGTTTGACCAGATATGGAATCCTCGCTGCCCGAACTATTGCTTTCCGGCATCAAGCTCATGTTGATCGGCATGGGCATCGTGTACCTCTTCCTGGCTTTGCTGGTCTGGATCATTGGCATTACGCACAAGCTGCTGAATCGCTATACCCCGGAGCCCGAACCCATTCCGATGTGGGCGGCCCAGGGGTTCGACGAACAGAACGACGCGGAGATCGTGGCCGCCATTGCCGCCGCGCTGCACCGCTATCGGAAACAGTGAAAGTAAATTCCAAGAAATATAAGTAAAGGAGCTTGTTCAATGGCTAATCCCTTAGGCATCACCGACGTCGTGCTGCGCGACGCGCATCAGTCCTTGCTGGCGACCCGCCTGCGCATCGAGGATATGCTGCCGATCTGCGACAAGCTGGACCAAGTCGGTTTTTGGTCGCTCGAAAGCTGGGGGGGAGCGACTTTCGACGCCTGCATCCGCTATCTGGGGGAAGACCCCTGGGAGCGCCTGCGCACCCTCAAGCAGGCTCTGCCCAAGACCCCTTTGCAAATGCTGCTGCGCGGCCAGAACCTGCTGGGCTAC
>SXGT01431533.1_pt1 | contig 12272 bp, 10 predicted proteins | sample 3176221 | NCBI WGS metagenome assembly SXGT01 (sample SAMN11356862, study PRJNA531348) | freshwater metagenome | isolation source: freshwater sample F1-120 | place: China: Fuxian Lake, Yuxi | collected 2017-12-25
GCACCAGATGGTCGGAGCTGGCCTTGCTGGCGGAATACGGGCTGTTCGGGGCGAACGGGGTTTCCTCGGTGAACGGCGCGTCTTCCTTGCCGAGCGAACCGTAAACCTCGTCAGTGGAGACGTGCAGAAAGCGGAAGGCGGCCTTCTCCGCATCACCCAGGCTGTTCCAGTAGCCGCGCACCTCTTCCAGCAGATGGAAGGTGCCGACGCTGTTGGTCTGGATGACGTCTTCCGGGCCGTGGATGGAGCGATCGACATGAGATTCGGCGGCGAAGTTGACGATCGCGCGCGGCTGGTGTTCGGCCAGCAGTTTGCCAACCAATGCCCGGTCGCCGATGTCGCCCTGCACGAAGATGTGCCGACTGTCACCCTTGATGCTGGCGAGGTTTTCCAGATTGCCGGCGTAAGTGAGCTTGTCCAGGTTCAGCACCGGCTCGTGATGCAGTTTCAGCCAGTCGAGTACGAAATTTGCGCCGATGAAGCCGGCGCCACCGGTGACCAGAATCATGATTTGTTCCTTGCCTTCGTAGGGTGCGCCAAGCGCACCGATCAACAATAAATGGTGCGCGTTGCGCACCCTACCCGTCTTGAAAAACTGAAAGTACTAATGCGCCAACAAGTCGAAGTAAGCCGTGCCGATGGCGTCCCAGGTGTAGCGTTCGCGCGCGATCCGCACCATCTCGGCGCCTGTTTGACTTGCCTCGGTTGCGTCCAGTCCGCTGATGCGCGCGACCAGTTGTTCGACGCTGGCGAAGTAAATTGCCTTGTCATCGGTCGTATAACGATTGAAGACGCAATCGAACGCCAGGACAGGCAGCCCGAAATGCATCATCTCCACCAGGGATGGATTGGTCCCCCCGGCGGAATGGCCATGCACATACAGCATGGCGCGCTCGCGCAGATGGCGCAGCACCCCAACGTCGTAGATGGGGTCGAGCAGGTGAAGATCGGCCAGTCCACCGAAGCGCGCGCGCAAGCCCTTTCCGTAGGCGCTGTTATCCCAGTTGCCGACGAACACGAGCGGCACAGCCGTTTGCCGGGAAAACGCCTCCAGGATCATGCCCACGTTGTTTTCCGGCTCGATGCGGCATAAGGCAAAGGCATACCGCTCCGGCAGGTTTCCCACATAGGGTTTGGACGCAACCTGTACGGCATGATCGCCGCCATACGCGATCACATGGCATTCCCGCCCGTAAGTCTCGCGCACGTAATCGGCAATTCCCGCGTTGTCCGCCACTACTTCGTGTGAATAGCGCACGGCGAGACGTTCGGAGAAACGAAGAAACCATTTTGCTGCGCCTCGCCATTTCTCCCGCCGCCATTCGATGCCGTCGATATTGGTGACGATGCGCGCCCGCGAGAGCAGCCGGATGATCGGCAGTGCAACGGCGCCGGAGACCCCCAGCAGCAGAATGCGATCGGAACCCCGCCACACAGCGGAGAACAGGGACCAGATGTCATACGGAATGCTTTGCGCACCATTCGCCGACAAAGGTAGGTAATGCAGCATCGCGGAAAGATAGACGCTGTGTTGTTCAGCATAGGCTCGGCTGCTGCAATACACATGCAGGGGCTCCTTCACCGCCTGTGCATGGTGATAACGTACCAAATTTTCAGCCAAGGTTTCAAAGCCGCCATAACTCGCGGGTACACCCACCGTGCCAAGCAATGCAATCATCGTCACACAATCATCAGTCAACGGCCGGCGCCGGGCCTATGCCGGGCGCGGACGGATCAAGGAAAAACCGGCCGGAAGCACGAACGATCCACTGCACCAGGGGGCCGGCCTTGGGGGCGTCCATGTTGTACCAAGTGGTTGCCATCAGACCATAGGCGCCTTTGTCGCGGGCATAACGCGCAAAATTGCGGATGGTTTCTTCCTGCTTCCATGTCGCCGCAATCACGCGGAAGCCCTCGGACTGCAAGCGGGCAAGCGAGGGAAACTCCTTTTGCTCGTCAAAATAGTGCCAGTCGCAAATGACGATGTCGCGCGGCAGACGATCTCTCAGAACCTTGCCGTAGCCAGGCAGACCGCCATGCAGATGTCTCGCCAGCATGTCCGGAAACTCCTCCGGCGCCATCAAAGTGTCCCCCCACATCCATACCTCGATGTCTTTCCTGCGCAAATGGCCATGCACCCGCAGCACGTCCTGGAGAAACAATTCGGCCGGCAGAGGAACTTCGCCGGGCTTAAACATCTTGCGCGCATGCGGCTTGTTCCAGCCAACCACCTCGTCATGGCCGATATGGATGATCCTGGGGCGGATGCTTTCGACGATCTCGTCCAGGAACGGGAACACCACCTTATAAACATCCTCCTTGCGCGGGTCGTAGGTCACCGCGTTGAAGAGCAGTTCGGGGTGCTTCTCCGCCAGGAATTTTTCCTGGTGGGTTAGCAGTTTAATCTCCGGGATCGGCTCAAGGCCACGAGCGCGAATATAGGCGACCCAATCAAGCAGTTGCGCCTTGGACCAAGCTTTCGGATTCGGCACCCAAGGTGCCGTGTCCATTTTCACGCCATCAGTGAGCAAGAACTGGATGGCGTTGTATCCCGAGGCTTTGGCACTTTCCACCACAGCCTTGGCCTCAGTAGGAGAATTACCTCTCAGCACCAAATGCAGAATGCGGAATTGCTTAGATTGACGGGGCATGCCCGCATCTGTAGTGGACTGTGCGCGTGAATTTTCTGTAAATACAGCCAACGCAAGAACACAGCAAGCCAATCCTATCCATGTCAGGCGCCGAAACATTATTTTTGAGACTGAATTAAACATGATGGTCATACAACTCCGGACTGGACATATAAATAATTCTCATGCGTCTTGCGGCAAAACAACAGCCCAAAAGGCGGAAATGACAAAACCAACAAAGCACACCAGCAGACTTACATAAACTTCTAGCGCCACATCAACTCAGAAACCTTTTTTTTATCGCCGAAACAATGTTTTTATTACGCGAGATATTAAGCGCAAGTGATAACCCCGCCTTAAGAACAAGGCTTGGAAAAGCAAAAAAACGCCTCATCTCCGCATAATTAACAAGGGATGCCGAATAACCATAATCAACCATCTTGTCACCGCATTCAATCGAGCATATTGCAAGCTCTGTGTCTGTAAGACCACCCTGTTTCCACCTAGCGGCCGCGTTCTTATTGATACCAAAGACACCAGGCTGATCCTTCTTAATAGACGAACCAATATCTGCAATATCAAGCATTAATTCATCAAAAGCAACGCCTACATGCGAGCAAATCTTTCTGACCGATGCTTCCGGATCCATGACGAGATCTTCAAACCGAACAGACAAAACTCGCCTGTCATCCCTAAATTTCTCGGCCTGATAAACACACGCCCGCCATAGTTTTCCAATCAAAATTGGATGATAGTTAGCCCAGACCCTTACTGCCTCATAAATTGGCATATTCCATGACCCATGAAAATAGGTATGCCACTTCTTTTTTTGTGAGAGCATTACATCCCGCGGATCGCGAATAAGGTTGATCACCCTTGCGTTTGGGAACACCGAGAAAATCTCCGAGAGAGAGAACAAATACCGGGGTGTCTGTTCGCAAGCAATTTTTTTTCCTTGAAGAAGCACCTCATAAATTAGGGTCGCACGATAAAGTGTAACTGCATCAATATCCAGGACTGACTCTACGATCTTATTCGCCTCTGCTGCATATTCATCTACCCTCGGCACCGCAAATATATTAATTCGAGCAGACGTTAGGAGACGAATAGCAAGTAAACGTGCTTGTTCTTTTGTGAGAGCTGGTCGATTAATAACCGCAGCATCATCAACCAAGTTTTCGAAGAAATGTAACTCCTCGAACGTATATATTTCATTATGAGCACCAAGGATTCGGCCAAGCATGGTTGTGCCGCTACGGCTGTTGCCAACAATAAAAATCACCTTGTCTGTTCCCTGACCCATTCCCATGTCTCCGACACCCCATCCGCCAAACCTATTTCCGGCTTCCAGCCGGTTGCCTGTTGTACCGCGCTGATATCCAGCACCACGCGCGGCACATCGAAACCCCGCCCCGGTTTTCTGATCGGCTCGATCCTGCGTCCGAGCACAGAATCAATTGTCTCGATGATTTCCGCAATCGAATGGCCTTGCCCGCTACCGGCGTTGTAGCAGCCGGTCACGCCACACTGCGCAACCATGACGCATAGCCGCGCGAGGTCGCGCACATGGATGAAATCGCGCACGATGCTGCCATCTCCCCATAGTTGTATCGGCTCATCGTGGGCGATCTTCCAGAGAAACGTGCCGATTACGCCCTGCACGCCGCCGTGGCCCTGGCGCGGGCCATAGGGATTCGAAGCGCGCAGGATCACGGGTTGCAAACCGTGCAAGCGTTCTTCCATCAGAAGGTAGTTTTCAATCGCTACCTTGACGATGCCGTAGGACGATATCGGCCTTAACGGATGCTCCTCGGGAACGGGGTCGCGTTCCGGAATGCCGTAAACCGTGCCCCCCGAGGACAGGTACACCAGGCGCCGGACTCCCGCCGCGCGCATGAGTTCAAGCAGGCGAACGGTATGGACCAGATTGCTCTGGATATCCCCGACCGGATCGAGATTGGAAGTGCCGGGCACCGTGGTGCTGATCAGATGAAAAACCGTATCGACATCGGCCAGCGCTTCCGCCAGGGCCGCCGTATCACCCCAGTCCCCCTGCATGAATTCAACCCCATGCAACAGCGGGCGATAACGCTCCGGGGCGCGGTCGAAAACTCTTACCCGTGCCCCCACGGCAAGAAGCGAATCGACCAGATGCGAACCAATAAACCCATTTCCGCCCAGTACAAGCACTTTCATTGCAGTACACCCTTATAGATTTCCATCAGCCGATTGTAAAAAACGCGGTCATTGAATTCGTCCTCAACATATCGACGGGAAGCCAAGCCGATATTTTCCAGAATTTCATTCGGCATAGCCGCAATCCTGCTCAGTTCATCAGCCAGCGCAGTGGCATCCGTCGCCTCGTAAATCCAGCCGCGCTCGCCTGATGCGACAAGTTCCGGAATGCCGCCTCTGTTGGAACCAAGCACGGGCTTGCCCGCCGCGAACGCCTGGAAGATGACATAGGGAAAATTTTCGTGCCAAAGCGAGGGGACAACCACCGCGCGAGCGGCGCGCAACCAGTCATTCAGTTCCGCTCCCCATTTCGGGCCAAGAAACCTGACATTGGGCAACTCGGCAGCGCGCTGTTCCACTTTCGCGCGATCCGGACCGTCACCGATGATGACCACCGTCACTGCGGGCGCCAGCGCGGCGGCTGCCAGCAACACATCAACACCCTTCTCGTCGATCAGGCGCCCGAAATAAAGCACGTAATCTCCCACCGGGCCATCAAGCCGATACTTTTCGCTTTCGAATGGATTGCGCAGCATTTCGTAGCGAAAACTTTCCTTGCCCCAAAACTCTTCGGTTTTGTGCGCCATGAACTCGCTGGCAAACAGGAAACAGGCAACATTTTTGCGCCAGATGTTCAGCGCATTGTGCGCATAGGCTTCGAGCATACTTGCAGCACTGTAAGCGGCTGAACCGTGGCAGCATCGATTAGCCAGGGCACGATAGAAATGACCGCCGTTGCATTCCTCACAAATTCGTCCGTGGTGAAAAAGCTTGTAATTGGGGCAGATGTGCTTGTAGTCGTTGCAACTCAAGACGACCGGAATTCCTGCCTCTCTCGCCGCGTCGAAAATTGAGGGCGTCAACCGGACGTAGGTGGCAAATGCATGAATGACGTCAGGCTTGAAGTCGGCAATAAGGCTGGCCATCGCCTGCTTTGCCTGTCGGTTGTAAACCATGGTCGGAAAGCCAATTGCACGCTTGAGCAGGCCACCGCTTTGGTAATCCGGCGCCGGGGGAAAATATTTGGCCCATGGCGTATCCAAGCCCTCCTCTTGACAGGAAAACCAGGCAACTTCGTGCCCGTTCTCCGCAAGAATCCGGCCGACCTCATGGTAAAAAACCTCCGCCCCGCCAGTGACAGTGTAATTATTATGAGCGAGCAGAATACGCATTGGCTGGCCAGTATTTCCTGGAATTTTCTTTCCGTGGCAACAGGGAAAGTGCTATTCCAGCAAAAAGAAAGAAATATTGATTATTGAAGGACATCGAAAGGAAAAACTTGTTGACAGCAAAAATCGCAAAGAAAAAAATAAGAAGGAATCTTGCTGCATGCGCATAACGCAAGCCCAAATATTTGTAATTAGCATGTGATCCCACATGCACAAAGGAAGTCACAATCAAAGCGGCAAAAGAAATCAAACCCAGCGCTCCGCCTTCGATCAGGACGCGCAAATAGTAATTGTCGAGCCGGGTATCGAGGCGCTGCATAATGTCGCTTCGCAATCCCTCGCCCAGAATTCCAGAAGATGCGTTTCCGAATATTTCTGTTGGTATGATCAGATACTGGCTGGCGCGCGAAATGACGCTTGCCGTACCACTTGCATCTTCTCCCGCATATGTATTCAATATTTCGAGAAACCAGTAAACATCGGTAATTGCAAGATAAGCGAAATAGCCGAGCGACGAGAAAAGGGCGGTCGAAACAATCAAGAATACCGGCCTGCCCAGGGATGGAAGCCGATAGCCATAGTAAAATACAGTTGAAACAAACAGTGCCAAAACCAGGGCGATTAAACTGAACCGGGCGCCAGTATATGAAATCGCCAACAAAACAACGGCCACACCCAAGTAAAACAATACAGGCCGCTTGCTGCCGTTCAATTTGTAGGCGCCGAGCATCAACACACAGCCGACAAGCAAATACTCAGCCAGAGAGAGCGGGTTATCAAACAAGCCCAAAGCTCGATATGTCCCTCCCCGCTCAAATCCCTCAGAAACTTTTTCACTTACAGTGCTTACGTTGATTTCCACAATCCCATGAAGAATTGGCTGCTGGCTCAAGGTTTCAATAAAAACGACACATAACTGCAGCAGGAGCGCCGAGAGAAGAACCTTGAGGACCGTTCTGAGTTCCGTAATATTGGTGACATATCTGGCGGCAAGCATGTACACCACGGATACGCCAACGAATTCATCAAGCCAATAGAACAGAACAATTGAATCCTGGTTCATTATCGTCGATATGAATTTGGCGAGAAAAAGACAAATAGCCCAGAATAGAAAAGCCGGCCATTTCAGGATGCGATGAATTACGGGTAGCCACAACTGTTTCTTGTTGATGATCGCCACCACCAAGGCCACAGCCAGCGCATAAGTCATCATACGATTGAGCGAAATTCCCGCCCCGCCTTTAACCAGAGGAATGGCGATATAAGCGGGCAGGAGTGGAAGACTGGCGAGATATACGTAGAACCCTTTTCGCAGGTTGAACAGGGCCAATATCAAGAACAGGAGGGCGCTGACGAAGCAGAAAACAAGCATGGCCTGAACTATCCCAGAACCTGTTCAATACGCTGCAGTTGCCTGACCATATCGAAGGAGGTTACGGCATCCTGATGTGCCCGGCGGGCCAAACCTGCGCTGTACTCGGGAGCATCCAATAGGGACTGCACTGCCAATACTATGGCTGCCGGGTTCTCGGGGGGCACCAGCAGTCCATTCTCTCCATCGCGCAGCGCATCGAGATTACCGTTCACCGCAGTGGCGACTATGGGTTTGCTCAGGTACATGGCGTCAAGCATGGTGCGCGGCAATCCCTCGAAGCGTGAAGGTTGCACATAAAGATCGAACGCATTCAGCAAGTTGTTGTACTCGTGGCCAACCACGGAACCGGCAAAGATAACCGACTCCCCAAGATCCTTCGCCTCTTCTCGCAACATTTCCGCATTCGGCCCGTCGCCAACCAGCATTAGCCGGAGCCCGGGGCGAGTTGACCTGAGTTCGCGAAATGCACGGATCAGGAATTCCTGCCCCTTCTGATGGTGCAGGCGGCCAATACAGCCGATCAAGGTTTGTTTTTCCTCGATGCCGTATTTTTTTCGTGTCGTCACGGCATCGACGGTAACTGTTCGGTTCGAGAAATCCACCCAGTTGTTGACGACCTCAATCCGATCCGGATTTTGTCCGTGGCCAATAAGGTATTGGCGAATATCGGAGCTTCCGGCAATGAGTCTATCGAATCTGCGCAGGACAAATTTATCGAGCCGGGGGTAACGCATTGCCTTCGAAACTGTCTGGAGAGAAACGAGCCTGGGGCTACCCATGATGCTCAAGGCAAAGCCCAAGGCATTTCCGAAAACGGCCGTAGTGATGATTGCATCTGGCCTATATGCAAGATTGCCTAGCCACGCTTTCAGCAACCCCAAAAGAGCCGAGTGCTTGCCTGAATAGGGATAAACCTTGAGTTCTATCGCAGCAGGTAGTTGGGTTGATTTGGTTGCGCCATCTCCCCCCAGGGAAATCAATCGGACTTGATGTCTTCCAGCCAGTTCTTTTGCTAGTTCAATAAACTGCAACTCGGCGCCGCCGATATCTTTTCCGTACATTATCATCAGTAATTTCATTGCCTATCAACCCAATCAATTTATAAATGCTCTGGCCTGGATAATCTGTTCAAAATAAGGCATCATCTTGCGCGGCCGAGAACTAAAGACTTGATTCTGCTGAACGCAGGCCGCAACTTTGGATGAAATGGCCAAGCCATCAACCATACCCCAGCTCTAATGAGCGGATTGGGCAGCGACACATCATAACCATCCAGTTTCAATTGCCGGTGCATCAGCGTATTCATGACCGCTCTGTCGTACCAATGCATTTTCTTCCATTTTCCGATATTCGATGGATCGATATTCAGCCTGGCTTTTTCCTTCCAGCCGGCTTCCCAGGTAGGCACAGCATCAGATGTACCCGAATCCAGCATGGCAGGAAAGAAGGGTTCCGATAGAAATTCGCACACCTCCTTAAGTACTTTTTCCGGGGCTGAGAGGAGGTTTTCATATTTGACAATACGAAAATGGTCAGGTGCATGCAGCATCAATTGGCTTGCGCGTGCTTGTGAAACCGACCAGTCAAACGAATGCTTGATTATATTATTGTGTGACCAAGGTACCGCCATGAGGGAATTGGCAACATCCCGCCCATCGCGAACCACCCCGATGATTTTTGCGTCCGGAAACCATTCGAGCAGCGTGTCTGCCCAGCGCAGATGCGTGGGGGATTTTTCCCCTGGCCGATGCTTGCCTACCTTTGCGCAGTAGCTGCGGATAATGAGTTCGAACACGTCCTTGTAGGTCATGGGGGTATTTCTGAAATCTGCCATGAAGCGTGCTTCATCCAACGCCAGGTCACGGACCCGGGGATTTTCCAGTGCGCGTTTTGCAAGTTCAGGCCCGGTTGCGTCGCTACTCTCATAGATTTCCGGAAAAAACTGGGTTTCCGGTGGCATGGATATATTCGGGTGACGACCAATCAAAGTGGCAACCAGTGTGGTGCCGGATCGTGGGTGCCCAACTACAAAGACGGGACTTCCAATTTTGCTGTTATTGGTCTGGTTCATTCTCGACTTATTTCGTTGTAGTCATTTTCTGGAATACATCGGTATGCATGGAACCGTGACAATGCCGAGCCGGCGCCAGACAAACCATGCAAGAAAAATATTTGCAAGTGCAACCGCTGTGGCAGTGGCTATCGCCGCACCCAACATGCCAAATTCAGGAATCAGGAGTAAGCAGAGAGCGATCAGCACAATTCCGGCAAAAATTGAAGAATTGCGTGCATCGGTTTCGTTTCCGGTCATCGTCAAAATATAACCTACAGATCCGGTCAGACTGTTTACTGCTTGCCCCAGTGTCAATATTGCCAACACTCGCCCCCCCGCCACGAAATCGGGCCCAAATACCGACATGACCCATTCGCCGGCCGCGAAAAACACAACAAACACGGGTGTGGCTGCAACAGTTATGAAGAGAGCGGATTTTCTGGCAATTCTTGCGAGTGTTTCCATATCCCCCTTGGTGTAAAGCGCGGCGAACTTGGGGGCTACCACATTATTTACGGCACTCAGGAAAAATGTAAGCAACATGGCCAGGCGGGTAGCTGCGCCAAAGATGCCGGATTCCTCCGTACTTCCCCAGACGCCCAATAACAAGAGTGGGAACCATGGAATTACCGCGCTATTGATGATGGACATTGTCAGCAGCGGCCTGCTGCTTGCCAGTAATTGGCTTCGCTGAAATGGGATTGTCGGGGCTGCATGATTTGCCATTGCGCTCCGCCAAAACATGTATCCGAGGGCAGACGCACCAGTAGTGCCTAGAACATATGCCACATTCGCGCCACTAACGCCGATCAGTGTGATCGAAGGCCAAACCAATACAAGAGCAATAAGCGGATAGAGCAGGCCTGATACAAACATGGCATTGCGAATCTGGCGCAGACCTTTCAAACATTCGCCGATCAGCATCATCAAAGAAAAACTCATGATGCCCAGGCTCATCCAGCGTAATGGAGTGCCTAACTCAGGTTTGTTGAAAATGGATTCAGATAACCAAGGCGCAAATACAAAACAAAGCAACGTCAGGACGGCGGATGAAATCATCGCCATACGCATGCCCAGTGAGAACACGCCGCGAACCAGACCCCATTCTTCTTTGGAAGCATGCACGGACACGAACCGAAGCAATGCATTATCAAGACCAAGTCTGGCAATGACCGCCGCGATCATGGTTACGGATAGCGCGAGGAAGTAAAGCCCCGCCCCTTCCGCACCAAGCATGCGGGCAACGACAGCATTGAGCAGAAACGCCAGGCCGGCTCCCAACCCGCGCAGCACAAAAGCCAATGCCGCACCGTGCAGAACTTCGCTCAGATGGGCGTCTTTAATGTGGAAGCGCTTTTTCACAGAGCGTGGGTTCCGAGCAATGAGGCGCCATTAGTGGACAGCCCAGACCAGTTTTGCCATGTTGCCAGTGAACATTGAAAACTTCTTTCAAAGCGGCTGCGTCCAGGTTGTTTTCCGACCATTGTTTCAGTTACTCGTAAGTGGCGATTGTCAGGTGGAACAGACGATGAAGTCTCGTCCGTGATTGGCGTTATCGGCTTGCTCAGTCGCATCATTAGCGCCGGGACAGCTTGTCGCACGTCTTCCGGGAGTGCGCTGGCTTCCAGGCAGAGGATGTCCGGTGTCGTGGCAGGACTGCAGTGAAATGGATTGGCTATCCGCATGTGTCGTGCTCGTGCTGGATCAACTCGGCGCACATGGCTTCGATTTCAGCCTGCATGGCGATGTATCCCTGTTCCTGGTGGACGAGTTAGTCGCCCGTGAGTTGCGGCTTGGCGGCAATGTGAGCGAACTGATTTATTAGCGAAATAACCCGCCACGCGGCGTGAAGGCGTACCGGTGAGCAGAGCGTCTTCGCGCATCGGTTGCGGGGCGAGTTTGGGGGAGATGCAACTGCTGCCGAGCAACAGGAGTTTCTTCACGCCGACTCGCCAGGCTTCGTGGACGATGTTGGCTTCGATTTTCAAAGCAATACTTCACCAGTAACGATATTGATTTTCCTCGTGGTGAATGGGTTCAAATCATCAGGGCAAACATCATCTCCGTTTGGCCAGAGGATAGTTCCGAGTACTTGATCCACTTTGACTTTCCTAAAATACGCTGCTTCTAACAGCGGTTCGAAGTTGACACAGTAGTTACGCAGGATTTGATCCATTTCAACTGTGCCATAGCGATGATTTCCGGAAACATGCATGACATTACCCGTAGTGCTTTGATGGGTCCGCTACGCTTGACCCATCCTACGATCTGGTTGATCGGCATAGGACACGGGCATCCGCAAAACGTGGTCGCCGGATTTTATGTGTCGCAGCTTGCTTTTTGCAGACGTGATAACTGCTTCTTCAACGTGCCAAAAAATCGGCGTATGCCCTGGCCAGACCTGCTTCGAACGCCACGCTTGCCTGCCAACCCAACGCGTGCAGGCGTGAGACATCCATCAGTTTTCTCGGTGCGCCGTCGGGTTTGGTCGGGTCGAATTCGATCCGTCCGGCATAGCCGATGACTTTCCCCATTGTTTCCGCGAGTTGCCGGATGGTGATGTCTTCACCAGTGCCGACGTTGATGTGCGACAGCATGGGTTGGGTGTTTGCGTCGTAGGTGGCTTTGTCCAGGTTCATGACGTGGACGCTGGCGGCAGCCATGTCGTCAACATAGAGGAATTCGCGCATCGGGGTGCCGGTGCCCCAGATCACGACGCTTTCGGCGTTGCTGATCTTGGCTTCGTGGAAGCGGCGGATCAATGCCGGGATGACGTGGGAGTTTTCCGGGTGGTAGTTGTCGCCGGGGCC